>JNSK01000048.1_pt1 | contig 26365 bp, 25 predicted proteins | sample 210681 | NCBI WGS metagenome assembly JNSK01 (sample SAMN02808684, study PRJNA238866) | freshwater metagenome | biome: fresh water; feature: freshwater reservoir; material: water; isolation source: water column of the freshwater reservoir Embalse de Amadorio in Spain | place: Spain: Valencia ...
GAAATGATTTATCGCGTAGCTGAAAACTTCGGTGGTGTATCTGTATTCGCCGGTGTTGGTGAGCGTACTCGTGAAGGTAACGACTTGTTCCTTGAAATGACAGAGACTGGCGTTATTAATAAGACAGCCTTGGTCTTCGGTCAGATGGATGAGCCACCTGGCACGCGTCTTCGTGTGGCACTTTCAGCACTCACAATGGCTGAATACTTCCGCGATGTACAGAAGCAGGACGTTCTCCTCTTCATCGATAATATCTTCCGCTTTACCCAGGCAGGCTCTGAAGTATCAACACTTCTCGGCCGTATGCCATCTGCTGTGGGATACCAGCCAACGTTGGCTGATGAGATGGGTCAGCTCCAAGAGCGCATCACATCAACACGTGGTCACTCGATTACATCAATGCAGGCAATTTATGTTCCTGCAGATGACATCACCGACCCAGCCCCACACACAACATTCGCCCACCTTGATGCAACAACAGTGTTGTCTCGTCCGATCTCAGAGCTTGGTATCTACCCAGCGGTGGATCCACTTGACTCAACCTCTCGCATCTTGGATCCACGCTATATCGGTGAGCAGCACTTCCGTGTTGCAAACCGTATTAAGCAGATCTTGCAGCGTTACAAGGATCTTCAGGACATCATCGCGATCTTGGGTATCGATGAACTTTCAGAAGAAGATCGCATTCTTGTAGGACGTGCACGCCGTATTCAGCGCTTCTTGTCACAGAACACATTCGTGGCGAAGGTCTTCACCGGCCTCGATGGATCCTTTGTTCCTCTCTCTGAGACAATCGAAGCATTCGAAGCACTTGCAGATGGAAAGTACGATCACATTCCTGAGCAGGCATTCTTCATGTGTGGTGGTCTCGATGATGTCGAGCGCAAGGCTGCGGAATTGGCAAAGGGATAACAATGGCTCTTACCGTCGCACTAGTTTCGCCAACACAGAAGGTGTGGAGTGGAGAAGCAGTATTTATCTCCGCTCGCACAACTGAAGGAGATCTCGGAGTTCTTCCGGGCCATGCTCCATTGTTTGGCGTACTAGTCGACGGAGCGGTAAGTATTAAGGGTGTTGATGGAACCATCACTCAATTCAATGTCAGTGGTGGTTTTCTTTCAGTCTCTAATGATCGCGTCTCTATCCTTACCGAGAGCGTTAACTAGCCTTACAGATTGTGTTCGGTCTGAATTAAGCGGACCGTCTTTGATTGTCCACGCATCACAATCGAATTACTTGTAGCACCGTATTTGGTATACCTGATTCCCTGAACTAGCTCCCCATCAGTGATTCCAGTTGCAGATAAAAAGACATCATCTGAGTTACAGAGATCTGATGTGTTGAGTACGCGAGCTTCGGTGACACCATCTCTATGTAGCTGGCCTTGAATTGCACCACCTAAACAGATCATTGCAACGGCGGTGATGACACCTTCTGGAGTTCCGCCAATGCCCATCAGAAGATCAATTCCAGTATCAGGACGAGCAGTCTCAATTGCAGCAGCAACATCACCATCTTGAATTAGTCGAATCCGAGCTCCAGTATTTCTAATCTCTCCAATCAGTGTTGCATGACGTGGGCGATTGAGAACTACAACAGTAATGTCGCTGACTTGAAGAGATTTTGCTCTAGCTACTGCGGCGATATTGTCGGCAACTGATGCTCGAATATCAATAACAGAGGCTGCTTCAGGACCGGTGACAATCTTGTTCATGTAAAAACTATCGTGCGGATCAAACATTGAACCGCGAGGAGCTAGTGCGATAACGCTAATTGCTCCATTCATACCTTGGGCGGTAAGGGATGTTCCATCAATCGGATCAACTGCTACATCACAATTCGGCCCTTCGCCATTACCGACAACTTCACCATTGTGAAGCATCGGCGCATTATCTTTCTCGCCTTCACCAATAACGACAATGCCATTCATATCGACTGTGTTAATCATCGTTCGCATTGCAGTCACTGCTGCGCCGTCCGCTAGATCTTTATCGCCCCGACCAACCCAAGGGGCTGCGGCAAGAGCTGCTGTCTCTGTTACTCGAACTAGTTCGAGAGCGAGGTTACGATCTGGAATTGCCATGCTTACTCCCGACTTACTTTTGCGCCTAGGCGAACAAGCTCTTGGGCGAAGTGCGGATATCCACGATCAATGTGGAAAGCGCCATCCACTGTTGTCACACCATCTGCCACGAGTGCTGCAAGAACAAGACCAGCGCCCGCACGAATATCGGTGGCCTCAACAGGTGCTCCAGATAACTGATTGATGCCATGGATCAAGACGTGATGCCCGTCGACATGGATCTGTGCACCTAAACGAGTCAATTCATTAACAAACATAAATCGTGATTCAAAGACATTTTCAGTGACCATCGAGTCACCGTCAGCAATAGCGTTGAGGGCGATGATAAATGGAAGTAAATCCGTAGCAAATCCAGGATAGGGAAGGGTTGCAACATCTATGGCAGTTGGTCGATGATCCATCTTGACCCGAACTCCATCAGATGTTGATGTAATGATTGCACCAGCTGAGGTGAGTTTTTCTAGCATGACTTCCATATGATCTATGCGAGCACCATGAATTGTGATATCTCCTTGTGTCATTACGGCAGCAAATGCCCAGGTGCCGGCGATGATGCGGTCAGTAATTGTTCTGTGGTCGGCTGGGTGTAGCTCTTTAACACCGGTGATTGTGATGACTGGCGAACCTAAGCCTTCGATCTTTGCCCCCATTGCGATGAGGAATTGACCTAAGTCAACGAGATCGGGTTCACGCGCAGCATTTTCAATTGTGGTGATGCCACTGGCAAGAACTGCTGCAGCCATGAGATTCTCTGTCGCACCAACGCTTGGGAAATCGAGTGAAATTTCTGCACCAACCAAACCATTGGGTGCTTCCGCAATTACATATCCATGTTCAACATGTGCGATAGCACCGAGTGATTCGAGCCCCTTAATGTGAAAATCTAATCCACGAGAACCGATCGCATCTCCACCGGGGAGAGCGACTTCAGCGCGTCCGATTCGAGCGACAAGTGGCCCCAGGACGTTAATTGATGCACGCATCTTTCTGACAAGATCATAATCTGCACGGTGTGCTGGCGTTGCTGGTACATCAATAGTCAGAACTGAACCATCACGAACTACTTCGCATCCAAGGCGCTGCAGCAGCTCTGACATAATCTCAACATCTGCAATCTCTGGAACATTTCTAATGGTCGTCTTGCCAACGGCCAGCAGTGATGCAGCCATTAATTTAAGGACTGAGTTTTTCGCCCCGCCTACGTGAACCTCGCCCACGAGTCTAGCTGCACCCTCAATACGAAAACGATCATCCACGAAGGCGTGCGAACGGAGATCCTGCTGAGGTGCCATAGAGGCATTCTACTTATAAGGTATGTCCATGGTTAATCTCACGCGTATTTACACAAAGACAGGCGATGACGGCACTACATCTCTGGGGGATATGAGTCGCACTTCAAAGAACGACCCTCGCCTGGAGGCATATGCAACAGTTGATGAGGCAAATTCAAGTATTGGTGTTGTTCTCTCAACGGATGAGTTAAGTGATGAAGTTCGTGCACTTCTTGTACGAATCCAAAATGACCTCTTTGATGTTGGCGCTGATCTCTGCACACCGGTGACAGATGCACCTGCCTTTGAACCATTGCGCGTTCTCGAATCACAAATTGTTTACCTTGAAGAAGCAATTGATAAGTACAACGCTGGTTTAGAGTCGCTTCGGTCATTTGTTCTTCCATCAGGTACCGCTGCCGCTGCCCACCTTCATGTTGCTCGCACCGTCGTACGTCGTGCCGAACGTTGCACGTGGGCTGCGATTCACGCATTCGGTGGTGGTGTTAACCCGCTGACAGCAAAGTATCTCAATCGCTGTTCTGACTTACTTTTTGTTCTCGCTCGAGTTGCAAATAAAGAAATCGGAGATCAGTTGTGGGTCCCCGGAGCTAACCGCTAACGACTGACGTAGGTGTTGCTAGGCACTCGCTCGGTGGTTTGATACTGGTGACAGATAATTGCTGTTGGAACAACTGCCACTGTCGGAGAATATGCAACCCCTGATCGCAGGACTATCGTGGCAACCTCTTTACCAGTTGTTGATTTAACAAGTGTTCGTAGCATGCCCATTGTGAGAAAAGAACCGGCTGCATCGGGATTTGGTGACACCACTCTGGACTCGATCTCCCAATAGACACAGCCAAGGACTGAAGCCACTTGGATTCGGCCACAAGAAAATTCCTTGCACGCCCTAATTGCTCTAGTCAATGCCGCGTCACCTGCAGCGACATTCATCATTGTTTCAACTGATGGAGTACGCCAATAGACATCGTCCATGACCTTAAATCCCTTAGGTGGCCACTTCGCAGAAGGCGACGGCGCTGCCTTCTTCGTTGTTGTCGGCTTCTTCGTTGTTGTCGGCTTCTTAGTCGGTGTTACCGACTTAGTCGCTGTTGGGCTCGGTGAACTGCTTACCGTTGGTGAATTACTGGTTGTTGGTGAAGGGGTCGGAGATTCTGAGACAGCAAAGCTCTGTGTGGGCAGAAGAGAGATAACCAGTGTGATCGCAAAGAAGAGCCGTTTCATCGATCGCTCCATCTAAAGGTTTTGAGTGAGAAAATTAAGCCGACTATCAACCAGATGAGAATGATAATAAAGGATTTTCCGAGCTCCCATTGACCTGCAACTTCCTGAGAAGCGAATGAGTCAGGGAGAAATACTGAGCGCATAGCCTGCGTCATCCATTTAAGCGGGAAGATCGCACCGACTTGCTGCATCCAGCTTGGGAGTTGGGTGAAGATAAAGAAGACACCACTGATGAATTGAAGAACAATGACTATTGGCGAAACTATCGCTGATGCACCTCGGCCACTCTTTGGCACTGCAGAGAAAGCGATACCGAGTGTGGTTGCAGCAGCACTTCCAAGAATGATGAGCCAAGTGAATGTGAACCATTTGTATGGTTCAGTTGGAAGATCAACTCCAAAAAATGCCACACCAGCAATGAGAAGAAGCAGCACCTGAATAAGCATGGTGATAAAGACAAGGATAGATTTCCCAATGAAATAACTTGTAGCTGCCATAGGTGTTCCGCGTAGGCGCTTAAGAGAACCAAATTCACGTTCAATCGGAATCATTATCGCGAGATTCTGAAACCCAGAATTAACCAGACCGGAAGCAATCATGCCCGCGACGAAGTATTGACTAAATGTGACACCTGGTGCAATGTTCTGAGAAAAGACAGATCCAAAGATCGCCAGAAGTATTAATGGAAAAGCGATTGTGAAAACAACCGACTCTCTCTGTCGCATAAATTGCCGCAACTCAATATTTCCGCGGAGTATTCCTAATTTAAGTGTTGAAGGTGTCCGATCTTTTGTAGTTGATCTATTCATCAGCTTCACCAATCATCTCAAGATAGATATCTTCAAGTGTTGCTCGTTTAACGATCAGTTCAGGTACCTCTCCACCCAGACGTGATGATAGGGCTGCAACGAATGCGGTGGGGTGCGGAGCCTTTTCAACTCTTATCTGACCATTTTCGCGCCATGAGACTTGGGCCAGAGACGTTGCTCGACCCCCAAGCTCGCCAGGCGTTGAGACTTCAATGATCTGCCCCTTATTTATCACTGCCACCCGATCAGCCAGAGCCTCAGCCTCATCAAGATAGTGAGTCGTCAGAAGAATGGTGCGCCCCTCAGCCTTGAGCGTTCGAATCAACGACCAAAAATCTCGCCGCGCCTTTGGATCAAAACCGGTAGTAGGTTCATCGAGAAAGAGAAGTTCTGGGTTTCCAATAATGCCGAGTGCGACATCGAGTCGCCTGCGCTGACCACCAGAGAGAGTGCGAACGAGCGCACCAGCCTTATCAATGAGACCGACCGCAGCGATAACCTCATTACAATCGCGCGGCTCTGAGTAATAGTGTGAAAAATGCTTGACGCTTTCAGAAACTGTGAGATCTCCAGCATCGTTACTTGTTTGAAGGACGATACCGATGCGATTACGCCATTGTCGTGCCGCAAGCCCCTTAGTTGCTGGATCAATGCCCAGAACCTTCACTTCACCGCTATCTCGCGTGCGAAAACCCTCAAGAATTTCAACAGTCGTCGATTTACCCGCACCATTAGGGCCAAGGAGCGCGAAGATCTCTCCGCTGGCCATATGAAGGTCTACTCCATTGACAGCGGTGAGAGGGCCATAATTTTTCTTCAGCCCATTGACATCAATCACCTGGTTCACACGTGTCACTGTGCCACATTGGGGCAGAAAGTGCGAGAAAATAGAATATGAGTCCGCGCCGCAACTACCCAAAAAATCGCAAATCAGGCGGCGGGGATGACTATCGTGAGATAAATCCCTCAAATCAAAGCTTTGAAGAAGATGATGATGGACTGTGGGTCGTTCGAAAGTTAACCGGTTCAGCAGCCACGAAAGCGTATCGCTGTCCTGGATGCGATCAACTTATCCCGATGGCAACACCACATACTGTTGCATGGCGAGATGGTGAAGAAGATTTACGTAGACATTGGCACACGATTTGTTGGAGCAAACGTAAGCAACGCAGACCAAAAAACTTTTAGAGTAACCACATCCGTCAAGACTAGGATATTACCTATGACTCAACCCATTCGTCCAAGCACAGTGTTGCCTGCAAAACGCACGCCTTTTACTGTGATGACACCTGATGGAATTGAGTTGATTGGTGAAGTTGCAGCACCTGTACAAGAAGGAGATTCACCTACGATCTTGACACTTCATCCAAATCCAACGGGTGGTGGCATGATGGATTCACACATATTTAAGAAAGCTGCTAATCGCCTTCCTTCAATGGCTGGAATTACTATTGTGCGCTTTAACACCCGCGGCACCTCAAGTGAGGCAGGAAGTAGTACTGGAAGCTATGACAATGGTGATAGCGAAAGATTTGATGTTGAAGCAATGCTCACGTACTGCTTTGATGTGTTGAAAGTAAAAGAGCTGTGGGTATGCGGATGGTCATTCGGAACAGATTTAGCGCTGCGATACGCTCGAGATTCTCGAATCAAAGGACTGATCTTGCTAAGTCCTCCGCTTAAATACTCTAAAGAATCTGATTTAGATTTTTGGGTAAGTGATCCACGAGTTATCACTGCAATTATTCCTGAATTTGATGATTACCTCGTTCCAGACGAAGCACGAAAACGGTTTGCAAAGATTTCACATATAAATCTGATTGCAGTTGATGGTGGAAAACACCTATGGGTAGGTGAGCCATCAGTGCATCGCATCCTTACCGAAATCACGCACCTTGTTGCGCCAGAACGTTTACCTCTGCCGCAAGAGATTAATTCTTAGTGTTTATCAGATTGCGGAAAGACTACTTCTTCAAGAATCAAAATTATTGATGCTGCGATAGGTACCGCAAGAAGAGCGCCAACTAGCCCTAATAATGAAGTACCCAAGAGCGCCGAAATTATTGTGACTGCGCCAGGAACGTTGAGGGCTCGCTTCATAATCTTTGGAGTGAAAATATAGTTTTCAATTTGTACATAAACGGTATAGACAACTAGAGCGATAATCCCAAATAGCAATGATTGAGTCAAGGCAATCAAGGTAACAATAGTTCCACCAATGTAATGACCAATCAATGGAATCAGAGCACAAACTAGAACTATCATGGCGATGGCAAATGGCGAAGGTAGCCCTAGTGCAAAAGCAAGAATCAATACAAAAATTGAAGCCATAAATGCGAGAACTATTTGGCTTCCAACAAATGATCCAACACGATTAATAATTGCAAAGGTAAGTTTGGAGACTCGATCTCGCCTTGTGGCTGGAACAAATCGCAATCCAAAGTTGGTTGCCTGGGGAAGTCCAATAACGAAGTAGAGGGTGAGGATTAAAATCGTTACCGCCGTAAACGCACCGGAGAGAACTGTCTTACCCACGCCGACGACGCCTCCAAAAGCTGAGATGATGAGAGTTCCATCAGATGTGACTTGAGAGATCGACTTTTGAAGAGTGTCAATGACACCAAACTGTGTATTGAGGTCAGCGATTAAAGGATGGGTCTCCAGATCTCTCAAGAGGTCTGGTGCTGAATTAATAAGTGCTGATCCCTGAGTGATCACTGGTGGAATAACCACCGCAATAAAGAAAATTACAAAAGCAATAATTCCAACAAAAATAGCAAGAACGGCTGAGGTTCGAGAAAGTCCTCGCTTTCGTAGCCCTTCAACGGCGGGGTTGATTCCCATTGCTAAGTAGAGAGCAACGATGATAAGGACGAAAATCTGGCTCGCACTTGCTAGCGCCTGGAGAAGCACGATCGCGGTGAGTGCGCCTAGAGCTGCAACGAATCCGAAATAAAATGGATTTGATCTACTTATCGGAGCACCTGCGACACCGAATTCATCTCGCTTTTGATGTGACATATCTCCATTCTAAGGTGCCGACCAAGGTAGATCGCCTTTCGCACGCCTAGTTGGTGAGAGAATTCCCTTATGGCGCTACGTATAACTGGACTGGGTGAGGAGATCGCATCAGTCTCAGGGCTGCCGTGGCAGATTAGCCTGGAGGAGTGGCCAGAGGATCCGAACCTCGCAGAAAAGCGAGGAATCTCGCGACACATTGTTCGCCTTGTTCGCTCAAGTGATGATCCTGAATCAGAGGTCTATGCGATCAAAGAGACGGTCTCTGAGTTTGCTAATCGCGAATATAAAGCCCTTCGAGAACTGGCACATCTTGGCGCTCCCAGTGTTGAACCAATTGCAGTAATTGAAGGACGAACAGATGTAAACGGTGAAGAATTGCCATGCGCTCTGGCTACTCGTTTTTTACCATTCTCACTTCCGTATCGAGTTCTACTCAGCGGCAAAGATGTAACGGCGCAAGAGATCACCCTGATGGCGAACGCCTTGGCACTTTTATTGGTTCGACTGCATCTACTTGGATTTTGGTGGGGCGATTGCTCACTTTCAAATACTCTCTTTCGCCGTGATGCAGAAGGATTCGCTGCATACTTAGTCGATGCCGAAACTGGAGAATTCCAAAAGAATTTAAGTGATGGTCAACGTGAGCATGATTTAGAGATCGCTCACTTTAATGTCGCCGCCGAACTTGAGGATCTTGCGCTCTCGGGTGTGCTCTATCCAGGGATGGACCCAATTAGAGCAAGCGATGCGGTAATGAAACGGTATCGAAGGATTTGGGCAACTCTCAAAGAGCGCCAAGTGTTAGACCCGAACGATCGCCACGCTGTAGAGCGCGCCATGCGATCATTACACGATCTTGGATTTGCTGTTGAAGAGGTTTCGGTTACTCTCGATGGTGACAGCCAGAAACTCTTATTCCAACCAAAATTGGTGGAAGCTGGCTATCATCAAAATCGTTTGCGTGACTTGGTAGGCCTTGAAGCTGAAGAACTTCAGGCAAAGAGATTACTGGCATCATTTGATCGATTCAGAGGACGCGAAAAATTGCCTCACCCCCCTATGCACGAGTCAGCAAAGAGATGGCTCGATGAGGTTTTCTACCCGACGGTATCGTTGATTCCACCTGAGTTGCAGGGGAGAATTGAATCAGCACAGTTCTTTCACGAGGCGCTAGAACATCGCTGGTACTTAAGTGAGAAAGCTGGCCATGATGTTGGGCTAGAGTTTGCAGCGCTGTCATATATACAAGATGTGTTGCCAATGAGGCGAGATTCGGGGGTTGTCTTACATGGCACTGCCTCCTAACTTTGGACAGGCATTTGATTTAAGTTCTCTAGGTAAACCACCCGCAACTGCGTCAAAGATTGATTGCGGAAAAGAGGTGACAAAAGAGAACCTTGCCTCTGATTTTGTTGAATTATCGATGAGTAAGCCTGTGATCTTACTCTGCTGGACAAATAGATCTCCGCAATCACTGGATCTCTTAGCAACTCTAGATAAGATAAATAAAGAGGATAACGACACTTGGGTGCTCGGTAGCGTAGATATTGATCGCATACCGGAAGTGGCAAAAGCGCTGCAGGTACGCACGGTTCCATATGCTGTTGCACTTGTCGGTGGTCAACCAATCCCACTCTTTGAAGAAGCCATAAGTGAAGATGAAGTAAAAATCGTCATCTCTAAATTACTCACTATTGCTGCCGAGCAAGGCATTGGTAGCGCGCCCGAGGAAAAACTAGAGCCAGAAGAAAGTGAAGCCCTCGCCGCCCTTGAAGCGGGAGATCTCGTGCTCGCCGAAGACGCATATAAGAGATTTCTAGCGCGTAAGCCACAGGATCCTTATGCAAAATTAGGTCTAGCCCACACACAATTGCAATTGCGTATCGCAGGTTTAGATCCTGCTGCAGTGATTTCTGCAGCAAACGCTGCCCCGTTCGATATTGATGCTGCCTTGAAATGTGCTGATATAGAAGTTGCTACGGGAACAGTGGAGCCAGCATTTCTGAGACTGCTATCCCTTGTTAAATCAACATCGGGAGATGAGAGAACGATTGTAAAAAATCGACTCTTAGATCTTTTCTCACTCGTTGATCCAGCAGATCCACGTGTTATCAAAGCTAGAGCAGAGTTGGCTAATGCTCTCTTCTAACCCAGGTTTAAGCATCTCCGATGAGAAACGTTATGTAGGAATCATCTTCTTCCTCTTTGCTGTACAAATTATGAGTTGGGTGCCTCGCTTTCCTGAGGTTAAGGTAAATCTTGACCTTTCAAATGGTGAGTTTGGAACATATCTGAGCATCGGTGCAACTGGAACTGTTGTCGCAATGCTCTCAACTGGGCATTTAGTTCAGAAATATGGATCGAGAGTTGTACTCATCATTTCAGCACTAACTATGTGTATCGCAGCTTCAACTCTTGTCCATCTCCAATCGCCACTAATATTTATTTTTGTTAATATGCTGAATGGAGGCTCAATCGCCGCTTTCAATATAGCGATTAATGCTCAAGCTTTTCACGCACAAGATCGCGCTGGAGAGATGATTATCAGTAGGCAACATGGCTATTGGACGATAGGCGCACTTGTCACAGCAATCTTTTCTGGAATTATGGTAGATGTTGTGAGTATTACAACACACATAACCGTCTTGAGTGCTGTCTTATTTCTCACTATCTATTACTTCGTCTCAAAACTAGGACCAGAGCTCATCAAGCCAAGTGTCCACGAAAAAGATGATTTTAAAATACTGGATTTATTTAAATCCTTCCGTATAGATGTTCTTGTTTCGAGCGCCTTAGCATGCGGAATCATTATTGAGTTTGCTACAGCGGACTGGTCGGCTATTTATAGCAAAGAAACTATTGGAGTCAGTGGATCGCTGGCGACGATTCCATATATCGCTAGCCTTATTGCGATGATTATTGGAAGACTTGGCATTCATATTGTGACCCGGCGGATTCCCCTTGAGTCCATGGTAAAGATTGGCAGTATCGTAGGAGGCGTTGGATTTATTGGCTTCATTACTGCCTCAAATCTGCTCGTCGATACCTCAAAAACCGCTTCTTTTATCTGCGCAATTGCTGGATTTGCGATCGGTGGGCTTGGATCATCTTTCTTATCGCCCACACTCTTCACCGCGGCAAATGCTCGCTCTCCTCAACATAGCGCAGTCGTTGTAGGGCAGATGGGTGTAGTCAATGCTGTACTCATCCTGATCATTAAGACAGTGGTTGCATGGACAGCGCAATTCACTGGCTCAATAGCTATTGCACTGATCATTCCTGGACTTATGTTGATCTCTGTCGCTTTTATGTCAAAGGTTGCAAAAGGAATCTAAACTCTTTCAAACCAAATCGTTGCAAGGGGCGGAATGCGAAGTTCGACATAGAGATCAGTCCCAACATCAACGGCAAACGAATGATTGCTGACTCCACTGCCACCAAATTCTATTCCATCAGTATTAAGCGTTTCGCGCCACACGCCAGCCGTTGGCATCTTCAAGCGATATCGCTCGTGTGGAACAGGTGAGAAGTTTGTAACGCATAGCAATGGAGTGCCATCATCTGACCAGCGAGTAAAAGCGAGAGTGTTGGCGGCGCCATCATCGTTTACTACCCACGTGAAACCTTCAGGGTTTGTATCTTTCTCCCATAACGCAGGGTGGGATTTATACTCTTGATTAATCCGTGACACGAGTTGTTGCACTTGCTGATGCTCATCAAATTCTGTGAGATACCACTGCAATCCAGCACTCTCACTCCACTCGTCGTTCTGCGCAAACTCACATCCCATAAAAAGGAGTTTCTTCCCAGGATGAGCCCACATAAATCCGTAGAGCGCTCTGAGCGTGGCAATTTTCTGCCAACGATCACCAGGAAACTTATTAACAAGTTGTCCCTTGCCATGTACAACTTCATCATGAGAGAGCGGCAACATGAAGTTTTCAGACCATGCGTACAAGATTGAAAAAGTAATCTCGTTGTGGTGATACATGCGATGGATCGGCTCGTGCGCGAGGTATGACAAGGTGTCATGCATCCATCCCATGTTCCATTTGAAGCCAAAGCCAAGCCCACCACTGCTGGTATCGCGAGTTACTCCAGGCCAGGCTGTAGATTCTTCGGCGATCATCAAGATTCCAGGATGATTTCTATAGGCAGTCGCCGTGGCTTCTTGTAGTAATTGCACAGCCTCTAAGTTCTCGCGCCCCCCAAATTTATTTGGAAGCCATTCACCTTCTTCACGTGAGTAATCGAGATACAGCATTGAGGCAACGGCATCAACACGTAAGCCATCAATATGAAATTCTTCGAGCCAGTACAGGGCGCTAGCGACAAGAAAGTTGCGGACCTCATTACGTCCGAAGTTAAAGATATAGGTGCCCCAATCAGGGTGTTCACCTAAACGTGGGTCTGCATGTTCATAAAGTGCGGTTCCATCGAAGCGAGCCAACGCCCACTCATCTTTTGGAAAGTGTGCAGGAACCCAGTCAAGAATCACGCCAATATCTGCTTGATGCAAAGCATCAACGAGATATCTGAATTCATCAGGGGAGCCAAAGCGCGAAGTCGGTGCAAAGAATGATGTCACTTGGTATCCCCATGATGGACCGTATGGATGTTCAGTCACAGGCATAAATTCAATGTGTGTAAATCCTTGAGTGCTGACATAGTCAACAAGTTCTGCAGCAAGCTCGCGATAGGTTAAACCTAATTTCCATGACCCCAGATGGACTTCATAGACGCTGATCGGTGACTTCCAAGGCTTGAAATCATTTCGTGCCTGGATCCAGGATTGGTCTCCCCATATGTATGTAGATTCAGTAACAACTGATGCGGTCAATGGAGGTGTTTCAGTTGCTTGCGCTAATGGATCAGCATGATCAACCCATGTTCCATTAATTGTGCAGATTGCAAACTTGTATCGCGTACCAGCGCCAATACCTGGAATGAATGTTTCCCAGATTCCAGTAGAGCCAAGCCGGACCATTGGGTGGGTGTTCTTGTCCCAGAAATTATGATCACCTATCAGGCTTACTGCGTGAGCATTCGGAGCCCAGACTGAGAATGCTGTGCCGATGATTTCTCCAGCAGAGTCTCGAATCAGATGTGCACCAAGAACATCCCAGAGACGTTCATGACGCCCTTCTTGAAGAAGATGAAAATCTAATTCACCAAGAGTGGAGTGAGGATTGAGAAAGGTAACGGGGGATATGTATTCAACGACAGCGCTCTCTCGGCTCTTCTTAAAGAACTTTGAGAAGTAAGACACTAGAAGTTCACCACCATAATATGAGCGACCTTTCCAACCGGGCGGTTGGGATCTAGTCGTACGAATGAATGAGGATCCCACTCGTATTGTGCCCCGTCAATGAGGTCAGTGACTTTAAATTGAGAATTCTCTATTCCCAGGGCTTTCATATCCCAATGAACAGTAGTTTCTTGCGCCGCAGATGGATCTAGATTCACTGTTACCAGAATGAGATCATCGCCCTCACGTTTGCTGTAAGCGATGATCAAATCGTTATCACTCGGATGAAAGACCAGATTGCGTAGCCGTGTCAGAGCGATATGGTTTTTTCGGATTTCATTGAGCTTAGTAATAAATGGTGCCAATGTGATCTGCAATTTATCGGCAGCGGCCCAATCTCGGACCTTTATTTCATATTTCTCAGAATCCATATACTCCTCGCCACCATCTTTAAAGCGACGATGTTCAAAGAGTTCATAACCTGCATACATTCCCCATGACGGCACAAGCGTGCTGGCGAGAACTGCTCTTAAAGCAAAGATTGCTGGATTTCCTGATTGCAGATGAAAGGGGAGAATGTCGGGAGTATTGACCCAGAAATTTGGCCTAAAGAATGCTGAAGTGTGACGAGAAACTTCTGTGGCATATTCAGTGAGCTCAGCCTTACTCGTTCGCCAGGTGAAGTATGTATATGACTGATGGAATCCAGCCTTACCTAGCGCATGCATCATCGCTGGATGTGTAAATGCCTCTGCAAGAAATATGACATCAGGATTTTCCATATTCATTATTGACATCACATCTTGCCAAAATCCGACTGGCTTTGTGTGTGGATTATCAACACGAAAGATCAAAACTCCGCGGGCAACCCAAAATCTAATGATCCGTATAACTTCAGCAAGAATTCCATCGTAATCATTATCAAAGTTAATTGGGTAAATATCCTGATACTTCTTTGGTGGATTTTCAGCGTATGCGATGCTTCCATCTGCGCGAGTAGTAAACCACTCTGGGTTGCTCTTTACCCAGGGATGATCAGGAGATACCTGCAGAGCTAAATCTAAAGCGACCTCTATCTTGTGGGTTTTTGCCACACTTATAAAGTGATCAAAATCTTGTAGCGTTCCAAGTTCAGGATTAATTGCATCATGGCCACCATCACTGCTGCCGATTGCCCAAGGAACTCCAGGATCAGAATCGATGGGCGTGAGTGTGTTGTTCTTTCCTTTGCGAAAAGTCTTTCCGATCGGGTGTATCGGCGGTAGATAGAGGACATCAAATCCCATCGCAGCAACTGCTGGTATCCGCAGCGTTGCAGTTTTTAGGGTACCTGGTGTAATGACGCCCTTTGCATCTTGTGTAGCACCTTCACTTCGTGGAAAGAATTCATACCAGGCACCGACGAGTGCTCGATCACGATCTGCACGAATAGGAATCCGATGTGAGGTCGATTGAAGACGGCGAAGGGGGTTATCTGAGAAATAACGCTTGATCTCGCCACTTGAGGCAATTGAGAAACGATTGGCAGGAGCTAGTTTTGAATCGGCTAACGCCTTTATTGCGGGTACAAGAAGTTTCTTAGCCGCTGGATCTTCTTCTAGCGCAGATTCAAAGAGAGCTAACCCAGTCAGGCAGCACAACTGCGCATCTATATCTGCTGGTATTTTGATTTCGCACTCATGTATCCACGTTGCAAATGGATCATCAAATGACTCGATGGCATAGTGGAAATCACCACGAGTGGGGATTCGAAGAAGAGCGGTAAATCTATGACTCCCTGGGTAATCCTCACGCATGCGCGTTCGAGAGATTTCTACACCTTCGTAGTTATAAAGCAGAACATCGGCACCGAGTGCGTCATGTCCCTCACGAAAAACGGTAGCGCTGATTTCAATCTCTTCACCAGCGATCGCCTTAACAGGAACAAACTCGCCACCAAAGAAGACCGAAGGAGAGATCTCTGTGATGGGGAGTCGATTAATCACGGGGTACGTAGCTGACTAATCAGCCAGAGCCTTCGGTGTTGCCAGGATCGGCAGCAGAGATGTCATCAAGGCGATACTTTGTAAGCGCCTCTTGCACAACGGATTCTTTTACCTCACCAGATTTTGCTAGCTGAGCAAGAGTGGTAACGACGATGGATTCCGCATCAACTTTAAAGTGACGACGTAGCGCACCTCGTGTATCTGAAAGTCCAAAACCATCGGTACCCAGTGATACAAACTCTTGTTCAACCCAAGGAGCGATCTGATCTTGAACAGAGCGCATGTAATCACTCACAGCGATGACTGGACCCGATGCGCCTTTAAGGCGCTCAGTGATGTAAGCGGTGCGCTTAGAAGAAGGATGCAACATGTTATGTCGATCAACTTCGAGTCCATCGCGACGCAGTTCATTCCACGATGTCACCGACCAGACATCGGCGCTGACTCCCCAATCCTTCTGGAGTAATTCCTGTGCCTTGAGCGCCCAGTTAACTGCAACGCCTGAAGCCAAGAGTTGAGCATTCTTCTTACGTTGACGCTCACCAGAGCGGAAGAGATAGATACCCCTTAAGAGACCTGCAACATCGAGATTTGCTGGCTCTTCAGGGTGTAGGTATGGCTCGTTATATACGGTGATGTAATAGTAAATATTTTCACTATTTTCTCCATACATACGACGAAGACCATCTTTAAAGATATGTCCGACTTCATATGCAAATGCTGGGTCATATGAGACGACTGCAGGGTTGGTCGATGCCAGAAGATGTGAATGCCCATCTTCATGTTGCAAGCCTTCACCATTAAGTGTGGTGCGACCTGCCGTTGCTCCCATAACAAATCCGCGTGCTAATTGATCGGCTGCAGCCCAGAACGCATCCCCTGTGCGCTGGAAACCAAACATGGAGTAGAAGATATAAATTGGAATCATCGGTTCATCATGTGTTGAATATGAAGTTCCTACGGCAGTAAATGAAGCGGTAGATCCAGCCTCATTGATACCTTCGTGCAAGATCACACCCGATGTTGACTCTTTATATGAGAGCATCAATTCACGATCAACGGCGGTGTACTTCTGGCCATGTGGTGAGTAAATCTTTAGGGTTGGGAAGAGTGAATCCATTCCAAAGGTGCGCGCTTCATCAGGAATAATGGGAACAATTCGAGCACCAATTCCTGGATCTTTAGCAATATCTTTGAGCATACGAACAAATGCCATCGTGGTCGCAATCTCTTGCTGACCTGAGCCGCGCTTAACGCTCTCGTAGACAGAATCTGCTGGCATCGGCAATGGCTTTGAAACAGAACGACGACGTGGAATTGATCCACCAAGTGCTGCTCGACGCTCAGCTAAGTACTTAGCCTCCTCTGAATCAGGTGCTGGTTTGTAATAGGCAGGTGTGTATTTATCGAGCTTGTCATCTGCAAGAGGAATACCAAGGCGATCACGGAATGTGACGATATCTTCCAGTGACATCTTCTTCATCTGGTGCGTTGAGTTACGTCCTTCGAAGGTAGAGCCAAGTGTCCAACCCTTTACCGTCTTTGCAAGAATGACAGTGGGCTTTCCATTAGGTTCCATAGCAGCGGTATATGCAGCAAAGAGCTTGCGATAATCATGGCCACCGCGCTTGAGTCCCCAGATTTGATCATTAGACCAATTTGCAACCATCGCCGCTGTTCGTGGATCGCGACCAAAGAACTTTTCGCGCACATAAGCGCCAGATTCAGCCTTAAATGTTTGATAGTCACCATCAAGAGTTGAATTCATCAGATTAACGAGTGCGCCTTCACGATCTTGCGCCAGTAGTGGATCCCATTCGCGACCCCATACAACCTTGATTACATTCCAACCCGCTCCGATAAATGTTGATTCAAGCTCCTGGATGATTTTTCCATTGCCACGAACTGGGCCATCAAGGCGCTGCAAATTACAGTTAATAACAAAGGTGAGGTTATCTAAATTCTCACGTGAGGCCAGACCGATTGCACCGAGAGTATCGACCTCATCGACTTCGCCGTCTCCAAGAAATGCCCATACATGCTGCTGGCTCGTGTCTTTGATTCCACGGTTATGCAGATATCTATTGAAGCGTGCTTGATAAATTGCATTGATTGGTCCGATTCCCATAGAGACTGTAGGGAATTGCCAGAAATCTGGCATTAAACGTGGATGCGGATAAGAAGAGAGTCCGCCACCTGGGTGAGAAACTTCTTGACGGAATCCATCGAGTTGGTTCTCTGAAAGTTTTCCTTCTAGAAATGCGCGCGCATACATTCCTGGGCTTGCATGCCCTTGGAAAAAGATTTGATCTCCGCCGCCTGGATGATCCATTCCGCGGAAGAAGTGGTTGAAACCAACTTCATACAATGATGCAGAGGATGCGTAAGTTGAAATATGTCCACCCACACCAACTCCAGGGCGTTGTGCGCGGTGCACCAACATCGCAGCATTCCAGCGGATATAGGAACGGATACGGCGCTCAATAGCCTCATCGCCCGGGAAGTCAGGTTCATGCTCTGGTGAAATTGTGTTGATGTAATCGGTGTTGCGAAGAGAAGAGAGACCGATCTGCTTCTCGTGCGCACGTTGCAAAAGCTTGAGCATCAGATAACGCGCACGTACAGGACCGGCATGTTCTAGGGCTGCATCAAAGGATGCCTGCCATTCAGCGGTCTCGGTGGGATCGATATCTACTAATTGGTCGACGTTCTGATCTGGTGCATCAAAAATTCCACTCATGGGGCGTATTCTCGCGCTAAATCCTCTCTAGGGGAAATCTGTAGGGGCGAACTGGCAAGTAATTCCACTACAAGCCCTTGTCAAAGTGGTCACATGTGGGGTGGACTTCTCCTGTGCCAATGCGAATGGGATTTGCAGCCGGAGAGCTCATCCTCGAAGTGGGTTATGGACCAGATTGTGATGACGTCTTGCGTAGTGAGATTTCAAAGATCACTGGCACCCAACTTATCGATGGCCAAACCACTGAGGTCGTAGATGCCGTCATCTTATGGTGGCGTGAGGGTGATGGCGATCTTGTTGATGAGTTAATGGATGCACTCACCTATCTGACAGAGACAGGCCCCATCTGGGTCTTAACGCCAAAACTTGGTCGAGATGGACATGTGGATTCAAGTGAGATTCAAGATGCGGCCCCGATTGCGGGCCTAAGCCAAACATCAACACTTGCATTAGCAAAAGATTGGGTCGGTACACGTCTAGTGGCACGTAAGGCGGGCAAGCGCTAAGTTTCTCGCATGACTTTAACACTTGGAACACCAGCACCAGATTTCACTCTCATGGATCAGCATGGAACTACTGTCACACTTTCATCATTTAAGGGCGAGAAGAATGTTGTCATTCTTTTCTACCCATTCGCATTTTCGGGAATATGTACTGGTGAACTCTGTTCACTTCGTGATGATCTTGCAGCATTCCAAAACGATGATGTGCAATTACTTGCGATCTCTTGCGATCCTATGTATGCCCAACGCGCATTTGCAGAGCAAGAGGGATACAAGTTCCCAGTTCTTGCAGATTTCTGGCCACATGGTGGAGCAGCAAAGTCATATGGAGTTTTCGATGAAGCACGTGGATGCGCCGTACGTGGCACATTTATCGTCGATAAGAACGGCAACCTTGCCTGGCAGATCGTCAATGGACTCGGAGATGCCCGAAACATCGCTGAGTACAAGACTGCGCTCGCAAGCCTTTAATTAAGCCTCGTTTTCGTACTTTCGCATCTGTAAAGTAGTATGCGCATGTACCAAAGCACGGCCCGGGTGGTTAGCTCAGTGGTAGAGCGCCTCGTTTACACCGAGGATGTCGGGGGTTCGAAACCCTCACCGCCCACGTAATACAACAGGGAGTTACATGAAGCCAGCAAAGATTGCAGATTTCGGAATCACTGAAGAGTTCGGCTACCTTCCCTCATACGAACCAGCGCAATCACTCTCACCTGGCAATGAAGAATGGGATCAATTTGGTAAGGATCTTCCCAAGTTGCTTATGGGTACAAATTTTCGAGCTAGAGTGAAATCTCTTCCAAAATTTAAGATTGACAAATTACAGAGTGAAGCTGAAATTCAGCGGGCGATGTTGGTTTTGAGTTATATCGGTCAGGCCTATCAATGGAGTGAAAACACTCCTGCAACTGTTATGCCTGCAAATTTAGCTCTTCCTTGGTATGAAGTTGGCAAAAAGGTCGGACGGCCACCGATTCTGTCTTATCAAAGTTATGCTGCTGATAACTGGCGCAGATTTGATGTAACAGGTCCAATCGAGTGTGGCAATATCGGACTACTTCAATGCTTCTTGGGTGGGCAAGATGAAGAATGGTTTATTTTGATTCACATAGATATTGAAAAAAAGGCTGGGAAGGCATTAAAAGCGATTGAAAATTCCCAGTTAGCAGTGACGTTAAATGATGCAGATCAGTTACTTTTTGCCCTAACGCAATTGCGTAGTGCTTTAGAGTCGATGTATCAGGTTCTGGCCCGAATGCCAGAGAGATGTGATCCCTACATATACTTCCACCGAGTACGGCCATACATCTTTGGTTGGCGTAACAATCCATCCTTGCCAGATGGTGTGATCTACGAGGGTGTAGATGAGTACAAAGGAGTTGGCCAAAAGTTTCGTGGCGAGACTGGCGCACAGAGTGCCATCATTCCGGCAATGGATGCCATCCTTGGCATTGAACATGAGCGAGATGAGTTGCGCGAGTACTTAATGGAAATGCGCACATATATGCCTCCAAAACACGTGCAATTTATCCAGGCAGTTGAAGCTGGCCCATCGGTCAGGAACTTTGTTACCACAACAAATCAATTAAGTCTTACAACAGTATTCAACGAATGCGTGGAGCTGGTGGCAAACTTTAGAGCAATGCATCTTGAGTATGCCGGAACATACATCCATGCACAAGCTCAAGCTACTCCTGGTAACCCATCAGCGGTTGGCACTGGCGGCACACCTTTTATGACATATCTTCGCAAACATCGAGATGAAACTAAGCAACAAACCATCTAAAAGCATTCGAGCTAATTACCGATAAGCCCTCTGAAACATCATGGGCAAAATCAGATCAGATGTACTATCTTTTCGTTAGATCAGAATGCGACCACGGATTCTCAAGAATGAGATCAAATTGATATTTCATGTACTTTGCCATATCGCGATAAATATCTTCACGGGTTTTGGCAAACTTACTCTCTAGAGTTTTTGACCAGCCGAGAGATTCAGCAAGCCGAACAAGCTCAAGGTATCCATCTAGTCCTACCTTGCTGACGATATATTCATTTGCCAAGAATGCATGAGAATAAATCTCACCTCGAACGGCACCACATGCATCCTCATTCAATGGTCGATTTAGATCTGTGCGATCGGTCCGAATCAAATAGCTATACCAATCTGACTCCGTAGCTCCTTTCATCGCTGAGTTTTGTCTTTGACTTTGATAGTTTCGAAGCTGAATAAAGCGTGTGAAATCTTCTTTTGATGCGGTGAGCGTTCCAAAATACTCAGCACCACTCTCGATCATCCAGCAAGGCATGGTTCTGTTGTACTCTTTATTGATTGCATGAAAGATGTTATGCATGAATTCATGTTCAATCCTTGCTAGCTTACCAACGGTGTTCAAACTTTTTAATGAATCTATCGTGTACATATCAATATTTTTGGTAAGTGTTTGCGACTGTCCAGCAGTTCCATTTGACCAATCACCCTTACCCTCAACTTCGACACAGTCTGGTTGATTCCAAGGCGCTAACCATGCAAGTTTTTCGCGACAAATCCAATCTATCTCACCAATATCTCCAACAACGACTAACAGTGGATTTTTGACAATGACGTACGGCTCCCAAAATTTTGCGACCTGTGAATATCTGAGCTTGATCTCATTCATCGCTTCCGAATTTGATTTCTCACTTCCTTTGAAGATGAAATTTACCGTATGGGAATCTGATCGCTTGGTCAGCATCCACTTTTGAGCGGTAGTCAGAGCAGAGGAATCTATAGCATTCCAACGTTCAGCAATTGTTAACACCTTTATAGGCGATGGTGAAGGAGTTGGGACTATCTCTGATTTAGGGGTAGAAGAACTACTACTTTTGACAATGACACCTTTATTCCAGATAGTCTTTTTACCATTCTTAATGCAGGTAAATTTCTTTCCCTGATAAATCTTTGTTGAGCCTATTGATTTGCAGCTAGCGCCACTTTTTGGGGTGGAAGAAGCAGCAGCGGATACAGGCGTTATCAAAATAAGTGAGATTAACAAAGTAAATGCCAGTGGCAGCCTCATGGTTAGATTCTATATTGGCCATGATTAATTAAAAAGACTTGGCTTGCCCAGGAAGCTCAACTGGGTTGAAAAAAGTATTCCAGTGTGGAGAGATCCCTCACGATCCATAGTTGAAAATTTCAATTACTGGAAAAAAGGGTAAACTTTGCTCATGTCTGAGACCGGAACAATTGAGCGATTGCGGGCTTATCGCAAGACTTACATTGCGATGCTAGTCTCATCAGCTCTTAGCCTTATCGCCTCTTTAGTTTTGGCAATCGACGCGGTTAAGTTGGCCGCACAACCAACTGGCCAGCTTTCTTGCGACATCAATGCCGTTTTATCGTGTGGAACCGTCGCGCGAGCGTGGCAATCACAACTTCTAGGATTTCCAAATTCATTTCTTGGATTAATGACTGAACCAGTTGTCATCACAGTTGCTGTTGCCGGTCTTGGACTTGTCACATTTCCGCGCTGGTTTATGCGCGCGGCTCATATTGTTTATGGTGCTGGTTTAGTTTTTGCTCTCTGGCTATTGTCACAATCACTCTTTGTTATCAACTCACTCTGTCCTTGGTGCCTCTTAGTAACCGGATCGACAATTACAGTCTTTTCAACAATCACACGAGTGGTCTTACTAGAAAATGTCTGGAATTTTGCCCCTGAACGCCAAGAGAAAATTGTTGCTTTCTTGGAAAGAGGGTGGGGTCGTGTGTTCTATGCTGGCTCTTATGCCACAATCACCATAGTAATTTTCCTCAAGTATGGATACGAGCTTTTCAATTGAACGAACTATTTCGTGAGGGGAAGCCATGAAGGCCACACTGCGCGAACAACACGCGATTCTTAACATCCAGAACTTTGACTTCACACACTCAACTCTGGCCAATAAGGCAGCCAACCTCCCTGAGATTGCTGCAATTAACTCACTGACTATCAAAGCAAATAATGCTCGCGACCTGCGCATTGCTGCAGAGACAGAACATAACGATGTGAAGCGAGAGCTCTTGCGTGCAGAAGGTGATGTTGAACAGATCGTTACGCGCATTAATCGCGATGAGGCCCGTCTTGCTTCGGGTACGCCCTCACCGAAAGAGTTAGAACAACTACAGCATGAGATTGGCACCTTGGGTGTTCGCCGGGCAGAACTTGAAGAGATTGAACTTGAGATCATGATGCGCATTGATGGGATTAAGGCCCGCATCGCTGAACTTTCAGAGCAGGAAAGTACGCTGGCGGCGGAGATCACTGAACTCGAAATTAAAAAGGCAAATGCTCTGGCGGTAATAAATACAGACCTTGAGGCAACTGCACGTGATCGTGCATCTGAAGTGGCAAATATTGGCACTGAACTTGTAGCGCTCTACGAGAAAATTCGTGCGTCAAATAATGGGACTGGGGCCGCAGCACTCGTTGGTAATCAATGCAAAGGCTGTCACTTAACTGTAAACAATATTGAGCTACAGCGCATTGCATCGCTAGCAGAAGACGAAGTCGTTCGCTGCGAAGAATGTCGTTGCATATTGGTGCGCGGGCTTTAAGAGATGGCACGTTCATTTAAACTCACCGCAGATGGTGGCTCAAGAGGAAATCCAGGGCCAGCAGGATATGGCGCAGTAGTTACCGAAAATGGAAAGATAATCGCCGAACTCTTCGATGTCATCGGAGTGGCTACAAATAACGTTGCTGAATACAGTGGATTACTCGCAGGGTTGACGCACATTCACACACTTGATCCAGAAGCAAAGGTAGAAGTTGCGATGGATTCAAAGTTAGTTGTTGAACAGATGTCGGGTCGCTGGCAGGTAAAGCATGCTGATATGCGCGAACTTGCAAAGAAGTGTCGAGATGCACATCCTGGCACTCTTGTGACATATAAGTGGATTCCACGTGATGAAAATTCACACGCAGATCGCTTAGCTAATAAAGCACTCGACGGTGGACAAGCAAATGAACCAGCGATTGCTATTCAAGAGAATTACCTCACCGATCGCCTGCGCAGTAATGAAGATCCCACCATGATTTATTTCGTGCGCCATGGAGAGACTATTCTTACCCCGCTACGTAAGTTCTCAGGTACTGGCCCCCTTAATCCAGAGTTAACTGAAGAAGGACTAGAGCAAGCGGCAACTGTTGCCAAAGAGATTGCAAAAATTAAGCCAGATGTACTTATCGCCTCACCTCTTCAGCGCACGCGCCAGACGGCAGAGGCGATTGCTAAAGAAACAGGGCTACCAATTGTCTTTGATGAGATCTGGTATGAACTCTCATTCGGTAACTGGGATGGACTCACCAATGATGAGGTTCGCGAAAAATATCCAGAGGATTATCAGGGATGGCTTAACTCATCTGCTTTCAAGCCCGGCGGGGGAGAGTCCTACGATCAGGCTCGTATTCGCGTAGAGGCTGCAATGGAAAAGTTGTTAGCTGAATATCCCGGGCAGAAAGTCTGCGTTGTCACACATAACGGTGTCATCAAGAGCGCTGTCAGTGTCGCACTTCATGCACCGCACGATGCCGTCTTTCATATGGATGCAACACCATGCTCGATCACATCAATATCAATGTGGCCTTCTGATGGTTTACGTGCTCTCCGCAGTTTTTCCGAGCGCGGACACTTTCGTTAAATTCCTGAGGCGTGACCTTCGCAACGAGGATCTGATCCAAAAGCATAGGTACCGTTTGCCAGAACTTCCATCAGTTGAACTGAAGATCCATGTCCCCATGCTGCAAGAGGTGCGACTTCATGCCCCTTGCCTTTAAGTTCTTCAATAACATGAGCGGGCACTCGATCTTCAATCTGTAAAACCCCTAGCCCTGACTCTTCTTCTGAACTTTGCCCAAGCGCGTTTAGGTGTTGCCAACGAGGTGCCTCTACCGCTTGCTGAACATTTAACTTCAAGTCGATGACATTTGTCAGCAATTGCAGATTGGTCTGCACCTGAATATTGGCACCGGGTGTTCCGCCTACGAGATATAAAGATCCATCCGCTCGCACGGCGGTAAATGCATTGAGCGTGTGCGCAGGACGCTTCCCTGGGGCGATGATATTTGGCGATGCTGGATCAAGTGAAAAACCAGTGAGGCGATTGTTCAAAAGGATTCCAGTTTCAGGAATAACCCATGAGCTACCAAAGCCATGGAATACCGATTGAATCCACGAAACAGCGTTGCCTTGTGAATCTGAAACTAGAAAGTAAGTTGTATCGCTACCTTCACTTACCGGGTCAATATCAACGCCAGCGCGCTCCATCGAAATCGCCTGAACTCGACGATCGATGTGGGACTTTGACAGTATCTTTTGCGTATTAACTGTAATGAATTCTGGATCACCCAGAATCTGATTGCGATCTGCAAAGGCCACCTTCTTTGATTCAACACCGATATGAATTCGATCTGCTTCAGAGAGCCCAGCGATATCAAATCTCTCATTGATCAAGAGCTCTTCCATCAAGATCATTCCCTGAGTCGGGGGAGGTTGACCATAAATTGTGATGTCCCGATATTTCACTGACAGGGGATCAAGTACTCGAGTCGTGTGTGCCTTGAGGTCGTCATGGTTAAACCACCCCTTCGAACCATTAACTAATTGATCAGCAATGCGACCTTCATAGAATGCCGCGCGACCTCCTGCTGCAATCTCTTTAAGTGAGCGCGCAAGATCTTTTTGCACAACTGGATCGCCAATCTTTACGGCGACATCAATTTCCATATCTGCAAACATCTGAGTATTAGGAGCGATTGCAAGATGCCCTTCGATTCGACGAACAAATCCGGCATTCGCTGGAAATCCGTTTTCAGCATAATCAATTGCCTGCGCTAGCAACTGCGAGAATGGCAACGTTCCATAACGTGCATGCGCCTCAAACCATGTCGAAACTAAACCCGGGACTGTTCCAGACCTATACCCATGCAATGGAATTCCATCGGTATAGTTTTCAGGAGTTGCAGCATGTGAACCCTCGCCGCTGCCATTAAACGCCAGATTACTTTTGCTCTTTGCATGATGAGTGACTAGAAAGGCATCCCCACCAAGGTGTGAGGCTCCTGGCTCGACAACGCATATAACCGCGCTGAGAGCGATCGCAGCATCGATAAACGAGCCACCCTGTTTCAAAATCGAGATTGCGGCACTGACCGCTAGCGGCTGGCTTGCCGCAGCCCCGCCATTGCGAGCGTAGACAACGCTTCTTCCTGTTTGCATCCGTGAACTCTGGCTCATTCAGGTGCTGATTACAAGAACTTAACCGATGCAAGTATCCTTAACTAAGAAGAGTCGCCCGGATCACCGCGTTACCGCTGGATTAATTTCTAGCCGGTACCGAGGAAAGTCCGGACTCCAAAGAGCGAAGTGGTGGGTAACGCCCACCCGGAGCAATCCGCGGGAATAGTGCCACAGAAAATTACCGCCAATGAAAA
>JNSK01000049.1_pt1 | contig 25882 bp, 24 predicted proteins | sample 210681 | NCBI WGS metagenome assembly JNSK01 (sample SAMN02808684, study PRJNA238866) | freshwater metagenome | biome: fresh water; feature: freshwater reservoir; material: water; isolation source: water column of the freshwater reservoir Embalse de Amadorio in Spain | place: Spain: Valencia ...
TTTGATGTGCGTTGACCTACATACTTCACAGATTCAAGGTTTCTTCGATGGTCCAGTTGATCATCTTTTCGCATTGCCACTTCTAGCTAACTACGTTGGTAGCAAAGTTGATCGCAGCAAACTAACAATTGTTTCACCTGACTCAGGCCGTGTTCGTGTAGCTGAACGATGGTCAGATCTACTTGGTGGCTGCCCAATTGCCTTTATTCATAAGACTCGCGATCCACGCATTCCAAATGAATCAACTACTGGTCGCGTAGTCGGCGATGTGCGGGGTCAAACATGTGTAGTTATTGACGACATGATCGACACGGCTGGCACGATCACTAAGGCAGTAGATGCGCTCTTCGAAGATGGCGCCGAAGATGTAATTATCGCTTCAACTCACGCTGTGTTCTCTGGCCCAGCCATCGAGCGACTAAAAGCAGCGATGATCAGAAATTCGATCGTTTGACCGTACTTTCAATTGCTCCGCTGCTAGCTCGGGCAATTCGTGAAGTATTCGAAGATGGCTCAGTAACTAGCCTCTTTGATGGCCATTCCTAAGCCTTAAATCAAATCTTTTAAGCGCGATTTGCGCTTAACGTGGCCCGTTCGCTAACCTTTGGCTCGTTCCGGCGAGGGTAAGAATTTCTTCCGTAATCGACGGCGTAGGTTTTCATCCTGCTGGAACTTTTGTGAAGTAACCGAAAGTAAACCTGACAGGAGCAGAGAAATATGGCTGAGATTTCAATCAATGGCGTTCGCCGTACTGAATTTGGTAAAGGCGCATCACGTCGTAATCGCCGCGATGGTTTAGTTCCTGCAGTTATCTACGGCCACGGCGAAGCACCTGCACACGTTGCATTGCCTGCTCGCGAACTTGGTATCGCACTTAAGACATCAAACGTACTTCTAGATATCGTCGTTGATGGTGCAACTGTGCTGACACTCCCAAAGGCTGTTGTTCGCAACGCACTTAAGGGAACTCTTGAGCACGTTGACCTTCTTTTGGTTCGTCGCGGAGAGCGCGTTGTTGTATCTGTCCCAGTTCACACATCTGGCGAGCATGATCGCGACGGAATTCTTGAGCACGTTCACCACTCAATCGAAGTTGAGACCGAAGCAACTGCAATTCCTAACTTCTTCGAGCTAGATCTTACTGGCATGGCTGCAGGTACATCTCTTTATGCTGAAAGCGTTAAGTTGCCAGCTGGTGTAACTCTTGCATCTGATCCAAAGATGGTTGTAGTTCACCTTTCAGAGCGCTCAACATCTGCTGAACCTGCTGTTGAAGCTGCAACACCTGCTGCACCTGCTGCAGAAGATAAAAAAGAGTCTTAATCGGTCGACCCCAACTCAACTAGTAACCTAGGAGCATGGATTTAAAATGCATTGGTTAGTAGTTGGGTTGGGCAATCCCGGCCCCGAATACGAAGCAACTCGCCATAACATTGGCCAATTAGTTGTAGATCAACTTGCAAAATCACACTCTGCAAAATGGAGTTCACATAAATCCCGCTGCGATATCGCAGAATTTAAATTAGGCGTTGGCGTTGATGCCGCATCAGTAATAGTTGCCAAATCTAAGAGCTATATGAATGAATCTGGCGGCCCCGTTAAGGCGCTGGCTAATTTCTATCAAGTTGAATTAGCTAATGTGATTGTTTTGCATGATGAACTTGATATTCCATTTGCCGCTATTCGTAGCAAAATCGCAGGCGGCGACAATGGCCACAATGGTCTGAAATCACTTACCTCTTCCTTCGGTAGCGCAGAGTATTTACGCGTACGACTTGGCATTGGTCGCCCACCAGGTCAACAAGATCCGGGTGATTTTGTGTTGAAGCAATTTGCTTCTGCTGAGAAGAAAGAGTTACCAGAATTTATTGTGCGTAGTGCAGATTGTGTTGAATCGCTTATTAGCTACGGGCTGGAACGCACCCAGTCAGCATTCAATTCTTAAGTTAACCAACTATTTTCCATCTATTAAGCAGAAATCTAAGTCCGTTGAAGCTGTGCTGACTCCGTTTAGTTAGAAAATTACTTAGCTTCCCCAAGTCATCACTTATTAAGAAAAGGGGTAAAGCTATGTCGTCTCTAATCGATTTTCCTAATTGTTATGTTTGCCGTTCCATAGATTTAGAAATCATCCTAAATGATGAATTTGGCCCAATGACAATGTGTGGTGAATGTGGTTATTCCTGGATCGCAACTTTTGCAGACGTATCAACAGATATATCGCAATATCTTGCATCTTAAAAACAAATTTATCTATTCGTGGTGGAAGTCCTCACCACGACCTTTCTTAAACTTGTTTCGCTTGAAACGACCGCTATCTAGATGCCAGCGTAATTTTGCAATGATTTTTTGAAGTTTAAATCTCATATCAATGAGCCTCTAAGTTTAAACGCCTCTGAAACACGACCAACAGCCACAATAAATGCAGCTGTTCTCAGATCTACCGAATACTTATCGGCTACTCGGTTGGTGTTGTTAAAAGCCGCTCCCATGCGAGCATCCAGTTCACTTCTAAACTTATCGATTGGCCAACTAAATTCTTGAATATTTTGAGTCCACTCAAAATAGGAACCCATAACTCCACCAGAGTTCGCGAGGATGTCTGGCACGATAAAAACGCCACTTTCTCTCAAATTCTTATCGGCAGAAATTGAGAGTGGTTGATTAGCGCCTTCAATAATGAATCGCGCATTTATCTTGGCCATATTCGCAGAGTCAATAACCCCGCCTAATGCTGCCGGAATCAGGACATCACACTTAACTTCAAGTACTTCGGCAGCGCCAATTCGCTCATTAACCTCAATATCTGCCAAAGATTTCTTCCCGAAGATTTCTTTAATGTCTAGGCCCTTTTCATCTTTGATTCCGCCAGTTACATCAGAGATTGCAATTACTCTCATCCCAAGTTCTTGGCAGACGAGTGCGGTGTACCTGCCCACGTTTCCAAAACCTTGAATAGCAACTGTCGCACCTTGAACCTCGACATCATGTTGTCTTAAAGTTTCGGCCGCGACCATTGCAACACCACGGCCAGTGGCTTCCTCTCGTCCCGGAGCACCGAAAAGTTCCACAGGTTTACCTGTGACGCATGCAGGTTGAAAGCCTTCTAAGCGATGGAATTCATCCATCAACCAAGCCATAGTTTTTGAATCAGTTCCCATATCAGGAGCTGGAATATCACGATGGTGTCCTAAAATGTGAACAAGTGATCGAGTCCAACGCCGAATTATTTCTTCCTTCTCAATTTCAGTTAGCAGTGATGCGTCAACTGCCACGCCTCCCTTGGCGCCACCAAATGGAACATCTATAAGTGCTGTTTTCCAAGTCATTAGCGAAGCAAGGGCACGTACTTCATCAAGATCGACAGCTTGATGAAATCTTATTCCACCCTTTCTAGGTCCACGAGCGCTCGAGTGTTGGACCCGGTAACCAGTTAAAACGTCGACATCATCACCACGTCTGAGCGGAATAGAAATAACTACTTCGCGTTCGCAACTGCTCAAAGCACTAATAATTCCTGGCTTCAAGCCAAGAATTTCACTAGCTTGAGCTACTTTTTCATTTACTTCGTCAAAAGCCGATACGCCTGTGTGTGTCATGAGTGCAAATTTATGTTGCGGGCAACAATGGCAAAAATAGAATTAGGTTTATTTTGATGAAATTACGGTAAACATCTGATCTTAATTGGATAAATCAACCAGTATTACGTAAGCCCGCAGCAACACCATTAATCGTAAGCAGCAGCGCGCGAGTTAATAGCGGATCTGCATCGGTGCCTTCGGTGCGAACGCGGCTTAGCAAATTAATCTGCAGCAAGTGCATAGGCGATAGATATGCATCGCGTACTTGCAAAGTGCGAGCCAGAATTGGTTGATCCTCAAGTAACGACTGCTTCTTAGTCAGCAGATTAATTTCAGCAACCGTTAATTTAAATTCAGCTTCGATATCGCTTAGGAAATGTTGCAGTTCGGCTGGAACGAGCTTTTCAACATAACGTCGCGCCAAATCTAAATCGGTCTTAGCCAAAGTCATTTCAACATTGCTGATAAAGGTATTAAAGAAGTGCCATTCCTTAAGCATGCGAGTCATGACCTCGCCATGGCCTCCTTCGCGAGCAGCCTTCAAACCACTGCCAACGCCATACCAGCCAGGCACGATCTGACGCGATTGGGTCCAACCAAATACCCACGGAATAGCGCGCAAACTACCGAGCCCGCTTGCAGCATCTGGCCGACGAGATGGGCGTGAACCTAGGAATAGATTTCCCAATTGCTCAACCGGGGTGGAGGCGTAGAAATAAGCGGGCAGATCTGGGTGATCAATTAACGAGCGATATTGCGCAAATGAATTATCGCTAATTGATTGCATGCAGGAATTCCAGAGTTCAAGATCTGCAGGTGCTTGGCGAGGACCGCGATTTAAAACAGTCGCCTCAAGTGCGGCAGCTAAAGTTAATTCCACATTTTCACGAGCGAGTGATGGCAATGCGAACTTATCGCTAATGACTTCACCTTGTTCAGTCATCTTAATTTCGCCATCGATTGAACCCCATGGCAGCGCAATTAGCGCTTCATAAGTTGGGCCGCCACCGCGACCGACTGAACCGCCTCGGCCATGGAATAAGCGTAGTCTTACGCCATATTTAATTGCCACGTCACGAAGATTGCGTTGAGCGCGGTGAATTTCCCATTGGCTAGTTGCGATTCCAGCATCTTTATTTGAATCGGAATAGCCCAACATGATCTCTTGTATATCGCCACGTAGAGTTAATAACTTGCGATAGGTCGGATTCGATAACAGTTTCTCGAGAATTTCACCGGCAGCGCGGAGTTCGGCAACTGTTTCAAGAAGTGGGGCAAAACCAATTTGGGCAATTCCTTGATCTATATTTACTAAGCCAACATATTTTCCAAGTACGGCAGCGGCCAACAGATCATCGGCACCCTTAGTCATTGAAACAATATAAGTTTCAATCGCCGTTGGGCCAAAGCGTTCAATAATTTCTTTGATTGCTACAAAGGTATCAATTGTCTTTGCCGCAGCGGCATCTAACTTTGCTAAATCTGGATTTTGGCTATAGCTAAGTTCTGCGGCCAGTAATTCAAATTTATCAGAGTGGCTCTTATCTAAATAACTATCAGCGATTGAAAGCTGACAGAGCACATGGTGATGGGCATCAGAGTGTTCGCGAATATCCATCGTCGCATGAGTTAAACCAAAGGCACTTACAGTGCGGATTGTGCGCTCAAGTAAGCCAGTTGCGATTAATTCACCGCGATGAGCAAATAAGGAATCGCGCATCAGCGTGAGATCAGCCAGTAGTTCATTGGTATCGGCGTAATCACGGTGCGGAACATGTGGGCCATTAGTTGCATGACGCATACGAGTAAATGCCAAACGGTGCACAATGGCCGTTGCCTTTAAGCGATATGGCTCTTCGACATTTAAACGCAAGAAGCGATCTTCGAACTCTGGAATATGTTTTAAATCATTTTCGATCGAGGCAGTTAATTCAGGCGTAGCCCCAACAATTCGAGTGGAAACCGAGAGCATCTGTCGCAATTCATCCATCGCCGCAATAGTTACGCGGATAGCGTGGCCAGCCTGTAAAACCAGAGCCGAACGAGTTACATCTCCTGTGATATTTGGGTTTCCGTCACGGTCGCCACCGATCCAGTTGCCGAATGAAAGTGGGCGTGCAGTTACTGGAATTTCAATGCCAAGGCGCTTCATCTCATTTGCAAAATCAGTTAGAACTTCAGGCACAGTTAACTTAAAGAGATCATCTAAGTAATAAAGCGCATTCATCGCTTCATCAAGTGGTTCGGGGCGATCTAAGCGAAGTTCATCAGTCTGCCAAAGTAGATCAACCATCTCGGCCAACTTAGCAACACGTGCAGGTGAACTCTTCTGATCAAGCAGCGTTGCAACTTTTCCGAGTTTATTTAAAATCGAACGACGAGCTGCTTCAGTTGGGTGCGCAGTAAAAACTGGGCGGACCATTAGTTCGGAAATCCAAAGTTCTAATTCAGCTTCGGTAAATTCATGGCCCGGAGTTTGCGCATCTTTCGCAGCAATAATTCGATCGGTAGCGCGCGTTAACCAAGATCCACCTTCAGCACGTGCATCAGCCAAGATGCGTGCACGGTGAACTTGTTCTGCCACATTTGCTAAATGGAAGTAAGTACTAAATGCCCGAACAAGTTGAACGGAATCTTCAACTGATAAATCTGAAAGTAATTCTCCGCTATCGCCTTCGCGCACAGCCTTACGGACTGCCTCAACTAAATTGAGCAGTTCGACGCCTTCTTGGCGTACAAGGGTTTGGCCTAAGAGTTCACCTAATTGGCGAACATCATTCCGCAACTCTGCGTCATCGGCCGGAAAAGTGCCTGACATGGGCGTAATCATGGCAGGTCTTTCCTAATTCAAATTACCGCGCTCGCGCACGGGCAGATAGAATTACGGTAATTCGCCCCCTCCCACCTTTGGGAGTTGGGGCTTAACGGCATTTTGAAAGGGGCAGTCATGCGTGGTTTATTAAATTCATTAGCCGACTTTCCGGAATTTCAAGATGCAACTGATGGAAAAAATTTGGGGAGATCTCATAATCTGGTCACGCCCCCACCTAGTTTTCCCTTTTTAATCGCTCAAATTGCCCAATCTAGGCCAGTGCTAGTTGTTAGCGGGTCTAGCCGTGGCGCTGAAGATGTGGCTAGTGAGCTGCGTGATTTACATGATCGCGTCCTTGAGTTTCCAGCATGGGAAACCCTGCCCCACGAACGATTAAGTCCGCGCAGCGATACGGTCGCCCGCCGCATTCAAACGTTAAATGAACTTGCGCATAGCAACTCTGAAATCAATCCAATTGTTGTGACACCAGTGCGCGGTGTGATCCATCAAATCATCGCGGATTTAGCAAAGCAACCATTGCTTTCAATTGAACAAGGTCAAGAGATTGCGCTAAGCGACTTAATTAAACATTTAACAGAACTGGCATATGTTCGAACTGATCTAGTTGAGCGACGTGGTGAATTCGCAGTTCGCGGTGGCATCATGGACTTATTCTTACCTCTAACCAAACACCCAATTCGAATTGATTTCTTTGGCGATGAGATTGAAGAGCTAAATTACTTTGAAGTTTCAGATCAAAGAACATCGCAACCAGTAATTGGAAAACTTGAGATATTTCCTTGTCGCGAACTTTTACTTACTCAAGAGTTGCAAGTTAAAGCAAATGATCTGATTGCTAAATATCCAGCAGCTGCTGAATTACTCGATCGCATGGCGGCTGGAATCGCGACCGAAGGTATGGAATCTCTCATTCCGCTCTTGGTCAAAGAACAAGAAACTCTCTTAGATCGCATGCCGGCTAATACCGAGATTATCTTTCTAGATGAAGAGCGAATTCGTTCGCGTGCCGCAGATCTACTTTCTACCAACGAGGAATTTCTGGCCGCTTCTTGGTCTAACGCTGCAGTTGGCGCAGTCGCCCCAGTTCATGATGGGGCAGGAACTTACTTAGCTTGGGATGAATTAACCGAAAAGATTATTACCTTAGGTTTAAGCCGCCGCTCACTGAACTCTTTTGGCTCAGATCTATCGGAAGATACCGATTTTCTGGCGATCTCAGCGATCGACCCTTTGCGCGGCAATATGGATCAATTGCTAGCAATGCTGGCAGATGCGGTTTTAAATAACTTCAAGGTGGTTTTTACCGCTAATGGTCATGGCATGGTTGATCGCTATGCCGGAATCTTCCGTGGCGCAGATCTACCGGTACAGATCGTGGAACGTTTAAATGCAAAACCAACAGCTGGTTTAATTCACATAACAACGACACCAATTACCTACGGCTTCTCTTATCCAGGTGCGCAGACTCTATTTATTACTGAACATGATTTAACTGGTAGCAAATCTCGCGTTAAAGATTCTGATCGTCTACCTTCAAAGCGTAAGCAGAGCGTTGACCCGCTCGAATTAAAAGCCGGTGACTTTGTAGTACATGAACAACATGGCATTGGTCGCTATGTCGAAATGATTCAGCGCGAAAATGCTGGGGTGGTACGTGAATATTTAATTATCGAATACGCCTCTGCCAAACGTGGCCAACCTGGCGATCGCATCTTTGTCCCAACAGATTCGCTGGAACAAGTTAGTAAATATATCGGCGGAGAATCACCAACTGTTCACCGCATTGGTAGCGGTGAATGGCAGAAAGCAAAGGGGCGAGCCCGAAAAGCTGTCCGCCAAATTGCCGGCGAATTAATTCGTTTATATGCCGCCCGTACTAGCGCACCAGGTTTTGCATTCTCACCAGATACCCCTTGGCAGCGCGAACTTGAAGATGCTTTTTCATATATCGAAACTATTGACCAACTTGCCACGATCGAAGAAGTTAAACGCGACATGGAACGCCCTTACCCAATGGATCGCATTATTTGTGGCGATGTAGGTTATGGAAAAACCGAAATTGCGATTCGAGCAGCCTTTAAAGCGGTACAAGATGGCAAGCAAGTTGCTGTTTTAGTACCAACTACCTTGCTAGTGCAGCAGCATTACAAAACTTTTACTGAACGATATTCCGGCTTTCCGATAAAGGTTGCTGGCATGTCTCGTTTCAACACTGCAAAAGAGAGTAAAGAGATCACCCAGTCTCTCTCCGAGGGCGCTGTAGATGTAGTAATCGGAACCCATCGGATCCTCTCAAACGATGTAGTTTTTAAGGATTTAGGGCTAGTTATCGTCGATGAGGAACAACGTTTTGGGGTAGAGCAGAAGGAATCCCTCAAGAAGCTGCGAACTACAGTCGATGTGCTTTCGATGTCCGCAACGCCAATCCCACGTACTCTCGAAATGGCCGTTACCGGAATTCGCGAGATGTCCACTATTACAACTCCACCTGAAGAGCGCCATCCGATTCTTACCTATGTTGGCCCTAGTGAAGATGGCCAAGTCGCAGCAGCTATTCACCGCGAACTATTGCGTGATGGACAGATTTTCTATATTCACAATCGCGTCGAATCTATTGATCGAACCGCATCTCGCTTACAAGAACTGGTACCTGAAGCGCGAATTCGAGTTGCTCATGGTCAGATGAGCGAAGCGATGTTGGAAGATGTGATTCTGGCATTCTGGAATCGTGATTTTGACGTTCTGGTTTGCACCACGATTGTGGAAAGCGGCCTTGATATTGCAAATGCCAATACTTTAATTGTGGAACGCGCAGATATGTTTGGTCTCTCTCAACTTCACCAATTACGTGGCCGAGTTGGTCGTGGACGCGAACGTGCATATGCATATTTCTTATATCCAGCTGATCAGCCGCTCTCTGAAATTGCAATTGATCGCTTAAAGACAATTGCCTCGAATACCGATCTTGGTGCAGGCATGCGAGTAGCGCTAAAAGATTTAGAGATTCGTGGCGCCGGTAATTTATTAGGTGGCGAACAATCCGGTCATATTGCTGATGTTGGTTTTGATCTTTATATGCGCATGGTTGGTGAAGCAGTTCAGGATTACAAAACCGGCATTATTGAAACCGAAGAACCAAATCACGAATGCAAAATTGAAATTCCAATCAATGCTCACCTTCCTGAAGAGTATGTACCCGGCGAGCGATTACGCCTCGATCTTTATCGTCGATTAGCTGATGTACAAAGCGATAGCGATGTAGATGCAATTGCGGCTGAATTAATTGATCGATTCGGTGAGCTTCCTGAACCGACTCAAGCCCTGCTCGGCGTCGCGAAATTACGTGCTTTAGCCAAGGCCCAGAAATTGCGCGAGGTCGTGATCTCCGGCAAATTCCTACGCTTATCGCCGCTTAATCTGGCCGAATCCCGCCAACTTCGCCTATCCCGCGTTTACCCAGGATCGATTTATAAGAGCGCGGCAAGCACAGTTTTAGTGGCCCTGCCCAAAGCTGCCGCATGGAACCCGTCCGAAAGTGCCCCACTTATGGGGGATACTTCTACTCTGGCTTGGGTAACCGAAGCCGTAACCGAATTAGCGGCTAACCCGAAAGTGAGTAAATCTTGAAAAAATTCACCGCAGTCACAATCGCATCTGTTGCAGCAATCGCGCTTTTCTTAACCGGTTGTTCACAAGTTGGCGCGGCAGCCACCATTGGTAGCACCAAGATTACTCAAGCAACTGTTCAGACCAGTATCGATACCGTGATGGCCGAACGCACATCTGTTGATACTAGCCAGATGCAGTTAGAAACTGGCGAAGATCTAAATCGCAGCCAACTTCGTTTCCATTTATTCGCAGGACTACTTAAGGCAGCTGCAACTTCACTAAAGATTACAGTTTCAAAGGCCGAGATTGATACTCGTCGCGAAGTAATCATTCAACAAGTTGGTGGCGTAGCTAATTTGCCACAAGCTCTAGTTGGCGCCGGAATCGCATCAACAGATTTTGATACCTATCTTGAAGCAGTTCTAAATTCTGAGAAGCTACAAAAGAGCTTTATTGATGCTGGCGTTCCTGAAGCCGATATCGCAGTCAAGATGCAGGAGCTAGTTGTAGCAACTGGAAAGACTCAGAAAGTTACAGTTAACCCTCGTTACGGAGTCTGGAATCCAGAAACCGCTGAAGTTAATGCTGCGCCAAGTGACGCGGTTTCACCTTCAACAACTAAGTAATTTCTTAGCTCTGTAAATGTCAGAACTTCTGCGCCTTGCGGAGGTAATGAACAAATTACGTTCGCCCGGTGGTTGTCCATGGGATGCCGAGCAAACGCATGAATCGCTGATCAAATATCTACTCGAAGAGTCGTACGAATTTATCGACGCTGTCGAAAGTGATGATCGAGCAGGTTTGCAAGAAGAACTTGGCGATCTTTTGTTGCAGGTTTACTTCCATTCTCGGATCGCGGAAGACCATCCAGATCACCCATTTACGATTGAAGATGTCGCACGCGGTATCGCGGATAAATTGATTAGCCGTCACCCACATGTATTTGCCGACGTGCAGGTATCTGGCGTTGATGAAGTCATCTCCAATTGGGAAGAAATCAAAGCGGCCGAAAAAGGGCGTACTTCAGCCATCGACGGGGTCGCTCTCTCTCAGCCATCTCTGCCCCTGATTTCAAAGCTTTTGCACCGCGCTGAAAAATTCGGGGTCGAGTTAGATCTACCAAACTTGTCGGTAAGCGATGCCGATTCGGCCGCAGATCAAATAGTTGCCATTGCAGCATGGGCAAGCGCAAATGAAATTGATTTAGAAGCGCTATTGCGCCAGCGGGCGCGCGCATTGATGGCGCAGATTCAAAGCGTTGAGTCGCGGTAGACTGCTCACCTGAGTTCAGCGCCGATCTCTCTAGTTCAAAATTCGAATTTAACTTAATTCGTTAGCAACTATTAATAGGAGGCCATCATGGCAATTATCGAAGCGCTCGGTGCCCGCGAAATTTTAGATTCCCGCGGAAACCCAACTGTTGAAGTAGAAATTCAATTAGAAGATGGCACTCAAGCTCGTGCTGCAGTCCCTAGCGGAGCATCAACTGGTGCATTTGAAGCTGCTGAACTTCGCGATGGTGGCGCCCGCTACCTAGGCAAAGGTGTTGAAAAAGCTGTTGCATTTGTAAATGATGAAATTGGACCAAACATTATTGGTTTCGACGCTCAAGATCAGCGCATCATCGATAGCGCAATGATTTCGCTAGATGGCACTGCAAATAAATCTCGCTTAGGTGCAAATGCAATCCTTGGTGTTTCTCTTGCCGTTGCTAAGGCATCTGCTGAAAGCGCAGACCTTTCACTATTCCGCTACCTAGGTGGCCCAAATGCACATGTGCTTCCAGTTCCAATGATGAACATTCTCAACGGTGGCGCACATGCAGATACCAACGTTGATATTCAAGAGTTCATGGTTGCGCCAATCGGTGCACCAACTTTCCGCGAATCACTTCGCTGGGGCGCTGAGATTTATCATGCACTTAAGTCAGTTCTAAAGCAGCGCGGTTTAGCAACTAGCGTTGGCGACGAAGGTGGCTTTGCACCAAACCTAGATAGCAATCGCGCCGCCCTTGATCTAATTCTCGAAGCGATTACTAAGGCCGGCCTAAAGCCAGGTGTTGATGTAGCACTTGCAATGGATGTTGCAGCGACTGAATTCCACGAGAATGGCCAATATAAGTTTGAAGGTTCACTTCGCTCTTCAGGCGAAATGATCGCTTATTACACCGATCTAGTAAATTCATACCCAATCGTTTCAATCGAAGATCCACTAAATGAAGAAGATTGGGCGGGCTGGGCTGAGATGACAAATGTGCTTGGTTCGCGTATCCAAATCGTGGGCGATGATCTATTTGTTACTAATCCAGAGCGTTTAGCTAAGGGAATCGCAACAAACACAGCAAATGCCCTACTGGTTAAGGTAAATCAGATCGGCACTTTAACTGAAACTCTTGATGCTGTATCAATGGCGCAACATGCTAATTACCGCAGCATGTTGTCACACCGTTCTGGCGAAACTGAAGACACCACAATTGCTGATCTCGCAGTTGCAACAAACTGCGGTCAGATCAAGACTGGTGCACCAGCTCGCACCGAGCGCGTAGCTAAGTACAACCAATTGCTACGTATTGAAGAAGAACTTGCAAGTGGTGCTAAGTACGCTGGCCGTGGAGCATTCCCACGCTTTAAGGCATAAGCGAACTTAACTCATGGCCCGTCGTCGTTTAAACTTTAATCGTCGACGTAATACCAATAGTCGCGCATTGGTGCTGGGCTTCTTCTTATTCTTTCTAGCCCTCACCATTGCGCCACCGGTGCAACATTATTTCTCGCAGCGCGCTGAAATTAGTGCGGTTCAAGCACAGATCAAAGCTGGCAATAGCGCTGTAAATGAAGCTCGCAAGGAACTCGAACTTTGGCGCGATCCCGAATATGTAAAGTCACAAGCCCGCGCTCGATTGCACTTTGTATTACCTGGCGAAAGACAGTACATAGTTACCGATTCAGTTAGCGAGGCGGCTGAGAATAAGACTGAGGTGGCTAATAATCTTCCAGTCGGTCTGCCTTGGTATAACCGATTAATAATTTCGATCACTGAAACGGGCGCCAATTAATGTCCGATCGAGATGTTTCACAATCAGATTTAGATTGCATTGAAGCCCAACTCGGGCGCACTCCACGCGATGTACACGCAATTGGTTATCGCTGCCTATGCGGAAAACCAGCAGTAGTCGAAACGCCGCCACGCCTAAGTGATGGAACTCCATTCCCAACTTTTTATTACGCAACCTGCCCACGGTTAACAGCTGCAATTTCAACCCTAGAAACAACGGGTTTGATGGGGCAGATGAATGAGCGCTTAGCAACCGATCCTGAATTAGCTGGCGCATATGCAGCCGCACACGATGATTACTTGGCAGCTCGCGCAGCCCTGGGCGTTGAAGTTCCTGAAGTAGATGGCATAAGTGCTGGCGGAATGCCAGATCGCGTTAAGTGCCTACACTCATTAATTGCACATTCGCTTTGTGCTGGCCCTGAGGTAAATCCATTGGGCGATGAGGCGTTGGCAAAATTACCGCAGTGGTGGAAAGATCAACCTTGTAGCAACATAGAAAATGTAAAGGCGAACTAATGCGTGTAGGTGTGGTTGATTGCGGAACCAACTCAATTAGATTATTAATTGCAGATATTGAAGGAAATAACTTCCGCGAAGTCACCCGACAGATGCAGGTAGTGCGACTAGGTCAAGGCGTAGATGAGACCAATCAATTTCACCCAGATGCAATCTCGCGCACCTTTGCCGCAGTTGATTTATATGCCGGCGAGATCGCCCGCCGCGGAGTTGAAAAATTACGTTTCTGCGCAACTAGTGCAACCCGAGATGCGCTAAACCGCGCGATTTTCGTCGATGGCGTTAAAGAGCGCTTAGGAATCGAACCCGAAGTTATTTCTGGCGAAGAAGAAGCGCGCCTTTCATTTGCAGGCGCTACTCGTGAATTTAATAAAGCCGATGCGCCATTCTTGGTCGTAGATATCGGCGGGGGATCGACAGAATTTGTACTCGGAAGCGACTCGGTAGATAGCGCTATAAGCGTAAATATTGGCTGCGTTCGCATGACTGAACGCCATTTTCAGAGCGATCCACCAACACAGGATGAGATTGCAATTGCTCGCCGCGATATTCAAAATGCAATTGATATCGCCTATGCCAGCGTAGATATTAAGAGCGCTAAGACTCTCGTTGCTGTTGCCGGCACCGCCACAACAGTCGCAGCAGCCGCTCTTGATCTTCCAGAATACGATCGATATGCAATTCACCTTTCACGTATTTCGGCAGAACAAGTTCATTCAATTAGCAATAAATTTTTAACCATGACTCGCGATGAACGTGCCGCACTTGGCTATATGCACCCAGGCCGTGTTGATGTAATTGGCGCGGGCTCGTTAGTACTTTCCGAAATCATGAAAGCAACTAGCGCTAAAGAATTTGTCGCATCTGAAAACGACATTCTCGATGGAATGGCATGGTCGCTTGCCAAGTAAGAAAACTGCGCAAAGCATAAAAACTTTGCCACTGCTGGAAAAGAAAATAATCGCTTGTCGAGATTGTCCGCGCTTAGTCGAATGGCGCGAAGAAGTTGCCATAACAAAGCGCAAGGCATACCAGGATGAGAAATATTGGGGCAAAGCAGTCCCAGGTTTCGGTTCGCCTAAACCGAAATTAATGATTGTTGGATTAGCACCTGGTGCGCACGGAGCAAATCGCACTGGTCGAATTTTCACAGGTGATCCATCTGGAGATTGGCTTTATGGATCCCTCCATCGTTTAGGTATCGCAAAAATTGCAACAAGTACTTCACGCGATGATGGCCAAGAACTTCGCGATACCCGCATCTCAATGGCAGTTCGTTGTGCACCACCTGATAACAAGCCAACAACTGAGGAACGCGATGAATGTGCGCCTTGGTTTTTGCGCGAACTCGAACTTTCCTTGCCAACCACAAGAGCTTTTGTGGCTCTCGGAAACTTTGCCTGGGTCGCGCTCTTTGCCGCCCTGGCCGAATTAGGTCACCCAGTAAAACGGGCCAAGTTTGGCCATGGGACAGAAGTGAAATACGAGCACAATGGCGTGAAATACCTGATTATGGCTAGTTTTCACCCTAGCCAGCAGAACACCTTCACGGGAAAGCTCACCAAACCAATGTTGGATTCAGTCCTCAAAAAAGCAGGTAGATTTGCCCACGTTATTCGTTAGTTCACGCTAACAGTAAAGATTTATCGCATGGCCCCGATAGCCCAATGGCAGAGGCAGAGGACTTAAAATCCTCCCAGTGTGGGTTCGACCCCCACTCGGGGCACCAGCTTTACGCTCATTTTAAGAGTTACGCTGCTTAAAGTTTGCCGAGGATTTTGCTTAAATAACTCAACCAAGTAGCCAGAAATATCCAGTGCCGTAACATTGTTCTACCTGAGACTGGATCCCCCAGTTACCAGAGCACTAGAGAGTGAGTACAAAAGTATGCGTAGTTCAAACCCTGTTCTTGGACGGGCGTTTAATAATCGTGGTTACGCCTCAATGAATAACACAGGTATGGGCAACACAACCACGGCTACCACACCGGAGAGTTTAGAAAACCTCTATAACGCACCCGCTGCATCTTCACTTCGTACAGGTCGCATGACCATCGAAGATGTTGTTGCGCGCACATCAATTTTATTTGGCATCTTGGTTGTAACAGGTGCCGTTGCATGGACAGCAAATCTTGGCGTTGGCGCACTTATGGTGGGCTTCCTCGGTGGATTTGTTTTGGCGATGGTAAATACCTTTAGCCAGAAGATCCGTCCAGCTTTAATTATGGCTTATGCAGCATTCGAAGGTTTAGCGCTCGGAACTCTTAGCCATTTCTATAACGATGTATATCCAGGCATCGTTAGCCAAGCAGTTATCGGAACTCTCTGCGCATTTGCTGGAATGCTCTTCGCATATAGCAATGGCAAGATCCGCGTTACTCCTAAATTTACTCGCGTAATTATGGGCGCAGCGATCGGATATTTAGTTCTTGGATTAATCAGCATGGTGCTTTCATTTACCGGAAATTCAGGCGGCCTATATGGCGTAACTGGTTTCGGTCCATTACTAGCAGTTGCTGGCGTTGGCTTAGCAAGCTTCTTCTTGGTTTTAGATTTCGATCAAATCCAAAAGGGAATCGCAGCTGGCGCACCACAAGAAGAATCATGGCGTGCAGGTTTTGGCCTAATGGTTACTCTCGTTTGGCTATACCTAGAAGTACTACGTTTGATCTCAATCTTGCGTGGCGATGATTAATTAATTATCGTTTAGCGAAATGGTCGGCTCATGCGAGCCGGCCATTTTTCTTGTCTCAGGCAATTTAGCGCCCAGGATTAATACCAGCGTGAAAACAAGCGCTGTAGCAGCAAAGGCTGCGCGATAAGAGTAAAGATCCGAAATCGCGCCAACCACTATTGGGCCAACGATCATTCCAGCATCACCAGACATCTGGAAGATACCGATTACGCGGCCACCTTTACCTTTAATTACATCGCCCACAATTGCCCCTGGCGCAGTTGAAAGATAAGCGCCACCTACACCGAGTATGGCCATTGATAATAAGAACATCCAGACCGAAACTGAGAAAGTCAGCCCCATGATGCCGGCCATAAATATTGAACCACCAACAAGAACTACAAATTTTCGACCACGTTTATCTGAAGCGCGACCGGCGCTAATTAAGAGCAAACCTTGCACGAGAGCGCCGATGGCGAATCCATAACCGACAACGGCTGCTGTCGAATTTAAACTTTCCGTTACGAAGATTGGCAAGATTGATGAGCGCATTCCGTAGAAAGCCCAACCAAAGATAAACGATAGGACAAGTGCGATCCGATAGGCCGGAATCTGCATAGCTTCTTTAAAGGTAACTGGATCTTGCGCTTTAACCTTTGATTTTTCGCGTGCAGCTTCGGCTCGGCCTAGGTAGATGTAACCAATTAAGCCGGCGATTGCCAACATAAATGCATAAGCAAAGAATGGTGCGCGCAACGAAATAGTTGCCAGCGCGCCACCAATTGCCGGTCCTGATATACCGCCAACTAGAAATGAACCTTGGAAGACCGAAAGCGCGCGCGCACGGTGCGCATCATCTACAGCACGGAAGATTAGCGAACTTGAGGCAACAGAGAACATTGAGGAACCCAGGCCACCTGCGGCACGGAAAGCAAGTAATTGCGGATAGTTCTGCGCTAATCCAACTAAAACGGTAAAGAACGAGACCATCAATACGCCAAAGCTATAAACATTTCGTTCGCCGAAGCGATCAACTAAGCGCCCTGAGATCATTCCCGATGAGAAGCGGGCAATCGCAAAAGCTGAAACTACTAAACCTACGGCTGTGTTATTTACCCCGAATGATTTAACAAAGACCGGAATTGCTGGAAAGACAATGCCAAAGCCAAGCGCCACAAAGAACGAGGCAATAATGACAATCTGAACCTCTCGCGAGAAGTCAGCAACTGGCGATTTAAACTTCTTAGCCAATTGCTTCGCCTGCCGCCTCTTCTTTTGCAGCCTTGAAATCGTTATTTGTACGAAGTGGAACTTCACGTAATTTAAGCGCGCAGAAAATTCCGATTGAAATTAGTGGCGCTGCAACGATGAAGACCACATGGAAGCTGCTCACAAATGATTGCAGAACGCTCTGCTGAATAAGTGGCGGCAAATCAGCCAAGATCGCGGTGTTATTTGTAACCTGTTCAAGCTTTGATGCATCAAAACCACTTACTGCACTTGGGTTGGTCTGGCTTAATTCAGCAAAATCTTTAGCAAGGTAATGTCCCAAACGATTGGTCAGGATAGTTCCAAAGATCGCGGCACCAAAAACGCTACCGAGAGATCTAAAGAAGGTATTCGAAGTGGTCGCAACACCTAAATCTTTAAAGTCAATTGAGTTCTGCAACGCAATAACCATGGTCTGCATGGTCAATCCAAGTCCCATTCCAACCATGGCGGCGAAAATTGCGATCTGCCAGTACGGCGTATCAACATCTAGCGTTGTCATCAAAGCTAAACCAGAAGTCATGATGATGGTTCCGGCAATCGGGAACTTCTTATATTTGCCAGTTTTGGAAATTGCTTTACCGCTAAAGATTGAGGTTGTAACGATGCCCAGCATCAGTGGAATTAACTTAAGGCCAGCCGATGAAGGGCTCTCGTTCTGAACTACTTGTAGATATAACGGCAACATAATCATTGCGCCGAACATGCCGGCTCCGATAATGAAACCAAGAACTGAAGTTATGTTAAAGGTGTGATTCTTAAATAACTTAAGCGGCAAGATTGGTTCGACTGCTTGTGATTCCCAACGTAGGAATAGCAGGGCCAAGATAAATCCTGAAGTTAATGAAATAGTGGTCTTTGGATCTGACCAACCATCTTGCGGACCAAAGATCGAGATTCCTAATAACGTTGCCGATACCGATAGCACCATTAATAGCGAACCAAAGTAATCAATGGAATGTTCGCGCTTTACCTTAGGAATATGAAGTACCGCTGATGTAATGATCATGGCAGCAATTCCGAAAGGAAGGTTGATGTAGAAAATCCAGCGCCAACCTGTGATGCCCAAGATTGTCTCTTGATCAGAGAAAAAGCCGCCAAGTAGTGGACCGGCAACGGAAGCTAAGCCCCAAACCGCTCCGAAATAGCCTTGGTAGCGGCCTCGTTCACGCGGAGGAACGATGTCACCAATAATTACAAAGGTAAGTGCCATTAAACCGCCGCCACCTAAACCTTGCAAAGCACGCGTTGCAATTAATTGCTCCATATTTGTTGAAGCGCCAGCCAAGAATGAACCTAATAAGAAGGTAACAATGGCGAATTGGAAAACAATGCGGCGACCATAAAGGTCAGAAATTTTTCCGTAAAGCGGAGTAGAGGCTGTTGAAGTAAGAAGGTATGCAGTCACGACCCATGTGTAGTGCTCAAGTCCATTGAAATCTTCGACGATACTTTTTAGCGCTGCCGAGACAATTGTCTGATCTAGCGCTGCGAGCAGCATTCCAGTCATTAAGCCCGAAAGAATTATTAAAATTTCTTTATGAGTATGGACTTTGCTCTCGTTCTTTGCGGACATGAGCGCCTTTCCGGCAATACTTACTTTTATTAGAAGTAAATTGTTTGGTTCAAAATAGATTAGAAGGTAAGTTTAGCCCGTGAAATCAGTTATCGCCGAAAATCTAGTAAAGACCTATAACAAAGGTGAAGTCAGAGCTTTAGATGGTTTATCGCTCGATGTTGAAGAAGGCACCGTATTAAGCGTTCTGGGGCCAAATGGCGCTGGAAAGACAACAACGGTGCGCATTCTTGCAACACTTCTATCGCCTGATTCCGGAAACGTTTCAGTTGGTGGAATTGATGTTATTAAGCACCCAGATAAAGTCCGCGAAGTAATCGGACTATCAGGCCAATATGCCGCTGTTGATGAAACGTTAACAGGCTGGGATAACCTAGTTATGTTCGGTCGCCTCTATCACTTAGGTAAAAAAGCTTCGATTGCTCGCGCTGATGAATTACTTGAACGATTCTCATTAACTGATAGCGCAAAGCGCCCAATTAAAACTTATTCAGGTGGAATGCGTCGCCGTTTAGATTTAGCAGCAGCCATCATCGTTAAACCAAAGATTCTCTTCTTAGATGAACCAACTACCGGTCTTGATCCACGTGGTCGCCAAGAGATGTGGGGAGTCATCCAAGAGTTGGTAAAGGGCGGCGTTACTTTGCTACTTACAACTCAATATTTGGAAGAAGCCGATCACCTTGCTGATGAAATTGCCGTAATTGATCATGGCAAAGTTATTGCTCGCGGAACTTCAGATGCGCTAAAGAAAGATGTGGGCGGCGAGCGTCTAGAAGTTATCGTGGAAGATGCCCAATTGAAATTAGCTGCCGAGATCATTACACGCGTTAGCGGTACCGCGGCTCATATCGACGAAAGCATGCGATCTGTTTCAGCGCCAGTAAAGAACGGTACAAAATCTTTGATGGAAGCGCTACGCGAATTCGATGATGCCAAGTTGCACCCGCTTGATATTGGGCTAAAGCGACCATCGCTAGATGATGTATTCCTTGCTTTAACCGGACATGCTGCAGAGGAGAGCAAATGAACGCTATAAATGATGCACTTGTAATTACTAAGCGTCAGTTGATGCAGTTGGCTCGTGTCCCTGAAGTTTTGATCTTCTCGACTATTCAGCCAGTTATGTTCGTGTTGCTCTTTAGATATGTATTTGGTGGCTCGATCGATACTGGCCAGCCAGGTGGATATGTGCAGCTTTTGATGCCTGGAATCTTCGTACAAACAGTAGCTTTCACGCTCGCCGGTACCGCATCTGGCTTAGCTGAAGATATGGGCAAAGGCTTAATTGATCGCTTCCGATCACTACCAATTTCACGTTCAGCTCTCGTAGTTGGTCGCACGCTTGGTGATTCATTGCTAAATATTGTGGTGCTTACCGTGATGGGTATCGCTGGATATATCGTCGGTTGGCGTCCAACCGGAGGGGCGCTAAATACAGCCCTTGCCTTCTTATTCTTATTGGCATTTGGTTACGCACTATCTTGGACCGGAATCTTCGTTGGTCTGATTGCCCGAGATGCGCGCGTAGTTCAAAACATTAGCTTCTTGGTAACTTTCCCACTTACCTTCTTATCTAACGCATTTGCCCCAACAACCGGTATGCCAAGACCGCTGCAGTACTTTGCCGAATGGAACCCAGTCTCAACAATGGTTGCGGCATGTCGCGAGCTATTTGGCCTGGAGAATCAATTCGGTGCCACAGCTGGTTCTTTCCCTAGCGAACATCCGCTAATTACATCGATCTTCTATATGTTCTTGATTATGGCGATCTTTATTCCGCTAAGCGTTCGTAAGTACGCTAATAAATCAAGATAACTTTAGAACTTTTTAAGCAAAGAATTCAGCCCCGAGGATCTCAACCGAGATGCTCTTGCCATTAGGCAGGGTGTAAGAAACTTTGTCGCCAATCTTGGCACCTAGCACTGCAGCACCTAGCGGTGATTTTTCGCTGTAAACATCTAGATCGCCAGTTGCGATTTCGCGCGAACCAAGTAAGAACTTCATCTCGTCATCAGCAACGATTGCGCTAACGACCATGCCGGCACCAACAACGCCGTCGGCGCTTTCAGGTGGCGCACCAATAGTTGCATTTTCAAGCATCTGCTTTAGCTGGCGAATTCGTGCTTCGATCTTTCCTTGCTCATCGCGAGCTGCGTGATAGCCGCCATTTTCTTTGAGATCGCCTTCAGCGCGAGCTGCTTCGATCTTCTTAATGACTTCAGTGCGGCCAACAGTTTCGAGGTTGGTCAATTCAGCAGCTAAACGATCAGCTGCTTCTTGCGTTAACCAGGTCTGTGAACTCATAAGGTGAAAGGGTAGTGCAGTTTAAAGGCAGCGTAAAACGCTAGCCGTGGCAGCCAAATTACGCGTAGGAATCGGGGTGCTGCGATTGATCTGGCTTTCACCGGCGGGCACGACATCATCTATTTGGCCCACGATTAATTTTTCAATATCGCGCGCCACCAAAGTGCAGGTCAATTTACGATCTGGATCACGTCTGGTCGCCTCGTAGCGAATAACGATTTCACGGTCACTACTTACTTCAAATGAGATTAAGCGCGAAGTTATTTCAGGGCGGGCGTGATGCAAGCCAGCCCAAAGCAGCCATGCGGTTCCGGCAATCAAAATGGATAGCGCAACAGGGCGCCAGCGATTAGCCGGCTTAATACCGTAACGATCGTTGTAATCGAACTCCACTGACATAAGAGTATTCTCTCTTATTAATCAGTAAGATCAAGTCTGAAATGTTAAGTGCAGCGCTCGCTAGATAAAGGAATAAGTATGAAAGATGTCGAAATCGGTGCAGCTGGCTCTTTAACGATGATCGTTCTCTGTACTGCCATGGTCATCTTAATGCGCAGTTTCTATAAGCGATACACCCGCATGCAAAACCGTAGCGAGGAAGATAAGAATTAGAATTCGCGACCGCATACTTGCCGGCGCTGCTGTTTTGCTGCTGGCGAGCGTTTTCCTTGGTTTAGGAGAATGGCAATTAGATAGAGCGCAAGAGTTGCAGAATTCAACGAAGACGGTAGTCACAGTTACCGAACCTGTCGCGCTGCAAACTTTGGCAAAGCCGCGAATTAATGTCGATCCAGTTAATTTTCATAAGAACGTAAGCGTTACTGGTAATTACATTGCTACTTATCGCAGCGTTAATCAAAGTTCAGACCAGATCGAAAAAGCTGATTGGGAAGTTGCTGCCCTTCAAGTTGATGCTAATTCAGTGATTTTGGTAGTTCGAGGTCTCTGGTCAGAACGATTAACTGAACCAACTATCGCAATGAGCCAGAAAGTCAGTATCACCGGCACTTTGCAGCAGAGCCAAGATCAAGATCGCGGCCCGAATAATTCGGAGAATTTAGCCCGCATCGATAGCGCCCTGCTTCTGGCTAAATCAGAATTCTTAACGACCGATCTTTACGACGGCTTCATTCTGGCTAATAGCGAAATTGTCGATGGCCAGCAGATTGATCGCACTCGGCTTGAAATCTCGGTCGATAACTCAAAAGTCCCTGGCTATTACTGGCAGCACATCTCATATGTATTTATCTGGTGGCTGATGGCCGCCGTAGTGCTTTACCTTCCCTTCTATCGTCGTAGAGTTACCCCATGAGCGCCAATCAGAGTAATCAGAGCAACCAGAGCGAGCCAATTCCCGGCATGACCGGCGCAGTTAAGCGCTACCGATTGATGGCGATCCTGGCTGGCGTAATGTCACTGCTGCTCTGGTTTGTCGATCTCCCAGTTACCTATCTATTGGATAACCAGAGCTGGAAAGAGACAGTTGCCTGGATTCCCTTTGTACATGGCTGGGTCTATGCCGTTTATGTCTTAACCGCCCTGCAATTTGCGAGCAAAGCTAAATGGCCAGTGTTAAAGATGCTGGGGCTAATTCTTGCCGGAACGCTGCCAGTTGCATCCTTGGTAACGGAGCGAAAAGTTGTATCGCAGTACTCGTAACCTGGTTAAATCACTGCTCTATCCAGCTTATGAATATCGGTTGGTGCGATCACTTGATTTCAGCCAGACCCCACATCACGTTGGCGTAATTCTCGATGGCAATCGTCGTTTCGCAAAAGAGAATGCCGAATCGTTAGGTGGCTCTAGTCCCGCACATGGCCATCGCGCTGGCGCCGACAAGATCATTGAATTCTTAGGTTGGTGTGAAGAAGCTGATGTAAAGGTTGTAACACTTTGGTTGTTATCAACTGATAATTTCAAACGTTCGCAGGAAGAAATAAACGCGCTACTTCAAATTATCGGCGATACCGTTGATGAGCTATCAGCAACTGGGCGTTGGAATATCAAAGCAGTTGGCGCACTTGACCTCTTGCCCGAATGGCTTGCAACAAAGCTAGCTGCGCTAAAGCCATTTCGCAACGATGGCCTGGAAGTAAATGTGGCAGTTAGTTACGGCGGTCGCCGCGAAATCGTTGATGCGGTTAAGAGCTATCTTGTCGCTGAAAAAAATGAAGGTCATGACATTAAAACCGCTGCTGAAAATATTTCAGCTGAAGAGATCGCAAAATATTTATATACCGCCGGCCAACCAGATCCCGAGTTATTGATTAGAACTTCAGGGGAACAACGGCTCGGGGGATTCCTACTTTGGCAGAGCGCTCTTTCTGAATATTACTTCTGCGAAGCTTATTGGCCAGATTTCCGTCGCGTAGATTTCTTGCGCGCCTTACGTTCATATTCGACGCGTCATCGCCGCCTCGGAAAGTAACCAAGATTTAACTTTCGCTAACCGCGTGTCGAAAGCGCATTGCATATTCGTAGTTCTAGCGTTTGCCCACCGACGAAAACAATTAAATATGACCTCGAATTAGACTCAACTTTGAATGTGAGGAAATAATTGGGCGCTGCTGAGAGAAAAACTTATGTCCTCGATACCAGCGTTCTGCTCGCCGATCCGGCGGCACTAGCTAGATTTGCCGAACATGAGGTCATCATCCCGGTTGCCGTTATTGGTGAGTTAGAAACCAAGCGCGATCACCCTGAATTAGGCTACTTTGCGCGCGCCGCACTGCGATATCTCGATGATTTGCGTGTGACCCATGGCCGGCTAGATCAGCCACTAAAAATTACCCCCGAAGGCGGCACTCTTTCGGTCGAACTCAATCACACCGATTTAAGTACCTTGCCGCACGGATTTTTACGCGATGGCACCAACGATTCGCGCATCTTGGCAATTGCTAAAAACCTAATGTCAGATGGAAAACGCGTAGTCCTGGTTACTAAAGATCTACCACTTCGCGTTAAGGCATCTGCCGTTGGCGTTGAAGCCGAGGAATATCGCGCCGAGTTAGTTTCCAGCAGTGGCTGGACTGGAATCGAAGAGCTCGATGTCGGGCATGGCATCATCGATGATTTATATGCCAGCGATCGCGCCGACCACGAAGTCGCCCATCAACTGCCAGTTCACACCGGCATCGTTCTACATTCCGAAAAGGGCAGCGCCTTGGCTCGCGTCACCGCCGATAAACAATTGCAATTAGTCCGCGGCGATCGCAACGCCTTTGGTCTGCACGGTCGTTCCGCTGAACAACGAATTGCTCTCGACCTTTTGATGGATCCAGAAATCGGAATCGTCTCACTCGGCGGTCGCGCCGGAACCGGCAAGAGTGCACTTGCTCTCTGCGCTGGTCTCGAAGCGGTAATGGAAAAGCGGATGCATAAGAAGGTTGTAATTTTCCGCCCGCTCTATCCAGTCGGCGGCCAGGAACTTGGCTACTTGCCGGGCAGTGAAGGCGAGAAGATGTCGCCTTGGGCCCAAGCGGTCTTCGATACTTTGGGCGCGCTGGTTAGCCAACAGGTAATTGATGAAATTATCGATCGCGGTTTAATTGAAGTTCTGCCCCTTACTCATATCCGCGGCCGCTCTTTGCACGATTCATTTGTAATTGTCGATGAAGCCCAATCGCTCGAACGCGGAGTTCTGCTAACTGTGCTCTCACGGATCGGCCAATCCTCCAGAGTCGTGCTAACCCACGATGTGGCACAGCGCGATAACTTGCGGGTCGGCCGCCATGACGGCGTGGTCGCTGTGGTCGAGACCCTTAAAGGCCACCCGCTCTTCGCCCATGTCACCCTGACTCGGTCAGAGCGCTCGCCGATTGCCGCCCTAGTTACCGAGCTCTTGGAAGGGCCGATCCCAGGTTAGATTTTGACCCTTTTTAATCTCACACTCACATTTCGGACATTTCGGACTTGCCCCTAAGTGACCTGCGCTTTTACAACTGAGGGCTAACGCCCAATCCTTAGAATTTGCGACTCACGCGTATTTTAATTTGCCGATGTCGGTGCTCCTTGCCAGTCTAAACCCTGTTACTCACCCAACCGGGTGAGATTTGGTTAAGGCAAAGAGCACGGAGAGGAGGCATCCATGAGAATTAACTCATCGCATCGCGCAGTTGCGATCTGGTCAACCGTTGCTGCCTTCCTGGCAATTGCCATCGTGCAGCCAAGCGCCTACGGCCTTGAATTTCCAGCGACCACGACTCTGTTGAAGAGCTGCCGCCAGTTGAAGCTGCCCTCTTCAGCGAACTAGCTTCCACGATCACAGTTTCGGCATCTGCCATGTCCCTGGTCTCATCGGCCAGCGAGAGCGTCGAGTTAGCCCGTACCCCAGATGGCGCCCGCGAAGTTGCCAAGGCGCTGATGGAAGATAAATATGGCTGGGGCGATCGACAATTTGGCTGCCTAGATTCACTCTGGACTAAAGAGAGCCACTGGAATTACAAGGCTAGCAACCGTCGC
>JNSK01000050.1_pt1 | contig 25289 bp, 20 predicted proteins | sample 210681 | NCBI WGS metagenome assembly JNSK01 (sample SAMN02808684, study PRJNA238866) | freshwater metagenome | biome: fresh water; feature: freshwater reservoir; material: water; isolation source: water column of the freshwater reservoir Embalse de Amadorio in Spain | place: Spain: Valencia ...
CGGCGGTTAAAGTCCGCGACCCGTTGGCATCCAGCTAACGGTGGACTCAGTGTAATTCTGAGACCGACGGTTAAAGTCCGGATGAGAGATAACTAACGAACAGCGTTCTGCTCGTGTCATTTTTGGCATGCGGCGTGAACGTCTGTTGGCTACTGCATACCCCGGTGACTTGCTACACAAAAAGTCGCAGATGAGGGGAGATGTAAATGCAACCAGTAGAACTTATGCACTGTGCACTCTCCCTGTCGGAAAAAGGTCTTGGACTGACCCATCCGAATCCGATTGTCGGTGCGGTCATCGTGAACGCTTCCGGTGATTTCATTAGCGAAGGTTTTCACCAACGCGTTGCATCACCTGACCATGCTGAAGTTGTTGCGATAAAGAGTGCACACGTTCCACTAGCAGGTGCAACTATGTATGTGACCCTAGAGCCTTGCAACCATACGGGCGTCACGCCTCCATGCACCGCAGCCATTATTGATGCTGGGATATCTCGTGTTGTTATCGCGCAGAAAGATCCTCATGCTCTTGCAACCGGCGGAGTTAAGAAACTCACTGATGCCGGCATAGATGTTGAAGTGGGTTTACTCAGCAAAGAAGTCGCTTTCTCCAATCGCAGCTGGCTTCACAAGATTGCGACAGGACGCCCACGAATAATCTGGAAGATCGCACTTTCACAGGATGGAAAAATTCTTGAGGGAGAAGGATCTCCTTCATGGGTGAGCTCGGAAGATTCACGGGCCGATGTGCAGATTCTTCGAGCCCAATCTGATGCCATCGTCATCGGTACCGGTACTGCACTGGCGGATAACCCGCATTTGAATCCACAACTTGAATCAATTGTGAAGAATCCTGACCGCATCGTTATTGGGATGCGAGATATTCCTGCGACCTTTAATCTGCATGACCAGAGCGCGAGTACACACTTTATTAAGGAGCGAGCCTTAGAGAAAGTAATCTCAGTGATCAGCGCTTATGGGTATAACCAAGTGCTACTTGAATGTGGTCCCGAACTAGGCAACGCCTTTATCAAGGCTGGATATCTTGACGAACTAGTTACGTATAGATCACCAAATAATCTAGGAACTACAGGCAGAGATGTATTTGTCGGTGGAGCCCAACTTCCGGAAGTTTCAGGGATCACGATTCAAAAAATTAGCGAGAGCGCTATCGGCGTCGATACGAAATCTCACTACCTACTTGAGCGAAAGGCGGGATAAGGATGTTTACCGGTCTCATCACTGAAGTTGGTTCTATCTCTGCCATTACTCACGGTTCTGACAGCGCTGTACTAGAAATTACTGCACCAAAGACAGTCAAGGGTGTTGCTATTGGAGATTCAATTGCAGTCAACGGCGTCTGCCTGACAGCAACATCGATATCAGATTCTGGCTTCACGGCAGATGTGATGGTGCAAACTCTTAAGATGACTTCGCTCGCCTCTTATAACGTGGGAGATCGCGTTAATCTCGAACTTGCGGCAAAGCTAGAGGCTCGCATGGGTGGTCACATGGTGCAAGGCCATGTCGATGGCGTTGCTACCGTTCTTTCAATTGTTGATGGCCAAAACTGGCAGGAATTTACCGTAACCATTCCGGCAAACCTATTGAAGTATGTGGTTGCACAAGGGTCGATCTGTATCGAGGGAGTCTCACTTACTGTCGGTGCCCTCAACGATGCCAACAATGAAGTCACCGTCTGGCTTATTCCTGAGACGCTCGCAAAGACGAATTTATCTGTAAAGAAAATAGGCGATCCCCTCAACATTGAAGTTGATGTGCTTGCAAAATACGTTGAGAGATTATTGGAGAAGCGATGAGCAAGCCAGTGATTTCAATTCCTGAAGCAATTGAGCGATACAAACATGGTGAATTCCTGATTGTTGTAGATGATCTTGACCGCGAAAACGAGGGCGATCTCATGCTCTTGGCTGAAAAGGCAACGCCCGAAAAAGTGGCATTTATGGTCAGATATACAACGGGAATTCTCTGCGTTGCACTGACTCGATCACGTGCACGCGAACTTGAACTCCCGTTAATGGTTGAAAACAATGAAGATGTACGCAGAACTGCGTTTACAGTCGCCGTTGATTTTGCACCTGGGATTACAACCGGTGTCAGCGCCACAGAACGTGCGCGGACTATCAATGCACTAAGCAACGCGAGTACATCTCCTCGAGAACTTATTCGCCCGGGGCACATCTATCCTCTTGTTGCACATGATCAAGTACTGGGTGGCCGCCAAGGTCACACCGAGGCAGGCGTCGCACTCTCTCAGCTCAGCGGTAGTTCAGAGCATGCCCTCCTTTCTGAGATTGTAAATTTGGATGGGTCGATGGCCCGTGGCGTAACACTTGAAGCTTTCGCTAGCGAACATCAAATCCCAATTATTGCGATTGCCGATTTAACTCAGTACTACGCTGAGAATTTCACAGCAATTGACAAGAAAGCCTTTGAATTCGAATGGGCTGATCTGCCCATCAATGACCGCATGTGGAAGGTTGCAACGTATTCAGCGCTGCGCCAACGCGAACATGTGGTGCTTGCTCTCCATCCTGAAATCAAAGCCACCGCTACTTATATTCGTATTCACTCAGAATGTTTTACTGGCGATGTACTTGGTTCACAACGCTGTGATTGCGGTGATCAACTAGCTCTTGCACAGCAGGCGATAGTCGAACAAGGTTCGGGATACATCATCTACCTACGAAATCACGAGGGGCGAGGAATCGGGTTATCCGAAAAAATTAAGGCTTATCGTTTACAAGATGAGGGCCTTGATACAGTCGATGCCAATCTTGCGCTAGGTCACCACGTTGATTCTCGCGAGTGGAGCGATGCGATTGAGATCATTAAAGAACTTGGGCTGAGTAGCGTTGTAGTAATGACAAATAACCCTGAGAAAGTACAGGCGCTGATCGATGCTGGAATAAGCACAAAGGTGATAAGCCTGGATGTGCAAGAAAATGAATTCAATCAAAAGTATCTTGATACGAAGGCGACTAAACTTGGTCACCAAAGGCCAGGGAGGTAGATATGTCAGGAAATGCACCGCAGATAGCTCTGCCACAACTTCCACACGCCCGGGTTGCGATTATCTCTTCCAGTTGGCACCTTGATATTTGCAATGATCTTATTGCTGGCGCATCACGTGCACTTAAGGATGCGGGGATCACAGATACCACTGTCATATACGTTCCGGGCTCCTTTGAAATTCCATTAGCATCACAGATTGCTTTTGAACAAGGGTATGACGCTGTGGTTGCAGTGGGTCTAGTTCTGAAAGGCGAGACTCCACATTTTGATTATGTCTGCCAAGGTGTGACTCAAGGAATTCTCGACGTCTCATTGAAATTTAGCCGACCTATCGGTTTCGGAGTGCTGATGTGCAACACTCTCGAACAAGCGATCGCTCGTTCTGGACGGCCCGGAAGTATTGAAGATAAGGGCTTTGATAGCGCAGTTGCAGCGATCAGGCTATTGGAACTTAAGAAGGAGTAGCATGAACCTGTCGAAGAATTCCAAGGCAACGGGTCTTTCCACCCACAGTTACGACGGTTTGGTGAGGGTGAGTTCATGAGTAAACCACAGTGCGCAATCGTTACCGGAGCAAGTAGCGGTATTGGTGCAGCAACAGTGCGCGCACTGGTTGCTAGCGGCGTAGAAGTGATTGCCTGTGCCAGACGTATGGATCGCCTGGAAGAACTTGCCAAAGAAAATAGCGCGATCACAGCGCATCATCTCGACATTACAGATCAAAAGAGTGTCGATCAATTAGTGGCTGATTGCCGCGATCGTGATGTGAATATCTTGATCAACTGTGCCGGTGGTGCATTTGATTTCGCATCTGTTTTAGATTCCGACCCAGAGATCTGGAGAAAAACGTACGAGCTCAACGTTGTCGGAACGGTGCGAATGGTTAAAGCATTTACGCCAATGATGCAGGCTAATCGCCAGGGACACATTGTCGTAATTTCTTCAACTGCCGGCCACGTAGCTTATGAAAATGGCGGTAGCTATGTCGCAGCTAAACATGCCGAAACTTCTCTGGCCCGCACCTTGCGACTTGAACTCAATGGATTACCAATTCGCGTCACTGAAATTGCCCCAGGTTTAGTAAAAACTGATGAATTTTCCACCGTTCGCTTTGATGGCGATAGTCAACGCGCTGCAAAGGTCTATGACGGAATCGATGGCCCACTGACTGCAGAGGATGTGGCAGAGGCTATTAGGTGGAGCGTGATGCTTCCTGAGCATTTCAATGTCGATTCAATGGTGATCAGACCAGTTGCGCAAGCGGCAAATCATAAAATTCACCGCACTACCTAAATCAGATTTAAGATATAACAACTCGATACTGATTTAACGTGGGATCAGTTGCATATGCAATCCGCACACCAGCCTCTTTAGATTGAGTAAGTCCACTCACTATTTGTTCTGTGAGAATTTCACCTGGTGCTACAACGGCAACACCTGGGGGATATGGCGCAATCAGGTCTGCACTAATTCTGCCAATTGCATTCTGACGCGAGACCATCTCTGTCTTGGCAAAGTAAGCATCACGCATCGAGATTTTTACCTCGGGTATTACCGACCAGCTCAGGGCGGTAGCGCTAGGTCGGGCTGTGCCTTGCATCTTCTTTACACTTTCAATGACAATCTTTGCCAACCGATCAAAGTCGTCGGCAGCATCGGCCAGCGTGGCAAGGAATACGACAGTGTCGCTATCTGCCATCTCCACTCGGATTCCATGGGTGCTCAAAGCGCCCTCGAGTGCAACCCCAGAAATACCTAATTGATTAGCGCGGAGAACTATTTTTGTGGGATCAAACCTTCCTTGCGGAAAATCGGTTTCATTGAGGAAAATCGGAAGAGCAAATTCTTGCTGCACCTGTGCTTTGAAACTTCTGATGCTTTCCAACAAATCACCTAAAAGACTTTCACCTCGACTTTGCAGTAGTGCGCGCACCGCATCAATGGAAGCTAACGGGGCACCGGCAGGAGATGTTGTATGCGTTGTTTCAAAACTTTGCTCGAGACGGTCACCACTTAAGAGAGTTGTCTTTGCAAGAAGTAGAGCTGACGCGCTGTATCCAGGCAGTGCTTTGTGAACACTGGTAACAAGTGCATCAGCACCCATCTGTAGCGCATGTGCTGGAAGATCTGGATGGAAACCAAAGTGGGCACCCCATGCCGCATCGATAATGACCGGAATCGAATGTAAATGCGCCGATGTCACCAGCGCACCAATGTCGGAAAGTGTTCCGAGGTATCCAGGTTCTGTAAGTAAAAGTGCGATTGGTTTTTGGGGGAGTACGCGTTCAAATTCAGAGAGTGGAATTCCAAGCGGAACACCCGTCGCAGAATCAATTTCCGGTGTCAGCCAGAGCGGTTCAAGACCGGCAAGGACAAGTGCGCTTAAGACTGATCGATGTGCAGTGCGACTTAGTGCAACCTTATCGCCAGGTTTTCCAAGTGCCAGAATCACAGCTTGATTAGCGTGTGTTGAGCCACCCGTTGAAAACCGTGCAAAATCCGCGCCCCATAATGTGCCGGCAAGCCCTTCGGCTTTTTCTAGAACCTTATTTGTTAATTTGATTTCATCTAAGCCGCCATAGAGAGGAATATCGAGATCAACCAGTGAACCAAGGCCTGCATCAAGTCGCGCAGCCTTCTGCTTGTGACCTGGAATCGTAAATGGGAGGCGAGTACCTTCAAAATATGCGAGATAGGCATCCAAGAGTGGTGCGATGTTTCGAAGATCACCTGTACTCATGTGGCTAAGCCTAACTTCTCGGCCTGTCTAATTAATCCAAGGCTCTATGATTAATCCATGACTTCAAGCCTTCAAGCACAGGACCCTCTCCCGCAATCGCGCCACATCGCCACTGCGATTCCAGGACCCAAATCTGCTGAAGTTATTGCTCGTCGCAAAGAAGCCGTCTCAGGCGGATTAGGTATGGCCTTTCCTGCAGTGATTACTCGCGCAGAGGGTGCGATCATGGAAGATCTTGATGGCAACCGCATTATCGATCTCGGTGCCGGTATTGGTGTCGTCAATGTAGGTAATGCCAATCCACGCGTTGTTTCTCGCGTGCAAGCGGCGGCTGCGGCATTTACACATACAAACTTCACAACTGCGCCATACCTTGGATATATCGAGGTATGTGAAGCGCTTAACGAATTAACACCTGGAAAGTTTAAGAAAAAGTCTGTCTTACAAAATTCTGGTGCAGAAGCAGTTGAAAATGCCATCAAGATTGCGCGCCATTACACAAAGCGTGCCGCAGTCGTTGTCTTTGAGCATGCCTATCACGGTCGCACTAATCTTACGATGGCACTTACTGCAAAGAACATGCCATATAAAGAAGGGTTTGGTCCTTTTGCCAACGAAATTTATCGCATGCCGATGCCATACCCATATCGCTGGGTTGGTGAAGCATCAACAATGGCGGCAGATGCCCTCGATGATGTGACGCATAAAATTGAGAAAGAAATTGGCGCAAAGAATGTTGCGGCAATTATCATTGAACCAATTCAAGGCGAAGGTGGATTTATTGTTCCACCAAAGGGATTTTTGCCTGGCTTAAGTAAGTTTGCCACTGAACACGGCATCGTCTTTATCGCTGATGAAGTACAGACAGGTTTTGCTCGTACCGGAAATTACTTTGCATCTGAAGATGAAGGTGTCGAGCCAGATATGGTCGTCACCGCAAAAGGAATTGCCGGTGGACTTCCACTTGCTGCAGTGACAGCACGTGCTGAGATTATGGATTCATCTCATGTCGGTGGACTCGGCGGAACATATGGTGGAAATCCGATTGCGTGTGCTGCCGCCCTTGGCGCCATGGAAGCTATTCGTGAAGAGAAACTTGTTGAACGCGCACGCGAAATTGGTGTCATCCTTCATTCCACACTCTCTGCAATGGCAGCTAAGTACCCAGTCATCGGTGATCTTCGCGGGCGCGGTGCGATGCAGGCAATCGAACTTGTCGTGCCAGGAAGTAAAGAGCCAAACCCGGCTGCAATGGCGAGCGTAATTAAGTATTGCCAACAGCAAGGTGTCTTGATTTTGACTGCCGGAACGTATGGCAATGTGATTCGTTTCTTACCTCCATTGGTGATCAGCGATGAGCTGCTCAAAGATGCACTCGGTGTTCTCGACCAGGCTTTCGCCGCTCTATAAATCACCCCTGTCTCACCCCTAAAACGCTCACCCTGACCTTCCCTCACCCCTATTTTTGAGTCACCCTTAGGCGTGGCTAAAGCAAAGAGCACGGGTGAAAACTCACCCCAGAAGATCCTTGAAGGGGTCACCCTGTCGAGAACGCTCCCTCCCATGCCCCCGGCCAATTTCTTAGCTCGATCTGCCCTCGTCGACTCTTTCGCTTTTCAAGCCCCTGGAACCACCTTGATTGTTGGCCCCATTGGATATGGAAAGACGTCACTAGCAACTGAAATCGCCCACCGTAATGCTGATCGCACTTTTTGGTACACGATGGTCGATGAAGATTCACCGGCTCGATTTAATGCCCATGTCATTCAATCAGTACGTAATGTGATTCCCGGCTTTGCACCATGGTTTAACGAACAAATGAAAATCGAACCGATGGATCTCATCGTCAAGTTCAGCAATGAGCTGACAACACACAAGGGTGATTACATTTTCATCGTCGATAACCGTCGCACAAAAAATGCACAAGATTTTGCTGTCGCGGCACAGATGATCAGATCCTTACCGCGTAACTTACATCTCGTTCAGATCCGAAGAAGCGCACCCGGTGCCTCAGTTGCCGAACTTGCACCAACGGGGAACTTTCAGACAATTGGACCTTCAGAATTAAAGTTCAATTCCGAAGAAGTAAGACAGATTTTAACTCTTAATGGCTTAGCAACAGAATCTGATGAAGCGCTAAAGATTATTGAGAGCGCGCAAGGCTGGCCAGCAGCTGTCCAGCTCATTGCTCGAGGGTTGAGTAAAGGTGATCAATTCACAACCTCTGCTGAGGAAATATCTACTTCGATTGAACCGCTCCGCCTGATTGTGGATGAAGTTGTGCGTGGGCTCTCAGAAGATGAAAAAAAACGATTATTACCACTATCTGCAGTATCTGACTTTACAAGCGAGCTGGCAGAGAAAATACTAGGTAAGGATTACTCTCAACACCAGATTGATACCTGGGCAGCTGAAGGCTCGCTCATGTTAAAGAGCACATCAGATGAGCCGCGATACAAAATCCACAGCCTTGTCAGAGAAGCGCTCTACGCAGAGCTTTCAAAGACAGAAGATAAATTGCGTGACGTTCACCGCACGATCTCTGAATATTTCGAGTTAAACGTGAACCCAACGCTTTCTATGGAACATGCATTTCTTTCACAAGATTTTATCCGTTTCGAGAAACTCTTTCGCACTGGTGCTCGTACGTATGCGCTAACTGGGCGAGGCAAAGAGTTACTCCGCTGGGCAAAGTATGCAGGTGATGAGTCAGTTGAAGGACAACTCAAGCGCCAGACCGTTGAAATTGCTGGGTACCTGACAAACCTAGATTTTGCGAAAGTTGAATCTCTCGGCGCATCTATGCGCCTGCAATCAAAAGGCACGGCTCTCGAGGCATTTATGGATAGGTACTGCTCGCTAATCGAGGTTGCAATAGATAGCGCCTATGCCCGATTTGAAAGTCTTGAGAAGAATGCCAGGAGGGCGGTTCAGCCCGATGATCTTGCTCAAGATTCTGATTTCACCGATGCTTTGTTCGCTCTGCGTCGCTTGGCAGGGTACTACTTTCTAACAGATCAACTCGAAAAATTAGAAGAGCTGGATCAAAAGGCGAAGGAGCATTTAGATTCAGCGTACAGTCAGATTGGGCATATTCATCAGCTGGCAATCCGAGCCTTCTGTGCTTATCAACAAGGGTATTACCATGATGCATTCGAGTCAGCACGTATGGGCTTATCCCTCAGTGAAAAAAATGGCTTAGCAACATTTCATTCACCCAACGATCTACGTCATATTTTTGCGCGATGTAGTGATGAGTTCACCGATATCGAAGCATCAATCTCAGTCTTCACAGTTGCCATAATTGATTCTGAGAAAAATCAGCAGTGGAATTGGTATTGCGCCTCCATCTCTTTTGTTTCGGTGCATATGGCTCAATTGGGAGATATCCGCGGCGGGCTAGCGTTAGTTGCAAGCGCGCGTGAAAAAATTTCTATGATTCATACCAGGCATCAACTTGAGCCAATACTTGATCGCGCCGAGATGACAATTAGATTGGTCACCGGTGAAACCGAGCGGATGAAAATCCTTGTGAAAACAGCTTTAGGTGGAAGATCAGTGGAGTTAATAAAATTGCATATCCTCCGCGCAGAAGGAAAAGAATGGGATCCATCAAAAACGCAAATCTTGCCAGAGAGAACTCCTAGCCAACGAATCTATAAATCTTTGTCAGCAACAGTCCACTCAATGGAAACTGATACAGAAGTTGCGATAGCTCACCTCACGGAAGCTCTTCGGAACGGTGCTGAAGTGGGCGCTAAAGGAATTTTCTTGCGCCAGGTCGATCTTTATCCCTTGTTTCACACAATTGCGACAAGGACTCCCACTTTCTACCACGAAGACATCTCACGAAAGGCGGCTGCACGAATGCAAGAGCTCCACTTAGCAGGTGACGGAAAACCAGAGCTAACAAAGCGTGAGATCGAAATTGTCAGAAACCTAGATTCAGGCAAGCCCATCACATCAATCGGGGCCAGCCTTCATGTTTCACATAACACGATGAAGACTCACCTCAAAAATATTTACCGCAAGTTAGCCGTTGCAGGCCGCAATGAGGCGGTAGAAAAAGCGAAGTCGCTCGGCTTAATCTAACGAGTTGGACCATCTGTAGCCGTGGGATACTTGCCACATGGCCGATGAACTAGATGAGTTTGAAGATTTCGATGATGATCTCGACCTCACTCTCTATGCCGACTCTGACGAGTTATTAGCCGAGGTCTTCACACAACTCAGTGAAATCATTGAGATTGGATTACGCGTTAACGGTGTATTTCACTTAGCACTCACTGGTGGAACTCTTGGAACTGATCTCACCAGCGCCCTGGTCAAGAACTGGAATTCACATCCAGGTGCTTTCTCTGGATTACATATCTGGTGGAGTGATGAGCGATTTGTCGAAACAGGAAGCCCCGAAAGAAACTGTGCGCCGGTTATTCAATCTCTTACAAATTCTGAGATTTACGTGCATGCCGTGAAGTCATGTGACGAAGTAGCAACTATTGAAGATGCTGTTGCAGCTTATGCGCACGAACTCGATGAAACCTTCATGGATCTCACAATTCTTGGTCTCGGACCTGATGGTCATATCGCATCACTTTTTCCAGATGCTGCGCAGATCGATAATCTTGAGAAAGTAATTGCAATTAAAGATTCGCCAAAACCGCCGGCTCTTCGTGCTTCATTTACCCTATCGATGATTAATGCATCCACACTTGTATGGATCATTGCCGCAGGGGCCAGCAAGGCTGATGCAGTGACAAAAATTATTGAAGGAGATCTCTCGATACCAGCGAGCTATATCAGGGCGGTTGATCACACACGCCTGATCGTTGATACCGATGCTCTTTTCACTGAATGACCAGACTGAATAACTAGATTAGACTGTGCCCGAAGCGACGAAGAGAGGGTTCCAAGAGATGAGTCAGAACGCTACCTTTGGAATGATCGGCCTTGGCAAAATGGGTGCCAATATTGTCCGCCGTCTCGCCCAACACTCAATTCCATCTGCTGTTTATGATGTCAATGCAGATGCGATCGCCACATTAGCTGGCGAAGGTGCAATCGCTGCAAAAGATATGGCTGACCTTGCCGCAAAGCTAACAGCACCTCGAACTGTGTGGATTATGGTCCCGGCATCGGTCACGGATTCAACAATTGCTGCGATGGCTGAGCACCTGGAAAAGGGCGACACCATTATTGATGGTGGAAATAGTTACTATAAAAATGATCTGACAAATGCAGCGCTATTGGCAGAAAAAGGAATTAATTTTGTCGATGTCGGAACATCCGGTGGTGTCTATGGCCTAGAGCGCGGATATTCATTGATGATTGGTGGAGATGCCGCAGTTGTCGCATCGCTCGATCCAATCTTTAAAGCACTTTGCCCAGGAGTTGAATCAGCTCAGCGCACACCAGGTCGCACCGGAGAGCCAGCCCAATCTGAATACGGATACCTTCATTGCGGCCCAGTTGGTGCCGGTCACTTTGTAAAGATGATTCATAACGGAATTGAGTACGGCATGATGGCAGCATTTGCTGAAGGCCTAGCAATTTTTGACGCCGCAGATGAGATGACACCTGCTTATGATTTAGATATTCCTGCAATCACCGAAGTATGGCGTCGCGGTTCAGTCGTAGCTTCATGGCTATTAGATCTGACGGCGCAAGCACTTGTGGAATCAGAAGAACTCACCGAATACTCAACTCAAGTTAGCGATAGCGGTGAAGGTCGCTGGACAGTGCAAGCTGCTATTGAGGCCGGCATTCCTGCGCACGTTCTCAGCGCATCGCTGTATTCACGATTTGCATCGAGAAATAATGATGAGTTCGCAAACCGCGTCTTAAGTGCGATGAGATATAAATTCGGTGGCCATAATGAAAAGCCCCAGGTCTAAGAATTGAAGGCTGATGCTTTAGTTCTCTTTGGTGCCACCGGAGATTTGGCGAAGAAGAAGTTATTTCCTGCCCTCTATGACCTGCAAGAACTCAATGAACTTGATCTTCAGATTTTTGGAGTCGCCTCATCCAAATGGAGCCAAGAGGTCTTTCGGGGAAATGTAGAGAGTGCTATCCGAGCTCGTAAACCAGATGCCGACGAAGCTATTCTCTCTAAATTACTTAATGAGATGCAGCTCTTGGTGGGCGATTATGAAGACCCCGATACATTCGTCAAACTTGCCGAATTAATTAAAGATTTCAAGCTTCCGGTGATCTACCTGGCAATCGCCCCAGAGCACTTTGCAAAAATCGCACAGGGATTGGCCAGCGTTGGGATTACCAAGAAGGCACGAGTCGTTGTTGAAAAACCTTTCGGACGTGATCTTGAATCTGCCATTGCACTCGATCGTGAACTCAAGCAAGTGTTGCCTGAAGATCAGATCTATCGCATCGACCATTATTTGGGGAAAGAGGCGGTAGAAGATCTCCTTGTATTCCGCTTTGCTAACACTCTCTTTGAGCCTGTCTGGAATCGAAATTACGTCTCAAATATTCAGATCACGATGGCCGAAAGCTTTGGTATCGAAGGCCGCGGAAAGTTCTACGACGGCGTTGGCGCTACACGAGATGTATTGCAGAACCATATTTTGCAGGTGCTCACCATGCTCACGATGGAGCCACCGATCAGCATTAGCTCAGAAGATATGCAGAACGAGAAAATTAAAGTCCTCTCAGCAATACGCGATATCAAGAGTGATGATGTAATCCGAGGCCAATACGTTGGCTATCTCGACGAAGATGGCGTTGCAGATCATTCTGATACCGAGACATTTGTAGCCATGAAGATTTTTATCGACAACTGGCGCTGGGCAGGCGTACCTATCTATATGCGTACTGGTAAGAAGATGCCAGAGACAGTCCTAGAAGTCCTTGTTGAATTTAAAAAGCCACCGCGCGAACTCTTTGGACGCGGCAATCCCAACGCTGTGCGCTTTCGCCTAGGTGCTAAAGATGGCGTGGATATTTCACTCCTTGCAAAGAAGCCTGGCACCAAGTTAACAACGGAAGAGATAGATCTGACCGTTGAGTTCTTCGCAGAATTTGGTGATCGCCAAGGACCATACGAACGTTTGTTGCGCGCTGCCATGCTCGGTGATCACTTCCGATTTACTCGCATTGATGCTGTGCTGCATTCGTGGAAGATTCTCGATGAGATTTTGAAATCACCGACGCGCGTACACCCATACTTTGAAGGAACATGGGGACCAGATGAAGCCCAAGAGATGGTCCCCGGCGGTTGGAACCCAGTAGGAACACAAGTTGAAGACTGACACATTAGGCCCAGGATTTAACCGACTCTTTGGCGCAAGTGCCATCAGCAATCTCGCCGATGGATTATTGGCGGTAGCTGCGCCCCTCTTGGCAATCTCACTGACCAAAAGTCCTGTTCTCATCTCAATACTCAGCGCACTTGTAATGCTCCCATGGCTCCTCTTTGCGATTCCGATTGGCCTGATTGTTGATCGCGCCAATAAACGGCTCTTGTTAACGCTAACCAACTCATTACGGTTTGTGATTGCCGGACTCTTAGCCCTTGCCATTTCTACAGATTTCATCACCATTTATTGGTTATTCCTAGCAACATTTCTTATCGGAATCTGCGAAGTTGCAAGTGATACTGCAGCACAATCACTCATTCCAGTGATTCTGCAGAAGAAACACTTCGAGCGGGCGAACTCTCGACTGAATATCGCTGAGACTGTGATTCAAAACTTTATCGGCGCCCCTCTGAGCGGATTTCTCTACGCCTCAGCCATCGTCTTGCCGTTTATTCTCAATAGCGCTGGCTTTTTGATCGCAGCTATTTTCGTCTTTCTTATTCCCGCGCACCTGATTATTCAAGCTAAAGATGACGACAAGGAGCCGGCGGAGAAGAAGAGCTTCGTCGGGGATATCAAATTTGGTTTAAGTTACTTGTGGAGCCATCCCGATCTCCGCGGCCTAGTAACAATAACAACATCACTCGGATTCTTCTACGCGCTCTCCACCTCAACAATAATTCTCTTCATTACAGAGACCCTGGAGTTACCAGCGAAGTTCTTCGGTCTGCTTATGGCTGGAGCTGGGTCTGGCGCAATTATTGGAGCGTTCGTCACACCAATGATCTCCAAAAGATTTGGTCGCGGCAAAGTTTTAGCTATAGCAATTTTTATCTCATCAATAACAGTGTTTATGCAAGCCCTCTCTCCTAATTACTGGTTCTTCGGTGTCATTGGCTTTGTCTCATCTTTTTTTATTACCAATTGGAACATCTTGCTGATGTCGTGTTATCAAGTACTTATCCCGACAGAGCTCTACGGACGCATTCACGGTGCGAGACGTACATTCGTCTGGGGCGTGATGCCGCTCGGAGCATTCCTTGGAGGTGTCCTCGCGCATACAGGATTACGCACGCCGATTTTAGTGGGAGGCCTAGCCACAACAATTATCTCTCTTGCCTCGCTCAGGTTCATCAACCGAATCGGTCGAGAGACAAGTCAAGGGGATCACGCAGAAGAGCTCCAAGATCGAGGGTAGTTTGAGCAGGCTCGGGCCGCGGATCAGCCCATAGATCACCCCGAGCAGGCGGGCAATCGTGCTCTAAACGTTACTTCCGCCAATTGCCTATTACTGGGGGGTAAGGCAGACTCTATCCACTCAAAGGTGGCTGTGAGGCAGGTCGACTCTTCACATTCACCTTAATTACCCTCAAGGAGGAAAGATGAAGTTAAAGCATGGCGCGAAAGCCGCCCTTGCAATTGCAGCCGCTGCAGCGTTGGTCGTAGGACTAACTCAGCCAGCATCAGCTGCCACACGTTCAACCGTTGTGATTATTGATTCAAACGGCTTGACATCGTTGAACCCAAGCCATATCGATCATAACCTTGTGCTCAACTCAAATGTTGCATACATGAGTGGCATTGGTTTCAATTACTATGATGACAAGCCAGTCTTGGTTGAAAACAAGACTTTCGGTTCATACAAGATCCTCAGCAAGTCACCATTTAAGGTGAAGTACACAGTCAACAAGGGCCGCGTCTGGTCAGATGGCACACCAATTACAGGTGTGGATCTCTTGCTTACAAACGTGATCTCTAACGACCAATACTCAATCGATGCTGGCCTAGGTGATCCTGCATCTGAGACCAAGAAGCCCGCTTTTGAATCTGGCGGATATTCTTCTACATATAACACCCTTATTAAGGATGTAACCTTAGCAACTGACCGTATGTCTGTTGTTATTGAATGGAAGAAGTTCTTCCCTGACTGGGAAGTCTTCGCGCCAGGAGTTTCTCCAGTTCACGCATTGGTTGCCCTCGCTGAAGGAAAGACAAAGCTAGGAACGAACGCAAATAACGTTGCCAACAAGAACAAGTTCCTCCGTGCCTACAATACAAAAGACACTGAAATGCTGACAAAAATTGGCAAAGTCTGGTCGAATTCATATAACGTCACTGAAGTAAATGAGAAGACAAACCCATTATTGCTCGTATCAAACGGCGCAATGCAGGTCGAGTCAGTTGTCAAGAATCAGCGCGTTACCATGAAGCTCAACCCTAAGTACAACTCAGGACCAAAGATGAGCGGTATTGAAAAGATCGTATACGTCACAATTCCTGACTCAACAGCTGCGGCACAGGCTCTGGCTAACAAGGAAGCTGATTTTTATTCAGCTTTAGCAACAGCTGATTCCGTTGCACTCTTGAACAAGATCAAGGGAATTACTCTTGATGGATCTCCAGAGGCAACGTATGAGCACGTAGAACTTCGCTCTGGTACCTTCCCGGGTGAAAAGCCATATACCGGCCCATTCGCTGGAATGTCTCAAAAGGCGAAGGACCTGCGTACTGCCTTCTACCTAGCCTTACCTCGCCAAGAAATCATCGACAAGATCGTTAAGCCAGTTAACTCTAAGGCTGTTGTCATGAACTCACTTCAGTACTTCCCTACTGAGCCTAACTACGGCAAGATGATTGCAGCCAACGGATTTGATAAGTTCACTGACGGCACGCAAGCACAGCGCACAGCGAAAGCTCTTGCATTAGTGAAGAAGTATTTCCCTGATGCAAAGGCTGGCAGTAACTCAGTGAAAGTTGAGTTGCTCTTCAACACAACCAAACGACGTGCCGATCAAGCAGCTTTGATTAAGGCTGAACTTGCCGAAGCTGGTTTCCAAGTTAACTTGAATCCAAAGTCAAACTGGAGTTCAATCCTTACCGAATCAACATACGATGCTGCATTATTCGCATGGGGTAAGAGCGCACTCCTTCAGACAGGTAACTTCGCAGAGTACAAATCCACAGTCAGTGAAACTGGCTATGAGAATGCAAAGGTTGACGAAATCATTGAAGAACTAGAAGTAGGAAACTTCAATGATGCAGAGCGCTACTCGCGCTACCTAGCAATTGAGAAGATCATGGCTGAGGATGCAGTTTCGCTTCCAATCTTCCTATGGCCTACTTTGACCGCCTTTAACAGCGATCTGAAGGGTGTCTCACCAGCTCCACTAGTGCCTAACGCACTATGGAACTTCTGGGATTGGAAGTACTAAGTTCTAAGGTTAATTTCTTAGGCTTACAAGTAGTAAGGTAGTTAAGTAAGTGCTCAGATGACGCTCGTTAATTCGAGCGTCATCTGAGCCTTTTTCTAGATTTGATCGAGTGAGGGAGCGCCAAGAAAATGTTTGCATTTATCATGCGTCGGCTGGGAACTCTCGTTGTCATTCTTTTTGGCTCCAGTTTCCTGCTCTACAACCTTGCAGCGTTATCTGGTGATCCAGTCGGTGAGCTTCGCGCTAGCAACGAACCAGACGCAGAGGCTCGTATTGCCCAAATCACTCGATCCCTTCGATTAGATCTTCCACCACCTGTTCGATATTTCATTTGGCTCAAGGGTATCTTGGGCGTGTTTGTCGGTAGATTTGATTTAGGACAGACGCGAACCTCTGAACCGGTTGCAGTCGCAGTCTTTGATGCCATCCCAACCACTTTGCGCCTTGTCACTACTGCAGCGATCGTGGCTATCGTTCTTGGAATCGCAGTGGGAATTATCACTGCACTTCGCCAGTACTCTCGATTTGATTACTCGATGACCTTCTTCTCATTCCTTCTCTATTCTTTACCTATTTTTTGGGTTGCAGTTCTACTCAAGCAATTTATGGCAATTGAGTTTAATAATTGGCTAGCAGATCCAACAATCCCGCCGAGAGCAATGGTCACAATTGGCCTTATTTTAGGAATAATTGTCGCATCTGCCATCGGTGGGGATCGAAAAAAATATTGGAAAGTCTTTTTGATAACGGCAGCAGGCACAGTCTCAACGTTGTTCCTTCTACTTAAACTCAATTGGTTCTTACAGCCTTCCCTCGGTCCAGTCGGCTTCTTTATTGCCAGCATTGGTGCAGCTTTGCTCATTACACAACTGTCAGTAGGACTCCAACATAAGCCATCACTCCGTGCAGCACTTGCAATGTCGGTTCTAGGGCTCATTTCTTACTACCCAGTTAACTGGCTCTTTAGCAAGGAAAATCAGCCGATAGTAATTTTCGGGCTACTACTTTTAACAATCGCCTCTGCGATAGTTGCATCTATCTACTTTGCGAAGATCGATAGAAGCCCAGTTATCCGCACTGCTGTGCTCACTGGAATACTCACAGGCTTGCTCATGATTCTTGATAAGTTGATGCGCACTTGGGAACCATACTTCAATACAGATGCTGTCAACGGACGTCCCGTACCTACTGTGGGGCAAACAAATTCACTTCTGGATTCTGGTGATTACTGGATTAGTCTGCTGGATGTATTGATGCACCTCGTTCTTCCGACTATCGCTCTAACAGCAATCTCATTTGCAGGTTACATTCGATTCTCACGAGGAACCATGCTCGAAGTTCTTAATCAGGATTACATAAGAACTGCGCGGGCGAAGGGGCTAAATGAGCGCACCGTGATTATGCGCCATGCATTTAGAAACACAATGATTCCGATGACAACAATCATTGTTGTCGATTTCGCAGGAATTTTAGGTGGAGCGATTATCACCGAACGAGTCTTTGGATGGACGGGTATGGGAACCCTCTTCAATACCGCTATCAACAACTTTGATCTTAACTTGCTGATGGGTGTCTTCTTTTTGACTGGGTCGCTCGCCCTCGTTGCAAACCTTGTGGCCGACCTTCTCTATTCAGTGATGGACCCTCGAATTAGAGTAGGAGAAGGCGCATGATTTTCGGAAAGAAAAAAACTGACGCTGCAACCTCTGATCAAGGCTCCATTATTAATAAAGAGACCGAAGGGCTAAGCCAAGGCCAAATTGTCCGCAAACGCTTCTTACAACATAAAGCGGCGATGATCGCTGTCTTTACACTCTCTTCACTCGTAGTTTTTGTCTTCTCAGCGCTAAGTTTAAAAATCGGACCTTGGACTTATCCAGGTTGGTGGAAATATGGCATTGAGGATCTCTCAGATTTAACGACTAGCTGTAAAGATGGCCTCGTTGGATGTCCAACGGCAAGCCTACGTCCGAAATGGCTCGGAGGAGCAGGAATAGGTCTCGGTGAGCATCCTTTTGGTCAAGACAGTATTGGGCGTGACTACTTTGCTCTTGTGATGCGTGGAGCGCAACGCTCACTGATGGTCACTGTAATTATTGGAGCCATCGGTGGCGTTATCGGCACCGTAGTAGGTGCGATTGCAGGTTTCTATCGCGGCACCATTGATTCGATTTTGATGCGCTTCACCGACTTTATTATCACTGTCCCATCAATCATCATTGGTTCAGTAATTGGATTCCACTTCGGAAACCTCGGCGTGGCATTTCTAGCCTTCTATCTCGGTCTCTTTGCCTGGACCGGCTTGTCTCGTCTTGTGCGCGGTGAATTCTTGACCCTGCGAGAGCGCGAGTTTGTTGATGCAGCGCGTGTGGCTGGTGCAACCAATAGACGTATTATTTTTAAGCACATCTTGCCGAACGCGGTGGGAATCATCATCGTCTCTGTCACACTTTTGATGTCTGGTGCAATTCTGCTTGAAACAGCGTTGAGCTATCTTGGATTTGGCGTAGTTCCACCGGATGTTTCACTGGGTCGGCTTATCAGCGATTATCAAGAATCATTTACCACTCGTCCTTGGCTATTCTGGTATCCCGGAATCTTTATCGTGACGATCGCTTTGTGCATTAACTTCATCGGTGATGGATTGCGCGACGCCTTTGATCCACGGCAGCGTCGACGGATTACTCGTAAAGATCGTCAGAATGCGCGTATTGCCAAGAAGGCTGGCGCTCAGCTATGAAAAATGATCAGCGCAGCGATCGCCAGAACATTGGCGAGGAGAGAAAAGATGAGAGCGTCTTCGCGAAGGTGAAGATAACTCAGACCATCACTTCTACCTCGATCTCTAAAGGCAGCAAGTCGAGTACGACAGAGGTACGTCGCCACACCAGAATCAGTTCTCGGAGATTCACCGGGGCGAATGAAGCCATCGAGTTGCAGCCCTTTGACCTCGCTGGAATGAATAGTGCGGGAGTGATATCTGCCGGGGGCTTGGGCGGCCCACATGCTTACCTTGACGCCGTTGCGAAGTTGCAGAAAAGCGGTGTACTTAGCTTCAACGACATCAACATCCTGCCAACCGATGACAATCGTGCTCAGTGGATTACTGATGCGAATACCCTCATCGAAGATTTCAACGCATGGGCGATGCAGAATAATGTAGATACCAAGCGCGAACAAAGTGCACCAAGCCAGCGCGATCCAGGAAGCCATCAGGCCGTTGCTGTAGATGCTTTCGATCGCCATTCCACCGAGCAGCAGGTAGGCAAGGACGGCGGCAACGACCGATCCGCGAGGTCTAAAGAATTCACGATTATTCACAGTTCTATCTTGTCACGTAAGGCGGAGGTTTCACATGTCTAATCCAGTCCTGAAGGTAAAAAATTACAGCGTTGATTTCTGGGTAGATGGTGTTTGGTATCCAGCGGCAATTGATATGAATTTCGAGCTCGAAGCCGGAAAAGTGCTCGCCATTGTGGGTGAGTCTGGTTCTGGAAAGTCAACGACCGCTCTTGGGTTAATGAACTTGCTCGCAAGTAATGCACGTATGTCGGGAAATATTCTGGTGAAGGGGCAAGAGATGCTCGATGCATCTCCACAAATTCTCCATAAGTATCGTGGCAAAGAAGTTGCCTACATCTTCCAAGAGCCAATGACGGCGCTTAACCCTGTCTACACCATTGGTTTTCAGATTATTGAAACGTTGCGCAATCACTTTGATATGGGCCCTAAAGAGGCTCGTGCGCGCGCACTAGAACTTATTAGTATGGTCGAGATCCCAGATCCTGCGACTTCGATTGATAAATATCCGCACCAGTTATCTGGTGGTCAGCGCCAGCGCGCCATGATCGCACAGGCACTTGCCTGCGACCCAGGGTTACTTGTTGCCGATGAACCAACAACGGCGCTAGATGTAACTGTGCAGGCCGAAGTATTGGATCTGATGCGTAACCTCAAAGATAAGCTCAACTCAGCGATTCTTTTGATTACCCACGATATGGGCGTTGTTGCCGATATGGCTGATGAAATTCTTGTGATGAAAGATGGGCATACCGTCGAACATGGAAGCGCCGATCAAATCTTTAATCGCCCAGCGCATCCATATACCCAAGAGCTGCTCAAGGCGGTTCCAAAACTTGGTTCATCGGTGCGCCGCGCACTTCCGTACAACGAGAATGCAAAGCCTCAGCCAGTTCTTAAGTTAGAAAATGTCACGATCGCATACCCAAAGCGTGGTCGTATCCCTGAATTCGTTGCTGCAAAGAATGTCAGCCTCGAGATTTATCCAGGTGAAATCCTTGGCCTTGTTGGTGAATCAGGTTCAGGTAAGACCACAATCGGTCGCGCAGCTATCGGCCTCTTGCCCATTAAAGATGGCAAACTTGAGATTGTCGGAAAAGATATTAGCCACGCGAAATCAAAGGAACTCTCTGCGATCCGCCGCCATACCGGCATCGTCTTTCAAGATCCGGCATCATCGCTTAATCCACGACTTCCTATTGGCGAGTCAATCGGTGAACCGCTCTATCTAGCCGGTGAAGCTAAGGGTGAAGCACTTGCTCATCGCGTTGAAGATTTACTTGATCAGGTTGAGCTTCCACGCAGCTATCGCAACCGTTATCCGCATGAGCTCTCCGGTGGTCAGCGCCAGCGCGTAGGTATTGCGCGAGCACTTGCTCTTACTCCAGATCTGCTGATTGCAGATGAACCAACATCGGCCCTCGATGTATCGGTACAGGCGCGTTTCTTGGATCTCTTGCAAGAACTACAGGGCAAGCTCAACTTTGCCTGTCTCTTTATCTCTCACGATTTAGCGGTCGTTGACATCTTGGCGCACCGCATTGCTGTTATGCAAAACGGTGAACTCGTTGAAGTGGGCGATCGCGATCAGATCTTGCAGCATCCAAAGAGTGAGTACACCCGTCGCTTGATCTCAGCGATTCCAGTTCCAGATCCTGCCGAACAGCGTATTCGCCGTGAAGCTCGCCTGGCAGCTAAGTAATTCACTACCTACTTAACAAGCTAATTAATCGCGCGCCTGACCTGATAGGTGTTTGTAGCGTCCCATAAATTCGGCCTTGAGCTCTGGATAATCTCCGGCAATCAGCGCTGCACGCATCTGATCTACTAGGCGCACAATAAATCGTTCATTGTGAATTGTGGCAAGGGTTGCGGCGTTGATTTCTTTGCCTCTAAATAAATGATGAACATAAGCTTTGGTGTAATGGGTGCAGGTGTAGCAATCACATTCGCTATCGATCGGTTCAAAGGCTCTGCGATAGGCGGCGTTAGATAAATTAAAGCGACCCTCCATCGTGTAGACCGCCGATGTGCGGGCGATGCGAGAGGCCAGAACGCAGTCGAAGGTATCGATGCCGTTATCGACTCCGACAAAGAGATCTTCGGGTGCTCCAATGCCAAGTAAATGGCGGGGCTTTTCTTCCGGCAAGATCTCGTTCATCCAGGTAAGGATTGTTCCTAGTGTTTTCTTATCGAGTGCCCCGCCTAATCCAAAACCATCAAAGGCAATTGGGTTTTCCGGATCACTGGAACGAAGGGCCGCCATATCCGTTGCCGCTTTTTTGCGTAGATCTTCGTACTGTGCGCCTTGAATTACCCCGTAAAGGGCCTGATATGGCTTCTCAGAGCGCTCTAAGGTCAGTTTCTGATGCTCATCCAGACAGCGAATTCCCCACGCCCGTGTGCGTTCTAGCGCCTTCTCTTGGTATTTACGGGTGTTATGCAAGGTGGTGCATTCATCAAAGGCGAAGATGATGTCTGCGCCAATCTGGTGCTGCACGCGCATCGATACTTCAGGGGTAAAGCGGTGCATGCTGCCATCGATATGAGATTTAAAAGTCACGCCATCATCATCGACATGGGCCAGCCGCTCTTTATTTCCAGCTACCACCTCATCAGATCTAAAGGTTTGGGCATCCATCGCCAAGACTTTTTTAAATCCGACGCCAAGTGAAAGAACTTGAAAGCCGCCACTGTCGGTAAAGGTTGGTCCGGGCCAATTCATAAATCGCGAGAGACCACCAGCCTCATCAAGGATGTCAGATCCCGGTTGCAAGTACAGGTGATAGGCGTTGGCCAGAAGTGCCTGAGCCCCCAGCTCCTTCATCGTTTCAGGAAGAACACTTTTCACCGTTGCCTTAGTGCCCACCGGAATAAATGCTGGGGTTGCGACATCACCATGAGGAGTTGAGATTGTGCCAGCGCGGGCGAGTGAATTCTCTGGCGCGTGGTTTATCTCAAAAGAGAAACCGTTACCAGATGGCAACGCGTTGATCCTCATCTAACCAGAGCGCATCACTTTTTGTGATGCCAAAGGTTGTGTAGAAGGCTGGGATATTGCGAACGATTTGGTTGCAACGAAATTCCGCGGGTGAATGCGGATCAGTTGCGATACGTCGACGCATCTCTTCCGGGCGTACTTTGCCGCGCCAGGCTTGTGCCCAGGCCAGGAAGAGGCGTTGATAGCCATTCATTCCATCAATGACCGGCGAATCTTTTCCATCGAGTGCGATCTCATATGCCTTCAAGGCGATAGAGAGACCACCGAGATCACCAATGTTTTCACCAACGGTCAGTGCGCCGTTTACCGTGATATCAGGAGTCTCTTCTGGAACCAGGGCGTTGTACTGGGCGATCAAAACGTTGGCCCGCTTTTCGAATTCGGCGCGATCAACGTCAACCCACCAATCGACCATGTTGCCATCGCCATCGAATTTAGATCCTTGGTCATCAAAGCCATGGCCGATTTCGTGGCCGATAACAGCGCCAATGGCTCCGTAATTTGCCGCATCATCAATATCAAGGCCAAAGAAAGGCGGCTGCAAAATTGCTGCAGGAAAGACGATCTCATTTCCGAGCGGGTTGTAATAGGCGTTGACCGTTTGTGGGGTCATATGCCATTCGTCGCGATCTACTGGCTTACCAATCTTGGCCAAGGCAAAGTCGCGTTCGAATTTAGTGACGCGCGCTAGGTTGCCAAAGAGGTCATCGGATGTGATTGCCAGGGCCGAGTAATCGCGCCACTTATCTGGATAGCCAATCTTGGGACGGAACTTTTCCAGTTTAACAATCGCTTTGGTCTTGGTCTCTTGGCTCATCCATTCCAGGCCATTGATACTGCGGCGATATGCCTCGATCAGATTTGCAACAAGGCCTTCCATCCGTGCTTTGGCAGCTGGTGGGAAATGGCGCTCCACATAAATTTTACCGATCGCTTCTCCAAGGCTGCCTTCCACAAGTGCGACGCCGCGCTTCCAGCGCTCGCGTAACTGTGGAGTGCCAGATAACGTTGTGCCATAGAACGCGAAGTTTTCATCAACAATCTCGCTACTTAAATATGATGCGCTGCCGGTGATGACATGCCAGGAAAGCCAGGACTTCCACGCCGACTTCATCGCCGCATCACTTTCAAAGGCTGCAACCAGCGGTGAGATTCCTTCAAAAAATGAAGGCTGGCCAATGACTACGTGATCAAAAGCTACAGCAGGGACTTCACCGGCCTTGATCCAGAGCGACCAATTCAAGGCAGGGGAGAGAGCCATTAATTCGGCCCCCGTCATCTTGTTATAGGTAAGGCTGGCATCGCGGTTTCGAACCTGATCCCAATGAAGGGCAGCGATTTTGGTCTCAAGTTCAAATATTTCGCGCGCCTTAATCGCACCATCTGCAATTCCAAAGAGAGTAAACATCTTCTCGACATGGGCCACAAATGCCACACGAATGTTTTCGTACTGCTCTTCTTTGTAATAGCTCTCATCCGGTAGCGATAATCCGCCTTGGTGGATATACAAAATATTGGCCGATGAATCCATCATGTCGGGATAGATCGCGGTCTCGGTAATGCCGCTGGTACCGCGGGCTTCTAGCCATGACATGGTTGAGATGAAATCATCCAATGAATTAATGGCATCGACCTTCGCCAGATCTGCGGCGATGGGGGTTGCACCTAACTTTTCAATCTGCGCTTCATCCATAAAAGAGGCATAGAGATCAGTGATCTTCTGCGCCTCAGGACTCCCAGATGCACTTTCGATAATGGCGCGGACCTGAGCTTCTGCCTCATTGCGCAAGACCATAAAAGCGCCATCGGTGGCACGGTCTTCTGGGATCACGCTCTCTTTGAGCCACTTGCCATTAAAGTGACGGAAGAGGTCATCTTGTAGGCGCACGGTGGGGTCGATGGATGAGGTGTCGATTCCGCTCTTGAGCTCTGACATGATCGCTAGTTCTCCTTTAAATCAAGTAGTTGAAAATTCAACTGCAGGCCTATCATTGGCCTATGGCACGAGAAAACGCTACCCCACCACGTTGGTTAAACCCAATGGAGATGGATGCTTGGCGGCGATACATTGTTGCTAGCCGCCGCCTGCTTGAAGCCCTCGATGCTGATCTGGCAGACCACGAACTTTCCATGCCCGACTATGAGATTTTGGCCCAGCTCAGCGATGCCCCTGATCGCAGAATGCGGATGAGCGAATTGGCCGATGTGGCGATGCTCTCGCGCTCGCGTTTATCCCACCGGATGAAGGTGATGGAGAAAGCCGGTTGGGTTCGCCGGGAAGCATGCCCGATTGATAAACGCGGATTTTTTGCGGTAATGACCCCCAAGGGATGGAAGGCAATTGAAGCCGCAGCCCCTGACCATGTCCAAAGTGTGCGCCAACGTTTTGTTGATTTGTTAAGTAAGGATGATCAGAAAGTTTTGGCAGAAATCTTTTCTCGCGTCACAGCTGAACTTCGAAAAAATCCATTGGATTAAATAAAAAACCCCCGACCGTGAGGCCGGGGGTTTTTTATAAGTAATAAATTACTTTGCTGCTGCCTTCTTACGACGGCGCTTCTTTGGAGCTGCTGGTGCTGCTGCCTTCTTGCGACGCTTTGGAGCTGCCTTCTTAGCTGCTGCCTTCTTGCGACGCTTTGGAGCTGCCTTCTTAGCTGCTGCCTTCTTGCGACGCTTTGGAGCTGC
>JNSK01000051.1_pt1 | contig 24475 bp, 21 predicted proteins | sample 210681 | NCBI WGS metagenome assembly JNSK01 (sample SAMN02808684, study PRJNA238866) | freshwater metagenome | biome: fresh water; feature: freshwater reservoir; material: water; isolation source: water column of the freshwater reservoir Embalse de Amadorio in Spain | place: Spain: Valencia ...
TTCTAGTGCAGCCAACGTTGGCCCCAAACCGATGGAACCGGTTATGCCATTTAAAACTACATCGCAAGTAATTGCCGCAATTTCGGTAGCGGCGTTCGGCCCATCAATTACGGTCACGTTAGGCAACGCTTGGCGAATTGCCTCGCCATTCTTAACCACGCCGATTACCTGCACTTTAAAGATGCGGGCCTGTTCGATGATTAATTCGGGGTCGCTGCCTTGTGCGCTAATTGCAATAACGTTAAAGGCGCCAGGGTTTGCCGACACTATTTCCAGCGCTTGAACTCCGATTGAGCCCGTAGAGCCCAAGATTACGATGTCGCGCATTTATTACCGGTCGAGCAGATTCTGCGTTGGTGAATATGGTGTGCCGTTGCGACGTTTTGCAATTGCACTTAACGCTTCAAGTACAACGCGGTTAGCCAAGATCGCAGTGATATCTGCGCTATCAAAAGCTGGTGCCACTTCAACCACATCGATGCCAACTACTGGAAGTTCTAAACAGATGCGGCGCACAGCCTCGAGCAATTCACGACTGGTCATGCCACCTGGTTCAGGTGTGCCAGTACCTGGCGCCATTCCGGGATCAACCACATCGATATCAACTGATAAGAAAACGCCATCGCAACCATTGGTTAGCGTTGCAAAAGATTCATCTAGAACTGGGCCTAGTCCACGATGATGAATTTCGGTCATCTCGTAGCTACGCATACCTTGATCGCGCATCCAGTTCAGAGTTTCGTGATCTGGCCAATAACCGCGTAAACCTAATTGCAAGAAGCGATCACCGCGCACAAATCCGCCATCAATCAAGCGACGCATAGGTGTGCCGTGTCCAACTAGCGCCCCGAATTGATCGGCGCCCGTATCGGCATGTGCATCAAAGTGAATCATGGAAATCTTGCCTAAGCCGCGATGCTTTGCAATACCTGCGACATCAGCCGATGCGATTGAATGATCACCACCAAGAATCACCGGAATTATGCCAGCGCGGGAAATTTGTTCGGTTGCATTTGCTAGCACTTCGAGCGAAGCTACTAGATCTCCGCCGGGCATCATTAGATCTCCTGCGTCAAAAACGTTTAGATCTTTTAAACCATCGGTGCGCAGCGCTAAATGTGGACGCTGCCCATCATGTGGCAAATAATCTCCGCCCCGAATTGCTTGCGGACCAAACTTGGCGCCAGAGCGATGCGAAGTTCCGCTATCAATTGGAGCGCCTAAAATAATTACATCAGCATCGGCATAGCTAGCTGGTACTTCTAGATCGCAGGCCGGGATACCAAGGAAGGTAAAGCTAGGGCCATACATATTGCCGTGATTGGTCATGCGCTCACTTTACGCTTACGGCCCACAATCTGCCCAGCAATCACGATCGCTAAGGCTAAGAAGAACATGGCAGAACCGATCACATTGGCCTGAGCCGGGATTCCGCGAGCAGCTGAGATGTAAACAAATTTTGGAAAGGTAGTTAGCGTTCCGGAGTTGAAGTTGGTGATGATGAAATCATCAAAAGACAAGCTAAATGCCAAGAGCGCAGCGCCAGCGATACCAGGAGCAACAAGTGGCAAAGTTACGCGACGGAAAGTTTCGCGTTCATTGGCATATAGATCCATCGCTGCTTGTTCGAGGCGAGGGTCCAAACTGGCGATACGTGCTTTTACCGTAACCACCACAAATGAGATACAGAAAACAACGTGTGCAATAACAGTTGGCCAGAAGCCGGGGCTGATCTTAAAGACTAGAAATAGCGAGAGCAGAGATGCACCTAGCACGATTTCTGGGGTTGCCATCGGTAAGAAGATCATCAAGTTTGAAGTTGAGCGACCTTTAAAGTTATAGCGACCGATTGCAAATGCAATCATGGTTCCGAGAATGGTGGAAAAGAGAGTTGCTAGAAAACCGATCTTGATCGAATTTCCAAGTGCGGTACAAACTTCAGGTGCGCCACATGGGTTCTGCCAGTTGGCAAGAGTGAAACCCTTCCAGATCAAGTTGCTCTTGCCTGAATCATTAAATGAGAAGGCGAAGGTGTAAGCAACTGGGATAAAGAGATAGGTAAATGCAAAGATCGCATAAATACGAATTAAGTTACGTCCAAACCAACGAGATAACCGGGCGCCGACTGGAATTGTTGGAATCGAGGCATCCTTCTGAACTTTGTTCATACCAATTCCTCAGTTCCGGCTTTGCGTACATAAACAGTTACCAGAATTAAGATTGCTGTCATCAGAGTAAATGAGAGCGCTGCAGCTGTTGGGTAATCAACGATCTTAAAGAAGCGCGATTCAATTACATTGCCGATCATCTTGGTATTTGGGCTACCTAGAATCTGAGCATTTACATAATCGCCAGCAGCTGGGATGAAGGTAAGTAGCGTGCCAGCAACGACACCAGGCATCGAAAGTGGCAGCGTTACTTTGCGAAAAGTTGTAAAGCCATTGGCATATAGATCACCCGATGCCTCAAGGGTGCGCGGATCAATCCGATCAATCGATGCATATAAAGGCAGAGTCATAAAAGGCAGGAAGTTATAGGTTAGACCCATAACCACAGCAAATGATGATGAAGTTAGCGTTGTGCTATCGCTAATAATTCCAATGGTGCGCAAGGTTGGAACTACAAAACCTTCTTCGCCCAAAATCTGTTTCCAGGCCACAGTACGTAGCAAGAACGAGGTGAAGAATGGTGCAACAACTAAGACCAGCAGAACATTCTTATATTTGCCAGCTTTAAAGGCGATTGCATATGCCAATGGATAAGCAATGGCTAGCGCTAATAAAGTCGCGATCAACGCGTAAACAAATGAGCGAGCAAATTGTTCACGGTTTTCGATAAAGGCATCTAGATAATTCGCAAAGCGCCAAGTTTGTTCATATTGACCGGTATCTCCCCCGCCAACAGGTGTCTGCGTTGAAGTCTGGGCTAAATTTAGAATCGGCCAGATAAAGAAGGTGGCCAAAAAAACAAAACCAGGAATCAGTAATAAATATGGCGTACGAATTTTCTGCATTTAACTGGTGCTTACTCTTCGTCTAGATCTTCAGGCATAACCTCAGAGCCAGCAGTTGCATCTTCATCACCACGAAGTGCAAAAGTAAAGGTAGGCTCCCAGGAGATATTTACATCTTCGCCTTTGCTAAATGGAGCAACACCATCATCATTTTGCTCAAAGACCATTAACTCTTGTCCCCAAGGCATTTCAACTTGGTACTGAGTCGACACGCCGATGTAAGAAACATCTTCGATATGGCCACCGGTCAAAATATTTCCTGAAGTAGGTGTGCCGAGTCGAGAGATGCGGAATTTTTCAGGACGGATACCTGCATAAATAGAGTTATCAACGGCATGTGAGCGGTTCTTTGGCAATGAAACTTTCTGGCCAAATAGATCGACGATATGTGAATCACCATCATTGCCGGAGATCGTGCCCTTAATTAAGTTCGATTGGCCCAAGAAGTTAGCTACAAAAGCGGTCTTTGGATTGTCATAGAGATCAACCGGAGAACCCATCTGTTCGATCTCGCCCTCGTTCATAACCGCGATCGTGTCAGCCATTGTCATGGCTTCTTCTTGATCGTGAGTAACGTGTACGAAGGTGAGGCCAACTTCTTTCTGAATCCACTTTAATTCAATCTGCATCTGGCGACGTAATTTGAGGTCAAGTGCGCCAAGTGGCTCATCAAGCAAAAGCAGTGCTGGGCGATTAACTATGGCGCGCGCAAGTGCGATGCGCTGCTGTTGTCCACCAGATAACTGTGTTGGTTTACGTTGCGCTAAGTGTGGCAATTCGACCAGATCAAGCACTTTATTAACCGCTTCGGTTACATCTTTGATACCGCGACGGCGTAAACCGAATGCGATATTTTCAAAGATGGTTAGGTGCGGAAAGAGTGCGTAGTTCTGGAATACGGTATTGATCGGACGCTGATATGGCTTAGTGGTTGTGATGTCAGTTGAACCCAAGTGGATGCTGCCGACAGTTGGTTCTTCTAGCCCTGCGATCATTCGCAGAGTTGTAGTTTTGCCACAACCTGATGGGCCAAGCAGAGCGAAGAATGATCCTTCAGGAATTACTAGCGAAAGATCATTTACTGCGGTGAAATCTCCATAATTTTTCGTTATGCGAGTTAACCGCAGATCACCACGAGCCGATGATGCATCAATTGCCACCTAGCGCGCCGCCTAGTTGCCTTGAGCTTTTTGGAATGCTTCAGCCCATGAGCTCTCTTCGGCAGGAGTCAATGAACGGAAGACATTTAGCTTCTTAGACATTGCATCATCTGGGAAGATATATGAACTGCTAGCAAGCTCTGGCGCAATCTTTTCCATCTCAGCTTGAGCACCTTGTACTGGGCAAACGTAATTAACGTAAGCGGCCACTTCAGCTGCAACTGCTGGCTCGTAGTAGTAGTTAATTAACTTCTCGGCATTTGCTTTTGCCTCAGGTGTAGCAGTTGATGGGATCAAGAAGTTATCACCTGAAATGGTTCCGCCTGATTCTGGAATTGCGAAATCAAACTTGCCTTCATTCTCTGAAGCCAAGATGAACATATCGCCAGACCAGCCAATTACAGCGGTGGCATCGCCTGAAGTTAGATCTTCAGCGTACTCATTGCCCTTAACGCCGCGGATCCAGCCATCTGAAATCTTGCCAGCCATGAAATCAACGGCATTCATAAATTGATCTTCAGTAACAGTTTGTAGATCTACACCTTGTGATAGCAAGATGATTCCGATGGTGTCGCGCATTTCAGAGAGCACAACAATCTTGCCCTTATTCTGCGGTGAAAATAGATCGTCGATTGTGCGAATGCCCTTTGGATTAGTCTTGGTATTCCAACCGAAACCACCCATGATGCCTTGCCATGTAAGTGATGATTCGCGCTTTGCATCGAATGAAGGTGATGCAAGTGAATCAAGAATATTTACCTTATTTGGAATGTTGGCTGCATCAAATTTTTGGGTATACCCCAAACGAATCCAGCGAGCTGCCATCCAGTCGGTAGGTGTTACTAAGTCGTAACCAATATCTTCATTTAACTTTAACTGTGCTTGAACCTTGCCGTAGAACTCATCGTTATCGTTGTAATCTTCAAAGTAAGTTGCAGCGATTCCTGATTCAGCGATGAACTTTTCAAGTGTTGGATACTTTTTAGTATCTTCGTCATAATCTAAATAAAGTGGCCAGTTACCCCAGCGCAAACCTGCGCCGTCGCCTGCTGCTGAATCAGAACTATCTGAACCACATGCAGCTAGTAGTCCGGCTGCACCAACTGCGCCAGTACCTGCGATTAGTCCACGACGAGTAATTCGCGAATTAATAATCGCGCGAGCCTCGGGTGAGAGATTCTCTTTAGAAACCTTCTTTGACATTTATTTGCTCCTTCGCAGGTCGTGCAAGTTTGGGGTTATCAGGCCTTCTTCTTGTTGGTTGGATGATTGGTTAGTTGGTTGACAGGACGGGTAGTTCAACGAGCGTAATTATGGACTATTACGCGCCGAGATTCGACATTACGTGCTTGATTCGAGTGTAATCTTCAAAGCCATAGCTCGAGAGATCCTTGCCATAGCCCGAACGCTTGTAGCCACCATGAGGCATTTCAGCGACCAACGGGATATGGGTATTGATCCAGACGCAGCCAAAATCAAAGGCGCGAGATAGGCGCATGGCGCGGCCATGGTCTTTGGTCCAGATACTTGAGGCCAGGCCGTAATCGACGCCATTGGCTAGGGAGATCGCCTCTTCTTCGGTCTCAAACTTCTGAATCGTGATAACCGGGCCAAAGATCTCGCTCTGGATCAGCTCGTCATCTTGCTTGAGATCGGCGATAACGGTTGGGGCGAAGAAGTAGCCAGGTTGTTCTAGCTGCTTTCCGCCGGCAACTATCTTGGCATGGCCAGGAACGCGATCGACAAAGCCCTTTACTCGAGCCAATTGATTAGCGTTATTGAGCGGACCCACTAGCGCATCGCTATCAGGCATACCAACGGCAATGTTATTGCTGGCTTGATCGGCCAACTTAGCAACCATCGCATCGTAAGCGCCGGCCTGCACAAGAACGCGAGTAGCTGCTGTGCAATCTTGACCTGCATTAAAGAAGCCCGCAATTGCAATGCCTTCTGCAGCAGCATCAAGATCGGCGTCATCGAAAACAACTACTGGCGCTTTACCACCAAGTTCTAGGTGGACGCGCTTTAACTGGGAAGCCGCAGCAGTTGCAACTTCGGTACCTGCGCGAGCAGAGCCGGTGATGGAAACCATCGCTGGAGTTGGATGATCAACTAATAGCTTTCCTGTTTCGCGTTCACCGCAAATTACATTGATAACACCAGCAGGTAAGAATTCGCTCATTACTTGCGCCATGAATAGCGTTGATGCTGGAGTTGTATCACTTGGCTTTAATACAACGGTATTGCCCGCTGCAATTGCTGGAGCCCATTTCCAGACCGCCATCATCATTGGATAGTTCCAGGGTGTTACTTGTGCGCAAACGCCAACTGGCTCGCGACGAATAAATGAGGTCATACCGCGCATATACTCGCCAGCTGATTTTCCTTCGAGGTTACGTGCAGCACCTGCGAAGAAACGAATTTGATCAAGCATCGGTGGAACTTCCTCAGATGCAGTAATCGCAATTGGCTTACCAGTGTTGCGACATTCAATTGCAATGATTTCATCGGCACGCGCTTCAAGTGCATCAGCAATTTTTAGCAACGCACGTTGGCGCTCAGAAGGCGTGGAATCTCGCCAAAGTACGAATGCAGCTTCAGCAGCCTTCATCGCAGCATCAACATCGGCTGCATTTGATTTCGGCGCAGAGGCATAAACCTCGCCCGTTGCTGGATTAATAAGCTGAGTTACTTCACCTGATGAGCCAGGTACTGATTTGCCGTTAATGAAATTCTGTAGTTGTTCCATGCCGCCTAGCCTACGACTAGAGGCATTTATTTGGCTAGTTTTACTTAGCTAGTTCAGCTGCTGCCAACTGGCCACAGGCGCCATCGATTTCGCGGCCGCGGGTATCTCGAACAGTTGTTGGTACGCCATAACTTTCCAGCACTCGCACGAACTCAGCTTCATCTTCGCGACGTGAGGCGGTCCACTTAGAACCTGGAGTTGGATTAAGCGGAATTAAATTAACGTGGGCATTGCGATTCTTAAGAAGGCGACCTAATAGATCTGCGCGCCAAGCTTGATCATTGATATCGCGGATTAACGCATATTCGATTGAATAACGGCGACCAGTCTTCTTCTCGTAATCATCGGCTGCAGCCAATACTTCGCGCACTTTAAAGCGAGAATTGATCGGAACCAACGAATCACGAAGTTCATCATCTGGAGTATGTAGCGAGATCGCAAGCGTCACATTTAGATCTTCGCCCATCAATTTTTCAATTCCATTTACGAGGCCAACTGTTGAAACAGTTACGGATCGCGCGCTGATTCCTAAACCATTTGGATTCTCATCGGTGATATTGCGTAGGGTGCGCGATACCGCGTTGTAATTAGCTAATGGTTCGCCCATTCCCATGAAGACAATATTGGAAAGTCGAGTTGGCCCACCTGGAAGTTCGCCATTTGCACATGTGCGAGCAGCGGCAACAATTTGTTCGGTGATTTCGCCAGCCGATAAATTGCGAGTTAAGCCTGCTTGGCCCGTTGCACAGAAGGGACAGTTCATTCCGCAACCAGCTTGCGAGGAAATACAAACAGTCGTGCGATCTGTGTAACGCATCAATACTGATTCAACCAGTACGCCATCATGTAATTTCCAGAGATCCTTGCGGGTCATTCCGTTATCGCAAGTAACTGTGCGAACTAGTGAAATCAAAGATGGAGTAAGCGCAATTGCAAGAGCTTGCCGTGAATCTGCTGGAATATCAGTCCAGGTATTTGGGTCGTGAGCTAAGTGCGAGAAGTAATGCGTTGCCACTTGGTTGGCCCGGTAACCCGGAAACCCAAGCTCAGTTGCCCAAGCTTTTCGTTCAGCAGGACCTAGATCAGCCAAGTGTTTAGGTGTCTTCTTGCGCTGAACTGGTTCGTCGAAAACTAATTTAATCTCGCTCATTTATAAGTACCTCTGTACTAATTCAAGAGCCAACCAGAGGGCAGGTGCCGAAAGGAGAACTGAATCAAGGCGATCAAGAATTCCGCCATGGCCAGGCAATAATGAGCCCATATCTTTTAACTGAAGATCGCGTTTCATCGCGCTTTCAATTAAATCTCCGCTGGTAGCGGTAAAAACCATTACGAGACCAACAATTGCGCCAACCCACCAATTGGTATCTAAAACTAAATCAAACATCAGCGAGCCACCGATTACGGTGAAAATAACTGATCCAGCTAAACCTTCCCAAGACTTCTTAGGACTGATTTTGGGCGCCATCGGATGTTTGCCAATTAAGACACCAACTAAATAACCAAAGGTGTCATTGCAACCAACTAAAACTACAAAGGTCATTACTTGCTCAAGACCTTGATCAGCGTTGCCTAACAGAATTAAGAAGCCAGCAAGAAATGGCAGATAAATAAGAGCCAACGTTGTAGCTGTAGCGCTTGCAACAAAACCTGCCGGGCCATTTCTCAGTAAATTAATCAAGAGAATTGGTAGCGCAACTGCAGTTGCAACAGCGAGTCCTGCGACTCCCCCTTGCCAAGTTGCAGCAGATAAACCAATAGTCGCCAGAATCAGGGCATTAGTTGAAATCTTGGTATTTGCTTCGCCAAAGGCTCGTGAAATTTCGCGAATACCAAGGGCTACTGCCAAAGTTACCAGCGCTGCGAAAATTATTGGTTCAAAAGCTAGCGAGAACCAGACCAATGCGATTAATGAAAGTGAAACGAGAATCGAAGGACCGAGCTTTCGCCCAGCGCGACGATTAATCGCATCATTAATCGAATGGAGATCTTCCATGGGTTTTGCGAACTCCTTATACCTCGAGGAGTTCGGCCTCCTTATGCTTTAGCAGCTCATCAATCATGGTGGTGTGATCGCCAGTTAATTTCTCGAGCTCTTTTTCGGCACGAGTTAATTCATCTTTACCGATCTCGCCATCCTTCTCGGCCTTTTCTAGCGCTTCTTTTGCTGCGCGACGAATATTGCGGATTGAGATTTTGGCATCCTCACCCTTGGTCTTAACAACCTTTACATACTCTTTGCGGCGCTCTTCAGTTAATTGTGGGAAGTTAACGCGAATTACTACGCCATCGTTACCTGGGTTTACGCCTAAATCTGATTCGCGAATCGCCTTTTCAATACTAGCCATAGCGCCCTTATCAAATGGCGAAACAATTGCCATGCGTGCTTCAGGAACTTGAATTGAGGCTAATTGGGAAAGCGCGGTGTAGGTGCCGTAGTAATCAACCATGATCTTGTTGAAAAGGGCTGGATTAGCGCGACCGGTACGGATGCTGGCGAAATCTTCCTTAGCTACAGTGACGGCTTTATCCATCTTGCTCTGTGCATCGCCAAGAGTTGCTGCTACATCTGCCATTTTATTCCCTACCTTTTTACTTGTTTACTGATTCGATCCTCGCTTATGCGACGATCGTTCCGATCGATTCGCCGCGAACTGCGCGCGCAATATTTCCATTGGTCATTAAATCGAAGATTACGATCGGCAATTTATTTTCGCGGCAGAGTGCAAATGCAGCTGCATCGGCCACGGCGAGCGACTTACTTAAAACTTCGTCATATGAAATTGCATCGTACTTTGTAGCAGATGGATCCTTCTTGGGATCTGCTGAATAAACGCCATCAACACCGCTCTTTGCCAGCAATAGCGCTTCGGCGCCAATTTCGAGTGCGCGCTGTGCTGAAACGGTATCGGTTGTAAAGAAAGGCATTCCGGCACCTGCGCCGAAAATTACAACGCGACCTTTTTCCAGGTGACGAATGGCGCGAAGCGGAATATACGGTTCGGCAACTTGGCCCATTGTGATCGCAGTTTGAACGCGGGTTGCGATGCCCTCTTTTTCTAGAAAATCTTGGAGCGCTAAACAATTCATAACTGTACCGAGCATGCCCATGTAGTCGGCGCGAGAGCGATCCATTCCGCGCTGTTGTAGCTCAGCGCCACGGAAGTAATTTCCACCGCCAACTACAACTGCTACTTGAACGCCGGTTCGAACAACATCGGCGATCTGACGTGCCACATCTTGCACAACATCGGGATCAACACCGATGCCTTTGGCGCCACCGAAAACTTCACCAGAAAGTTTAAGGAGCACTCTTCCGTATGTACCTCGTGTACCCGGCATGAGTGCTCCTTATCCTCTAGAACTTTAGGTCTAGATAATCTCTGGTGAGTCTATTCCGCTGTTAGCGACCTTTTATTGACCCACGCGGAAGCGGAAGAATGCAGTCACGTTTGTGCCCGCTTCATCCAGAATCTGCTGAACGCTCTTCTTGGCATCCTTAGCGAAAGACTGCTCGAGCAAGGAAACTTCCTTGACGAAACCAGTTACGCGGCCTTCAACGATCTTAGAAAGTGAAGCTTCAGGCTTGCCTTCGTTGCGTGCAGTTTCTTCAGCAAGACGGCGCTCGTTTTCGATCGCATCTGCTGGAACATCTTCGCGCTTTACATATTGTGGTGCGAACGCGGCGATGTGCTGAGCAACATCCTTACCAACTTCGCCAGCTTCCTTGGTCAATTGAACAAGAACGCCAACCTGTGGTGGTAGATCTGGGCTAGTGCGGTGCATGTAAACGCCAACTGGTGAACCAGTTAGAACGCCAACACGACGAATTTCGATCTTCTCGCCCAAAGTTGCATTGCCTTCATCAACTGTCTCTTGAACAGTCTTACCTGAAGCCATCTTTGAAGCTAGAAATTCTGCAACATCTGCAATCTTGGAAGATTCCAGGTGTGCAACTAATTCTTCAGCTAGCTCTTGGAAACGCTCGCCCTTTGCTACGAAGTCTGTTTCGCAGTTCAGTTCAAGCATTACGCCAAGGTCTCCGCTAACACGTGAAGTAACTAGACCATTTGAAGTCTGGCGTCCTTCGCGCTTAGTAACACCCTTTTGTCCCTTAACGCGAATGATCTCAACGGCTTTATCGAAATCGCCATCTGCTTCATCAAGCGCCTTCTTGCAATCGAGCATTCCTGCTGCGGTTGCTTCGCGCAGCTTCTTTACATCTTCAGCTGTGTAAGCCACTTATGCCTCCGGAGTTGTCTCGGCTGCAGGTGTTGCAGCGCTTTGAAGTAGTTCAGCAGCAACTGCTGCATCTGCAACAGCTGCTTCAGCTGGCTTTGCTTCTGCGGCAGCAGTTGCGCCACGTGCAGCAAGACCGGCTACAACTGCATCAGTGATAACGCGAGTTAGCAGACCGATTGAACGGATTGCATCATCGTTACCAGGAATCTTGAAATCAACTTCATCTGGATCACAGTTTGTATCTAGTACAGCAATAACTGGGATTCCCAGTTTCTTAGCTTCTTGAACTGCTAAGTGCTCTTTCTTGGTGTCGATAACCCAGATTGCGCTAGGCAACTTGGTCATGTCACGAATACCGTTTAGGTTCTTCTGTAACTTCTCGCGCTCGCGACGAAGAACAAGAAGTTCTTTCTTTGTTAGCAACTGATCGTTATCGTTTTCTAGCTTCTCAAGTTCCTTAAGACGCTGAATACGCTTGTAAACAGTTGGGAAGTTAGTAAGCATTCCACCTAACCAACGCTCAGTTACGTAAGGCATTCCTACGCGAGCTGATTGCTGGATGATTGGTTCGTGTGCTTGCTTCTTGGTACCAACATAAAGAATGTGGCCACCCTTTGCTACAACATCCTTCACGAATTCATATGCGCTATCGATAAGTGCAAGTGACTGTTGGATATCGATGATGTAGATGCCATTGCGCTCGGCAAAAATAAAGCGCTTCATCTTTGGATTCCATCGACGAGTTTGGTGTCCGAAGTGGACTCCGCTGTCGAGAAGTTCTCTCATTGTTACTACGGCCATGACGGCACGCTCCTTTTTCGGTTTTTCGCGCACGCGGCTACGAATAAACCTGACTCGGTTTATGGTGAATCAATTTGATTCACCCGTCGCACTCGAATTCATCGACCAATTTCTTGGACCGAGATGACTATGCCGGCGAACCGGTGAGTGCTGAGATGTCACCTATTAATTAGCGGATGCCTCTTGTTAGGTGCAGGGCAAATCCTACCTGAGCGTGCGCAGTGCTTTGTACCTCATATATGTGCCCCAGAAATACACCCTAGATGCGGGCGGAAAGTTCGTTTTTGAGCAGCTCGGCCAGATGCGGGGCGATCTTCCAATCGGCCAACATTGCCTGATAACGATCGACCTCAACTGGGTCAACTTTGACCCCAGTTTTTACCGCCCGGATCATGATGTTACGAGGGGTGTGTTCTCCCCCAATGAATTCGACGATATCCACGCGATAACCCAGCAGTTTAAGGATCTGGGCTCGCAGCGAATCGGTCATCAAATCAATCAAACGTTCGCTGACCACACCGTGACGGGTTAGCAAAGACCAAGGTTCTGGAACGAGATCGATTTGAGCTTGTAAATCATGATGACAACATGGTGCCAACATAATTACTTTCGCCGAATTCTTTACAGCCCAGGCAATTGAATCATCGGTGGCGGTATCACAAGCATGTAGCGCGATTGCAATATCAACTCCTTGGGTTGGCGTATCGGCAATCTTGGAAACCAGGAACTGCGCATCGGCGCCTAATGAATTAGCGATCTGATCGTTATGACGCTTGGATTCTTCGCGTTCATCTACACCCAGCACCTTAACTTTTTGGGTAGCGCTATTTAAATATTCCTGAACTGCAAAAGTTAAGTAAGCATGACCGCAACCAAGATCGACAATAGAGATTTCCGGCTGGGCGCCAACTTCAGTTTCCAAAGTTGGTTTCAGTAGCCTTAAGAATTCTTCGACTTGGCGATATTTATCCATCTTCGATGGCTTGATTCGCTTGTTGCCATCGTGCATTCCAAGTAGCGCAAAGATCCGATTATCTTCGGGCAACAACCGCTGCTTCTGGCGATCATGAGTTAAATCGCGTTCGAGTTTTACTCGACCAATTGTTACCAGCGCTTCATCTTTCTTGCTGATGCGAACTGAGTAACTCTCGCTAGTGCTTTCGGCTAACAGGTTAGCGAAACCTTGACCAAGCAATTGCGCAAAATCTATTTCATTTGGACTTAAATTTTTAGTTGTAACTTGGCGACCATCAGTGGATTGAATCTGTAACTTCTCTTCGCCTTTAAGCAGTACCGGCTTAATATCAATCCGCTCTGCCGTTGGAGTTAAATTGCGGCGGCGACCAGATAGAACTGCGCGCACAAAGTTAGGAGCTTTAATCTGCTCTTCAAGTTCGACAAATGCCCGAGTTAATTCCATCTTCATTGGTTACGCCCTTGGGTGTGCTTGCTTGAAAGCGGCTTGCAGGCGCTCGGTTGAAACATGCGTGTAAATCTGAGTAGTCGCAAGCGAGGCATGGCCAAGTATCTCCTGAACTGTGCGCAGATCAGCACCGCCTTCAAGTAGATGCGTTGCAGCTGAATGGCGCAATGCGTGTGGCCCCATTCGCTCAAATCCTTCCAGCGCCGAAAGCGCGTTATATACAACGGTCCGAACCGTGCGTTGATCGATACGTTTTCCACGAGCGCCGATGAAGACACATTTCTCAGATGCTTCTTTCATCAGAGCTGGACGGCCATCAGCAAGCCAAACTTTCAGCGCAGTCATCGCCGGATTGCCAATTGGAATTGTGCGTTCTTTGCTACCTTTTCCAAAGACCCGAATTGTTTGTCGCTCGTAATCAATATCTTGTAAATCTAAACCGCAAAGTTCGGCCACACGTGCGCCGCTGGCATAGAGAACTTCAACCATTGCGCGATCGCGTAACGCAATCGGACCTTCACCTTCATCAACGCGGGCAGCAAGAGAATCCATTGCAATTCCAGCACTAGCTATATCTAAAACTTCCGGCAGCGTTCGATGTGCTTTTGGGGTCGCTAAATTTGCGCCAACATCACTTGGGATGTAGCCATACTTAAAAGCCCATTTAGTAAAAAGTCGAATCGATACCGCGCGACGGGAAAGTGTTGTACGAGCTCCGCCCTTTACTTGTTGATTAGCTAGCCAGGAACGAATCTGAGACATATCTAGTTGGGCAATTTCGCTCTTGCCTAAACTTTCTAGATGGCTAACTAAAGATTGCAGATCGCCGATATAGGCACGAACGGTATGAACCGAAAGGTTCCGCTCAGATTCCAGGTGCTGCTGAAAATCAACTACTAAAGATTGATAGTCAGTGCTCATAAGAGCAAAGGTTACTCGGGTTTGCGACCTTGTCTTAGTAAGCCATAGGTAACGGCATCTTCAAGCGCCATTGCAGATGCAGCGATAACGTTCTCGTGAACGCCGATGGTGTTCCATTCGCCTTTGCCATCGCTAGTTTCGACAAGTACACGAGTAACTGCACCTGTTCCTAAGCGACCTTCAAGGATGCGAACTTTGTAATCTGTTAATTCGAGAGCTGCTAGCTCTGGATATAGCTGCTGTAGTCCACTGCGAAGCGCATTATCAAAAGCGTTAACTGGGCCATTTCCCGCACCCGAGCAGATGATCTCTTTACTTTGGGCGGTAACCGTTACTTCAGCCTTGGTGATAATGCTGCCATCTGCATTGCGTTCGACAGAAGTTAGCCAATGATCGATCGAGAAGAATGATGCACGTGCGCCATGGATCTCTTCGTGCAGCAATAGCTCGAAGGAAGCATCGGCTGCTTCAAAGGTAAAACCGCGCGATTCCATCTCTTTAACGCGATCCACGATACGACCAACAAGCTCGCGGTCTCCCCCAAGATCAACACCGAGTTCCTGAGATTTCATTTCGATCGATGCGCGACCGGCCATATCGGATACCAACATGCGCATATCGTTTCCGACAGATTCTGGATCTTCATGTTGATAGAGAGATGGATCAATTTTAATTGCACTGGCATGTAAACCAGCTTTGTGTGCAAATGCTGAAACGCCAACATATGGCTGGCGAGCACTTGGATTGATATTGGTAATTTCCGCAACTGCATGCGAAATCCGGAAAGATTCGCGAAGTGCGTTAGTTGGTAGAACTAATTTATCTTTCTTAAGTTCCAGGTTGGCAATGATCGTTACGAGATCGGCATTACCAGTGCGCTCGCCGTAACCATTTAAAGTTCCTTGTACATGTGTAACGCCTGCCGCAACTGCAGCCATCGAGTTCGCAACTGCGCAACCTGTGTCGTTGTGGCAATGGATACCCAGTCGAGCGTTACTTGCTTGCAGAACATCGTGCACCACTTGAGAAAGTTCATCTGGCAACATGCCGCCATTGGTATCGCAAAGTGCAATTACATCGGCGCCAGATTCTGCAGCTACGCGAACTACCTCAATTGCATAGGCCCGATTAGAGCGATAGCCATCGAAGAAGTGTTCAGCATCTAGAAATACGCGCTGACCTTCGGCACGTAGATGAGTGATCGAGTCGCGAATCATTGCGAGGTTCTCATCAAGCGTTGTTTTCAAGGCTAAATCAACATGTCGATCGTATGACTTCGCAACCAAAGTAACTGCAGGGGCGCCGCTATCGCGAAGTGCACCTAGCAAGGCGTCATCAGCTGCTTTTACATTTGGGCGACGAGTTGCGCCGAATGCTACGAAGGTTGCATTTTTAAGTTGTAACTCTTTCTTGGCGCGGGCAAAGAATTCAGTATCTTTGGGATTAGCGCCAGGCCAACCGCCTTCGATGAAACCAACACCGAGATCATCTAAATGACGCGCAATCGCCAACTTGTCGTGCACCGAAAGGTTAAGACCTTCTTGCTGCGCGCCATCGCGCAACGTGGTGTCGTAGATATGAAAGGCGTCGTTTGCAGTCATGATTTTTCTTAGCCGACTCGCTTAACCCAGTTATGTGTGTCAGCGATTGTGCCGTGCTGAATTCCAAGAAGTGTGTTGCGGATTTGCATGGTGATTACACCTGGTTGACCATCGCCGGTTACCCAAGTTCCCATCGCACTCTTTGCTTGACCGACTGGTGAAACGACGGCTGCCGTACCGCATGCGAAAATTTCAGAAATCTCACCGGATGCTACGCCATCACGCCAATCATCAACACTAATCATCTCTTCAGATGTTTTATAACCAAGATCTTTTGCAACACCAAGAATCGAGTCACGAGTAATTCCTGGCAAAAGTGTGCCGGTTAATTTTGGTGTTACAACAGTTGCGTCTGCACCTGATCCGCGGACGAAGTAAAGATTCATGCCGCCCATTTCCTCAACCCATTTACGTTCTTGGGCATCGATCCAAACAACTTGATCGCAACCTTGTGCAGCTGCAGCTTTTTGCGCAACCAGAGAAGCTGCGTAGTTTCCACCGCACTTGGCTTCGCCAGTGCCACCTTGAGCTGCGCGAACATATTCAGTCGAGATCCAAACGCTAACTGCCTTTGATGGATCGAAGTAAGCGCCAACTGGAGTTGCGATAAGAATGTAAGTCGCCTTATTTGAAGGACGAACGCCTAGGCCAACCTCAGTTGCGATCATAAATGGGCGCAAATAAAGGGCTTCACCGATCTGGCCCGGAGTCCAGCCACCATCAATCTTTACCAACTCTTCGACAGTTTCGATAAAGAGATCTACTGGCATTTCAGGAAGAGCTAAGCGATTAGCACTGCGTGCGAAACGGATGGCATTGGCATCGGGGCGAAATAGTGCCAGACCGCCATCAGGTTGGCGATATGCCTTCATGCCTTCGAAGATCTCTTGACCGTAATGAAAAACTGCAGTCGCTGGATCAAGTGAGAGTGGGCCATACGGCATGAGTTCGGGCTCAGCCCAACCAGTTGCTTCATTCCATTCACAGATGACCATGTGGTCGGTGTAGTACTTACCGAAACCAGGGTTGGCAATCTTTTCGGCGCGATCGGCTTCAGAGACAGCAGTGGTAGATAGGTGGTACTTCATTGTCTCCTCCTAATTACTTTTACTTAAGCCTTTAGCAATGCAACTAGTGCATCGCCAACTTCGGTTGTAGAGCGCTTTTTATCGCCACGGTTTAGTAGATCTTGCGCAACCGCGCGTTCAACTTCGCGTGCCGCATCAGCAAGTCCCATGTGATCGAGCAACATGGCAACAGACATAACAGTTGCAGTTGGATCAGCAATATTCTTGCCTGCGATATCTGGCGCTGAACCGTGTACAGGTTCGAACATTGATGGGAACTTGCCAGTTGGGTTGATATTGCCAGAGGCAGCAAGACCAATGCCGCCACAAATTGCAGCTGCGATATCAGTCAAGATGTCGCCGAAAAGATTGTCAGTTACAACAACATCAAAACGTTCTGGGTTAGTTACAAAGAACATTGAAGCTGCATCAACATGTAGATATTCGGTAGTGATATCTGGGAACTCTTTGGCAACTTCATTGAAAGTGCGAGTCCAAAGACCACCGGCGCGAGTAAGTACATTGTTCTTATGAATCAGCGCTAACTTCTTGCGCTCACGCTTGCTAGCACGAGCGAAAGCATCACGAATTACACGCTCAGCGCCACGACGGGTATTTAGCGATTCTTCGGTAGCAATTTCCGCATCGGTGCCTTCGGCTAGTACGCCACCAGCGCCAACATATGGGCCTTCGGTACCTTCGCGAACCACAATGAAATCAATTGGCGCCTTAGTCGCAAGTGGGCCAGTAACACCTGGCATTAACTTGGCTGGACGTAAATTGATGTAGTGATCAAAGGCAAAGCGGAGTTTCAAAAGTAAACCGCGCTCGAGAACGCCACTTGGAACAGTTGGGTCGCCAACTGCGCCAAGCAAAATAACATCTGCCTTTGCCAGTTCAGCAAGGGTCGCATCTGGCAGAACTTCTCCTGTGCGATGCCAATATGCAGCACCTAAGTCGTAAGAGGTTTTATTGAAAGTGGCACCGTACTTAGCGGCAACGCAATCTAAAACTCGAAGACCTTGGTCAACTACTTCTGGCCCAATGCCATCACCAGCGATAACCGCTAAATTGAAATTTGCCATTAGTTCACCAACGTCACAGAGCGAACTGAACCAGCACCAGTCTCTTTAGCAACTGCGGCAACGAGTTCCTCAGTCACAACTGAATCAACGGTTAACGCCATTAGCGCTTCTCCCCCAGCGGAATCACGAGACACCTGCATGCCTGCGATATTTATTTTCGCAGATCCGAGAATATTTCCAACTGCGCCAACGATGCCTGGGCGATCGGTGTAGCGAAGGAATAACAAGTTATCAGTAGGTGGCAGATCAAGATCGAATTGATCAACTGCAATGATCTTTTCTACTTTACGGATACCCATCAAAGTTCCGTCAACCTTTAGTGATTTGCCATTGCTTAATGAACAGTGCAACGAAATCATGCTGCGGTATTCCGGGCTCTCTGGATCAGTTGTTACCGATGAAGTTACTCCGCGCTCGGCAGCGATGCCAGGAGCATTTACATAAGTTACTTCTTCAGCACCAGTTGCAGTTAGCGCACCCTTAAGTGCACTAATTGCTAGTACTGATGAATCATGACCTGAGATATCGCCGCAAACTGTGATTTCCATACTTACTGGAAGTTCGCCAGCGATTGCGGTTGCAATCTGTGCCATCTTTTCAACCAGCGGCAAACTTGGGCGAATATCCTGATGAATAGCGCCACCCTTTACATTTACGGCATCAGGTACCAGTTCGCCAGCCAGCGCTTTACGCACTGAAACAGCTACTGCGATACCAGCGCGCTCTTGAGCTTCATCTGTTGATGCACCTAAGTGAGGCGTAGCAACAACTTGATCGAGAGTAAATAGTGGTGAATCAGTGCAAGGCTCTGTTGCAAATACATCGAGACCAGCACCAGCAACGCGACCCTCGGTGATTGCGTCATATAGCGCAGCCTCATCGAGAACGCCACCACGAGCAGCATTGATAATGCGAACTGATGGCTTCACTTTCTTAAGGGCTTCAACACCGATTAAGTTGGCAGTCTCTTTAGTCTTTGGCAAGTGGATCGTAATGAAATCACTTGCTGCTAAAAGATCATCGAGTTCCATCAAAGTTACGCCAAGTTGCGCGGCACGAGCTGGTTGCAAATATGGATCATAAGCAACCACATTCATACCAAAAGCCTGCATGCGATGTGCCACTAATTGACCGATACGACCAAAGCCGACGATGCCTAGAGTTTTTTCGAATAGTTCAGCACCGGTGTACTTCGAACGCGCCCACTTGCCATTGCGAAGAGCTGCATGTGCAGGTGAAACAAAACGTGCTGATGCCAGAATTAACGCGATCGCTAATTCAGCAGCAGAAACGATATTTGAAGTTGGTGCATTAACAACCATTACGCCAGCTGCAGTTGAAGCTGGAATATCGACGTTGTCGAGACCAACACCTGCGCGAGCAATGACTTTCAAGCCCTTGGCTGCAGCAATTGCTTCAGCATCCATCTTGGTTGCAGAACGAATTAGAACAGCATCAACGCCAGCTGCTAACGCTGGAAGCAACTCGTCACGATTTGCGCCGTCGCAATGACGGACTTCAAAATCTGGGCCAAGCGCTTCCATTGTTGCCGGGCTGAGTTCTTCGGCAATTAAAACTACGGGTTTAGCCACGAGATGCGCTTCCTTCTTTGTAATCGTCGTTGCCAGATTGCTTCATCCAGCTAAACATTTTGCGAAGTTCGCGACCAACAGCCTCGATTGGGTGTGATTCGCCCTTAGCGCGAAGTGACTTAAATTCAGGTGCGCCAGCCTCTTGATCATCAATGAAGCGCTTAGCGAATGCACCGCTCTGAATATCAGCAAGAACAGCCTTCATGTTGGCCTTAACACTTGGATCAATAACGCGCGGACCTGATACATAGTCACCGAATTCAGCGGTGTCAGAAACTGACCAACGCTGCTTTGCGATTCCGCCTTCGTACATCAAGTCAACGATCAACTTAAGTTCGTGTAGGCACTCAAAGTAAGCAACTTCTGGCTGGTAACCAGCTTCAGTCAAAGTTTCAAAACCATACATAACTAGTTGCGATGCGCCACCACAAAGTACTGATTGCTCACCGAATAGATCTGTTTCGGTCTCTTCAGTAAAGGTAGTCAAGATACCGCCGGCACGAAGTCCGCCGATTGCCTTGGCATATGAAAGTGTTAGTGGCCATGCATTGCCAGTTGAATCTTGTTCAACTGCAACGATTACCGGAACTCCGCGGCCAGCTGCGTACTCACGACGTACGAGGTGACCTGGACCCTTTGGCGCAACCATACAAACATCAACTGAAGCAGATGGCTTGATGTAACCAAAACGAATATTAAAGCCGTGACCGAAGAACAACGCATCGCCATCTTTTAGGTTGGGCAAGATTGAATCGGTGTAGATGTGACGCTGCAGGTGATCTGGCGCCAAGATCATGATGACGGTTGCTTCTTTAACTGCTTCAGCAACGCTAGTAACGCGAAGACCTTCTTGTTCAGCCTTGGCACGTGAAGGCGAACCTTCTTTTAGACCAACGCGAACATCGACACCGCTATCGCGCAAGTTAAGTGCGTGTGCGTGTCCTTGTGAACCGTAACCAATGATCGCAACTTTGCGTCCTTGAATAATCGAAAGATCGGCATCTTCTTCGTGATACATAGTTGCCATTTTGGTCTTGCTCCTTATTTAGTCGGTTATTTTGTCGGTTGTTGGTTATGAATCGGTTGTTTTTTAATTCTGGTAATCAGGTTGAGTGTCATGTACTTCGGAGGCTGCGGGAGCCTTGATTTCCTTGATTGATATGACGTTGATCAACTTATCTAGTTGAGCAATTACCTGCTCGAGAGCATGGCCCTCGACGCTTACGACGATATCCATCTGGGAAACTTCGGGGTTGGCAGTTGGGCCAACAGTTAGGCGTTCGATGTTGTACGCGCGACGTGAAAAAAGACCTGCTACGCGAGCTAGAACGCCAGGTGAGTTTTCAACTAAAACTTCGAGTGTGTGTTGGGCCATTTTATAACTCCTGTGAATCCCAGTCAGGCGCAGTTTCGCGCGCGATCATGATTTCATCATTTGAAGTACCAGCAGCAACCATTGGCCAAACCATCGCATCGCGATGAACTCGGAAGTCAACGACTACTGGTTGATCATTAATGCTCATAGCTTTTTCAATCGTCGCATCAACATCTTCCGGACGTTCACAACTTAAGCCAACGCAACCCATTGCTTCGGCCAGCATTGGGAAGTTAGGAACGCGCTTTGATTCGAGGCTGGTGTTTGAGTAGCGACCTTCGTAGAAAAGGGTCTGCCATTGACGAACCATGCCTAGGCTCTCGTTATTAATAATTGCAATCTTGACTGGAATATTATTTAGCGCACAAGTAACGAGTTCCTGATTAGTCATCTGGAAACAACCATCGCCATCGATTGCCCAAACAGTTGTATCGGGTGCGCCAACTTTGGCGCCCATTGCAGCTGGTACTGCGTAACCCATGGTGCCTAAGCCACCTGAGTTAAGCCAAGTGCGAGGATTTTCATAGGAAACAAATTGCGATGCCCACATCTGATGTTGACCAACGCCAGCAGCAAAGATTGCATTTGGTCCAGAGATTTTTCCGAGACGTTCAATTACATATTGTGGTGAAAGCGATCCATCAGATGGCTTGTCATAACCAAGTGGGTAAGTGCTCTTTAGTGAATTCATCTGACGCAGCCAAGCGGTTAAATCTGGTTGGTTCTTGGAAAGCGCAGCCTTAAGCGCAGGAATTAGCGCTTGCAAGGTGTGCTTTAAATCGCCAATCACAGGTACATCAGCAAAGCGATTCTTATTAATTTCAGCAGGATCTACATCGCAATGAATTACCTTGGCATTTACGGCAAATGTTGAAAGCTTGCCAGTTACGCGATCATCAAAGCGCGCGCCTAAAGTGATTAAGAGATCTGATTTCTGCAACGCGGTAACTGCAGCAACTGTGCCGTGCATGCCAGGCATTCCAAGATGTAGCGGATGGCTATCTGGGAAAGCACCGCGAGCCATCAGAGTTGTTACAACTGGAGCGCCCAATAAGTTAGCAATCTCAAGAAGTTCACGAGATGCGTTTGCTTTGATTACGCCGCCACCAACATAGAAAACTGGCTTGCTGGATTGCGCAATTAAGGCAGCTGCATCAGCAATTGCTTGAGCATTTGGCTCAATCCGTGGTTGATAACCCTTTAAGTTAACGGAAGTTGGATAATTAAAGTCAGTCATCTTTTGCAGCGCATCTTTAGCGATATCAACTAGAACTGGGCCAGGGCGACCTGTGCTTGCGATATGGAAAGCTTCAGCAATTGCTCGAGGAATTTCCGCTGGGTCAGTTACTAAATAATTATGTTTCGCAAATGGCATTGTGATTCCGCGAATATCTGCTTCTTGGAATGCATCGGTTCCGATGGCAAGAGATGGAACTTGGCCAGTAATTGCAACAACTGGAACTGAATCCATCGCCGCATCAGCGAGAGGCGTAACTAAATTTGTGGCGCCCGGACCAGAGGTTGCGATACAAACGCCAACGCGACCAGTAACTTGGGCATAACCAGTTGCTGCATGGCCAGCACCTTGTTCGTGGCGAACCAAGATATGGCGGATCTTTGAATCAAAGATCGGATCGTATGCAGGAAGAATTGCACCGCCAGGAATTCCGAACATGACATCGACGCCAGCTGCTTCCAAGCTATTGACTAGGCTCTGGGCTCCAGTTACTTGACTCATCTTCGTTACTCCTTTCGCTTGTCGATTCCTTCGGTACTGCTGCGCGCTAAACGGTTAAATGAAAAAACCCTCAGTTTCAACTGAGGGTAGCGCGCGATCGATGTTGCTAGATCGCACGCTTTCGGATCACCACTGATGAACGCATATGCATATTCTCCAACGCATCTGCGCATGCGTCAACCCCTGAGATTGCCATCTCAAATTATGAGAGGGGTCTCACAGGGCCGTTATTGAGCAGGTTTTAGTCGCAGACCGCGCCCTTGGATGCAGAACCGACCAACTTGGCATATTTCGCCAGAACGCCACGGGTGTATTTATGTGGCACCGGCTTAAAGCCCTTGCGTCGTTCGGCTAATTCAGCTTCATCAACTAATAGATCTAACTGGCGAGTAACTGTATTGATGCGGACGAGATCGCCATCTTTGATGAAAGCAATTGGGCCACCATCGACAGCTTCAGGTGCAACGTGGCCAACACATAGCCCAGTTGATCCGCCTGAGAAACGACCATCAGTTAAAAGCAGAGTTGTTTTACCAAGACCGGCGCCTTTAATCGCACCAGTAATCATTAACATTTCGCGCATTCCAGGGCCACCCTTTGGACCTTCGTAACGAATCACGACAACGTCGCCAGCTTGGATTGTTCCATTTTCAAGTGCATCCATTGCGGCTTGTTCGCGTTCGAAAACTCGAGCGGGTCCTTCAAATTCTTCGATCCCGATTCCGGCTGTCTTACAAACCGCACCTTCTGGCGCAAGTGAACCTTTAAGAATCGTGATGCCGCCACCAAGTGACATTGGCTTTGAAGTCGCGCGCAAAATTTCACCATCGGGATCCGGTGGCGCAATCTCAGATAAGTTTTCAGCCATAGTTTTTCCGGTGACAGTTAAGACATCTCCGTGAAGCAAACCAGCATCTAGTAGCGCTTTGAGAACTACTGGGACTCCCCCGACCTTATCCATGTCAGACATTACAAAACGACCAAATGGCTTTAAATCACCTAGTAGCGGAACCTTTGAACCGATGCGATGGAAGTCATCCATTTCAAGATCAACATCTGCTTCGTGTGCGATAGCAAGTAAGTGCAGAACGGCATTGGTAGAACCACCAAGTGCCATCAGCATTGTGATTGCATTTTCAAAAGCTTTCTTAGAGAGAATGTCGCGCGTAGTAATTCCTTGACGAATTAGCTCAACAACTGCGGCACCTGATTTAACAGCGAATGCATCACGGCGGCGATCAACAGCAGGAGGCGCAGCTGAACCTGGAAGTGAGAGACCGATTGCCTCGCCAATTGAAGCCATGGTGTTTGCGGTGTACATGCCACCACATGCGCCTTCGCCTGGACAGATCGCGCGTTCAATACGATCTACTTGATCTTGTGAAATCAGGCCGCGAGCGCAAGCGCCAACAGCTTCGAATGCATCGATGATAGTTACATCTTTGCCATCTACTTGGCCAGGCAAGGTAGAACCCGCGTAAACAAATACTGATGCCACATCGATACGTGCAGCCGCCATCATCATTCCAGGCAACGACTTATCGCACCCAGCAAATGTGACCATGCCATCAAGGCGTTCTGCTTGCATCACAGTTTCGACTGAGTCAGCAATCACTTCGCGTGAAACTAATGAGAAGTGCATTCCTTCGTGGCCCATTGAAATACCATCAGAAACCGAGATAGTTCCGAATTGCATTGGAAAACCACC
>JNSK01000052.1_pt1 | contig 23880 bp, 23 predicted proteins | sample 210681 | NCBI WGS metagenome assembly JNSK01 (sample SAMN02808684, study PRJNA238866) | freshwater metagenome | biome: fresh water; feature: freshwater reservoir; material: water; isolation source: water column of the freshwater reservoir Embalse de Amadorio in Spain | place: Spain: Valencia ...
TAAATCACTCTCACCTGATCGCGCAATTATTGAAGTTGGGGGAGTTGGCATGAGCGTTTTGATCAATGCGCACACGAGTGCGGCGATGACACTGGGCGCGCATGCAAATCTTTACACATCTCTTGTTGTCCGCGAGGATTCACTCACTCTCTTTGGATTTAGTGATGAACCTTCGCGGGTTCTCTTTGAATTAGTACAAACCGTTTCAGGTATTGGCCCAAAAGTAGCGCTCTCAATTCTTGGCGCACTCACTCCTTCAGAGTTGGCGCACGCTGTAAATACCGAAAACATTTCGGCTATTGAAAAGGTTCCGGGAATTGGTAAAAAGGGAGCGCAAAGGTTAATTCTTGAACTTAAGTCGAAGATAAGCGATTTTTCACAAGGAACATATACGCGATCTCATCAACCAGTTTGGCGGGAGCAGTTAACGAGCGCTCTTGTCTCTTTGGGTTTTTCCGCAAAAGACTCTGATGATGCAATCAATTCGGTTCTCTCTGAAATATCGCAGGAGAACATTGCACAGATGGAACTCGGCGAATTACTTAAACTTGCTCTACAGAGTGGCAAAAAATGACATCAGATGATCGCCTCATTACACCTGCACTTCGAAGCGATGACGGCGCAGCGGAGAACGCGCTACGTCCGAAAACTTTGCAAGATTTTATTGGGCAAGATCGTGTGCGCCAACAAATAGATGTTTTGCTTAGCGCTGCGCGAAAGCGTGAAAGTGCTGCTGACCATATTCTCTTATCGGGCCCACCTGGATTAGGAAAAACTACTCTTGCCTTGATTTTGGCTAGTGAAATGATTACTCCTATTCGCGTGACGAGTGGACCAGCGATTACTCACGCTGGCGATCTCGCTGCAATTCTCTCTTCACTCGTAGAGGGTGAAATTCTCTTCCTTGATGAGATACATCGTTTGCCTCGTCCAGCCGAAGAGTTGTTATACCTCGCCATGGAAGATTTTCGAGTTGATGTTGTTGTTGGAAAAGGCCCAGGAGCCACCGCCATTCCTTTGCAGCTTCCACGTTTTACATTAGTTGGCGCAACAACTCGAGCCGGGTTGTTACCTAGTCCGTTGCGAGATCGTTTTGGATTCACAGCCCATTTAGATTTTTATGACGAAAAAGATTTAGCGACGGTGATTTCCAGAAGTGCGAAGTTGCTTGGTTTAACAATCGATGCGAAAGCAATTGATGAGATTGCTGGCCGCTCACGAGGCACACCGAGAATTTCCAACAGATTACTTCGCCGAGTAAGAGATTTCGCACAGGTTCAAGGTGGCAATGTCCTTTCACATCAACATGCGATGGCAGCCCTTGAAATGTATGAAGTTGATGAAAAAGGTTTAGACAGACTCGATCGAGCGGTTCTTTCGGCACTTATCGAACGCTTTAATGGCGGTCCAGTTGGTTTATCTACCCTTGCAATTGCGGTGGGCGAAGAGACTGAAACCGTTGAATCTGTGGCTGAACCTTTCTTGGTAAGAAATGGATTTATGGCACGAACCTCGCGCGGACGCATTGCAACGGCTTTGGGATGGACACATATTGGGCGCACGCCGCCTGCTGACTTAGCGCCAACTCCGGGCCTTTTCGACACACCAGATATTCACGCCTAGACTCTGCACTTATGTCTACAACGAATAAACCAGTGAAAAACTCCACCCGACCAGGGCGCACCCTGGTGGTCCTTGCCTTGATTCTGCTCTCCTTAGTTGCAGCAGTATTTATCTCAGGTGCAACATCTGTTCGTTTGGGACTCGATCTTCGCGGTGGAACAAGTGTGACTTTGCAACCACGAATTGCACCAGGTGATGATGGCAAAGTAACAACTGAAGCTATCGATCAAGCAGTTTCTATTATTCGCCAGCGTGTTAACTCACTGGGTGTTGCAGAGAGCGAAGTAACAGCGCAAGGTAGCGGAACTAATCGTCAAATTGTTATTTCAGTTCCGGGAGATACTGGTCGTCGTGTTGTAGAACTCGTTGGTCAAACGGCCGAACTACGTTTTAGACAAGTGCTTGCAACTGCTGCAGGAATACCATCTACTGAGCCAATCGACCCTACCGCGACTCCTGCTGGTGCAGTAAGTCCAGAAATTAATGCGCAGTTTGCAGCCTTGGATTGCACGAATCCAGCGAACCTTCAGGGAGGCGGCACAGATAATGCTGATGCCCCAATCGTTGCATGTGATCGAAGCGGTGGAGCAAAATACATTCTCGATAAAGCAGAAGTTCTTGGGCGCCAAGTATCTGAAGCGACTGCAGGAATCGATCAACAAGGCGGTAACGCTTGGTTTGTTTCTTTAGTATTTGATGGTGAAGGCACAAAAGCATTTAGCAACATCACAGCTCGCGTCACATCACTTCCTGCTCCGCAGAATCAAGTGGCTATTGTTCTTGATGGCTTAGTTGTTTCAGCTCCGCGTATCAATGAGGCAATTCCTTCGGGTAATGCTCAAATTACCGGCTCATTTACGCAATTAGAAGCTAAAGATTTAGCAAACGTACTTAAATATGGTGCATTGCCCCTTGCATTTGATCGTGGTGAAGTACAACAAGTTTCTCCAACACTAGGAGCTAATCAATTAGATGCAGGCTTATTGGCGGGACTTTTAGGTCTAATACTAATTTTCCTTTACTCTGTTTTGTATTATCGCGGTTTAGGACTTGTTTCTGTTGGTTCTCTAATTGTTGCGGGTGCGCTCGTCTATATGTCCTTTCTTCTCCTGGGTGAATGGATTGGATTTACGCTCACGTTGGCTGGTATTGCTGGAGCGATTGTTGCAATTGGTATCACTGCCGACTCGTTCATTGTTTATTTCGAGCGTATTCGAGATGAAGTGCGAGATGGCAGATCGCTAAGAACAGCCGTAGAAACTGGGTGGACTAAAGCACGCCGAACGATTGTTGTTGCCGACTTTGTTTCAATTATCTCGGCAATTCTTTTGTACATCTTTGCCGTGGGCGGTGTGCGTGGATTCGCTTTCACACTGGGTTTAACAACTCTTGTCGATCTTATTGTTGTGTTTTTCTTCACCAAACCATTGACCGTATTTTTGGCAAAGTTAAAGTTCTTTAGCTCTGGTCATGCTCTTTCGGGCGTATCGGCGAAGAGTTTTGGCAATTCATCTCAATTAACAAAGGAGGCATAAGTCATGTCTAAGTTTTCAGGATTAGGCGCTCGTTTGCATTCAGGTGAAACTTCTATTGACTACGTTGGAAAGCGCCGTTGGTGGTATGCGTTTTCAGGACTTCTAGTAATTGTTTCCATTGCCGCGCTTTCGCTTCAAGGCTTACACCTTGGTATTGAATTTAAAGGTGGTTCCTCTTATACAATAACTAAACCTGGAGGAACTATCGCCCAAGCAGAATCGGCTTTAGACTCTGCCGGTATAACAAGTGAAAGAATTATCCAACAAGTTGGCAATGACAAGATTCGTGTACAAACAGGTTCGTTGACCACCGAAGATTCTAATGCTGTGCAGGATTCTCTGGCAGCAACATTTGCAATATCTCTTGACTCTATCGACACTCAGATCATCGGGCCATCATGGGGTAAGGAGATTACTCGTAAGGCGTTATATGCATTGGTTGGATTTTTAATAGTTGTGGTTCTGTATCTCGCAATGACATTCGAACCAAAAATGGCGTTGGCGGCAATTATTGCAGTTGTTCATGATGTTTTCATCACAATAGGAATTTACGCACTAATTGGCTTTGACGTTACGCCGGCTACGGTTATTGGATTCTTAACAATTTTAGGATACTCACTTTATGACACCGTAGTTGTTTTTGATCGAGTTCAAGAAAACACTAAGTCAATTACTTCTACATCGAAAATGACGTATTCACAGGCGGCAAATTTGGCGGTAAACCAGACCGTTGTGCGATCAATCAATACAACAATTGTGGCTTTACTCCCAGTCGGATGCATTCTTTTTGTTGGAGCAGGACTTCTCGGTGCAGGCACCTTGAAAGATATTTCCCTCGCTCTATTTATTGGTCTCGCAACAGGTGCATATTCTTCTATCTTCATTGCCACTCCATTATTGGCATCAATGCGCGAACGTGAACCGGCTATGAAGGCTCTATCAAAGAGAGTGCACGCTCGATCTGGAGCTGTTGCACTCGCATCAACATCTGCAACAACAACCGCTGAATCTTCAGTTGTTACCGAAAAACGCGGACCACACAACCAACCAAAGCGCAAAGGCCGCAAGTAAATTTATTTGCGTCCCAGATGGACACTCTTTTACAACCTCTGATCAACTCCTTACAGGAGCATGATCCAAAGTCTGATGTTGCAAAAGTAGAAAAAGCTTACGAAGTAGCAAAAAACGCGCACCTTGGGCAACTACGTAAATCTGGTGATGATTACATCACTCATCCTGTTGCAGTTGCCCAGATTCTCTCAGAGCTAGGTTTGAACGATTCAACAATCATCGCTGCGCTCTTGCACGATACAGTTGAAGATACTCCCTACTCTTTAGTTCAATTAAAGAGTGATTTTGGAGATGAAATTTCATCCCTGGTCGACGGCGTAACGAAGTTAGATAAATTAAGTTATGGACCTACTGCTGAAGCTGAGACAGTCCGAAAAATGGTTGTCGCAATGTCGCGAGACATCAGAGTTCTTGTCATCAAATTAGCCGATCGCTTACACAACGCTCGTACCTGGAAGTATGTAGATACGCAGAGTGCCGAACGCAAAGCCCGTGAAACTTTGGATATCTACGCCCCACTTGCCCATAGGTTGGGAATGAATGCGATCAAGTGGGAGTTAGAAGATCTTTCATTTGCTGTGTTAGAGCCGAAAAAATTCGAAGAGATATCAAGACTTGTTGCCGAACGAAGTCCATCGCGGGATTCGCTTACTTCACAAGTAATCAAAGATGTTGAAGCGGATCTAGCTAAGGATTCGATTGAGGCAACAGTTACTGGTAGAAAAAAACACTTCTTTAGCGTTTACCAAAAAATGGTTGTTCGAGGCCGCGAATTCAATGATATTTATGATTTAGTTGGAATCAGAGTGCTGGTAAATGATGTAAAAGATTGTTATGCGGTGTTGGGATCTATTCACGCTAGATGGTCACCGGTGCCAGGTAGATTCAAAGACTACATTGCTATGCCCAAATTCAATTTGTATCAATCACTTCATACAACTGTGATTGGTCCAGATGGCAAAGCTATTGAGATCCAAATTCGTACTTTGGAGATGCACTCTCGTGCTGAGTTTGGAATCGCTGCGCATTGGAAATACAAGCACGGTACAGATACAAACTCATCGTCTCCACAGATGCTCTGGCTCAGACAGCTACATGACTGGCAAAAAGAAACCGAAGACCCATCAGAATTTCTGGAAGCTCTGCGCTTTGATCTTGGCACACCTGAAGTTTTCGTCTTTACTCCGAAGGGGAGCGTCGTTGCTCTGCCGGGAGGTTCGACTCCAGTTGATTTTGCTTATTCAGTACATACGGATGTCGGTAATAGATGCGCTGGAGCGAAAATCAATGGTCGGCTAGTTCCTTTGGATACTCGATTAAATAATGGAGATGTTGTTGAAGTTGTAACAAATAAGAGTGAATCAGCAGCGCCATCTCGTGATTGGTTGAACTTCGTCAAGAGTCCGCGCGCCCGATCAAAGATTAAAGCGTGGTTTAGCAAGGAAAGACGTGAAGAAGCCATTGAAGCAGGACGCGAGTCAATTGCACGCCAGATGCGTAAAGCTGGATTGCCTCTTCAAAAGATTTTTGCAGGCCACGCACTTCTGGAACTTGCACACGAGTTGAGATACCCGGACATCTCGGCGCTGTATTCCGCTGTTGGCGATGGTCATGTTTCCTCCGCTGCGATTATTGACAAGCTCGTTCAATTCATGGGTGTTGAAGATTCACACCCCGAGCCAACGATGGATTTTGTTCCTGGGGGAGCACCAGTTACTAAGCGTTCTAGCAGTGCAATCAAAGTTGAGGGTATTGATGATGTTTTAGTAAAACTTGCCCGTTGTTGCACTCCAGTACCAGGAGATCCAATTATGGGATTTATTACTCGTGGTAGTGGAATATCCGTACATAGAACTGATTGTGTTAACGCAGATGATCTACGGATTCACCAGAGCGATCGAATTGTGGCGGTGAAGTGGTTAGAAGGTGCATCAAGTTTATTCCTAGTCAATATTCAAGTCGAAGCTTTAGACAGAGCTCGATTATTGGCAGATGTAACTCGTACGTTATCTGAGCAGCATGTAAACATCCTGAGTGCAGCAGTTAGTACGACTAAGGATCGTGTGGCTATTTCACGCTTTACTTTTGAAATGGCAGATGCAACACATCTTGACGCCGTGTTGACTGCCGTTAGATCTGTTGAAGGCGTGTACGACGTTTATCGAACAACAAATAACTAGTTGAATTCAGCCAGCGATTTCTGCGCTTCTTCAAGCCATGTACGTCGTGCTGCTGCAGATTCAAGAGCCTCCGCAGCCTTCTTCGCATTTCCGGCACTTGTTGCTTTCGCTGCAATCTTTTCGTAATTATCAATTGCACCTTGGAGCTGTGCAACAACTTCGGCAGCACGTGCTTTCGCAGCTGGATCGGTTTTTCTCCAAATTTCTGCTTCCGCTGACTTGATTGCTTCTTCTACTTTGCTCACGCGAGAATCGAGTGCTGCACGCTTGTCACGGTTAGTCATTCCGATTTTTTCCCATGCTCGAGCGAGTTCTCTGAACTTGTTCTTTGCATCCTTCACATCTGTAAATGGAACAAGTGCTTCAATCTGAACAATGAGTTCTTCTCGTTTTGCCAAATTGGCACCCATAGTTACTTCGCGTTTTTCAAGGTCAGCGCTCTTCGCTTGGAAGAACTGATCTTGCGCTTTCTTAAAGCGTGCCCATAACTTTGCATCATCTGATGGCTTGCCTCGGCCGGTTGCTTTCCACTGATCCATGAGGGATTTGAATGCTTTTGCCGTAGGAACCCATTCGGTAGAAGTTGCTAATTTTTCTGCTTGCAGAACCAAGTTCTTTTTGGCATCAGTAACAACGGCTGTTGTCGCTTCCAAGTTCGCAAAATGGGTTCTGCGACGCTTATCGAATTTGTTACGAGAAACTGAAAAGCGCTTCCAAAGATCAGTGTCAGTTTTCTTATCCAAACGGGGCGCGGACTTCCATTCAGTAAGCAGTTCTTTAAGTCGGTCACCTGTAGTTTTCCAACTCTCTGAAAGCGCAAGTGATTCTGCTTCAGCAACAATTTTCTCTTTTTCAACAAGAACTTGAACGCGCTTGGCAGCCTTTTCAGCTTCAGCAGCAGCTTTCTTGGCTTCATATGCCCCGCGGTGACCTTCGATGAGCGGTTCAAGTTGTTCGACAGAGTTGGCGAGAGCTTCAAGATCGCCGACAGCATTAACTTCTTTCACTTGATCGCGTAGTTTTTTTACAGAGGCCAATGCATCTGAAGGAACCATTGCACCACTAGTAATGCGTGCAGCGAGTAATGCTATTTCTGAAGCAACTGCTTCAAATTTTCTAACAAAATAGGAGAGTGCTTCTTCTGGGCTTTTTCCAGGATATGAACCGACTGCTTTATCGCCAGCTGAAGTTTTTACGAAAACCGTTCCATCAGGTGCTACGTAACCAAATTTCGCAGGATCACCTATAAGTGCAGATGCTGCAGATGATGGAATAGAAACTGGAGTTGGAGTGAGGTCGGACATGGTTTTCCCTTCAGCGCGTTAATCGATTTCGATCTTCGCTATTGGACCGCATCAAAATCGAGGCCATGAATATGAGTTCATAGCGCTTCGAGTCGAGTTGGTCAGGCGGCTTAGTGAAGGTAAAAGGTACCCTGTACCTATGAGCGCGGCGAAATTTCCCGCGTGCTGAGCTCCATAAATAGGCGTAGGCGGAGGTAAATCACCATCTTTATCACCTCGTTTACTGCCCCAATGTTTGCGACAAATTGTTGGATCATCGCCGATGCGCCCGGTGGTGAGTGCATCATTGTTGACCCGGGAATGCCTGATGTTTCCGACACGGTTGCAATGGTTTTGAATGAACATAAACTCAAAGCAGTTGCAACAATCATTACTCATGGACATTTAGACCACACTTTTTCAATTGTTCCTGTTGCTGATGGATATGGCATCCCGACATACATTCACAGTGAAGATCGAGCCTTGCTTTTGCATCCTGAACGCGCCCATGGAGCCGAATTTCTAGCGACATTAAGCGCAATGAACTTTGTTGAACCAAGTGATGTAAGAGAATTACGACATGGAGCTGAACTCGAAATGCTAGGAATGAAGTTCCGAGCGATTCATTCTCCTGGTCACACTCGTGGATCATTAATGTTTTCCGTCGATGATGAAGTTCTCATTAGCGGTGATGTTTTATTTGCAGGAGCAATTGGGCGCACCGATTTGCCATCCGGATCAAGCAGCGACATGCAAGAAACTCTCGTGAATAAGGTATTAACACTTCCGGATCACCTTCGAGTTCTTCCGGGACATGGGCAAGATACAAATATTGGACACGAGAGAAAAACTAATCCCTACTTAATCGATGCTGCCAAGAAAGCTAATCGACGATGAGTAAAGCCAATCAAATTCAAGCCCCAAAGGGCGTTAGTGAATATGTACCACCACAATCTAGGAAGTTTGAATCTGTTCGTAATGCTTTGCTCGAACCTGCACGGAAAGCGGGATATGAGTTAATCGAACTACCAGTTTTCGAAGACACAGAATTGTTTACACGTGGTGTCGGTGAATCAACCGATGTTGTTTCTAAAGAGATGTACACCTTTGAAGATCGCGGTGGTCGTTCAATCACTCTACGTCCAGAGGGCACAGCTGGTGTTATGCGTGCGGTTATCGAACACGGTTTAGATCGCGGACAACTTCCAACAAAACTTTATTACAGTGGAGCATTCTTTCGCGCTGAGCGCCCGCAAGCTGGCAGATATCGTCAGTTTTATCAAGTTGGAATTGAAGCGATTGGAATTCAGGATGCCGCTCTAGATGCGGAAGTGATTTCAATCGCGGATGCGGGATTCAAATCAATTGGACTCAAGAAGTATCGCTTAGAAATTACATCTCTTGGTGACTCTAACTCACGAGCAAGCCATCGAGTTGAGTTAGTTAAGTTCATTGAAAAGTTAAATCTCGATGATGCAACTCGCACACGGGCAAGCATCAATCCACTTCGTTTATTTGATGATAAACGTGATGAAATTAAGAATCAGATGGTTGATGCTCCGCTACTTCTTAACTATTTGTCTCCACAATCTCTCAGCGAATTCGAAGAAGTTCAAAAACATCTTGCAGCATTAAATGTGGATTATGTGATTAACCCTCGGATGGTGCGTGGCTTGGACTATTACACGGGCACAACATTTGAGTTTGTTCATGAGCTGCTTGGAGCACAATCTGGAATAGGTGGTGGTGGTCGCTACGACGGGCTAATGGCTGAATTGGGCGGACAAGAACTATCTGGAATTGGTTTCGGACTAGGAAGCGACCGCTGTGTTTTAGCTGCAGATGCGGAAGGAATTTCATTTGACCAAGAATTCACTTCTGATCTGTTCATCATTCCTTTAGGAAATGAAAGCAAATCAACGGCTTTGAAGACTGCCCAAGAATTGAGAAATGCAGGATTTAGAGTTGAAGTTTCATTTGGAGATCGCGCGTTGAAGGGTTCAATGAAGGCAGCAGATAAAAGCGGTGCCGCTTTTGTTGTAGTACTTGGTGAAAGTGAAATTTCAACCGGAACCGTTGAGCTAAAGAAGATGAGCACAGGTAAGACTTCTTCGGTTACTCTTACCTCCTTGCAGGATCACCTACGTAGTGTTTCTGGAAAATAATTAACATTAGAAGAAGAGGCCATTAAATGTTGCGCACACACGGAGCTGGAACGCTTCGAGCATCCCACGTTGGCCAAACCGTGACCCTCGCTGGTTGGGTTGCCAGACGTCGCGATCACGGTGGAGTGGCATTTATAGATTTTCGTGATGCTACTGGATGGGTACAAGTTGTAATACGAGATGAAAAAATTGCAGGAGCACTTCGCGCTGAATGGTGTTTAAAGATTACGGGTGAGGTTGTCGCTAGACCTTCTGGCAATGAAAATTCTGCTGTTCCAACTGGCGCCATTGAAGTCATGGGCGATGAAGTTGAGATTTTAAGTGAAGCCTCTGCACTTCCATTTCCTGTTGATAGTGGCGATGATGTAGAAATTTCGGAAGAAGTGCGATTGAAATATCGCTACTTAGATTTAAGACGCGAAGCACCTGCTGCAAATTTGCGTTTACGTTCTAAGGTCACTTCAACGATTCGTCGCGTAATGGAAGATGAGGCTTTTCTAGAAATCGAAACTCCTTATTTGACTCGTTCCACTCCAGAAGGAGCCCGAGACTTTCTTGTGCCGGTTCGCTTGCAACCGGGTAGTTGGTATGCATTACCTCAGTCACCTCAATTGTTTAAGCAGTTGTTGATGGTTGCTGGAATGGAAAAGTATTATCAGATAGCACGTTGTTTCCGAGATGAAGATTTTAGAGCTGATCGCCAACCTGAATTTACGCAATTAGATATTGAGATGTCTTTTATTGATCAAGAGGACATTCTCGCTGTAGCTGAAAAAATCCTTGTGAAAGTTTGGAAAGAAGTAGTCGACTATCAAATCTCACTACCTATTCCACGGATGACTTATCTAGACGCTATGTCACGTTATGGATCAGATAAACCAGATTTGAGATTTGCTCTTGAATTAGTTGACTGCACTAAATATTTTGCTCAAACGACATTTAGAGTTTTTCAAGCACCATACGTTGGTGCTGTTGTCATGCCTGGCGGTGCCGACTCACCTCGCCGCGAACTAGATGCGTGGCAAGATTGGGCAAAGGCACGCGGGGCAAAAGGCCTGGCTTATATTTTGGTTGCACCTGATGGAACACTCGGTGGTCCTGTTGCTAAGAACTTATCTGAAGAAGAAGCTTCTGGAATAGCTTCACATGTTGGCGCCAAACCAGGCGATGCGATTTTCTTTGCGGCTGGCGAACGCACTGCATCCCTTAACTTACTTGGTGCAGTTCGTCTTGAAATAGGAAAGCGCTGTAATTTAATTGACGCCAGTCGATGGGAATTTGTTTGGATTGTTGATGCGCCCATGTTTGAACCAACTGATGATAGTGGTTGGACCGCGGTGCACCATCCATTCACAGGACCAAAACCAGAGTACGCGCAAACTTTTGCGAAAGATCCGGCAAGTGCATTGGCGTACGCCTATGACATTGTTCTCAACGGAACCGAACTGGGTGGCGGTTCAATTCGTATCCATAGCCGCACGATGCAAAAAGATGTCTTCACTGTTATTGGATTAAGTGATGAAGAAGCTGCAAGTAAATTCGGTTTCTTGCTAGAAGCGTTCAACTATGGACCGCCTCCACATGGAGGAATTGCTCTGGGCTTGGATAGATTGTGTGCTTTGCTCTCGCATTCAGATTCAATTCGCGAAGTCATCGCATTTCCTAAAACAGCAAGTGGTGGAGATCCACTCACTGGCGCGCCAACTCCAATTACTCCCGCACAACGTAAAGAGAGTGGAATCGATGGGGCACCAAAAGAGGGAGCCAAGTAAGTCCATCGGGTAGGCTGGTCCCATTAGTTTTTCATTTGCATAATTCAAGGAGGAAGTCATGGGTCCAGGCGGAATAGCAACAATTATTGCGGCATCCTCACTTCTGGTTATTGCAATTGCAGTTAGTTACGCAATCATTCGAGTTGGAAGATTTATCGATGAGGCGAAAGTTTCCTTGAAGGCAGTAACGGAAGAAGCAACGCCATTGATTGAAGAAGTTCACACCACAGTGACATTGATAAATGGCCCGCTACAAAGCTTTAATCGAATAACAAAGAATGTAGAAGAGATATCTGAGAAAGTTACGAGTGCAACATCTGGACTTTTGGATAAGAGCGGCCCAGCTTTGAAAGTTGCCGGGGCTCTTGTTTCTGCGGCTCAGTTGAGCAAGGGACGTGCAAAAAAGAAGAAGAAGAAGGCAGAGTGATCTGCCCAAGTGGAATCCGCCGAGATCCGTTCGCGCTGGCTGCGCTTTTTCGAAACAGATAACCGCGAAGGTTTACTGCATACCGTAGTTCCCTCAGCATCGCTCATTGCTGATGACCCAAATCTGTTATTAGTAAATGCAGGCATGGTTCCATTTAAACCATATTTTCTAGGTGAAGTGACGCCGCCGTATAAGAGAGCCACATCTGTTCAAAAATGTGTTCGCACATTAGATATTGATGAAGTTGGAAAGACGACTCGTCATGCGTCATTTTTTCAAATGTGTGGAAACTTCTCTTTTGGAGATTATTTCAAAGAGGGTGCTATTGCTCTGGCATGGGATCTACTTACTCGCTCTATTGCAGATGGTGGTTACGGCTTCCCAGAGTCGCGATTATGGGTAACGGTTTTTCATAATGATGACGAAGCAGTGCAAATCTGGAACAAAAAAATCGGTCTACCTTTAGACCGGATTCAGCGTCGAGGAATGGAAGATAATTTCTGGTCGATGGGTGTTCCTGGTCCATGCGGTCCATGTTCGGAAATTTATTATGACCGTGGCCCTGATTACGGCATTGAAGGCGGCCCAATCGCAGATGAAAATCGTTACATGGAAGTGTGGAATTTAGTTTTCATGCAGAATGAACGTGGCGCCGGTTCAGGAAAAGATGATTTTCCAATTCTCGGCGAACTTCCTGCAAAGAGTATTGATACTGGTCTTGGTCTAGAACGAATGGCAGCACTGTTGCAAGGCGTAGAAAACATCTATGAAATTGATACAACGGCTCAAATTCTTAATAGAGCTTCAGAACTTACAGGCGTTAAGTACGGGAAAAATGAAAAGTCAGATGTAGCACTACGCGTAGTTGCCGATCATGCTCGAACTTCAGCGATGCTAATTGGTGATGGCGTAACACCAGGAAACGAAGGTCGTGGATATGTTCTGCGTCGAATGATGCGTCGAACAATTCGCAATATGCGTTTACTTGGGTCAGAAGATTCAATTATGGCGGAGCTAACAAAGTCTGCAATTGGTGCTATGGCGCCTCAGTATCCAGAGCTTAAAGTTGAGAGCGATCGAATTTTGGCTGTAACAATTGCTGAAGAAGAAACTTTCTTGCAAACCTTAAAGAGCGGTACGACTATTTTTGAAGTTGAGAGTGCGGCTCTCAAGAAGAACAAAGGCAGCAAGATCTCTGGAGATGCAGCATTCAAGTTACATGACACCTACGGATTCCCTTTTGACCTGACCTTAGAAATGGCGCGCGAAGAAGGTCTAGAAGTTGATGAAGATGGTTTTCGCCGCTTAATGAAAGAACAGCGCGATCGCGCAAAAGCCGATTCGAAGGCTAAGAAGAGCGGACATACTGATGTAAGTGTTTATCGTTCAATAGCAGATTCACACGGCCAAACAACCTTTATTGGATATACGCATCAAGAGAGCGAATCCACCATAAAAGCTTTAGTTATAGATGGTTTAGCGGTTCAAGCTGCCAAGTCTGGTGATGAAGTAGAAGTAATTTTAGACCGCACACCTTTTTATGCAGAAGGTGGTGGCCAGCTAGCAGATGGCGGAGTAATTACGTTATCAAATGGTGCCGTAATTGAGATTGATGATGTTCAAACTCCGGTACCTGGAGTGAGTGTTCACCGTGGACGAGTTCGTAGCGGTGCTGTTGAGACAAATACACAGGTATTAGCTCAGATTGATATCAAAAGACGCGATGCAATTTCTCGTGCACATACGGCAACGCACATGGTCCACAAAGCATTTAGAGAGATTCTGGGCGAAACTGCTACACAAGCAGGATCTGAAAACTCTCCGGGACGTTTTCGCTTTGACTTCCCAGCAACGGGCGCTGTTCCTGATTCAGTTTTGAATGATGTTGAATCACGTGTGAACGCACTGTTGTTAGATAACTTAGAAGTTAGCGCAGAGGTAATGAGCCAATCCGAGGCAAAGAAGCTCGGAGCAATGGCACTTTTTGGTGAAAAGTATGGCGATCAGGTGCGTGTTGTAAGCGTTGGAGATTGGGCTAGAGAATTATGTGGCGGCACACACGTCTCACGCTCTGGGCAACTTGGGGTAATTAAGTTGTTAAGTGAATCTTCAATCGGAGCAGGAGTACGACGCGTAGAAGCACTGGTTGGCGCAGATGCATATAACTTCTTGGCACGCGAGCATGTTTTACTCAATTCGCTTACCGAAATTCTTAAAGGTGCACGCGTTGAAGAGTTACCAGAACGCATATCTGATCTCATTGCGAAGGTGAAAGAGATTGAGAAGGAACTAGCTTCGCTACGTACAGATGCTGCACTTGCCAAAAGTTCAGAGTTGTTGAAGAACAAAAAAGCAATCGGTTCTTTGTCCCTGATTTCAGCTCAGATGGCCGATGGCATTAACAATGAGAATTTACGAACCATAGCTTTAGACTTGCGATCAAAGACGCCACAGAGTGTTGTAGTTCTAGTCAGTGTTGTAGATTCCAAACCAGTTTTAGTTGTAGCAACTAGCGAGGAAGCGCGCACAGCTGGAATCAAAGCAGGCGCTTTGGTAAAACTTGGTTCGGCTGTCCTGGGCGGTGGCGGTGGCGGTAAAGATGATTTCGCGCAGGGCGGTGGTGTTGATACCTCGAAGATAGGTGAAGCACTTTCAGCCATCGAGCTCGCTATATCTGGTAAATAAGATGCTTCGAGGGCGACGTCTGGCCTTTGATTATGGAGATGTGCGTGTTGGCGTTGCGGTGTGCGATCCAGATGGAATTCTTGCAACACCTGTAACTACTTTAAAATTTAAAGACTCAAACTTTTGGAATCAAATCATCGCTCTCATTGAAGAATACGAGCCAGTTCACATCTATGTGGGTTCGCCTAAACATCTTTCAGGTCAAGCTGGTGCATCGGTTGAGAAGGCAGAAGAATTCAAGAACGAGATTATTCAACGGACAAGCATAGGTTGCACAATGATCGACGAGAGACTCTCCACTGTTAGTGCGGCTAGACAGTTAAAAGATTCAGGCATGAACTCACGCGAAAGTAAATCAGCAATCGATCAGGCAGCTGCGGTTGCAATTCTCGAACAGGCGCTTGCGATTGAAAAGAGAAAATCTCTCAATGAAGAAGGGTGAGCTTCTTAGAGTTGCCGTTGCACTACTGGCCGTAGCGACAATAACTCTGCTTATTCATCAGTTTCGCACATCAGGGTCATCTGTAAGTGATTTTCCCCAACGGTCGATAGCTGCTTCAGAAGCGCTCATTGACGTATCTGTAGCTAACGGATCAACTGGATCTGAAATAGCAAAGCAACTCTTTGATCTTGGAATAATTGAATCTTCTCAAAGTTTTTTCAGACTCGCAGTTTCTGATTCCAGAGCAACAAGAATCGCTCCAGGTATTCACCAGTTAAATAGCAGAATTTCGGCAAAGCAAGCGCTTGAACAATTACTTGATCCGAAGAGAATGCCGAATTTAATTAGGATTGTTGAGGGTTCTTGGAATGTAGAGATTTTCAAGATGTTAGAAAAGTCAGGTTTTTCCGGCAAGGATATTCAAAATGCATCACGCGAAATAAAGCTACCAACGGGCATAAAATCTCTTGAAGGTGTTCTATTTCCTGCTCAATACAACTTCGCTCAAGGAACAACAACTAAACAGGCTCTCGAATCAATGGTTCGCCGTTTTCAAGAACAATTCTCAACAATTAAAGCAAACAGCAACTCGAAATTATCTCCACACGAGATAGTTACTATTGCCTCAATCATTCAAGCTGAAGGAATTACTGAGGATTTTGGGAAAATATCCACAGTAATAAAGAATAGATTGAAAATTGGAATGCCTCTTCAAATGGACTCGACGATTCATTACGCACAAAAAATCCGAGGAGACATCTTCTTAAGTACGAAGTCGACCCTATTAAAGTCACCTTTTAATACGTACAGAAAATATGGATTACCTCCCTCACCAATAGGAAATCCCGGGATGGACGCACTCAAAGCTGCCATCAATCCAGTTGACGGAAATTGGTTGTATTTCATTACAGTTAGCCCAGGTGATACGCGATTCACTAATGATTTCGATGAGTTCAATGGATGGAAAGTTCTTTATACAAAGAATCGAAAGGCGGGTGCTTTTAAGTGATTAATGCAGCTGTCTTGGGATCGCCAATATCTCATTCCCTTTCGCCTCGATTGCATATGAGCGCTTATAAATTCTTAGGTATTGCAGGAAATTATGAAGCCTTCGACGTTCCTGCGGGAACTTTAAAGAATTTTTTAAATGATAAGAACCGAGGTTGGACAGGCTTTTCACTCACAATGCCTTTGAAGGAGGAAGTACTTTCCGTCGCAGATGTCATTGATCCAATAGTTAAGAGGATTCAATCCGGAAATACATTAGTAAAACAGGGTGAAGAGTGGAATCTGTATTCAACTGATGTAATCGGATTCCAGAACGCCTGGCTAGCACAGAATTCTGGCCAACCACAATCTGTTCTCATAGTTGGTTCTGGTGCAACGGCCAGGACTGCCGCAGCGGCATTTGATAAATCAGGTACATCCATCACAGTTCTTCACAGAAATTCGGATCGAGAACAATCCATGATGGATGCCGTAAGTAAAGCAACACTTAACTTTCTGCCTTGGCACTTTACAGATGTTTTCTACAAGCATGATTTAGTTGTCAATACGACTCCTAAAGGAGCACTGGATCCTTTTTCCAATGAGTTGTCGGACAAACCTCATGGAACATTCTTCGATGTTATTTACAATCCATGGCCCACAAGTTTTGCGGCAGCATGGACTAAGACTGGTGCGCCTGTATTAAGTGGTCTGGATCTGTTGATTGCACAAGGAATCGAGCAGATTAGATTGTTCACAGGAATCGATATTGATGTAGAAGAACTTTCTGCGCATTTAAAGAGCGATCTGGGTGCTCGCTAGGTTATCCACACTTATTTTTTCCGTTTTTTGATAGACCCTACCCTTTCAGGGTGAGTCTTTTTGAGAATGTCATCTTCTTACTATTTGCAATAAATGTCTCTATCGATGATGTAAAAAATCATTTGATCCGTAATAACAAGCTGATTCTGTTGCTTGGGATTACAGTTTTATCCAGTTTTACCTCACTTAGCGAAAACGTAAATCCACTTGCAGGATTTCAATTTCTAGGAGTTCTTTCGCTGCTCCATTTTGCGAGCAACAGGGATGGCCAATCTGACGGGGTTGGATTCGGTGATGTAAAACTCATTGCGGTTCTTGCGTTTGCTTTTTTTGACTCAGGATTGAAGTCAATCGCAATATTCTTCTTTTCATTATGGCTGATTCTTATGGCACACGTCAGCCTCTACTTCTTAATTTATCGAAAGTTTCCGCGTCGTTTAGCGTTGGCCCCAGATATCTTTCTTGCGAGTGGCCTTTATTTGTACACCCCGATAGCACTTCTTCTGCCACAATAGGACAGTGCGTTGGTTAACTGCAGGAGAATCACATGGCCCAGCCCTGACGGCTATTGTCGAGGGGCTACCTGCACACATAAAGATAACCACTCAAGATATAGATAAAGATTTAGCGCGTCGTCGCCTTGGTGTTGGCAGAGGTGCTAGACAAAACTTTGAAGCCGATAAAATTACTATTAAAGGTGGAATACGTTTAGGTCTTTCCCAGGGTGGGCCCATTGCGATTGAAGTAGGCAACTCAGAGTGGCCAAAGTGGGAAAAAGTTATGTCCGCCGATCCAATTGATGAATCTGAGTTACAAGGTTTAGCGCGAAATGCACCCCTCACGAGACCTCGACCAGGTCATGCTGACATGGTTGGAATGCAAAAGTACGATTTCACAGATGCACGTCCAATTCTAGAAAGAGCAAGCGCGAGAGAAACGGCAGCGCGCGTGGCGTTGGGCGCTATAGCGCGTGCTTTCTTGGAACAAAGCGTCGGCATAACACTATTTAGTCACGTTATTTCAATAGGTAACGTACGTATTCCTGAAGACGCTGCGCTGCCTGGAAAACACGATCAAGAAAAAATTGATGCAGATCCAGTTAGATGCGCTGACGCACAAACAAGTGCACTGATAATCAAAGAAATAGAGAGTGCACACTCCGATGGGGACACACTCGGGGGAGTTTGCGAAGTTTTAGTCTTCGATGTACCGCCGGGACTTGGTTCACATGTGCATTGGGATCGCCGTCTGGATTCACGCTTAGCTGGCGCAATGATGGGAATTCAAGCAATTAAAGGCGTTGAAATTGGTGACGGATTTCTTACAGCCACACGCAGGGGTTCTTCGGCCCATGATGAAATTGAAAAGAATAAATCAGGAAAAATTGTTCGCAGAACAGATCGCGCTGGTGGCACTGAAGGTGGAATGTCCAACGGTGAAATTTTAAGAATTAGTATCGCAATGAAGCCTATTTCAACTGTGCCTAAAGCCTTGGACACTATTGATGTTGCTACTGGAGAAGCTGCCAAAGCAATCAATCAGCGTTCAGATGTTTGCGCAGTTCCAGCGTCGGGAGTTGTTGCTGAGGCAATGGCGGCGCTAGTTTTGGCTGAAGCTGTACTCGAAAAATTTGGTGGTGATAGCGTCGCTGAAACTCGTCGCAATTATCTGTCTTACATCGAAAACTTGCGCTTTAAGTAAAAATGCCACCTCGCGTAATACTTATAGGCCCACCTGGCGCGGGAAAATCTAGTGTTGGCAGATCCTTAGCTCGTCTGTTGCAAGAAGAGTTTATCGATACAGATGTTGTGATAGCTGCTCGTGAGAACAAATCCATTAGTGAAATATTTGTTGATCAGGGTGAACCATATTTTCGTAAAGTAGAAGAAGAAGTTCTCCTTGATGTGCTTAAGAATCACAGCGGAGTTTTGAGTTTAGGTGGCGGAGCTCCGCTTTCACCTACTGCGCAGAGTGCTATTAAAGAGTCGGGTTCTTCCGTGATTTTTCTTGATGTTTCATTATCAGCGGCTGCGCCACGTGTTGGTTTCAACCGGGATAGACCATTGCTTTTGGGAAATCCACGAGCACAATGGCAGGAATTGATGAATACTCGTAGACCAATATATGAATCATTAGCCCAGCATCAGGTTGTTACCGATAAATTATCTCCAACGCAAGCAGCCAATGCGATTGTTACACTATTGTCATGAAAACAATCACAGTTAAATCAGAGCACCAATACGATGTTCTCATCTGTGATGATTGGTTGTCTGCGCTCACCTCAAGTCTCAATGAGTATTCGCGAGTTGCTGTTTTCTATGCAGAATCCCAGAGGAATTCAATACCTAAATTATCAATTAACAGCGATGTTCATTATTTTCCGCTGCCAGAAGGCGAAGCAGCTAAGTCGATTCAAACATTGATCAAGACGTGGGATTGGATGGGTGCCGCTGGTTTCACACGGTCCGACGCAGTTGTCGCAATCGGTGGAGGAACCATCACAGATGTGGCTGGCTTCATAAGTGCTTCATGGTTGCGGGGCATTGATTGGATTGCAGTGCCAACTACATTGGCAGGAATGGTTGATGCATCTGTTGGTGGGAAAACTGGCATTAACAGTGACTATGGAAAGAATCTAATTGGAGCATTTCATTCGCCACGTAAAGTGATAATCGATTCAACCTGGCTGAAGTCGCTTTCATCTCGAGATATTGCTGCTGGATTAGCTGAGGTTGTTAAGACCGGATTTATTGGGGATTCAACAATCTTGGATTTAATGGAGAACTTCGATTTAGAGCGTGATCGCGCTAATGAGGATTTCATGAACGAACTGATATATCGCTCCGTGAGCGTTAAGGCACGTGTTGTCAGCGGTGACTTCAAAGAGAGCTATGAAAGAGAAATTCTTAATTATGGCCACACGCTAGGTCATGCGGTTGAAAAACACTCTCAATATTCGTTGCGCCACGGAGAAGCTGTTTCTATCGGCCTAGTTTTTGCTGCCCATCTTTCTCAGATTCATTGTGGTTTAGATGAGAAAATAGTAGAACAACACCGACGCTTGCTAAGCAAGATCGGTTTACCAATTACCTACCAACTATCTGCTTTTGCTGAACTGCTGGCTCTCATGAGTATTGATAAGAAATCTAGAGGTAGCAACATCCGTTTCGTAGGAATTTCTGCGGTTGCAAAGACACAACGAATCGAAGGCCTCACAAGTGATGATCTTGCCTATGTTTATGAGAAAATATCTGTATGAAAGTTCTCGTAATTAACGGACCGAATCTTTCACGCTTAGATATCCGAGACTCTTCAATCTATGGTGATCTGAGTTATCCGCAACTGGTCAATTTGATTGAATCAGCTGCGTCCGCTCATGGATTCACAGCCGATGTTCGTCAAAGCGATGATGAAGCACAGATTATTTCCTGGTTGCATGAAGCTGCCGATAACTCCTATCCTGTAATTATAAATCCGGCAGCATTTACGCATTATTCATATGCAATTCGGGATGCAGCAGAATTAGTTCATTCCCCACTGATTGAAGTGCACTTATCAAATCCTTTGGCTAGAGAAGAGTTTCGCCATACATCTGTAATTTCAGGTGTCGCTAATGGAACTATTGGTGGATTTGGTCCCAACTCCTATGCATTGGCTATGAGCGCACTTAAAGCACTCTTGTAAACCTTGTTGTTTCTCTGAATTATTTCATTCTCACTTTAGCGGGTATCCTTACTTCATTGACTATCGGGAATCGATAGCCGGGCCAGGATGGCCTGATAAAAGAAAAGCGTGGTTATACAAGTGGCAACGACTAACGATCTCAAAAATGGAATGACGCTAGATATAGAGGGTCAGCTATGGAATGTAGTTGAGTTTCAACATGTGAAACCAGGCAAAGGCCCGGCATTCGTGCGCACCAAACTTAAGTCAGTTCTTACAGGAAAAGTTGTAGATAAGACTTTCAACGCTGGCGTTAAGATTGACGTTGCTATTCTAGAAAAGCGTGAAATGAACTTTTTGTACAAAGATGGCGAAGATTTCGTTTTTATGGATAACAAAACATTTGATCAAACCAATATATCGGCAGAAGTTGTCGGAGATGCCTCTAATTACATGTTGGAAAACACCGAAGCAATCGTTGCTGTTCACGAAGGAAATCCTCTTTACATTGAATTGCCAGCATCTGTGGCTCTTACGATTACATATACCGAGCCAGGTATCCAAGGCGATCGTTCGTCAGGTGGAACTAAGCCGGCTACGGTAGAAACTGGAATAGAGATACAGGTTCCGCTATTCATCAAACAAGATGAGAAGGTTCTCGTTGATACTAGAGATGGTTCTTATCAAGGTCGCGCATAAAAGTGTCTGCACGCAGTAAAGCTCGCAAGCAATCCTTAGATTTGCTCTACGAATCTGACATTCGTGGAACATCATCTACGGATTTGTTGTCACTTCGGGATGTCATCGATGATGGACCAGATGCCAGACCGATCCGTGAATACACGAAAGTTTTGGTCAACGGTGTAAATGAGCACATAAGAAAGATTGATGAGTTGATTTCAACCTATGCGCAGGGTTGGGACATGGATCGATTGCCAGCGGTAGATAGAAATGTGCTTCGTATTGGAATTTACGAAATTTTGTGGCAAGAAGATGTTCCACATGCGGTTGCAATCGATGAAGCTTTAGCAATGGCAAAACAGCTATCGACGGATGAATCATCGGTATACATTCACGGGGTTCTGGGTCGCATTTCCTCGATCAGCAAAGAGCTCAATCTTTAGAGGTAAACAAAACTTGTAAGTCAGCAAACTCTGTAACCATTTCTTTCGTGTTCGTAGAGCCCATAATTGCAAGAAAGTTCAGGTCACTTGCTCTCAAAGAGAGTATCTCGCCGTTGTAATCTCTTCGTGTGTTAACTAATCCCGTGATAAACACATTTAGGTTCAGAAGATTCTTAGATGTATTAATCGCGATAGTGCCTCTCAATTTTCGTAAATCGATTATTACGCTCTCAGAAATCGCATTTGAACTTTCACTATCAATAGGCAGAACTGCCGACATCGGCACACCATATATCGCGGCAATCATTTGAAGTTTGGCGACCGTAATCGACCTAGAGCCGCGTTCGTAGGATCCAATAACAACGGCTTTCACTCTTCCACCGCTAGCCCGTTCGAAATCGTTTAATGTCCAATTTCGCGCTACGCGGAGTGCACGCAGGGCTCGACCTAATCTCTGTGTTTGATTGTACGTATCGACATCTATGTTCATGTATGCGTAATCTAAATCATGGTGAAAATACCGGGATTTCTTGTCCACAGAGGTAGGTTTTTTAGTGCTATTCTTCGCCAGCATCCTTTAACGACCCATCCTGCGAGGTGGGGAAGGAGATTTACATGAGCGTTGCCCTGCCGTCGGCGGATATAGCAAGAGCGTTAACACGCATTGCACACGAAATTCTTGAACGCAATGGTGGTTCAGATAATTTAGTTCTACTCGGTATTCCTACCCGTGGTGCCCATTTAGCGGTACGAATTGCTTCGATTATCGAAGGTATTGAATCCAAATCCGTATCCGTTGGCACATTAGATATAACCCTGCATCGAGATGATCTCCGATTACGTCCCCCACGGGCAATCATGCCGACGAAGATTCCACCCACTGGTATAGAAAACAAGGATGTCGTCTTGATAGACGATGTTTTCTTCTCAGGAAGAACGATTCGAGCAGCACTTGATGCTCTCGGGGAGATAGGTCGCCCACGTACCGTCCAACTAGCAGTATTGGTTGATAGAGGTCATCGCGAACTGCCAATCAGAGCAGATTTCGTTGGAAAGAATCTTCCAACATCATTGGAACAATCGGTAAAGGTTCATTTAAGCGAAATTGATGGAATAGATGAAGTTGTTATCGATAAAGCAGGTGAAGCATGAAGCATCTCTTATCAATCAATGATTTAAGCGAATCTGAAGCAATTGCCATTTTGGATACGGCAACGGAACTGGCACGGGTATCAGATGCACCGATGAAAAAACTGCCTACGTTACGCGGTCGCACAATTGTTAATCTCTTCGCAGAAGATTCCACACGAACTCGTATCTCTTTCGAAGCAGCTGCCAAACGCTTGTCGGCAGATGTCATAAATTTCAGCGCCAAGGGGTCGAGTGTCAGCAAAGGTGAATCACTTAAAGACACAGCTCAAACCCTTCAAGCTATGGGCGCTGATGCCGTAATTATCCGTCATAACGCTTGCGGAGCAGCACACAGACTCGCAACATCACAGTGGATGTCGGGCACAGTAATTAATGCCGGTGACGGAACACATGAACACCCCAGTCAAGCTTTGCTGGATGCATTTACTCTTCGTAAACACTTAATGCATGGCTTAAAAAACTTGCAAGGAATTCACGTTGCAATAGTTGGTGACATATTGCATTCGCGAGTAGCCAGATCAAATGTATTACTGCTATCAAAACTTGGTGCGAAAGTAACTCTCGTGGCACCACCAACTCTTCTGCCAGTCGGAGTAGCGAGTTGGCCTGTTACGGTTTCTTATGACTTGGATGAAGTTATGCCTCATATCGATGCAATCATGATGCTAAGAGTTCAAAGCGAGCGAATGGATGAGCTCTATTTCCCAAATGCTCGCGAATACTCACGGTACTTCGGTTTAAATACGGATAGAGTAAAAAGAATGAAAAAGGAATCCATAATCATGCATCCTGGCCCAATGAATCGCGGCCTAGAAATTACTGCAGATGTTGCAGATAGCGCACGATCTGTCATCGTTGAGCAAGTGAGTAATGGAGTAAGTGTGCGAATGGGAATTTTGTATACGCTTCTGACCGGAGAAGGAATTCAGGCAGGTGCACTCGCATGAGC
>JNSK01000054.1_pt1 | contig 22945 bp, 33 predicted proteins | sample 210681 | NCBI WGS metagenome assembly JNSK01 (sample SAMN02808684, study PRJNA238866) | freshwater metagenome | biome: fresh water; feature: freshwater reservoir; material: water; isolation source: water column of the freshwater reservoir Embalse de Amadorio in Spain | place: Spain: Valencia ...
GGCAATTGCCTTACGTGGACCCTTACGAGTACGAGCGTTTGTATGTGTGCGCTGACCACGTACAGGAAGTCCCTTGCGGTGACGAATACCTTGGTAGCTTTGAATTTCAACTTTACGACGAATGTCGCCAGCGATTTCGCGGCGAAGATCGCCCTCAATCTTGAAGTTTGCTTCGATATATTCGCGAAGCTTTGCGAGTTCTGGTTCTTGTAGATCCTTAACGCGAACATCTGGGCTAATGCCAGTTGCAGCTAAGGTCTTCTGTGAACGGGTAAGACCCATTCCGAAGATATAGGTAAGGGCGACCTCAAGGCGCTTTTCGCGCGGAAGATCGACACCAACTAAACGTGCCATTTATATTCTGCCTTTTCATAATCCGGAAGGTGCTGCCGCAATGCACCTCTAACTACTTCAAGTTCACAACTATTTACTTATAGTTGATCACAATCAATAATTCGAGCCTCGGCCTACCGGTCCAAGGGTCTGATTTAAGTAATTACTTACTTAAACCAGTCGCACCACGCGTTCTTAATTTTCTTCTTATGAAGATAATTAATTTTTATTTAGTTTTTTTACTGCTTGAGAAAATTAGCCTTGACGTTGCTTGTGACGAAGATTCTCGCAAATGACCATGACGCGACCACGGCGACGAATAACTTTGCACTTATCGCAAATCTTCTTGACGCTTGGGTTCACCTTCATTTGTCAGACTCCTCTTTTAATGGTTTTACTTGTAACGATAAATAATTCGACCTCGGGTGAGGTCGTATGGACTTAGTTCAACAATCACACGGTCAGCAGGCAAGATACGAATATAATTTTTTCGCATCTTTCCGCTGATGTGCGCAAGAATCTTGTGCCCATTAGTTAGCTCCACACGAAACATCGCGTTAGGAAGCGCTTCAGCTACAGTGCCTTCGATTTCGATCGCACCATCTTTACTAGCCAAGCGTTACCTTCTTCTCTGATTCAGCTCATCGGTGTCGATAAGCATGGAGCAGCCACTTATTAATTTCGGAAATTATTTAAAACTTGTAAAAGTCCTAAATCCCCAAGATTCGCAAGTGACGCGAAGGGTTAGTCTAAAGCGGGCGGGAGAATAAGGGAAATCGGGCAATTTGCCTGGATTGACTCACAGGGCTGTGAATATCGAGCTGGCGAGCAGCGCAGCTAGCCCCAAAAAGACCGAGGATGGCGAGTTGCGATAACTTAACTTTCCACAGGCTGGAATAGTAGGAAAAGCGATAACAAAGAGGTAACAATTAAAGGTAAAAGCGCCCTTTATAGTGGGCTAATCGCCAATTATTAAGGGATTTAGCCGAATATAGGAACTGACTTGGACGACCAATCCAGAATTTAGATCCCTCTAATACGATGCGCCGCAGCAGCTGAAATTACCGCCGAAGAACCAAAAGTTCGAATCAAGTTCTTTGGCGAAAATTCACGAGAAGGCCAGCCCATATCCAGAAATAGGGCGTCTGGGAACCGTTCATACAATCGATTCAGGGTAGCAAGTAACGGTGCATCTCTGTAAGCGTCCCTGAATGCCACAACCAGTTTCTTAGAAGAGAGCGACTCTGCATCACTTGCATGGATATCACAAGATATTCCTACAGAACGCAGTTCTCTATGCATTCCCCAAGAGACGTCACCTGCTGCAATAGTCGGTTTAGTGCCAATTTCTATCAAATTCACAGGACCTGATGGCAAATCAACTGATCCCGAAATTTCAAAACCTGGAATAAGTTCGCGAAAATCAATCAAGGCTGTCGGATTAGATTTATTGATTCGCTTTCTGCGTAAGTTCAAGACTATCTCAGCTGATTGAGCTAAATACTCCTCCGGGAGTTTTCCACTCTTGACTGCAGAATTTATGAAGTCAAAACTTGATGAAACGAATTGAGATTGATCTCCCATTCCTGAAAAACAAAGAAGATCAGATCCAGCTAATAATGCCTTCAGAGCAGACTCATGGATTTTGCTTGGTCCGCCAATTGCTCCCATATCTAAAGCATCCGTCACAACTAGCCCTTTAAATTTTAACTTTCCGCGTAGATAATCTCGAATCACTTTGCTAGATAATGATGCAGGTAATTCGGCATCAATAGATTCAGCCACCAAATGGCCAATCATGATCGCATCGGCACCCGCTTCAATTGCGTCTTTGAATGGACCAATATGTGATGATTCATATTCGGATAAGTGCATTCTGATAAATGGAAGCTCGTGATGAGAATCTTCAATTACAGCACCATGTCCAGGGAAATGCTTGATGCATGCGCTAACTCCTGCGGCTTGTAAACCTTGTACAGCATGTTTCACATGTCGAGATACAACGTCCGTATCCATTCCAAAGGATCGAACTCCAACAATTGGATTATTCTCAACAGCTACAACATCTGCGACAGGCGCGTAAGTTATATCTACCCCTATGTCGCGCAAAACCGCTCCCATTGAGTTGTATGAGCGATACGTTAAATCCTCATCATCACATTGTCCCAATAAAGCCGGGGTTGGATATTTACTTCCTTCTCGCACAAATAATCGAGTTACATCCCCGCCCTCTTCATCAATAGCTACTAAAATTTCAGGGTTATAACTGCGAAGTTCTTGAATTAAATTAGTTGCTGTTTCGAAGTCAGGTGTATTCGAAGCAAAAAGTGTGACTGAACCCAGCCCGTTCTCTAGCCATGGCTTGAGCCATTCTGGAATTGCAGGTCCACCAAACCCCGGTGAGAATGTGTTAAGAATAGCTTTCTCAGTTTCAGTTAAATCCTTTAACATTATCCTTTAACCGCCCCGGCTGTAACCCCAGTTGCAATTTTATCCTGTATTCGTGTGAAAAATATGACAACAGGAAGTGCTGTCAAAGTTGATGCCGCCATCAAAGGTCCCCAATCAGTACCAAAACGGTTTGTAAATCCAGCTAACCAAATTGGCATAGTTGCATTATCTTGGCTCGATAACAAAATATAAGCCAAGAGAAATTCATTCCATGCCTGAATAAATGCAAAAATTGCTGTGGCAACTAATCCCGGCGCCATTAAAGGGAAAAGTACCAATCGATAAGCTTGCGGTTTGGTGCAACCATCAACCAGCGCTGCCTCTTCAAGTTCGGCAGGTATGTTTACAAGGAATCCACGAAGAGTCCAGATAACAAAGGGAAGAACAAATGCGAGATAAGTCAGGATGACGCCCGATAATTTGTCGGTTAAATTAAATCTAGAAAGCAAAAGATAGATAGGGATTAGAAGTGCTGACAGAGGCAGCATCTGAACTAATAAAATACTAGCCACATATACACGCTTACCCTTAAATTTCATTCGGGCTACAGCGATTGATGCAAAAAGCGCGACAAATAGACTAATGGTTACTGTGAAGAAAACGACAATAAGGGAGTTCAGTAAAGCTTTAAGAAAACCCTCTTTGGTGACCGCTTCAATGTAATTTGAGAAGGTAAAAGAACGCGGGAGTAAAGTTGGCTCGGTCGATAAAATATCGCCTTTGGGCTTAAATGAAGTTGCAATCATCCAGTAAACCGGAAATCCCATTAGGACAATTGCCACAATTCCAGAAATGTTCGAGAAAATCGAAGTAAATGAACGTTTCACTCGTCACCCATTTTCATCATTTGCTTTAAGTAATGGCCGGTCACGCCGATTAGGGCGATAATCATGACAATAGATATTGCGGCGCCCTTTCCATATTCGCTTAGCCCAAAGGATTTCTGGAAGGCATAAATAGCTATTGTGTAGTAATCCGATGATGGCCGACTATCAAGAAAAATCCAAATATGAGAAAAGACCTGGAAATCCCAAATCGTAGAAAGGGAAATCAGAATCACGTAGACGGGCAGGAGCAATGGAAAAATTATGTGTCGAAAAACTTGGCGTGAGTTGGCCCCGTCTATCTCTGCGGCTTCAACTAGGTCTTTTGGCACCTGTGTTAGAGCTGCATAAATGCTTATTGTTATAAATGGAAGTGCTCCCCATGCAACACACCCGCCAATAATAAGGAAACCAGAAATAGTATTAACGAAATAATTGTGCTTATCCATTTCAAAACCCAGATTGTTTATTACTTCCGTGACGATGCTAAATTCGAAAGAGAAAAGCCATCGCCAAACTGAGATAGAAACTAATTGAGGCATTGCCCAAACCAAAATCAAGACCAAATTTAGAACGTTACGTATCTTTGAATTCATATGAAGCATCAAATGAGCCAGCCATGCGCCGACAATTATTGAGACGGCAACCATGCCAAAAGTGAAAAATAGCGTTCTTTCAAGAATTGTCCAGAAGTCTTTATCTGAGAGTATTTCCGTGAAGTTGCCAATTCCAACAAATACACCTTTGCCAGCGATAATCTCAGTCAGACCGTACCGCTCAAGTGAGAGCGAAAATAGCTTGATGACTGGGTAACCTAGAACTAAACCTAAAGCAATAAGACTTGGAGCAATAAGCAGGTAAGGCCAAGGCTTTAATCCTCGAGACCTCGAAGCACTCATCTGCGTGTTGCTCAACTTTTTTCTCCTCTTTTTAGAATCAAAAGAGAGGAGGGATGACTTCTTATCAAAGCCACCCCTCCCTACTCTCTATTAACTACTTAACATTAAGAATTAGTTAAGAAGTTTTGTTATTTCTTCAGATGCATCAGCTGCTGCTTTTGCAACAGTCTTCTTACCGGTAGCGATATCTGCCAACATGGTCTGTAAGGTATTAGCATTCTCTACATCAACCCACTTGATCGCAGCTGGTACGAACCAAGAGTTCTTGGCTGCGGCAGCAACTGGTGCTGCTTTTCCAGTAATCAAATTGAGCATTCTTGTGTTGTTTGGAATCGCGCCGCTTAGAGCGATGGTCTTCATCTGAGTTGAGTTTGTGAAATAGCGAATCCAGATTGCTGCCAACTTAGCATTAGGTGCATAAGAAGGAACAGCAAGATTTGAACCGCCAAGGAAAGCAGGTGAGGCTTTTCCTGATTTAACAGAAGGCATTGGGAAGAAAGCCCAGTCAGTTCCAACCTTAGGGATACAACATGATTCCCAGCCGTTTGAATATGACATAGCGACTTTGCCGCCATTGAAGACATCCCATTGAGCTGCTTCTGTTCCAGATTTATCAGCACGTGAAAGAGTGTCGCTTACTTCTTTAAATCGATTCAGACCACGTATAGCAGCATCAGAATCTAGAGACCCAACCCACTTGCCACCAGTCTTAGTTGCAATTGCGCCGCCTTCATCATATACAAATGACATAGCTGCGTACCAGTATTTTCCTGGCAGATAAACTGCTGAGAAATCTTTTTCGCTGCCATAAGCGCTCATTAATTTCTTACCTGCTGCAAGAAATTCAGCATATGACTTTGGTACAGATATTCCTTGTTCTTTGAAAAGTGAAGGGCGGTACATGATGGCGCGTGCGCCTGCATAGTAAGGAATTGCGTATAACTTGCCATCGTATGTACCGGCATCTGTTAACGCTTTTAGCCATGTACCACTGTTGCCAAAGGATGGCTTGTAAGAAGTTAGATTTGCTAGTGCACCAGCAGCTGAATACTTCATTACTTCAGTGTTTCCAAACTCGACTACATCTGGTCCTTTTTTGGCTACCAATGCAGCATCGAGCTTCTTCAGGTGATCAGCCCAGGTCTGGAACTCCACAACAACTTTGGTGTTTGGATAAGCCGCGCTAAATGCCGCATTCGCATCAGCAAGAGCTGTTCCGAAATCTTTAGCATCTGGCATCAGCCAAACGGTAATTGTCTTGGGTGTCGCTGCTTGCGCAGCCGTGCTACCGGAAAATGCCACAACGCCAAGAAGCGCAGTAACACCTATGGCAGCTATTGATTTTGCACGAAGTGTGCGCATTCTGGCCTCCATAAATTTTCACGATCTTGGATGATTCCAAAGATCTAGTAAGACAGGTATAGACCAATTTTGGGGCAATTGCTAGTATTTTTGATTGCGATCCGATAACAATTACTTAGGCTTAACCAGGCTGGCAGGGCTCGAATTAGCCTTAGGCTAGGGGTCCCAAGCAGGCTCGGGCGCATAAAAGGGGTGAAAATTGGCTAAGGAAGAGGTCCGAAAGCAGTTTCGGTTAGCTGACCTTTTGCGATCTGAGATTGCAGACCTGGCCACCCATGAGCCGATCCCCGGTGAGCGGGCCCTGGCTGAAAGATTTGGAACTTCCAGAGTTACGATCCGACAGGCACTTGCCTTATTGCAAGATGATGGCTTGATCTACACAGTTCACGGCGCAGGATCCTTTGTAGCGCCACCTCGGGTAATTAAGCAGATGAAATTACTCTCCTTTACTCAAGAGATGAAGGTAAAAGGATTAAAAGCATCAACTCAAGTTATAAGTTCTGCTCTTATTGAAGATGACGAACACGCCACAGATGACTTTATTGTTGTCAGCGAACCTGCGTATCGAATAGAGCGACTTCGCTTTGGAGATTTAGAGCCACTTTCATTTGAAATTACTTACATCAATCAAACAATTGCACCAAATCTAATTGACTGCGACTTAACAAACTCGCTTTACCATATTCTCGAAACGGAATACGGGCAAGAAGTTATCAGTGCAGACGAGCACTTAATTCCTATATTTGTTGAAGAAAGAATTGCCAAGTTAATGAAAATTTCTCCCGGAAGTGCAGCCATTCGAATTCAGCGAACTGGCTATAACATTCGCGGCGAAGAGGTCGAGAGATCTATTTCTATTCGACAAGCAACTCGCTGGGATTTCAAATATTCAATCCGAATTTAGAGAAATATTTATTTGAATTTTGAGCGAACTAAGTAATTTAGTTCGCTAGATTAGCGAGGAAATTTCGATTCCTAGGGCGCCGAGTCTTTCGCGGCCACCATCTAGGGCAGTTAATACAAAGGGCTTGCCATCTGGTGCGATGCAGTAACTATTTTCAAAGTGGGCGCCACGGGATTTATCGTTTGAAACGACGGTCCAGTCATCCTTTAATACTTTGGTCTTATGGGTGCCACGTGTAATCATCGGTTCGATTGCAAGTGCTAAACCAACAGTGATCTCTGGGCCAAAGCCGCGCTTACCAAAATTTAAAACATGTGGCGCTTGATGCATTTCGGTACCGATGCCATGACCGCCATACTCCTGCAGAATTCCATACTTGCCTTGGGAATCAATATAACTTTCAATGGCATGGCCGATATCAGAGAGTTTGGCACCTAGATGACCGGCTGCGATTCCGCGCCACATTGATTCTTCACAAACATCCATCATTTTCTGATCAGCGGGGTCAACGTTGCCAACTCCAACGGAGAATGCAGCATCACCATGCCAACCTTCAATGATTGCGCCACAATCGATGGAAACTACATCGCCATCTTCAATTACGCGATCGCCTGGAATTCCATGGACAATTTCATCATTAACTGAAATACAGATTGTTGCAGGGTATCCGTGATAGCCCTTGAAATTTGAAGTGCCGCCACCGCGTTTAATATTTGCAGCTGCGATTGCATCTAGTGCAACAGTGCGCATTCCAACTTTAATTGAATCTTTCATCAGCGCAAGAGTTTCGCCAACAAGTAAACCGGCGCGACGCATCACCTTTAACTGGTCAAGCGTCTTTATCTGGATATCCACGAATTAATTATTAACTAAGTAATTAACTAATGCGGCTTAGCGCAGTGGTTGCGCGCTCGGTAATTTCGGAAACCGCACCAGTAGCGCTAATTGTGATTAGTAGCCCTTCGCCACGGTAAAAGGCGATGATTGGCGCTGTTTGTTCGCTATAGACCTCGAGGCGACGGGCAATAACTTCAGCCTTGTCATCTTCGCGTTGGTAAAGCTCTCCCCCACAGGCATCACATTTCTGCGCTGTTGCTGGTGCAGGTGCGCCACATCCGCGACAAGTCAGGCGACTTGAAAGGCGCTCGATGATCTCGCTATCTGCAATATTTAATTCAAGAACCGCATCAAGAGGGCGCTTCTGTTCAGCCAAAATTGCGCGTAGAACTTCAGCTTGCACAACATTGCGTGGGAAACCATCAAGTAGGAAACCATTTGCAGTGTCATCGTGAGTTAAGCGATCTTTAACCATCGCATTGGTAACTGAATCAGGAACAAGCTCGCCACGATCCATAAAGCTCTTTGCCTCTTGGCCAAGCGGTGTGCCAGCTTTTAAATTTGCGCGGAAAATATCACCGGTCGAGATGTGTGGAATTGAATAGTGCTCGGCTAAGAAGACAGCTTGCGTTCCTTTACCTGCACCTGGTGGGCCTACCAGGACTAAACGCATTACTTAAGGAATCCCTCATATGAACGCTGCTGCAACTGGCTCTCGATCTGCTTAGCAGTATCAAGACCAACGCCAACCACAATCAGAATTGCAGTTCCGCCGAATGGGAAGTTCTGGTTTGCACCGAACAAGACCAAAGCAATGATCGGGATAACTGCAACAAGTGCCAAGTAGAGCGAACCTGGTGCAGTGATACGTGAAAGTACATACTGCAGATATTCAGCAGTTGGACGACCGGCACGAATACCAGGAATGAAGCCACCGTACTTCTTCATATTGTCAGCAACTTCTTCAGGGTTGAAGGTAATTGCGACATAGAAGTAGGTAAAGAAGATAATTAGAAGTGCATATGAGGCGATGTAAATTGGATTATCGCCATTTACAAAATTCTGAGAGATCCAAACTGCCCAACCTGATTGGCTATTGGTGAAGTTCGCGATCAAAGATGGAATATAAAGAAGTGATGATGCGAAGATAACTGGGATAACGCCAGCTTGGTTTACCTTAATTGGAATATAGGTACTTGTTCCGCCGTAAGCCTGACGACCAACCATTCGCTTGGCATATTGAACTGGAATTCTTCGTTGCGCCTGCTCGACGAATACAACTGCCGCGACCACCAAGACGCCTACCGCCAAAACGAATAGGAATGCGAAGAGGCCCTTTTGTAGCTTGATTGACCACAAGTTTGATGGGAAACCAGCTGCAATTGAGGTGAAGATCAAGATCGACATACCGTTACCGACGCCACGATCAGTGATCAATTCGCCGAGCCACATGATTACAGAGGTACCAGCTGTCATTACGAAAATCATCGTAACGATGCGCTGCCATGAGGTGTCAGGAATGATTGCCTCAGAACATCCTGAAATCAAACGACCTGGCGTACGAGCTACTGCGATCAAACCAGTTGATTGCAGAACCGCTAAACCAATTGTTAGATAACGGGTGTACTGAGTTAACTTTGCAGTACCTGATTGTCCTTCAGCTTTTAGAGTTTCAAAGCGAGGAATAACTACTGTTAAAAGTTGGACGATGATCGATGCGGTGATGTAAGGCATGATTCCGAGTGCGAATACAGATAGCTGTAGAAGCGCTCCACCTGAAAACAGGTTGATCAAACCAAAGAGACCGCCAGATTGAACACCGGCTAAACATGATTGCACTGCCTCGTATGAAACGCCTGGTGTTGGAACAACTGAACCAAAGCGGAAGAGAGCCATGATCGAAAGAGTGAAGAAGATCTTCTTGCGAAGCTCTGGCGTTTTAAAGGCCATTCCGAATGCTGAAAGCATTTAACTTCTCCCTCTTTCGATTACGACTTGTCTAATACGATTTTAAGCGATGGTACGAATTAAAGGTTGTTAGCAGATCCGCCAGCAGCTGAGATTTTCTCAATTGCTGAGTTCGAGAATGCGTGAGCTGTAACAGTTACCTTCACAGCAATGTCGCCATTGCCTAGAACCTTAACTGGCAAGCTATCGCGAACAGCGCCCTTGGCAATTAGATCTGCAACAGTTACGTCGCCACCCTTTGGGTAGAGAGCGTTAATTGTTGAGACGTTAACAACCTGGTACTCAACGCGGGCTGGGTTCTTGAAACCACGTAGCTTAGGTAAGCGCATTACGAGAGGTAGCTGACCACCTTCGAAACCTGGGCGAACTGTGTTACGGGCACGAGTACCTTTTCCACCACGACCGGCAGTCTTACCCTTTGATGCTTCACCGCGACCCTTACGAGTCTTAGCTTTCTTAGCACCTGGGGCTGGACGTAAATGATGAAGTTTAAGTGTCATTTTTATTCGACCTCTTCAACCTTGATTAAGTGGCGAACAGCATGAACCATGCCACGAATTTCTGGACGATCTTCTTTTACAACAACATCATTGATGCGCTTTAGTCCAAGAGAACGCAATGTGTCGCGTAGCTCTGGCTTGCTGCCCACCTTTGAGCGAAGTTGTGTAACTTTTAAACGAGGCATTAGGCACCTACCTGAATCTGTGAAGCGCGGATAATTGCAGCAGGTGCAACATCTTCTAGTGGACGACCGCGTCGCGCAGCAATTGCAGCTGGGCTCTCGAGACGACGTAGTGCATCAGCGGTTGCGTGAACCATGTTGATTGCATTATTTGATCCGAGTGACTTGGTTAGTACATCTGTGATGCCAGCACATTCAAGTACGGCACGAACTGGACCACCAGCAATAACTCCGGTACCAGGTGAAGCTGGGCGAAGTAGAACTACGCCAGCTGCATTTTCGCCTTGAATTGGGTGAGGGATGGTTCCTTGAATGCGTGGAACAGTGAAGAAAGATTTCTTTGCTTCTTCAACTGCCTTAGCAATCGCTTGTGGAACTTCCTTGGACTTTCCGTAACCAATACCAACTTGGCCATTGCCGTCGCCGACAACTACAAGTGCGGTAAAGGAGAAACGACGTCCACCCTTAACAACCTTTGATACGCGGTTAATGAAAACCACGCGCTCCATAAATGGATTCTTTTCCTGTTGACGGTCATCACGACGTTCGCGCTTTTCGCGACGATCGTTGCCCTTTGCAGGCGCTTCAGAAGAAGCGTTCTTTGTTGGGTCAATGGCCATTAGAACTCCAATCCATTTGAACGAGCTGCATCAGCAAGTGCTGCGATGCGACCGTGGTACTGATTTCCAGCGCGATCGAATACAACTGATGAGATGCCAGCAGCAACTGCACGCTTTGCGATTAGTTCACCAACTGTGCGTGACTTTGCAGTCTTATCGCCAGATGCGTTACGAAGATCAGCTTCCATTGTCGAAGCAGAGACGATTGTCTGACCAAGTTCATCGTTGATCACCTGAACGAAGAGGTGACGAGTTGAACGTGATACAACAAGACGTGGACGAGTCGCAGTTCCCGCAATCTTCTTGCGAAGGCGGAAGTGACGACGACGGCGGGCATTAGTAGCCGAGCCTTTGCGGACCTTTACACCGATTGCCATTACTTCTTACCCGTCTTTCCTTGCTTGCGACGAACTGGCTCGCCGGCTAGACGTAAGCCCTTGCCCTTATAAGGATCAGCCTTACGTAATTTCTTAACCTTCGCAGCTGTTTCACCAACAAGTTGCTTGTCGATGCCAGAGATATGGAACTTAGTTGGTGAATCCACCTTGTAAGTAATTCCTTCTGGAGCTGGGAAGGCAATGTTGTGGCTATATCCGAGTTGGAACTCAAGATCTTTACCCTTTTCAGCAACGCGGTAACCAACACCAACAATTTCAATTGTAAGTGTGTAGCCATTTGTTACGCCCTCGACCATATTCGCAACTAGCGAACGTGATAGACCATGAAGTGAACGAGTTACTCGCTCTTCATTTGGACGAGCAACGGTGATTACGCCTTCGCTCTGAGAAACTTGAATTGGCTCGGCAACGTTGATTGCTAATGAACCCTTAGGTCCCTTAACTGCAACATGCTGACCATTGATTGTTACTTCAACGCCGCTTGGAACGGCAATTGGCATACGACCGATACGTGACATTAGCGATCACCATACATAGGCGAGAACTTCTCCGCCTACGCCCTGCTTGTTGGCTTGCTTATCAGTAAGCAATCCAGATGAAGTTGAGATGATGGCAACGCCAAGACCGCCAAGAACTTTTGGAAGTGATGTTGACTTTGCGTAAACGCGAAGTCCTGGCTTAGAAACACGACGAAGTCCGGCAATTGAACGCTCGCGGTTTGCACCGAACTTGAGTTCAAGAACCAGAGTCTTGCCTACGCCATTTGGGTTTTCTGCAATCTCGTAAGAAGAGATGTAACCCTCCTGCTTTAAGATTTCAGCGATACGTGCCTTAACCGATGAAGACGGCATTGAAACCGAATCATGGTAGGCAGAGTTCGCGTTACGCAGACGTGTAAGCATGTCTGCGATCGGATCTGTCATTGTCATACGTGGCCTGTGGCCTTTCTCGAACTGGTTTCTTCACAATCTGTGAAGACCTATTTCGTTGTAGTTAGTCGTGCAGGATTAAATCTTTTTTAAAAAGTTTCTCGAATTACCAAGAAGCTTTTGTAATGCCAGGAAGTTCACCACGGTGAGCCATCTCGCGGAAGCAGATACGGCAGATGCCGAACTTCTGATAGACAGAGTGTGGACGACCGCAACGCTGGCAACGGGTATAGCCGCGAACCTTGAACTTAGGCTTGCGAGCTGCCTTTACCTTGAGTGATGTCTTTGCCATTTCTTATGCCTCCTTGAATGGAAAACCGAGGTGCTTAAGAAGCGCGCGGCCTTCGTCATCGTTGCGAGCAGTAGTAACAATGGTGATATCCATACCGCGTGGGCGATCTACCTTGTCTTGTTCGATCTCTGGGAATACAACCTGTTCGGTTAGACCGAAGGTGTAGTTGCCCTTGCCATCGAATTGCTTAGGTGAGAGACCGCGGAAGTCACGGATACGTGGAAGTGAGATGGAAAGTAGACGGTCAGCAAATTCCCACATGCGATCGCCACGTAGTGTTACGTGTGCGCCGATTGGCATACCTTCGCGGAGTTTGAACTGCGCGATTGATTTGCGTGACTTAGTTACTTGTGGCTTCTGACCAGTGATGATCGCTAGATCGCGGATTGCGCCTTCGATTAGCTTTGAATCACGAGCAGCTTCGCCAACACCCATGTTTACAACGATCTTGGTCAATGAAGGAATCATCATTGTGTTCTTGAACGCGAACTCGCTCTTTAGAGCAGGTGCGATCTCGGCACGGTAACGATCCTTAAGACGTGGTGAGAGAGTTGTTGACATTAGATGTCCTTTCCGGTGCGACGTGAAATTCGCACGTTCTTACCATTGTCATCTTTGCGAGAGCCAAGACGTGATGCCTTGCCATCTTCATCTGCAACCATGACATTGGAAATATGAATTGTTGATTCAACGGTGATGATTCCGCCGACCTTTACGCCGCGGTCACCAGTTGTCTCTTTGGTGTGACGCTTTACGCGGTTAACACCTTCGACAAGAACGCGCTCGCCTTGTACTTCGATGATCTTTCCGCTGACGCCTTTATCTTTTCCAGCGATAACCAAAACGGTATCGCCCTTTTTAATCTTGGCCATTATTAGAGCACCTCCGGAGCAAGCGAGATGATCTTCATAAAGCGCTTATCGCGAAGTTCACGAGCAACTGGTCCGAAGATACGGGTGCCGCGTGGTTCGCCATCAGCCTTCAAGATCACTGCGGCATTTTCATCAAACTTGATATATGAACCGTCTGGACGACGACGTTCCTTAACTGTACGAACGATGACAGCCTTTACGACCTCACCCTTCTTAACTTGCCCACCAGGAATTGCATCCTTGACTGAACAGACGATGATGTCTCCGATACCGGCGTAACGACGGGAGGAGCCACCAAGCACACGGATACAGAGAAGCTCTTTAGCTCCGGTGTTATCCGCCACGCGTAGGCGCGACTCTTGTTGAATCATTCTTTATTCTCCCCTTACTTAGCCTTCTCGAGAATCTCGACTACACGCCAGCGCTTTGTTGCTGAGATTGGACGAGTTTCCATGATTAGAACACGATCGCCCATGCCAGCAGTATTTGCTTCGTCATGTGCTTTCAACTTACGTGAACGAGAAAGAACCTTTGAGTAAACGCCGTGTGCAACACGATCAGAAACTTGAACAGTTACTGTCTTATCCATCTTGTCGCTTACAACAATTCCTTCACGAGTTTTGCGGAATCCGCGATCTTCTGTAGTCATTACGCAGCTCCTCCAATTCCTAGTTCACGTTCACGAATAATTGTGTAGATGCGCGCGATCTCTTTGCGCACGGCGCCTAGGCGACCGTGGCTTTCGAGCTGACCGGTAGCAGCTTGGAAACGAAGGTTGAAAAGTTCTTCCTTAGCTTCGCGCAACTTTCCAGTTAGCTCTTCGGCAGTTAACTGACGTAGCTCTTCATTAGTTGTAGTAGCCACTTATGCCTCCTCACGCTTTACGACACGACACTTCATTGGCAGCTTATGAATCGCAAGACGCATTGCTTCGGTAGCAACTGCTTCTGTTACACCAGAGATTTCGAACATGATTCGACCTGGCTTAACGTTTGCGATCCACCACTCTGGTGAACCTTTACCGGAACCCATACGAGTTTCAGCAGGCTTCTTTGTTAGTGGACGATCTGGATAAATGTTGATCCAAACCTTTCCACCACGCTTGATATAACGAGTCATCGCAATACGAGCAGCTTCAATTTGGCGGTTAGTTACGTAAGCAGGAGCAAGTGCCTGAATACCGTAATCACCGAATGAAACTGCAGTGCCGCCCTTTGAATTTCCGCTACGGGATGGGTGGTGCTGCTTGCGGTGCTTAACACGACGTGGAATTAACATATTAGTTAGCTCCTCCCTCAACTACAGGTGCTTCAACTGCATCAGCAACTGCTGGTGCATCAGCAACATTTGAACGTGTTACTTCACCGCGAGGAGTACGAGGACCGCGAGCTGGGCCACGTGATGGCGCCTTTGGAGCGCGAGCTGCAGCAAGTGCTGCTTCTTGACGCTCTGAACGTGATCCGATTACTTCGCCCTTATAAATCCAAACCTTCACACCTAGACGGCCGAAAGTTGTTGCAGCTTCGTAGAATCCGTAATCGATATCTGCGCGCAATGTGTGTAGTGGTACACGACCTTCGCGGTAGAACTCGGAACGTGACATTTCAGCGCCGCCAAGACGACCACCGCACTGAACACGGATGCCTTGAGCACCAGCCTTCATCGCAGATTGCATTGACTTCTTCATTGCGCGACGGAATGAAACACGTGCAGCAAGCTGCTCGGCAATTCCTTGTGCAACTAGTTGCGCATCAATTTCTGGATTCTTAACTTCAAGAATATTTAGCTGTACCTGCTTGCCAGTTAGCTTCTCGAGCTTCTGGCGAAGTGTGTCAGCATCTTGTCCACGGCGACCGATAACGATTCCTGGACGAGCTGTATGTAGATCGATACGGACGCGATCGCGGGTGCGCTCGATTTCAATTCGAGATACTCCTGCGCGCTCCATGCCTTTCTGCATCATGCGACGGATTTCGACATCTTCCTTGACGTAATCCTTGTACAACTTGTCGGCATACCAACGTGACTTAAATTCAGTTGTGATACCAAGACGGAAGCCGTGTGGGTTTACTTTTTGACCCATTACTTGGTCGCTCCCTTCTTCTTGATATTCATTGTTTTTGAAGCAGCTTTGTTATCGCTGACTACAACTGTGATGTGGCTTGAACGCTTGAGGATACGGAAACCGCGACCCTGTGCGCGTGGGCGGAAACGCTTCATTGTGCGACCTTCGTCGACAAGTGCTTCAACAACCCAAAGTTCTGAAGCATCGCGAATCGCTGGGTTCTTTGCCTTTGCGTTAGCAACTGCAGAGTTAAGAAGTGTGTAGATATCGGAACCGGCAGATTGTGGTGCGAACTTAAGTGTGGCAAGTGCGTTATCAACGCGCTCTCCACGGATAAGGTCGATTACACGACGCGCCTTCTGTGGTGTGTGGCGGATGTCGTTTAGAACAGCCTTTCCAAACACTGCATCTACTGAAACTTCAGCAGCTTTCTTACTTTCGGTATTAGCCACGAGATGCTCTCCGATCGTCCTTAACGTGACCCTTGAAGGTACGTGTTGGTGCGAATTCACCTAACTTGTGACCGACCATTGCGTCAGTAACAAAAACTGGAACGTGCTTGCGTCCGTCATGAACAGCAATTGTGTGACCAATCATTGAAGGAATGATCATTGAACGACGTGACCAAGTCTTGATCACATTCTTTGTATTGGCATCGTTTTGGGCATCTACCTTCTTGGTTAGATGGCCGTCCACGAATGGACCCTTCTTTAAACTACGTGGCATCGGGGCTCCTACCGGTTCTTATTCGACTTGCGACGACGGACGATCATTGAATCACTGGCCTTCTTCTTACGAGTACGGCCTTCTGGCTTACCCCAAGGTGTTACTGGGTGACGACCACCAGAGGTCTTACCTTCACCACCACCGTGTGGGTGATCAACAGGGTTCATAACAACACCGCGAACAGATTGTTCTGCGTTTCCAACTTCACCAACGGTTGCGCGGCAACGAACATCTACGTTGCGGATTTCGCCAGAAGGCATACGTAGTTGTGCATACGCGCCTTCCTTTGCAACGAGCTGAACAGATGCACCAGCTGAACGCGCGATCTTCGCTCCGCCACCTGGGCGAAGTTCGATTGCGTGAATTACGGTACCTACTGGAATATTGCGAAGCGGCAAGTTATTGCCTGGCTTGATATCAGCCTTTGGGCCGTTTTCGATTAGCGCACCTTGCTCAAGTTTATTTGGAGCAATGATGTAACGCTTCTCGCCATCTGCGTAGTGCAGAAGTGCGATACGTGCGGTGCGATTTGGATCGTATTCAATATGTGCGACCTTTGCTGGAACGCCATCTTTATCATTACGAACGAAATCGATTAGACGGTACGCACGCTTGTGGCCGCCACCTTGGTGACGAACAGTGATGCGACCTGATGAGTTACGGCCACCCTTTGAGTGAAGTGGACGAACCAAAGACTTTTCTGGAGTAGTACGTGTGATTTCAGCGAAATCAGGAACGCTTGCGCCACGTTGACCAGGGGTTGTCGGCTTTAATTTACGAAGTGCCATAGTTGTATCCCTTTATCCTTTTCTAAAGTCCCGGCTTCCGTTAGGAAACTGGGCCTCCAAAGATGTCGATGCGGCTGCCAGCTGCAACTTGAACAATCGCGCGCTTGGTGTCTTTACGCTTTCCATCACCAAAACGAGTCTTCTTGTTCTTGCCCTGACGGTTCATTGTGTTCACGCTTACTACCTTGACGCCGAATACCTTTTCAACCGCGATCTTGATCTCGGTCTTGTTGGCATCTGGTGCAACTAGGAAGGTGTACTTATTTTCATCTAGTAATCCGTAGCTCTTTTCAGAAACTACTGGAGCTAGTAGAACTTCGCGGTGGTCTTTCATGCTGAAGCCTCCAATTCGGATTCACGAGCAACAGCAGTTGCGCTCTTAGCAGGACCTGCTAGGAAATCGTTGATTGCAGCTTGGGTGAATACCAAGTCATCGCTCTTTAAAACGTCATATGCATTTAGCTGATCTGGAACTAGCAAGTGCATATTCTCAGCGTTACGAAGTGAACGCCAAGCGATATCTTCGGCACGAGAAAGAACTACTAGAACATTCTTGCGATCGCTGAACTGACGAACAGCTGCGATTGCCGCCTTTGTTGAAGGCGCTGTTGTAATTGAATCAACTACATAAATGCGTTCGTTGCGTTGACGATCAGAGAGAACACCCTTAAGTGCTGCAGCGATCATCTTCTTTGGTGTGCGTTGGAAATATGAACGCGGACGTACTGCGTGTGCAGCACCACCACCGCGTTGTAAAGGAGCGCGTATCGAACCCTGACGGGCGCGGCCGGTTCCCTTCTGCGCGAAAGGCTTCTTTCCACTACCGCTAGTTTCGCCACGGTTCTTAGCTTTCTGAGTACCTTGGCGAGCAGCAGCAAGTTGTGCAGTCACAACTTGGTGAATTAAAGGAATATTTGTTTGCTGATCAAAGATTTCAGCAGGAAGTTCGACAGTGCCGACCTTTGCTCCTGATGAATTCTTTACATCGATAGTTAGTGACATGTTATGCACCAGCCTTTACTGTTTCGAAAGTTTCAACAATCGCTTTCTTTGCAGCTGAGCGAATGAAAACCAATGTGCCATCAGGACCTGGAACTGAACCCTTGATGAGTAGCAAGTTGCGTTCAGCATCAACTGAATGAACTAGCAAGTTCTGTGTTGTAACGGTCTGACCACCCATACGACCAGCCATACGCATTCCCTTGAAAACGCGACCTGGTGTAGAGCAAGCACCGATTGAACCTGGCATACGGTGCTTACGATCAACACCGTGAGATGAGCTAAGACCACCGAAGCCGTGACGCTTCATTACACCGGCATGACCTTTACCTGTGCTGGTGCCTGTTGCATCAACAATTTCGCCAGCTTCGAAAACAGTTGCGCCAAGTTCTTGACCAACTGTGTACTGCGAAGCACTTAGTGTGCGAAGTTCTGCAACTGAGCGACGTGGGGTCACACCAGCTTTAGCAAAGTGGCCAACTTGTGGCTTAGAAACTTTCTTAGGATCAATCGCACCGAATGCGATCTGTACAGCTGAGTAGCCATCTACTTCAGGTGTACGAATTTGAGTAACAACACATGGACCGGCCTGAACAACAGTGACGGGAACCATCTTGTTGTTGGCATCAAATACCTGTGTCATACCAAGCTTCTTACCGAGAACGCCCTTGATGGACGAGCCGTGTGATTGAGTTACAAATGACATTTATTCTCGTCCTTTCCTTAGAGCTTAATTTCGATGTCGACGCCGGCTGGAAGATCGAGACGCATCAATGAATCAACAGTCTTAGGTGTTGGATCAATGATGTCGATTAGGCGCTTATGTGTGCGCATCTCGAAATGTTCGCGGCTGTCCTTGTACTTGTGAGGAGAGCGAATCACACAGTATGTGTTCTTCTCTGTTGGTAGCGGAACTGGGCCGGCAACTGTTGCACCTGTGCGCTCGACAGTCTCAACGATTTTCTTCGCTGAAGAGTCAATCACCTCATGGTCATATGCCTTGAGCCGAATGCGGATCTTTTGTCCCGCCATTTGCTTCTCCTCTTGTCTATTTACTGCTTCTAAAATTTACTTTTCTTCTGTTATTAAATTTTCAAAACTTTCGTTGTAACCCGGCGGTTTTTTAAGCCGCCGGGCCAACAACGTTAGAACTTATTTAGTACTTACTTCTTAATCTTTGTAACGCGACCTGCACCTACTGTGCGGCCACCTTCACGGATTGCGAAGCGAAGTCCTTCTTCCATAGCGATTGGTTGAATTAGCGTTACAGCCATTTCAGTGTTATCGCCAGGCATAACCATTTCGGTTCCTGCTGGAAGTGTTACAACACCAGTTACGTCAGTTGTACGGAAGTAGAACTGTGGACGGTAGTTGTTGAAGAATGGAGTGTGACGTCCGCCTTCATCCTTTGAAAGGATGTATGCAGATGCATCAAACTCTGTGTGAGGTGTGATTGAACCTGGCTTGCAAACAACCTGGCCGCGCTCAACATCTTCACGCTTTAGACCACGAAGTAGAAGTCCAACGTTCTCGCCAGCCTGACCTTCGTCGAGCAACTTACGGAACATTTCAACGCCTGTAACAGTTGTCTTCTGAGCATCTGTACGGATACCAACGATTTCAACTTCTTCGTTAACCTTGACGATACCGCGCTCGATACGACCGGTGATAACAGTTCCACGACCTGTGATTGTGAAAACGTCTTCAACTGGCATCAAGAATGGCTTATCAATTTCACGAGCTGGTTGAGGAATGAAAGCATCAACAGCATCCATTAGATCGATGATCTTCTCAGCCCACTTTGCATCTCCTTCGAGAGCCTTAAGTGCTGAGATGCGAACGATTGGAGTGTCATCGCCTGGGAACTCGTACTTTGATAGAAGTTCGCGAACTTCCATTTCAACTAGTTCAAGAATTTCTTCATCGTCAACCATGTCTGACTTGTTTAGAGCAACAACGATTGATGGAACGCCAACTTGACGAGCAAGTAGAACGTGTTCCTTTGTCTGAGGCATTGGGCCGTCAGTAGCTGCAACTACAAGAATTGCGCCGTCCATCTGTGCTGCACCAGTGATCATGTTCTTGATGTAGTCAGCGTGGCCTGGGCAGTCAACGTGTGCGTAGTGACGCTTCTCTGTCTGGTACTCAATGTGAGCGATAGAGATTGTGTGAATGGGTTTACATCTGGGTACTTGTCGTGCAAAACCTTTGAGATTGCTGCAGTAAGTGTGGTCTTTCCATGGTCAATGTGACCGATGGTTCCAATGTTTACGTGCGGCTTTGTGCGCTCGAACTTGGCCTTTGCCATTTTGGTTCCTCTTTCTTTTCTAGTGCTTAGTTATTAGGGGGTTTTGTGCTTTATTAGGGAGTTTTATTCGCCGCGAACTTTCGCAATGATTTCCTTCGCTACGTTGCCTGGTACTTCTGCATACGAATCGAATTCCATCGAATAGCTCGCGCGACCTTGTGTTCTGGAGCGGAGATCGCCGACATAGCCGAACATCTCTGACAACGGAACTAGCGCCCTAACAACGCGGGCACCTGACCGCTCGTCCATGGCCTGAATTTGACCACGACGACTATTGAGATCGCCGATGACATCACCCATGAAGTCTTCAGGGGTAACAACTTCGACCTTCATTACTGGTTCAAGAATTGCAGGATCAGCAAGCTTTGAGGCTTCCTTGAACGCTGCGATACCAGCCACCTTGAAAGCGAGCTCCGATGAGTCAACATCGTGATACGCGCCGTCAAGAAGAGTTACTCGTACATCTGTTAATGGATAGCCAGCGAGAGGACCTGATGTCATCGCTTCTTGGCAACCCTGGTCAACTGAAGGGATGTACTCGCGAGGAACGCGACCTCCAGTTACCTTGTTCACGAACTCGTATCCGCCTTCAACTTCACCAGTTGGAAGTGGCTCGATCGCAATCTGAATCTTTGCAAACTGTCCAGAACCACCAGTCTGCTTCTTGTGTGTGTAATCGTGACGAGCAACTGCTTTGCGAAGTGTTTCGCGGTAAGCAACCTGAGGCTTACCAACATTTGCCTCAACCTTGAACTCGCGACGCATACGGTCAACGAGGATTTCAAGGTGAAGCTCACCCATACCAGCGATGATTGTCTGGCCAGTCTCTTCATCAGTCTTTACGTGGAAAGTTGGATCTTCTTCAGATAGACGCTGAATCGCAACGCCAAGCTTTTCTTGGTCACCCTTTGTCTTTGGCTCAATAGCAACAGAGATAACCGGTGCTGGGAAGTCCATTGATTCAAGGATTACTGGCTTAGTTGGATCACAGAGAGTTTCACCTGTTGTTGTGTCCTTAAGACCCATAACAGCAACGATCATTCCTGCACCAACATTGTCACGCTCTTCACGCTTGTTAGCGTGCATCTGGTAAATCTTTCCGATGCGCTCTTTGCGATCCTTAGCTGAGTTCAAGATTGTTGAACCAGTCTCTAGAACACCTGAGTACACGCGGATAAATGTGAGCTTTCCAAGGTGTGGATCTGTCATGATCTTGAAAGCAAGTGCTGAGAAAGGCTCATCGTTCTTAGGTAAACGCTTGATCTCCTTCTCTGGGTCATTCATATCGTGACCAACAATTGCATCAACATCTAGTGGGCTTGGAAGGTAACGAACAACTGCATCAAGCATTGGCTGTACGCCCTTGTTCTTAAATGCTGAACCAGTTAGAACTGGTGAAAGCTTTGCCGCAAGTGTTGCGCGACGAATTCCTGCGATGATTTCTTCATCTGTTAATTCAATTCCTTCAAGGAACTTCTCCATCAACTGATCATCATTTTCAGCAAGTGTCTCGAGCATCTCTGCACGAGCTGCCTTTGAAGCTTCAACCATGTCAGCTGGAATCTCTTCGATTGCGTAATCTTCACCCTTTTGTGTTTCTCCACGCCAGGTAAGAGCCTTCATTGCGATCAGATCGACAACTCCAAGGAAATCAGACTCTGCACCGATTGGAAGTTGTAGAACTAGAGCAACTGCATTGAGGCGATCCTTGATCATGCCAACGCACTTGTCGAATGATGCACCTGTACGGTCTAGCTTGTTAACAAAACAAATACGTGGAACTGAGTAGCGATCTGCTTGTCGCCATACAGTCTCAGACTGTGGCTCAACACCAGCTACACCGTCGAACACTGCAACAGCGCCATCGAGAACACGGAGTGAACGCTCTACCTCAACAGTAAAGTCAACGTGGCCTGGTGTATCAATAATGTTAATCAGGTGCTTGTCCCACATACATGTAGTTGCAGCTGAAGTGATCGTGATGCCACGCTCTTGCTCCTGCTCCATCCAGTCCATGGTTGCTGCACCTTCGTGCACTTCACCGATCTTGTAGTTAATACCTGTGTAGAAAAGGATGCGCTCAGTAGTCGTGGTTTTTCCCGCGTCGATGTGAGCCATGATTCCAATGTTGCGAACCGTAGCTAGATCGATCTTTTCTACTGTTGACACTTATATTCCTCTTCTCGTCTTGTCTAAAACTCTGTCAATTACCAGCGGTAGTGAGCAAACGCCTTGTTTGCTTCCGCCATTTTGTGTGTATCTTCGCGACGCTTTACAGCAGCACCAAGACCGTTGCTTGCATCAATAAGCTCATTTGTTAAACGCTCTGCCATTGACTTTTCGCGGCGTGAACGTGAGTAATCAATTAACCAACGTAGAGCCAAAGTTGTTGAACGGCTTGCCTTAACTTCAACCGGCACCTGGTAAGTAGCTCCACCAACACGGCGTGAACGAACTTCAACGGCTGGCTTGATGTTGTCTAGTGCGCGCTTCAAAGTAATAAGCGGATCGACCTGAGTCTTTGCGCGTGTTCCTTCTAGTGCGTTGTACACGATTGCTTCTGCAGTTGAACGCTTTCCATGTAGAAGTACGCGGTTAATTAGCGCAGTAACAACTGGTGAGTTGTAAACAGGATCTGCAACAACTGGTGACTTAACAACAGGACCTTTACGTGGCATTAGCTAGCCT
>JNSK01000056.1_pt1 | contig 22789 bp, 23 predicted proteins | sample 210681 | NCBI WGS metagenome assembly JNSK01 (sample SAMN02808684, study PRJNA238866) | freshwater metagenome | biome: fresh water; feature: freshwater reservoir; material: water; isolation source: water column of the freshwater reservoir Embalse de Amadorio in Spain | place: Spain: Valencia ...
CAATAAGGGTGCTCTTTCCGTCATCTACGCTTCCACAAGTAAGAAGACGAACAATTGCCCCGGCCATTAGAAGTAACCTTCAGTCTTTTTCTTCTCCATCGAATCTTCATTCTCGCCATCAATAAGCCGAGTTGCTCGCTCGCTGAGTTTTACTTGCAGCACTTCTTCGACGATTTCTTCCATAGTGGTTGCAGTTGATTCAACTCCTGCAGTAAGTGGATAACAGCCCAATGTACGAAAACGAACCATTTTCATTATTGGTTTTTCATTATCACGAAGTTGGAAGCGATCGTCATCGACCATAATCATCTGATCTCCACGAGCAACCATCGGACGTTGTTTTGCAAAATAAAGTGGATTTACTTCAATTCCTTCTTGCAAGATGTAATGCCAAATATCCGCCTCAGTCCAATCTGAGATTGGAAAGACGCGCATGGTTTGTTCTGGTGCTAAACGGGTGTTGTAGGTACGCCATAACTCCGGACGTTGTTCACGCGGATTCCAACGATGTCCCGGATCGCGCACGCTAAAGATGCGCTCCTTTGCCCGACTCTTCTCTTCATCGCGTCTAGATCCGCCAATTGCTGCATCAAAGCCATGCATATCAAGGGCCTGCCGTAAGGCGACTGTCTTCATAACGCGCGTGTATTCAGAGGCATTTGTATTGAATGGGTTGATTCCAGATGCCTTACCTTCTTGGTTGGTATGAACGATCAATTGTGATTTGGTTTCGGCTGCGATCCTATCTCGAAACGAAATCATCTCTTTGAACTTCCAGGTAGTATCAATGTGTAACAAAGGGAATGGAATCGGTGAGGGGTAGAAAGCCTTACGTGCAAGGTGAAGTAAGACCGATGAATCTTTACCAATTGAGTACATCATCACGGGTTTCTTAAAGCCAGAGGCTGTTTCACGAAGAATTTCAATAGATTCATTCTCTAGCTCTTTAAGAATTGCTGAAATTTTACTCATACCCTCACTGCCTTGAAGTCGTAATCGGAGAGCTCTTTCCCAATTTCTGCAAGAAAATCTTCTTGCACCTTACTTGATTCATCTTGCTTTACCGTTGTTGGGACAAGAGTTAACTGCTCCCAATCAGAGAAGCCATCGAACTGAGCAAACTTTTGAATCTCTCGCACTTTTTCAGGATTCTGTAGGTCAACAAAATCCACATCCAAGATCGGGCAACCTTGTTCTTTAGCGAAGTGTAGGTAATCGCTGTAGAACTTGGTGTAATTTGTGATGAATGTTTCGAATTCACGTGGATCAAGATTAATCACTAGATCTGAAGTGCTCGCTGTATGCCATTTTCCTGATGCGTTTGCCTTTTTGTGGGAAACAAAGCGATCAAGATGATTTCGCCTGAGAAAGATAATGTGTGGCTTAAATTCAGCGATTATGGATTGCAGAAGTGGATCAGAAAGATGTTGAGGAAATATCTTGATGATATGAATTCCGGGAAGGCTTTGAATTGCAGCCATGGTGCGATGTGCATCTAAAGATGTTGTTTCAAACCTGTAGTACTTCCAGCCCTTGCGCTGTTTTCGAAGATTAAGCGAGTAGCGAAGAGAGAAGAATGGATAGAAGCGATTAATTCGTTCGATCTGTGAATTCCACGCGTTAAATATGAAGAATTCACCGTAGTACCTAAAGCCAACTTTTTCATTAGAGAGCAGGCTTCCGATCGCATGGGTTCCAGAACGAGGGAATGAGACAACGAAAATAATTTTTGATTTAACAGGCATCGGCTTCTTGACGTATTGCGTATAAAAATACTTAGGCAAGGCTTTGATATTCAAGAGAGCCTTTTTAAAGGTGAGAAGTGCGTCAGATTGAGCGGGCTTTTTGCCATCTCTGCGCTTATCGGACATTTTCTGATCTTATCAGTGGCCTATTTGATTCTTGGTAGTCTTGGCACATGGCATCGAATCCAATCAACACAATGGATCGATTCACCTCATTTTCACAGGAAATTCAAGCCATTGAGGCTATTCGCAAGTCCCGCAGATCAAAGATAAAAAAATATCCTACGGTGAGCGTGGTCGTCTCTACGCTTCGACCAAGTGATCTCTCGAATTTACTTACTCAATTACTTACTCAATCACTTCCATCATTTGAACTTGTTCTTGGGTTACACGCAATTGATTTATCACCTTCGCATAAGAGGCAAATCTCTGCACTCAGCCGCCGCAAGGTAAAAGTTGTAATCGAGAAATTTTCAAACGAAAAAACTTTAGGTGAGATTCTTACGACCTTGGCAGAGTCGTCACATGGTCAATTTATTGCCAAGATGGATGACGATGATTATTACGGTCCTGAACACCTGCATGATCTACTTGACGCGGCCCTTAGTACTGGCGCTGACGTTGTTGGGCGAGCGATGAATTATGTCTACCTCGAACCACTCCAATTAACTGTCCGTCGATTTGCACCACATGGCACACAAGCGGTGGAGCTCTGGAGTGATTGGGTCTGCGGCGGAACGATTCTTGCAAAACGTGACAAGGCTGAGGCCGCAGGCTGGTTTGGTTCAGGTAATACAGCCGTTGATCGTTTCTTACTCAGTGGCATCACAAATAATGGTGGAAAGATTTGGCGAACTTTTGGTGCTGGCTATATCTATCGTCGCACATTTACATTTCACACCTATGTGACTAATTATTCTAAATACCTCAATGGTGCTAATGAGCAAGTGGTCGGTCTTTGGGATCATCCGATTTTTGGAGGCCCTCGATGAGTTACCAGCCATATCGCTTTAGCCGCCCCAATGATCTTTCACTGGTAGCGCGTCCAAAACTCTCTGTTGCTGTTGTAATCGCCTGTCGTGACGGTCAAGAAAAACTGGATCTTGTGTTGGCATCCCTTGCCGCACAAAATTATCCAAGTGCCCTTACATCGGTCTATGTAATCGATGATGGAAGCGCAAAAGCGCTGGTTCTGCCGAAGGTAAAGCCAGTTAAAACCAAATTGATTTCATATAAGAATAGCCCCGGCAAGTGGGGCAAGACCGCAGCTACCAATGATTGCGTAGCTCGCCTGCGTGAAGACGTGCTCTGGTTTATTGATGCTGACATGATTTTTGAACCAAATCATTTAGCCCACCACATGAAATGGCATCATGACAATGATGATTATGCAGTGCTTGGGTGGAAACGTTTTGTTAAGACTTGGTCGTATCACCCAGAAGATTTATATGCCGCCCTTAAAGGTGGAGCATTCGAGCAATTACACAGAGAGAGCTGGGGAAAAGATCTCTGGGAAGATCGCGTGCGACGCACCAATGACTTGGTAAACCCGGCACTCGATGGATATCGAGCATTTGTGGGCGCAACATTTTCAATGAGAAATGATCGCTGGCGCGAACTTGGCGGTTATAACCGCGACCTGATTACAGGTGAAGATACCGAACTTGGCTGGCGCATTTTTACTCATGGACTTCGCACAGTGGTAGATCGCAGCGCCAATTCATGGCATCTGGGATATAGCACCGTTGAATCAAATAAAGATCAGATTCATCGCCACAATGACCCATCTCTGGCACAAGTGATTCCACAGATGCATAGCGTTCGCGCTAAGGGCAACTTTGCATGGTCAGTTCCTACCTATCAAGTTTTTGTTGATGTACGCCAGACAAATCTTTCGCAGTTTATTGAAATGCGTTCACAGCTGCTTGCGCTACCGGGAACCAATGCACACTTCACATTGCTCGCTCCATGGAAGTTGCTTTCGAAGCGTTATTCACCTGTCGGAGATATCTATGCTGACTTGCGTGAAATTCGTAATTGGCTACAAGGCGATTCTCAGTATGTGCTTGAAGAAATTGATGAAAGTGCAGAGATTTCCATTGAAACAATTCTTGAAAAGTTTTCTCATGGATCAACTCCGTATTACATATTTGCAGAAGCTCGAGTAAATATTGATCTCAAGGATCTAGTAGATCAGCTACTTGTGAGCGAACAAGGGCTTGTGGGGGTTGCAGATAAGTTTGATAGAAGAGCCTTTGCACTCATCGCACCTGCTCTAGGACGGGCGCTTGAAAGTAATGACTCCCTTTATCGCAGCATCTCTAGCCAGTGGGGCGTGCACTGGATGAATGACGACCAATTTGCCGTTCTCAATCAAGGTAAACATAACCGCCTGCGCCGATTTATGCGCTATCTCAAACGAGAAGGTAAGAAGGTCAACTCACCATTGCAGCTAGTAATTTTTATAAAGAAGATCGCATCTCTTCTATTAAGAAAAGTGTTAGGCCGTGGATAAGCCCACCATCATCCTTGCAACAAGCAATGGAATTGGAATGGGCCACCTGGCACGTGCTTCGGCTATTGCGCTAGAACTTAGAGATAGAGCAAACCCAGTATTGGTCTCAGTCGCGGGTGGAATTGCTGAAATTCCATCAACGATGGGCATTCCTTGTGAGTACATTCCAGGGAAAACTCGTCGTTGGATGCCAGCACACCGCTGGGATAGATATTTTCGCGATCGATTAATTGCAATTGCAGATGAAACCGGTGCATCAGTAATTTCATTTGATGGCGTCGTTCCTTACCCAGGGTTTATTGCAACGAAGTTAAAGAGACCAGATTTAAAGATTGTCTGGATCAGACGCGGGTTGTGGCAGAAAAATATTCTGAGGTTCGCACTTCCTCTTCAATCTCGATTGGTTGATCAAATTATTGAACCAGGAGATGTAGCGCGCGCTTATGATTACGGTCCAACTTCACACCGCAGTGACTCGATTATTTCTGCACCAGTCTCTCTCTATTCACCACAACGAGTCATGAGTCGTATAGATGCGCGGAAGGCACTCGGACTAGATGCTCAACGCCCTGCTGTTCTTGTTCAATTAGGAACAGGCGATAGCGATATGAATGAAAAGATGACTGCAGCCATATCTGGATTAGTTGGCTGGCAAGATCTACAGGTTGTATTACTCAAAGATCCAGTTGATAGCACTGGCAAAAGCCTTGTTCCGGCTGGCTTAGAGATCAAGGTCCAGCGCTATTTCCCACTCGCCAATGTATTGGCCGCTTTTGATGCAGCGATTGCGGCCACTGGCTATAACAGTGTGCACGAATTGTTACCGGCACAAGTACCAACAGTATTGATTTCAAATATTCGAGGTACCGATGATCAAGATGCTCGCGCAAAGTGGTGTCACGATCATGGATATGCCCTACGTGCAGAGCACTCAAATCTCTCTGAAATTACCGCGGCAGTGCGAAAGTTACAGGATTTGAATACTCGGACCGCACTTAGAGATAAGTGCGCAGCTCTTAAAGATACCTCTGGTGGCAAAGAGATAGCTGAGTTATTGATTTCCTTGGCCACGAAAAAGAAAAAAGCAAAGCCTTTTACCCAGTTGCTTCGTTTAATTGCAACTCAAGGAATTCATAAGGTGACATACATATATAGACTTCTTCGCCCATATAAGAAGGGTGAGCCAATTAGTGAGTCAGAGACAATATTTAGTAATGAAACGAGCGCAGATTTCTTGCGTACACACATCAAAGGCAACCAGCGCTTTGAACATTTGATTGCAGGCGCTTCACCTGAATATCAAGAACGCCGTCGCGAGATTTCGCGAGCGGCTTATGGCAAGTAAGGTCTATGCACGTGTCTAAAGAGATCACTAAAGAAGAAGCCAAGGGGATGATTGCAGCCGCAGCGAGCGGTTCGACAAGAACAATCATCGGAATTGTAGGAAAGCCTGGTGGTGGAAAATCTACGCTCTCAAAGTTTTTAGTAAAAGGTTTCGATCCGCTGCTTGTCTCAGTATTGCCGATGGATGGATTTCACTTAAGCAATAAGGTTTTGAAATCACTTGGTCGTTCGGAGAGAAAAGGTGCGCCAGATACCTTCGATGTAAAGGGCTTCACCAACCTACTTGAACGCATTGCCCACGATCACAGTAATTCGATCTACTACCCAATCTTTGATCGCTCAATTGAAGAATCGATCGCTGCCCAAGGTGTTGTACTCCCCAGCACACGCGTCGTTATTGTTGAAGGCAACTATCTGATGCACGATCAGGGTGGATGGGAAGAAGTATCACCCCTACTTAGCCAATGCTGGTATGCCTTTCTTGATGAAGATGTGCGCATTTCCCGTCTGGTCTCTCGCCATATCGCCTTCGGCAAAGATCCAGAGAGCGCTAAAGAGTGGGCGAAGGGGACAGATCAACGTAATGCAGAACTTATTGAGGCAGGCGTCGCGCGCTGTGATTTTCTAGTTCGTACCTAGTTACCCGTATAGTTTCCCTACGTGCGATTCTTAAATACCCCCACCTTTGATCTGACATATGACGATGTATTCATGGTGCCAAGTGCATCAGATCTTCTCAGCCGAATGGATGTAGATCTTTCGTCAGTAGATGGATCAGGAACCACTATTCCTATCGTCGTTGCGAATATGACGGCTATCTCCGGACGACGCATGGCAGAGACCGTTGCGCGCCGCGGCGGTATAGCTGTGATTCCACAAGATATTCCACACGATGTCGTTCATGATGTGATTTCCTGGGTTAAGTCGCGTCATCCATTTTTTGATACAGCAATCACACTTGCGCCAACTGAAACTGTTGCAGATGCAATTAGTTTGATCAATAAGCGGGCACATGGTGCGATTGTGGTTGTCGAAAACAATAAACCCGTAGGTATTATTACTGAAGATGATTGCACTTCTGTTGATCGATTTACTCAACTCTCACAGGTGATGACGAAGAACCCATTTGTGATATCTGATTCATTTAATCCGCGTGAAGCATTTGATTTCTTGCATGAACATCGTCGGACCGTCGCGCCTGTAGTAAATACTGCAGGAGATTTGGTTGGGATCCTTACTCGCGTAGGTGCACTGCGCGCAACGCTCTATACCCCAGCGCTCGATGCCAAAGGAAGATTGCGTATTGCGGCCGCCGTTGGAATTAATGGCGACGTTGCGGCAAAAGCAAAGGCACTGATTGATTCCGGCGTGGATGTTTTAGTTGTTGATACCGCCCATGGCCATCAGAAGAAGATGATTGAGGCGCTTAAGATTATTCGCACACTTAACCCAACTATTCCAATCGTTGCGGGAAATGTTGTGACCGCAGAAGGCACGCGTGATTTGATCGCCGCCGGTGCTGACATTGTTAAGGTAGGAGTAGGCCCAGGTGCAATGTGTACAACACGTATGCAGACCGGTGTCGGACGGCCACAATTTTCTGCAGTTTTGGAATGTGCAGCATCAGCGAAAGAGCTAGGAAAGTCTGTGTGGGCAGATGGTGGGGTTCGTCATCCGCGCGATGTCGCATTGGCTCTAGCCGCTGGCGCATCACAAGTGATGATTGGTTCGTGGTTTGCTGGAACATATGAATCACCTGGAGATTTGCAGCGTGATGCTCAAGGAAAACTCTTTAAGGAATCTTTTGGAATGGCATCTGCACGCGCTGTCGCTGCCAGAACATCAAGTGAAGATGCCTTTGATAGAGCACGAAAAGCGCTTTTTGAAGAAGGAATTTCAACATCTCGAATGTATCTCAACTCAGCACGGCCCGGCGTTGAAGATCTCCTTGATGAAATCATTGCCGGCGTTCGTTCATCATGTACATATGCTGGCGCGAGAAACCTTAATGAATTTGCAGAACGTGCAACCGTTGGAATTCAATCGTCAGCTGGATATGCAGAAGGTCGCCCGCTGCATTCTTCATGGAGTAATTAAGCGCGAAGTGCGATTGCAAATTCGCGGAAATCTTCAACCAAGAGATCAATCTCGGCCTGGCCATGCGCCAAGCTGATGAGCCACTGCTCATCAAGACCTGGTGGAGTGATAATTCCGCGATTAAGCGAGAAGAGCCAATGCGCTTCTGCAATACCAAAATCTGTCGCCTTGTAATCTCGGTAATTGCGTACAGGTTTTGTTGACCACGTTACGCAGCCCTTTACGCCAAATCCAACTGTGTGAGCAGGCAATTCAAACTCATCGATAATGGCACTGATTCGATCGAGCGCCTGCATGTTGAACGCCTCAGCCTTCGCCATCGCTTTATCTGTGCAGATGCGATCGATAGCGCGAATACCGGCCATCGCGAGTGGATTTCCGTTAAAGGTTCCAAAGTGAGCCATCTTGCCGCTAGTTACATAATCCATGTACTTCTTCTTTCCACCGAATGCTGCAAGTGGAAGTCCGCCGCCGATAGATTTTGCAAGAGTAATGAGATCTGGCTTAACACCAAGGCGAGCAGCTGCACCCTTAGGTCCAGCTGTAAGACCGGTCTTTACCTCATCAAAAATGAGAATGACGTTGTATTTATCGCAGAGAGCACGGACACCTTCGAGATATCCAACATCTGGCAAGACGATCGCGAGATTTTCTAGTACTGGTTCAACGATAAAGCAGGCAATCTTCTTTGAATTCTTCTTAAACATCTTCTCGAGAGCTTCAAGGTTATTGAAAGGAACGACGTAGATGTCTCCTGGAACGAGGTTGGAGTCGATGTAAGCCTTTGGTTTCTCTGGATTACCAATTTTATCTAGTGGTGGTTTTGATGAGACAACAAATGGGTCATAGCTACCGTGATAGCCACCCTCAACTTTGAGGATTCCCATCTTCTCTGTTGCAGATCGAGCCACTCGAACGGCATACATTGTTGACTCAGTTCCTGAGTTGGTGAAGCGAACCTGATCGATACCAAATCGCTTACAGATTCGCTCAGCGGCATCGGTAGACGTTGGAGAAGGGGTAACGAAGAGCATTCCTTCGCGAAGAGAGGTCTGAATCTCTTCAACAACGATTGGATTGAGGTGGCCAGCGAGCATTGCGCCAAAGCCCATTGAGAGATCAAGGAGTTTGCGACCATCGACATCGGTCATCCACGCGCCCTCAGCAGATGCGATTGAAATTGGGTATGGATCCCAGTACTGAAAACTCGATGTCACACCAAGTGGAAGGGATGCAAACGCACGTTCACTTTCAGCTGCAGAGCCGGCTGTATTTTTAGTAAAGAGCTTCCATTCATCTGCCAAAACTTGAGCAACACGCTCTGGTGAGACTGGCTTTGAGGAAGCAGGAACGTATCTAAAGGTGTTTGCGTGATGCGATTGCATCGAGGAGTACATTTGTAAAGTCCAATTCGTTAGGACTTAAGTATCGCTCATCCGCATATAAGTTGCAAGTTATCTGCAACTTATGCGTGTTTTAACTTAAAAAAGTTAACAATTCAATCTTTTTCCCGTCAAAATGGAGAATATTTGCCTTATTTCCAATTGCAATCGATCCCACTTTTTCTAACCTTAAAATACTTGCAGGAAGAGTTGATGATGCATGAACTGCATCAATTATTGAAACGCCATCTTTTTTATAAAATTCAAGAACGCTTCTTCCATGGTGAGAGTACTTCCTGCAAGCGAACCATTACTTGTTAGCCGTGCAATTGAATCTTTGACTTCGACTTCAAGACCACCAATTTTGTACTTCCCATCTGATGAACCCGCCGCAGACATGGCATCTGTAATGAGAAAGGTCCGTTGTAACGCTTTCAATTACTTCTCTGATGACATCGTTGGCAACATGCACCCCATCATTAATGAGTTCTAGAGATATTGTGGAATCACCGAGCACATGGGTTGCCATCGAGCCAATGCTAAGATTTTTTGACATGGCATTACTAAAGTGCGTGACCACTTGGGCCCCAGCATCTATTGCTCTGCGGGTGGTGGGTGCATCTGCATCAGAGTGACCTATAGCCACAACAATCCCTTGGGTTACAAGCCACTGGATGCATTCAATGGCACCTTCAAGTTCGGGGGCAATGGTGATCATGCGGATAGAACCTTGACCAGCCTCGACCAGAGATTTAACTTCATCAAGAGCACCAGAATTTACCAAAGGATTCAGCGAAGCAATCTGATCTTTGAGTGTGGAAATATCAGCTGTGACAAGACTTGCTATCTGTGATGTTGTACCGGCGTTGCGATGTGTCGCAATCGCCTGGTTCACATGTGTCGGATTGGGATCGCTGAAATAAAACCCACCACCGCCATGAGAATGAATATCTACAAAACCTGGGATGAGCACCCCAGAGTAATCTTTCTTTCTTTGAGATCCGCTTTCACAATCAATAGCAATGATGATTCCTTACTCAACTGCTACCTCTACATTTTCACAAATCTGACCTGCAATGACAGCGCTCTGTGCTGAAATAATCATACGAGAAAGACTCGATCAACAATCATGTCAATGAGTTTGTACCACTCTTCTGGATCCATCTTGTCATCAACAAAGTCATCGACAATCATGCCTAGGGTGTACGCCTGCACTAAAACCGCACCAGCATGGGCATCGAAATCACTGGCATAAAAACCTTTATTGCGAGCCTCATTGATCAAGTCAATAAGTGCATCTGTAAGACGTTTCTGCTCTTCAGCCAACAGTTTCGCAAATCGTGGATTGTGTTCAGCAGCGGCAATTGCGCGAGCTCTCTGAAAGCGAGTCTTGCTATATGCTGGGTCTTGTGTAAATCGTGTAATCATCTTGAGACCATTTACTAGATCTTCTCGACTTTTCACCTTAGCAAGCATTGCGACAATTGCCGAAACACTTCGATCTACCCAGGCCGCATAACGCTCAACCTGAGCAACTTCTAAAAGTTCGCCTAGATCTTCAAAGTGGTGATACAGACTTCCTTTGGAAATTCCAGATTTTTCTAAAATTTCATCGACAGCGATTTCACCGGGAAGTTTTTCATCGAGAATCTCAATTGTTGTAGAGATGAGAAGTGATTTAGTGGGGTGAATGCGCGTAGCCATAACCCTATTAAACTCCATCGCAGTCGCTGCAGGAAAGTTTTCAAAGTGCTTGTATGCGCTCACAGCGATAGAGTCTCGCGCTATGAGAGCCCAAACCGCCGTTCCAGTCCATGAGGTAATCGCTACCCGCAGAAGTCCACGTTCATTTGATCAGAGCGCCATGCTTTCCGACACTGATCTGATCGCAATTATGGAGGCAGCTCGCTGGGCACCTTCTGCCTTTAATGGACAACCGTGGAGATTTTTTATTGGCAAGCGCGGCGAAGAAGTTTTCAGTCGAACACTTTCATCTCTCATTGAATTTAATCAACAGTGGGCTCAGAATTCTTCGGCACTCATTCTTGTTGCCGCCAAACCAACGCGCGATGACGGATCAATCCATGCGGATTATCAATTTGATTGCGGCTTAGCGGTTGCACAACTTGTCTTTGAGACACACAGTCGCGGATTTGTGGCACATCAGATGACAGGTTTTGATAAAGAAAAAGCGCGCGAAAATCTTGCTATGGCTAGTGATCTTGTTCCGGTTGTGGCGATTGCAATTGGAAAACAAGATCTACCCGAGAAGTTGCCAGACGCGATGGCAGAGCGAGAATTAGCGCCACGCGCTCGTAAGCCACTAGAAGAGATTGTGATTGCGGGTCTTCCACAGCTGTAAAACTAAAAACGGGATCGAATCTTCCATAACTCTTCAAAGACTGGCTTTGAGAGAGTTGTTGCAAGGTAGGCGGCCCCGCTTGATCCACCAGAACCGACTTTTGTTCCAATAGTTCGCTCCACCATCTTTACATGGCGATATCGCCACTCTTGCAATCCTTCATCAATATCAACGAGCCGTTCACAGACCATGGCACTTTCAGGATCATTGCGATGGACTGTTAAAAGGATTTCCTCAATCTCTTCACTAGTTTCATAGTGTTTCGAGAAATCTCTTTCGAGAACTGCCTTTGGAATGTGATGTCCTCGTTTATCCAAATAAAGGAGAGTTGAATCCCATAAACTTTTCTGTGACGTGATCGCTGCAATTTCTTCTTGGTCGTAAGGAGCAAGGTGGCCCGCCATCTTCGAATCACGGCGCCCCAGCATTGCCTCTACCTTTCTAAATTGCGCTGACTGGAAACCACTCGAAGATGCGAGATACCCTCGAAAAGCGTTAAATTGAAGAGGCGTCATAGTTTCCAAAATATCAATCTGTGTGACACAAACTTTTAGGATCGTGCGAATACGGCCCAGAATTGCGAGAGAACGGTGAGTATCACCGGCCTCCAAAGACTTTTGTGCAGCTAAAAACTCATGGATTAGTTGCTTAAACCAGAGTTCGTAGGTTTGGTGAATAACGATAAAGAGCATTTCGTCATGCTCTGGACCTTCAGATAATGGCCTTTGAAGTTTGAGTAACTCATCAACTGCTAGATAAGAGTTGTAGGTAAGTGCTGAGTCATAACTTTCGCTTGGCGGATTGCTCATGTGACTCTCGAATCTGACCCAGTGATTTTTTCGTATTGGCGAGTAGCTACTAGATCACGCATGCGCGCAAAACCATCCCAAACTTCAACGTACGAAGTTGGAAGCGGAGCAATTGCTAGACGGATTGAATTCGGAGTTCGATAATCTGGGATCACATGTGCAAACTGTCGCAGCGCAACACAGATTCGTGCCGCCTCGGGATGACCTAGAGAGATATGTCCTCCGCGCTCTTTCGCGTTGCGAGAGGTAAGTAATGTAAAACCGAGATTTGCCAGCCAAGCATCATAGAGATCAATCATCATCTGAGTTCCGGTTGCAGCCTTCTTGGCGATTGCTGAGATAGATGCCTCTTCGATCATTGAGAATGCAGTCTTAACGCAACGCAAACCAATAAGTGAAGGACTTGCAATTTGGAAACCACGAATTCCATCAGCACGCTCAAAGACGGGACCCATTCCAAACTGATCACCTTGTGAAAACCAACCTTGAATAGGAACTTGCAACTCTGCCTGCACTCTTTTATTTACATAGAGCCATGCAGGAGATCCGGGACCTGAGTTTCCATATTTGTATGTGCACCCAACAGCGATATCAACACCGTTGGCATCTAAATCCATCTCAATGGCACCCACAGCATGGCTGGCATCCCACAGCAAAAATGCACCATGGCCACGCACTAAATCAGTGAGAGATTTAATGTCGTTACGAGCGCCAGATCGGTACTGAATGACCTCAAGAGTGACGAGAGCAACATCATCACTTAAGTATTTTTCTAAAATCTCAGTCGTGATTCGTTCATTCTCTGCAGAGCCAGGAGACTCGTTATCAATGATGACAAGATTGAGACCCAGCTGTTTAGCGATTCCTTCGAGAATGTAGCGATCTGTCGGAAAGTTTGCCGCGTCGGTAATTACAGTTTTGCGCCCTGGGCGTGCGTTAATTGCTGCTAACGCTAATTGATAGAAATTAACCGATGTTGTGTCACAGACCAATACTTGTCCAGCGGCTGCTCCAAGAGTTGCGCGACCAAGAAGATCACCTGTTGGTTGCGCTTCATCGACCCAGTGGCCCCACCCTGTCACTACTTCAGGGCCCCATTCACCTGTCATAAAATCATTGATAGCGACAACAGTTGCAAGCGGTAAGCGACCAAGTGAGTTGCCATCCAGATAGCAAATTTCTGGGTCTGTAATCACAAATCGAGATTTGAAGTCCTTCAGTGGATCTTTCTCATCGAGAGATACTGCATATTCACGGTCTGTAACCATCATGTCGCAAAGGTACGCTTCTCCTCTATGGCGCGCAATCTTGTAAACCTCGAAGGTGTGAGCAAAGCCTTCGATATTCGCCCTCTCTTAACGAAGGTCTCAATCGGGGTAGCAGAAGGTGACCGCATAGGAATTGTCGGTCGAAATGGCGCAGGAAAAAGCACCTTGATGAAAATCATTGCAGGTTTAGAAAGCGCTGATGAAGGAAGAGTCACACAGGGAAATTCGATTCGTGTAGGAATGCTTTCTCAAGTTGATGTTGCAGATAAAAGTGCAACAGTCGGTGACATTGTTATTGGTGACCGTGCCAAGCATGAATGGGCGAGTGATCCTAAAATTCGCGAAGTCTTTACTGGTCTCTTTGGAGGATTTGATGACCATCTATTTGGGCGGATTTTCATCACACTCTCAGGTGGAGAAAAGCGTCGAGTTGGCTTAGCCAAACTTTTAATTGATGAACTTGATCTCATTATGCTTGATGAGCCAACAAATCACTTAGATGTTGAAGGTGTCGATTGGCTGGCAAGGCATTTAAATGCGCGAAAAGATTTAGCCGTATTGGTTGTCACGCACGACCGTTGGTTCTTAGATGCCGTAACAGATCGCACGTGGGAAGTTGTTGGCGGAGCGCTTGAAGAATATGACGGTGGATACTCGGCCTATGTTCTAGCAAAGGCTGAACGCGCTCGCCAGACAAGTGCCATGGATGCACGACGAAATAGTCTGATTCGAAAAGAACTTGCTTGGCTTCGTCGCGGTGCACCAGCCCAAACTGTTAAACCAAAATTTCGAGTCGATGCAGCGAATGAACTTATTAGTAGCGAACCAGCGCCACGAGATAAATCCGAGTTATTAAAATTTGCGCTTAACCGATTAGGACGCACTGTTCTTGAATATCAGCATGCAAAGATTTCAGCGGGAGATAAAGAGTTAATCAGTGAATTAACCTGGAATGTCGGTCCAGGTGATCGATTTGGAATTGTCGGAGTCAATGGCGCAGGTAAAACAACGCTTATGCGCACAATGGCATCAGAACTTGAAGTTGCTGCAGGAAAGCTCGTTACAGGGATAACAGTTAAAATCGCATTTCTTACTCAGCATCTCGATGAGTTAGATCCGACATGGCGAGTGCTTGAGGCGGTTGAAAACGTTGCCAACCATATTGAAATTGGTAAGGGCCGCACTCTTTCAGCATCTCAACTCTGTGAACGCCTAGGTTTTGATCGTGATGGCCAATGGACTCCAGTGGGCGATCTCTCTGGTGGAGAGAAAAGAAGGTTGCAACTCACGCGACTATTGATGGATTCACCGAACGTTCTCTTACTAGATGAACCAACAAATGACTTTGATATTGAGACCCTCACTGAACTGGAAGATCTTTTAGATAGCTATGGCGGAACTCTTATAGTAATCTCACACGATCGCTACTTTCTAGAACGCGTCTGTGATCGTTTTGTCGGATTAATGGGCGATCAAAATCTACGTGATTTACCTCGAGGTGTTGATGAGTACCTAGAACATCGCGCTAAGGCATTAAATACTCCCTCACAGAGTGCAAATGGAAAAGTATCTAACGCAGCCCAAGAACGCACCCTTAAGAAAGACCTCACTAGGGTTGAAAGACAGATCCAGAAAGCGAAGGAGAAGGTTGCGCTACTCACCCAAGAACAAGGTCAAGCATCCTTTGATGCCAACCGCTTAAGCGAGATTTCAGATGAACTTGCTCAACTCGAAAAGGAATTGACAGCACGAGAAGAAGAATGGCTTGAGATTACGCTTAAGCTTGAAAATTAGAATAAAGTACGAGCATGAAGCATCGGCGTTTAGATTTTCTAGCCGCTCTCTCAGGGGTAATGATTGCGCTTCAAGCAAGGGCAAACGGTGAACTTTCACATAGGTTAGAAAATGGATTGCAAGCCGCGCTTGTTTCCTTTGGTTCCGGGTTAATCATCATCGTGATCGTTGCGATTTTTAATCCGTCAATCAAAGACGGTGTTCGGACACTTTCAAAAGCGGTGAAAGAGAAAAAATTGCCGTCTTGGACGCTTTTCGCAGGAATGCTTGGTGGTGGCGCGATTGCCGTACAGACTCAGATTGTTCCACTTATCGGTGTTGCGATTTATTCAGTGGCTTCCATTGCAGGACAGAGTGCCACTTCATTGATTGTGGATCGAATTGGGCTCACTGGTGGAGGAAAAAGGAGGATCACCTCACGCCGAATTACTGCGGCAACAGTCACGGTTTTTGCAGTTTTTATCTCGGTTGCTGACCGCCTTGATGGGCGAAATCTTTCAATCGCTGCAGTTATTCTTGGAATCACAGCAGGTGGTGTTATTGGATTTCAACGCGCTTTCAATGGGCAGATTAATGAAAACTCACAACAAAGTTTTACAACCTCGCTGTTAAATTTTATAATGGGAACAACTTTTCTTACCGTACTTCTTCTCATTGCAATTGTTCTGGGAGAGACTGAACTATCTCCTCTTCCCGCTGGACCATGGTGGATCTATACAGGTGGAGCAATTGGTGTTGTCTATATCGCGTTCACTTCAACAATAGTTCAGCACCTAGGTGTTTTGACATTCACACTGATTAGCGTCGGCGGACAGCTTGTAGGTTCACTTCTCATCGATCTACTCTCACCAACAGAAGGTGTGCAGGTGAGTATTTATCTAGTCGTTGGAATAGCTATGACTTATCTTGGGGTAATCGTCGGCGGCGTAAATAATCAACGATCCCAGAAACGATTGAACCGACAATAAAGAAGCCGGCAATTGCGTAGGTGAAGGTTTTGACTCCTGGAATAGATGCTGTGTAGTAGCCCGCCAGAGTAATTCCTACACCCCAGGCAAGTGCTCCAAGAATATTGGCAGATAGAAATTTGTAATAAGGCATCTTAGAAGCCCCTGCAATGAGCGGAAGGAAAGTCCTTACCCAAGGAACGAATCGTGCGGCGACAACAGACCACCAACCAGATTTCTCATAGAAACGTTCACACTTTCGAATCACTTTCTGCAATGCAGGTGATTTTCTCTTACTTAAATACGAACGCCCAAGTAGGCGGCCAATAACAAATCCCACCTGGTTACCAATAAAGGCAGCCATAAAAATCACAGTAAGCAGAGCAGTAATACTCACATTCTCTTCTGTAGCCGCAACTAAACCTGCACTAAAGAGAATGGAGCTTCCAGGGAGAACGAACCCAATAACCAGCGCTGATTGAACGAAAACGTTTCCGCCAACGATGAAGTAGAGGAGAAGTGGTCCAATATCGGCAAATTGCGAGTCCAGTGAGGAAAAGAGCTCCATTACACCGACTTCTTAACCGCTGCAGCCACCTTGCTGACAACCTGGGGGTCAAAAACACTTGGCACAATAAACGAAGCATTGAGTTGTGACTGACTGACGCAATCTGCAATCGCATTCGCAGCTGCAACAAGTAAATCATCTGTGATCTTGTGTGCCTGAGCATCGAGCAATCCTCGGAAGATGCCGGGGAAAGCCAGAACGTTATTGATCTGATTTGGCTGATCGCTTCGACCCGTTGCAACAACCGCTGCGTATTTGCGAGCGATTACAGGATCAATCTCAGGATCAGGGTTGGCAAGTGCAAAGACAATCGAGTTTGCAGCCATCGCAGCGAGATCGGCTTCTACTAGGACATTGGGAGCGCTCACACCGATAAAGACATCAGCCCCAGTCATTGCTTGGTGAATGTCGCCTGAGAAGTTTTCAGGATTTGAATGATCGATAAACCAAGCACGCATTTCATCACTGCGGTCACATGAATTATTAATTGCACCATCTTTATCAAAGGCAATAATATTTTTCGCACCGCTCTTAAAGAGTAAACGGGCAACGGCAGTTCCAGCAGCTCCAGCACCGCTCATAACGATTTTTACGGCAGAGATATCTTTCTTAACCAACTTAAGAGAATTCTTTAGCGCTGCTAGTACAACAATTGCAGTGCCATGTTGATCGTCATGGAAAACAGGAATATCTAGAAGCTGACGCAGGCGAGCCTCAATCTCAAAACAGCGTGGAGCCGAGATATCTTCAAGGTTGATGCCGCCGTAAACAGGTGCGATCAACTGCACTGTGCGGACAATTTCATCAACATCTTGAGTATCAAGACACACCGGCCAGGCATCGACATCGGCAAAGCGCTTAAAGAGAGCGGCCTTACCTTCCATCACTGGTAAAGCTGCGGCGGGGCCGATATTTCCAAGACCTAGAACGGCAGATCCATCTGTTACGACTGCGACGGTATTACGCTTCATTGTGAGTCTGCGAACGTTGGTTGGATCTTCAACAATTGCCTGGCTAATTCGAGCAACGCCAGGCGTATACGCACGTGATAAATCATCACGAGTTTTTAGGGGAACTTTTGATGCGATCTCAATCTTTCCGCCTAAGTGAAGCAAAAATGTGCGATCTGAAACCTTGCGTACGACAAGCCCAGCAATAACATTAAGAGCGGCAGTGATCTCGTCGGCATGATCGGCGTTGATCGTGTCGCAGGTAACGTCAATTACAACTTTATCGAGCATTGATTCGACAACATCGAGTGCGGTGATTGTTGCGCCAGCACCTGACAAGGCTGAAGTTATTAGCGCAATAGGTTGGAGATCTGGAGAACCTTCAACGCGGATAGTAATTCCATATCCAGGGGAGGTTGATGCCATTTACACAACACCATAAAGTCGATCACCGGCATCGCCAAGGCCAGGAACTATGTATCCCTTTTCGTTAAGACGCTCATCGAGAGCGCCAGTTACTAAATTAATTGGAACTCCTGAATCTTTAAAGGCATCTTCAAGAACTTTGATTCCTTCAGGTGCGGATAAAATACAAATCGCGGTAATTTCAGTAGCACCACGTTCAATAAGAAAATTAATCGCCGCGACTAGGGTTCCACCTGTTGCAAGCATTGGGTCAAGGACAAAACATTGACGCCCAGATAAATCTTCTGGAAGTCGATTTGCATAGGTACTTGCTTGAAGAGTCTTCTCATCGCGCACCATCCCAAGGAAACCAATTTCAGCAGTCGGGATCAAGCGACTCATTCCTTCTAGCATTCCTAATCCTGCACGCAAGATTGGAACAACGACAGGACGCGGGTGAGCGAGTTTGACGCCAGTTGTTGGTTGAACCGGAGTAACGATCTCTACCTTTTCAACGCGGACATCGCGCGTGGCCTCGTATGCCAATAAAGTGACTAGCTCTTCGACTAAGTGGCGAAAGGTTGGTGAATCGGTCTTCTGATCGCGTAGAACCGTTAACTTGTGAGAAATCAGGGGATGGTTGGCGACATGGACTTTCATAACCCGTACCTTACCGCCCTTTCTTTCCTCTCAAATGAGTGGGAATATGGGCAACGTGAGCGAGAACCAGGACGGCCAACCATTGCTTAATGACGTGGATATCGCAGTCGCGGCGTGGCATGAAGATGGGCGCTGGTCTTTAGCGCTTCTTCCAGATGCTCAGGATCTTCCACAAATAATTGAGCGACTCAAATCACAACAGACAAATGGTGGTGCGCTCGCACTATTAGCAATCGATGAAGAATTCTTTATGATTATTCGTGTTCTAGGTTCTCATATTAAATTGTTTTTAAGCGATATCTCTTGTGCCGTTGATTACGATATCGCAGCAGAGTTTATTGAAATTTGCGATTTAGATATGCCTGAAGAAGATGATGAACCATTTCCTGCCGGAGATTTAGATATCATCTCTGATCTTGGTCTCCACCGAATGGAGCTATCTACTCTATGTGATGACCCTGATCTCTTTCCTGATGAACAGCTTGAAGCGATTGCAAACCGTTTAGGATTCGGCGAGGAATTCGCACAACTACTGGAGTTATAAAATCATAGACCACGAAAGTCTCATGAGAGATGCACTTGTCATTGCTCGTCAAGCATTTGCAACCGATGATGTTCCAATCGGAGCGCTAATCGTTAATGCAGATGGCGTAGTTGTTGGTACAGGCTTTAACGAACGTGAAGCCAATAACGATCCCACCGCTCATGCAGAAATTGTTGCGATTAGAAATGCAGCCGCACGTTTGCAGAAATCTCGACTAGATGGATGTACCTTGATTGTCACCTTAGAACCGTGTGCAATGTGTGCTGGTGCAATCGCGCAATCAAGAATCTCTCATCTTGTATATGGTGCGTGGGATAAGAAAGCCGGTGCTGTTGGCTCAGTTTGGGATGTGTTGCGAGACCCACGATCAATCTTTAAAGTTGAAGTTTCTGCCGGAGTTTTGCAGGCTGATTGCGCCGAATTACTGAAAGAGTTCTTCTCAGACAAGTAATTCGTAAGAAGGATTCAAAATCAATAGAGATCCCTCTTCTTCACCGACCATACCTTCAGCCCGAATTTCTGAACCAACTTCAAGGCCGGCAATCTCGCGTCGACCCAAGAATTGAAGAGTGACGCCGCCAGATTGGTCCCACACTTCGACCTGTAGATATGGTGCTGAGCCACGCGGGGCACTCTTTATTGAGGTGACCCTGCCTTGCACGTGGGCACGTTTACGCCATTGAATCTCACCGATTGGTGTCATGTTCTCTGCGTAATGGCTTGTTGGTTCAACTTCCTTCATCACTTCAGCCACGGGCTTGAATGCTGCGGTCTTAGTGGGAACCGTTTCTCGTATCGCCTCATTCTCAGTACTCGGTGCGTTCGAGAGAATTCGGCTTACATCAAAAGGAACAATCGTTGCAACTACTCGCTGTAAATGCGAGATAGGCGCTGCAATCTTTTCTGCCGTTTGATCATGAAGCAGTCGACCTAGGAAACCAGAGTATGCACGGCGAGGTAATAGAAGAGTGAGTTCGATATCTGGCTTTAGCGTCATTCGGACTGCATATTCGAGTGCAGCGTTTGGAAGCCTACGATCTGGACAATCGACTAACTCGAGAGTCACATCATCAAAGGCCGGGTTCTCGCTCCAGCGATGGGAAATTTCATCAGCCTTCTTATCATCTAACACGAAGTGAACGGCTTGAAGTGTGTGCGGTTTAAGTGATCGGGCATATCGCACTGCAGTAATTGTTGCGATATCAACAGTATCAACAAGCACTGTGACATTGTGTCTAGAGATAGTCGTTGCGCGAGCATCCTTTGAGCGAAAGAGAAGAGCTTGCTTTTCTTTACGATACTGCTTATTGAAGTTTCGCATCGCCAGAAGTGCGATAGGCGTTCCAATAACAACTAACCACGTGCCATCTGAGAATTTAGTGATAGCCAGGACTGCAACAGTGATTGCAGATACAGAACCGGCAAGTATGTGAACAATCGACCGAAGCTTGGCCTTGTCTTTAAGAGTCTTTTTCGCCATTCCAAAACCAGTTAATGTAAATCCGATGAACACAGCGATCGCATAGATAGCGGCCAAAACAGTGATACTTGCTCCTGAGACTAGAACAAGCACAGATGCAGCAACAGCAATAAAGAGAATGCCGCTAGAGAAGACCAATCTATGTCCGCGCGCAGTCAAACGCTTTGGCAGAAATCCGTCATTTGCAATCACATTAACCATATTTGGGAATGCGGTATAGCAGGTGTTTGCACCAGCAAAGAGAATAAGCATGGTGCCACCTTGGACAACGTAGTAAAAAATCTCTCCAGAAAGACTGCTACCAAGCGAGGCTTTCGCCACTAACGAGATAACAGTGGGGGTTCCTGATTGATATGGAACCGCAAAGGTTTGGTGTGCCAGCCATCCAATTCCAATAATGAGAGTGGCCAAAGTTATCGCCATCAAAGTAAAAGTCCGTCGTGCATTTACATGCTCCGGAGAGCGAAAGAGTGAGACGCTATCTGAAACGGCCTCTAGCCCTGTGAGCGATGCACTCCCATTTGCAAAAGCTTTTAAAATCATAAGAATCGCTGCAAAGGTAATGAGACCTTGCTCTTCACCTAACGGAAGCAGCCCAGGAGTGTTCGTGGCGTATTCAGGCAACGAACCGTCAACTTTTCGGTAGATACCCATAATGAAAACGACTAACATGGAACCAATAAAGATGTATGAGGGAAGCACAAATATTGTCCCTGCATCTTTGACTCCGCGTAAATTAACAAATGTTAAGAGCGAAATGATTGATAAAGTGAGATGAACTTTGTAATCAGATAACGCAGGAAATGCAGAGATGACTGCTGCGACACCGGCAGCTGATTGAATAGCAACGGTAATAATGTATCCAAACATTAATTCAATAGCTGCAACCAAAGAAACGTTCACTCCAAGGTTTTCGCGTGCAACGACATAAGCCCCACCAGAGCGTGTATATGTATTGATAACGTCACGATAGGAAAAGGCAACAATTACCAGCATGACAACCAAGACGGTGATTAGTGGTGTAAATATTGCGAAAGCTGCTAAACCAAAGGCGGGAATCAGGGCGACAAGAATTTGTTCGCCACCGTAGGCCGATGATGAAACACAGTTCGAGCCTAAAATTCCAAAGGAGTTCCTATTCGATAGTCGCTGGTCACCGAGAGAGTGGCGGTTGAGCGGGGTGCCGAGAATAAACTTTTTGATTCGATAGCTAATTGGATCTCGCACAGGAATCTGTTCCCGCAAAATCTGAGGCTCTGGCGCTCCATCGGTCCAGGACTTAGGCACTTCGACTCCCTCTAGCTTTAGGTCTAACTGTGGGTCATAGCCGCCAATGGCGACTCTTTTGCAATCTGAGTATCCTCATCTTATGCGTACACAGTTGTTTATCAACGGAGAATGGGTCGATGGATCCCACACTGCACCCGTATATGACCCAAGTGACCTGAGCGTCATCGCCGAGGTCTCACTCGCCGGGGAGAAAGAGTGTGAAGCAGCCCTGGTCGCGTGCGAAGCGAAATTTTGCGTAAAGCATTTGAAATCATGACTGCGGAAGCAGATTACATTGCAGAACTGATCTCTAAAGAAAATGGCAAAGCGCTCCCCGATGCAAAGGGTGAAGTTCTCTATGCCGCAGAGTTTTTCCGATGGTTTGCAGAAGAAGCGGTACGGACCCCAGGTGATTTCAGAAAGTCACCAAGTGGAGATAAACGCATTCTCGTCACTCACCAACCTATTGGTGTCTCGCTATTAATCACACCGTGGAATTTCCCAGCGGCGATGGCGACCCGAAAGATCGGCCCAGCAATTGCTGCCGGCTGCACAATGATTTTAAAACCTGCCGGCGAAACTCCACTGACAGCGCTCGCAATCGTTGACATCATGCAACGTGCAGGAGTCCCCAAAGGTGTTCTCAATAT
>JNSK01000057.1_pt1 | contig 22730 bp, 20 predicted proteins | sample 210681 | NCBI WGS metagenome assembly JNSK01 (sample SAMN02808684, study PRJNA238866) | freshwater metagenome | biome: fresh water; feature: freshwater reservoir; material: water; isolation source: water column of the freshwater reservoir Embalse de Amadorio in Spain | place: Spain: Valencia ...
GTTCTAAGACGAGATGATGGTGAGGCTATCTACCGCCTCTGTGGAGACGCCCACCATCATCACTTAGTCTGTAAAAACTGCGGAGATACCGTCGAAATTGAAGGCGGCGCCATTGAAAAATGGGCGCGCGCTATGGCTAAAGAGCATGGTTTCCGCGAAGTTGGCCATACTGCAGAGATCTTTGGCCTCTGCAGTAAGTGCTGATTTTTACGCTTTTCCGAATCTTCTATCTCTAGTTGAGTACTCCTCGATAGCTCGCCATAGAACTTTGCGATCAACATCTGGCCATAAGACATCTAGGAATACGAATTCGGAGTAGACCGATTGCCAGGGTAAGAAATTACTTGTGCGTTGCTCGCCAGATGAACGCAAGAACAGATCAACATCGCTCATCTTGGGTTGATCTAAATATTTAGCGAAAGTCTTTTCGGTAATTGCATCGGCTTTTAACTTTCCACGCTTTACATCGCGGGCAAGTTCAGCAGCAGCATCAACGATTTCAGCCCGGCCCCCATAGTTAACACACATATTTAAAGTCAAAGTTTTATTCTTGGCAGTTAACTCTTCAGCTATTTCTAACTCATCAATGACGCTCTGCCATAGTCGCTTTGGGCGACCAACCCAACGAATGCGGACACCCATCTCATTCATCTGATCTCGGCGGCGGCGAATTACATCTCGATTAAAGCCCATTAAGAATTTCACTTCTTCGGGTGAGCGTCGCCAATTTTCGGTACTAAAGGCATATGCGCTGATCTCTTTAACGCCATATTCGATAGCGCCTTCAACCACATCAAAGAGCGCTGCTTCGCCGGCTTCGTGGCCTGCTGTGCGAGGTAAGCCGCGCTTTTTAGCCCAGCGGCCATTGCCATCCATCACAATTGCTACGTGATTTGGAATTTGAATCTTGCTCATACGCGCTCCACCATCGGCATGCTACGCAAGCCTCTTTCTAAGTGCCAGTGTAGATAAGCAGTAATTAAACCGTTTGCTTCGCGGCGATGACGAAGTTCGCTGGCGCTGGCGCTATCCCAATCGCCCGATAGCAAGTCGCCCATTAGTTTGAGAGTTTCGACAGCAGGAGTTGCCGAGGCCGATGGTCGGCAATCTAAACAAACCGAGCCGCCACCAACTAATGAAAAGTAACGGTGTGGACCTTCTTTTTCGCAGCGTGAACAGTTAGTCATTGATGGCGCGTATCCCCCGATTGCAAGCGAGCGCAGTAAAAATGCATCAAGAATAAGTGAGGAGTCGTAACGCTTTTCAGCCAAAACTTTTAAGGCGCCGACTACAAGATTGAATTCTTGCAAAGCAGGTTCGCGCTCCTGCGGAGTAAAGCGTTCAGTTGTTTCCAGAATCGCAGATGCAATTGTCCAGCGCTGATAATCATTGGCAAGTTCTTCGCCATAGTTAGCAATTGCTTCAACCTGAGTCACGGTGTCGAAAGTTTTGCCGACATGTAATTGGATATCAACGTGGCTACCTGGTTCAAGCCGCGCACCGAACTTTGACATTGTGCGACGCACACCTTTGGCAACGCCTCGAACACGGCCATGTTCGCGAGTTAACATCGTGATGATGCGATCTGCTTCGCCCAATTTCTGGGTGCGCAGGATCAGCGCTTCGTCACGGTAGAGACTCATAGGCTTACCGTAATGGGGTCAGTTAGCGAATAGCGCGATTGATCGCCGAAACCACGGCTTTTAGCGAAGCGGTGGTGGTATTTGGATCGATTCCAACACCCCAGAAAACTTCGCCATCAATTGCGCACTCGAGATAGGCAGCAGCTGAAGCATCGCCACCTGCACTAAGTGCGTGCTCGTAATAATCAAGGACTCGAACATCTACCCCGTAGCTCTGCAAAATATTGCAGAAGGCTGCGATTGGGCCATTGCCGACGCCAGTTAATTCAACTAATTCGCCGCGATCTAAGATCGAAATCGAAAGATGCACATCTTCATCTAAGACCGAAGTTTGCGATAGCCCCTTCAAACGGAAGCGGCCCCACTTCTTATCGTCATTTGCAGTTGGCAGATACTCATCTTCAAATACTTGCCAAAGCGCATTGCCAGTTACTTCGCCGCCTTCAGAATCAGTCTTCTGCTGAACGACTTTCGAGAACTCGATCTGCAAACGACGAGGTAGATCAAGGTGATGCTCATTCTTCATCAGATATGCAACGCCACCCTTGCCGGATTGTGAGTTCACGCGAATAACAGCTTCATAGGTGCGGCCAATATCTAGCGGATCAATCGGCAAGTAAGGAACTGCCCAAGTGAAATCGTTAACCTCTTTGCCAGCTGCTTTTGCATCGGCGGCTAAGTGATCAAAGCCTTTCTTAATTGCATCTTGATGCGAACCAGAGAAAGCAGTGAAGACTAAATCGCCGCCGTATGGGTGGCGTTCTGGCACACGTAATTGGTTGGCATATTCAACTGTGCGACGAGTTCCATCTAGATCTGAGAAATCAATCATCGGATCAATGCCATGGCTTACTAAGTTCATGCCAAGAGTCACCAAGCAAACATTTCCAGTGCGCTCGCCGTTACCGAACAGGGTTCCTTCGATGCGATCAGCGCCTGCTAAGTAGCCTAATTCAGCTGCTGCAACGCCAGTGCCTCGGTCATTATGTGGGTGCAGCGAAACAATCACGCTATCGCGATTATCTAAGTGGCGGCACATCCATTCAATGGAATCGGCATAAACATTTGGTGTTGCCATTTCAACCGTGGCTGGCAAGTTCATGATGGTCTTCCACTCTGGAGTTGGTTTCCAGATGGCATTTACCGCGTTGCAGACTTCAACGGCGAATTCGAGTTCGGTGCCGGTGTAGGACTCAGGACTATATTCAAAGGAAACTTTAGTGCCCGGAACAGTTGCAACTTTAGCTAAGCAATATTGCGCAGCATCGGTTGCAATCTTTTTGATGCCCTCTTTATCTAAACCAAAGACCACGCGACGTTGCAACGTTGATGTTGAGTTATAAAGATGAACGATTACTTGCTTGGCGCCCTTGATCGATTCAAAGGTACGGTCAATTAAAGTTTCGCGAGCTTGAGTTAGAACCTGAATAACTACATCATCAGGAATCAAGCCATCTTCAATAATCTTGCGGACAAAATCAAAGTCAGTCTGGCTGGCACTTGGGAAACCAACTTCGATTTCTTTGTAGCCCATTTCGACTAGCAATTTAAACATCGCTAATTTGCGCGGAGTATCCATCGGATCAATAAGTGCTTGATTGCCATCGCGTAGATCTACAGAACACCACTTAGGGGCAGTTGTGATCGTCTTGGTTGGCCAAGTGCGGTCAGTTAAATCAACTGGAATAAAAGATGAATATCGATGCACTGGCATCGCTGAAGGTTTTTGCTTTGGAAAGTTCATTTATAACTCCTACTTGAAATGGGTTTGTGGACTGGTTTAACCGGTACGACAAACCCCGCGGCGAGGGGACCGGTTACTTGTCCCCGCCACGGCGGCTAAGTAGGAGCGCCTGTTGAGAGGCTAACTTTGACATGGCTAAAGGGTAGCCCTTCGGCTGCTAAGCCAGCAAGTTACAGAACTGGCAGGTAGCGATCTAGTTCAAAGGCCGTTACTTGGCGGCGATATTCCTGCCATTCGGCCCGCTTATTGCGAAGCACGAATTCAAAGACATCGGCGCCTAGAGTTTCGCGAACTAACTCTGAATTTTCCATCTCGATAATCGCTTCATTTAAATTACTTGGCAACGGGCGAACATCGGTTGCATCAGCTGGCGCCAATACATATCCCTCTTCGACGCCCTTTAATCCGGCAGCGAGCATTACGGCATTAGCCAGATATGGGTTACAAGATGAATCAGGAGAACGAAATTCAATACGAGTTGAATTCTCTTTCTTTGGTTTATACATCGGCACTCGCACTAGCGAACCTCGTGCACTTGGCCCCCAGTTAGCAAAAGCAGGTGCCTCACCGCCACCATGTAAACGCTTATATGAGTTAACCCATTGATTGGTGATCAAAGTAATTTCAGGTGCATGCTTTAACAAACCTGCGATAAATGAGCGACCAACTTTAGAGAGATTTAATTCGGCATTGGCATCGAAAAATGCATTCTCTTCACCTTGGAATAGTGAGACGTGGGTATGCATTCCACTACCCGGATGTTCGGTAAATGGCTTTGGCATAAAGCTGGCATGGAACCCTTGCTCTAGCGCAACCTCTTTAATGACATGTCGGAAAGTCATGATGTTATCGGCGGTGCTTAACGCATCGGCGTAGCGCAAATCGATTTCTTGTTGACCTGGTGCGCCTTCGTGATGTGAAAACTCAACGCTGATCCCCATTGCTTCTAGCATTGTGATTGCTTGTCGGCGGAAGTCATGGCCAACTACAGATGGGGTGTGATCGAAGTAGCCACCTGCATCAACTGGTACTGGCGCTTCGCCAGCCTTTGGTTGATTCTTAAATAAGAAGAATTCAATCTCTGGGTGGGTGTAACAGGTGTAACCCATATCCGCTGCCTTCTTTAAAGTGCGGCGCAGAACATTGCGAGGATCTGTCATAGATGCCGAACCATCAGGCATTGCAATGTCGCAGTACATGCGAGCAGCCCCTGGTGCTTCTGTGCGCCAAGGCAAAATTGAGAATGTGGCTGAATCTGGTCGAGCCAACATATCTGATTCGGTAATACGTGCAAAGCCTTCAATGGCTGAGCCATCAAAACCAATACCTTCATCAAAAGCATTTTCTAATTCAGCTGGTGCAATTGCGACCGACTTTAAGAAACCTAAAACATCGGTAAACCACAAGCGAATGAAACGAATATTGCGTTCTTCAATGGTGCGAAGAACGAACTCTTCTTGCTTGCTGCGCTCTGGATTGCCAGTTACTGGGGAATTACTCATAGCTATATAGTGCCAAGGTCGCGTTACGGCTGTGTTACAAAATTACTGTCAAGAGCCTTCGCGCCAGCGTGAAGTAATCGGCAAACGGCGATCTTTTCCAAAGGCGCGGGCCGAAACCTTGGCGCCAGGTGGATATTGGCGACGCTTATATTCAGCGGTATCAACCAGCCCAATAACCCGAGCCACGGTTGCGGCATCAAAGCCTGCTTCGATAATCGCTGCAATCCCCTGATCTTCATCAACATAGCGCCACAAAATTTGATCAAGCAACTCATAGTCAGGTAGCGAATCGGAATCTTTCTGATCGGGCCGCAGTTCTGCACTTGGTTCCTTGGAAATGGAATTTTCTGGAATCGGCGGAACTTCCCCATCGGCAATCGCTTTGGCATTGCGCCATTTAGCAAGCGCCCAAACATCGGTCTTGTAAATATCTTTGATTGGGGCATAGCCACCAACGGCATCGCCATACAGAGTTGAGTAACCAACTGCGAGTTCAGATTTATTGCCGGTTGCTAAAATCAAATGGCCCTCTTGATTTGAGATACCCATCAAAGTTGTACCGCGAACGCGGGCCTGCAGATTCTCTTCCGCTAAACCTTTTAAAGTCAGTGAATTTAAATAGGCATCGACCATTGGTGCGATTGGCACAATGCGGAAATGAATTCCGGTATTTGCGGCAAAGCTTTCGGCATCGGCAATTGAATGATCTGAAGAGTACTTACTTGGCAGGGCAACACCATTCACGCACTTTGCGCCAATGGCATCTACTGCAATGGCTGCAACGACAGCTGAATCAATACCGCCCGATAGACCTAGGGCAACGCTGCGGAACTTATTTTTATAGATGTAATCACGCAGGCCAGTTACCAGGGCTTGCCAGATTTCGGCTTCATCGCTTAATCGTGGCGTAATGGTTGGTGCGACAGCATTTATCGGCGAATCACTGCTTTCGGAAATCACTAAATCAGGTTTGCCAGTATCGCCAACTGCAGCAACATCCAAAACAATTAGATCATCGGCAAATTGAGGGGCTCGAGCAATAACCGAACCATCAGCCGCAACCACAATGGTGTCGCCATCGAAAACTAAATCATCTTGGCCACCAGTCATATTTACATATGCCAATGGGGCGTTAAATTCGATGGCGCGCTTTTTAACTAGCGCCAATCGCACATCATCTTTATTGCGTTCAAACGGGCTGCCATTTAGCACCACAACTAAGCCCGGCATTCGAGCAGCTAGGGCATCGATTAATCCACCGTCTTGCCAGAGATCTTCACAGATTGCGATGCCAATATCGATGCCACCAACGCGAACCAAAAAAGTTTCGGTACCTGGTACAAAATTTCTAAACTCATCAAAGACGCCATAATTTGGCAGATGTTGTTTTACATAGCGAGCTTTGATTTCGCCATTATGAATAATTGCAACAGCATTCTGTGGTGCACCAACTGGTTGACCCTGACGATTTGGGGCATCTGCGATCTGATCTAAATAACCAACAACAGCGGTAATTTCGCCATGGCCTTCGCTCTTTAAGCGTTTAGCTAACTGGCCAATCGCAGCGATCGAGGCGCTACGAAATGATGGGCGAAGCGCTAAATCTTCAACGGGGTAACCAGTTAAAACCATTTCCGGAAAAACAATAAGTGCTGCGCCTTCAGCCTGCGCTGCGCCGACATAGCGCGCAACTAAATCGGCATTGCCGGCTAGATCACCCAAGGTCGGGTTGATCTGAGCTAGCGCTATCCGCAACTTCATAAGTTAAGGGTACTCGGGTAAAGTTCGCCTCGTACCCGGGGACCATTTTGGCTTCGAGGAAGGTAAGAAAATATGGCTCAAACGACCTCGCTTTATGGCGGCGCCCAACATCGTCGCGTCACGATTCTTGATTTAGCTAGCGCAAAAGCGCGCGGCGAGAAATGGCCGATGCTAACTGCCTACGAACAGTTAACCGCTGAGATCTTTGACGAAGCCGGCATCCCGGTTTTATTAGTCGGTGATAGCGCTGGCAATAATTTCTTAGGTTTTGAGAACACCATCCCGGTAACGGTTGATGAGTTAATTCCCTTGACCCGTGCAGTGGTGAAATCCTCAAAGCGCGCAATGGTGGTTGCCGACCTGCCTTTTGGTTCTTATGAAAGTTCGCCGGAATTGGCACTTGCTACTTCGACCCGCTTCTTCAAAGAGGCCGGTGCAATGGCGGTAAAACTCGAAGGCGCACATTTAGAAACGGTGACCAAATTAGTTGCGGCCGGAATTCCCGTGATGGGCCACTTGGGCCTTACCCCGCAATCACTACATCAATTAGGTGGCTATCGAGTTCAGGGTCGAACTGATGGTGATGCAATTTTGGCAGCAGCCCTGGCCCTTGAAGCAGCCGGTGCTTTTGCCATCGTTCTTGAATTAGTGCCCGCTGAATTAGCCACCCGAATTACGGCAGCTCTAAAGATTCCGACTATCGGTATCGGGGCAGGCGTTAATTGCGATGCTCAAGTTTTGGTCTGGACCGATCTGATGGGCTTGGGAAAGAGCGCACCAAAATTGGCTAAGGCCTATCGAAATCTACGTTCTGAGATGCTGGCTGCGACCAATGAATGGGCCAGCGATGTGGTTAATGGCGTTTTCCCGGGGCCAGAACAAACCTTTAATTAATTACTTTTCTAACCCTCAGAGTTAAACTCGCCAAATGCGAAAAATGGCGATGGATCTTTCACCACTGAAGAAATACCCAGATTTTCGCTATCTCTGGGCTTCAGGTTTCATCTCTTACTTCGGTTCGATGGTCACTTATGTGGCCGCGCCGTTTCAAATCAAAGAGCTAACTAACTCATATCTAGCCGTCGGCCTGCTGGGTGCCATTGAACTAATCCCACTAATTTTCTTTGGGTTATATGGCGGAGTTCTGGCGGACTACATCGACCGCAAAAAGATGATCTGGGCGAGCGAATTCGGCGCCGTCATTTGCACCACGATTTTGCTCCTTAACTCACTGCTAGGTGAACCAAAAATCTGGGTCATCTACGTGGTGACGGGGCTATTCGCTGCTGTCGATGGACTGCAACGACCTAGCGCAAATGCGATCTTGCCTAGATTAGTCAGCCACAGCGATTTACCAGCGGCTAGCGCGTTGATGACTTTGCGCTGGCAACTCGGCGTAATCATCGGTCCCACTATTGGCGGAATTTTAATTTCGACATTTTCAATTTCAGTTGGTTATGGCTTTGATATTGCAACCTACGTGATTTCACTGCTCTTGCTTTTAAAAGTTGGAAATGTGCCAAGTAGTAAAGATGCCCAAAAGCCATCTCTGGCTTCACTTTGGGAAGGTGTTCAATATGCATTTAGCCGACCTGATTTATTAGGAACTTACTTTATAGATTTAGCGGCGATGTTCTTTGCGATGCCAAATGCGCTATTTCCATTCTGGGCCGATCAACTTGGAGTTCCCTGGGCACTTGGATTGTTCTATGCGGCCGGCACAGTGGGGGCAGTTGCTGTAACTTTGACGAGCAAATGGACCACCACCTATCGATTCCATGGTCGGGCAGTTATCTGGGGTGCCATCGGTTGGGGTCTAGCTATTGCTCTAGCTGGCGTCTCTAATTCGCTGATCCTGGTTTTGATTTTCCTTGCCGCAGCTGGCGCCGCCGACATGGTTAGCGCTCTCTTCCGCGGAAATATTTGGAATCAAACTATTCCCGATGAATATCGCGGGCGATTAGCTGGCATCGAATTGCTCTCATATTCAGTAGGTCCATTAGCCGGACAAATGCGAGCAGCAGGCATGGCAAGTGCTACTAGCCTGACTTTCTCGGTAACTTCTGGCGGTCTGATCTGCGTGGCAATTGTCGGAATTTTGGGAATTTTTATGGTCAAATTCCGCAAATATGATGTCCAAACCAATGAATTTGCCGTTTTGGAGCGCCAAAAGCGAGAAAAAGCGCAAAATGAGGGCGAAAATTCCGCCGAAATTTAATTTCACAAGAGTTAAATAATTTTCCATCGAAATTAAAAAATAGAAAATTAAAAAATAATTCGCAAAAAATGCGTGAAGGCATAAATAATTTAAAAAAGTTATTTGCGACACGCGCCATTTTTTCGGCGCAAAATGTTGGCATTTTTTTCAATTACCTGTCACGCTTATCCACGAACAGGTTTGGGTGACGGATCCGAACCATTCCGATAGGAGTAATACGTGGCCGCAGCAAAGAAAACTGCTCCAAAGAAGCGCAAGAAGGCAGCTGCTAAACCAGCAGCAGCACCAAAGAAGCGTAAGAAGGCAGCTGCTAAGCCAGCTGCTGCAAAGAAGGCCGCTCCAAAGCGCCGCAAGAAGGCAGCTGCTAAGCCAGCTGCTGCAAAGAAGGCTGCTCCAAAGCGTCGCAAGAAGGCAGCTGCTAAGCCAGCTGCTGCAAAGAAGGCCGCTCCAAAGCGCCGCAAGAAGGCAGCTGCTAAGCCAGCTGCAAAGAAGGCTGCTCCAAAGAAGCGCAAGAAGGCTGCTGCTAAGCCAGCTGCTAAGAAAGCCGCTCCAAAGCGCAAGAAGGCAGCTGCTAAGCCAGCTGCAAAGAAGGCTGCTCCAAAGCGCAAGAAGGCTGCTAAGAAGAAGTAGTCATCAAACAATTAAAAATCCCCGCCACTTTATGTGGCGGGGATTTTTTTGTCTTACAAATAATTAATTAATTTCACTCCGTAAATCATTTCCAACTCGTTCAAAGATTTCCGCTAAAACAATCTGATCAGCTTTACTTAATTTATCTACAAAGCGTTCGCGAACACTGGCCACATGATCTGGGGCCGCAGCGACAATTGCTTTCCAACCCTTGGGTGTCATGACCGCAAAGAAACCACGTTTATCGTCGGGGCAAGCTTCCCGGCGAACCCAGCCGGCATCTTCCATAACCTTCATTCGATGAGAGAGTCTTGAGCGCGAAAGCATGGATATTTCGGCTAATTCAGCCATGCGCATTCGACGATCAGGGGCATCACTTAATTGCGCCAAAATTTCATAATCGGCCATAGAAAGATCATGTTGATCTAAATCGCTATCGAGCGCTTCAAGTAATCGGCGACTAGCAACGATATATCTGCGCCAAGCAGCCATCTCAGTTGGGGTTAACCACTTTGGCTCGCCTTTTTTACTCTCGCCGCCAGGCTTTTGACCTTGAACGCTCTTTTCGACTGCCATAAGGTTAAGTGTAGATTATATGTTGAAGTTTCAACTACTTAACAGGAGCCCTAGTAACCATGGCAACACTCAATTCCGGAATCGCTTTTGAACATTTTGATAAATCTGTTCGCCCCCAAGATGATCTTTACCGCCATGTAAATGGCACTTGGTTACGCGATTTCGAGCTACCAGCCGATAAGGCGGTCCATGGGGTATTTCATGAGCTCCGCGATCTTTCGGAAAAGCAGGTCCGCGCCATTATCGAATCTGACAATGGCAAGATCGGCGCACTTTATAAATCCTTTATGGCAGCCGATGCAATTGAAGCTTTAGGAACTACCCCAATCGCTGGTTACTTAGCCCAAGTCGATGGCATTACCAATCTCGCTGAGTTCACTTCAGTCATGGCTAAATTAGAAGCAGCTGGCCTGGGCGGAATTTTCGGCAGTGGTGTAATTCCAGATGCCAAGGATTCAGAGAGCAACTTGATGCATATGGTGCAGGGTGCAATTTCACTGCCCGATGAAGAGTATTACCGCGAAGATGACCATGCCGAAATTCGCAAGGCGTTCGCCGAACATGTAACAGCGATGTTTAAGTTAGTTGGCATTGCTGCAGATGGCCAACGCATCCTTGATCTCGAAACTAAAATCGCCTCACATCATTGGGATACCGTTAAAGATCGCGATGCAACTCTGACTTATAACAAGTTCTCGCGAGCCGAGCTAGAAACCCTTATGCCAGGCTTTGATTGGGCCCTTTACTTAAGCGCCGGCGAAGTTTCCGAGAAAGCCTTTGAAACAGTAATCGTCATGGAGCCAAGTTTCTTCACTGGACTAGCTGGCCTGCTGCAATCTGAGCCACTTGAAGATTGGAAGCTCTGGCTGAAGTGGGAAATCATCAGCGGATCTGCACCCTATCTAAATGAGGCAATTGTTAATCAGAACTTTAAATTCTTTGGCACAACTTTGTCAGGCACTCCCCAACTGCGCGAACGCTGGAAGCGCGGAGTGGCAGTAACCGAAGGTGCGCTCGGCGAAGAGATTGGCAAAGAGTATGTTGCCCGCCATTTCCCACCTGCTGCTAAAGCTGCGATGGATGAATTAATCCGATACTTAATCGAAGCCTATCGCATCAGCATCACAAACTTAGATTGGATGAGCCCAGAAACTAAAGTCAAAGCTTTAGAGAAGTTAGGAAAGTTCACGCCAAAAGTTGGCTACCCAGATAAGTGGCGCGATTACAGCGCACTTGAAATCAGCCCCGATGACCTGATGGGCAATATGTTGCGGGTCGCTAAATTCGAACGCGACTTCGAACTCGCCAAGATCGGGGTGCCGGTTGATCGCACTGAATGGCATATGACCCCGCAAACAGTTAATGCTTATTACAGCCCGCGCGGTAACGAGGTCGTTTTCCCGGCCGCGATTTTGCAATCCCCGTACTTCGACCTCAATGCAGATGCCGCCACAAATTACGCCGGCATTGGGGCCACCATCGGCCACGAAATCGGACATGGCTTTGATGATCAAGGATCTAAATTCGATGGCGATGGAAATCTAAATGATTGGTGGGTCGATTCCGATCGCGCTGAATTTGAAAAGCGCGCAAATATCTTGATCGAACAATTCAATGCGCTACATCCAATAGATGCCCCTGAAATGTCCGTAAATGGCGCTCTAACGGTCGGAGAAAACATTGGCGACTTGGGCGGCCTTGCAATCGCTTATCAGGCGGTTTAACCGGAGATCAGCGCTTCTTTATCTCGCACGCGATGGGTTGGCGCGAAAAGATGCGTCCCGAGACGCGTCGAGTGCGAATCACGATCGACCCACATTCACCTGATGAGTTCCGCTGCAATCAGATCATCAGCAATCTCGATACCTTCTACGAGGCATTTGAGGTCAAGGCGGGAGATGCGATGTGGCTAGATCGCGAGTCCCGAGTCAGCATCTGGTAAATCTCGCTGTTACCCTTTCACCATTGGTTAAATTCAAGTAAGGAGACATTATGAAGAAAAAGTCATTAGCTGCACTCTCGGTTTCGGCCATTGTGTTGGCATCGATCTCACTAACCGCCTGTGGAAATAGAGCTCCTAAAGAGCGTCCCGCCTCAGAACAGACAGTGGTCGAAGAAGTCGAAGCAACCGCAACTATTGGCTTTGATTCGCCGCTTGATCTCGGCGATGGTGTAACTATCACTGTCTCTAAGCCATCTTCATTTACTCCAACTATCTTCGCCTCGAACTATGTAAAGGGCCAAGTAGCGAATGTATTTAGCGTAGATGTAAAAAATGAAGGCACATCTGCTTTAGATCTCTCTGTTCTAAGCTTGATCGTTGAATCAGGAACCGCTTTTTGTGCAGAGGTTCTAGATGGCGATAGCGGCATCAATGGCGCACCACTAGATGCAGTTGCTGCTGGATCGAGCGCTTCCTTTAAATATGGCATCGGTTGCGATGCTAAGAAGGGCGCACCACTTAAATTGAAGATTACTTTGGGAACAAATGTAATTGAGGTTGATGGAGCACTTGCCTAAGTTATTTAAGAGTTAATTAAAAAGCCCCGGACCAATTGGCTCGGGGCTTTTTAATTACGCTTTTTAATTTGCTTTAGGCCGGTTCTGGGAAGTGACATGCGATCTTATGGCCTGGTGCAATCTGCAATAGCGCAGGTACCTCGGTACGGCACTTATCTTGAACTTTCCAGCAGCGAGTATTGAAAACACAACCTGCAGGTGGATTAACTGGGCTAGGAAGATCGCCCTTCAAGATGATGCGTTCGCGTGCACGACCAATCTTTGGGTCTGGAACCGGAACCGCTGAAAGTAGCGCCTTGGTATATGGGTGGCGCGGAGTTAAGAAGAGATCCTTCTTATCAGCATCTTCCATAACCTTGCCCAGATACATAACAACTACACGATCTGAAATATGTTGAACAACAGATAGATCGTGAGCCACGAAGAGATATGAGAGATTAAATTCCTCTTGGAGATCTTCGAGCAAATTAACGACCTGTGCCTGAATCGATACATCGAGAGCTGATACTGGCTCATCAGCAACGATTAGCTTTGGCTTAAGTGCAATCGCACGAGCAACGCCGATACGCTGGCGCTGACCACCAGAGAACTCATGTGGGTAGCGGTTAATGTGCTCAGGGTTTAAACCCACGCGCTTCATTAATCGCTGAATCTCTTCGACCTTGCCACCTTCAGGGGTTATGCCCTGGATATCAAAGGTATTACCAATAAGAGTACCGACGGTCTGGCGTGGGTTAAGAGATGCAAATGGATCCTGGAAGATCATCTGCATCTGCGCGCGACGTGGCTTCATCTGCTTTGGTGAAAGTTTGGTGATGTCTTCGCCATTGAAGGTAATTGTTCCTTCAGTTGGCTCGTAAAGTTTTAACACGGTGCGACCAACAGTTGTTTTACCGCAACCTGATTCGCCTACTAAGCCAATTGTCTGGCCTGGGAAGATCTCAAGGTCTACGCCGTCAACAGCCTTTACAACGCCTTTGCTCTTGCTAAAAACACCGCCAGTTGTAACTGGGAAATGCTTCTTTAGGCCTTCGATTTTTAATACTGGCTGAGTCATGATTATTTACCTCCGCGAGCTGCAATTAATTGCTGCTCGGTTAAATGGCAGCGAGAGAAATGCGCGCTATCTTTTTCATCCAAAGCTGGAGCCACAGTTGCGCAAAGATTTCCCAGAACCTGATCTGCAAAAGTGCAACGCTTGCGGAACGAACATCCCGCTGGCAAGTTAATTAGTGACGGTGGCTGACCTGGGATTGCGATCAAGCGCTTGCCATCTAATTGGTCAACGCGAGGAATCGAATTGAGCAGACCAATTGTGTATGGGTGATCAGGCTTGTAGTAGAGGCTATCTGCTACACCTTGCTCGACAATCTTTCCGGCGTACATAACATTTACGCGATCAGCAACTTCGGCAACCACACCAAGATCGTGGGTAATCAAAATTACTGCCATGTTAAATTCTTTCTGCATATCCTTTAGCAACTGCAGAATCTGAGATTGCACAGTTACATCAAGTGCAGTTGTTGGTTCATCGGCGATCAATAGCGATGGATTGTTAATCAATGCCATCGCGATCATCACACGCTGACGCATACCGCCTGAGAATTGATGAGGGAATTCATGAACTCGTTTTGAGGCATCTGGAATACCAACTAACTCAAGCATCTCAGTAGCTCGCTTTATGCCAGCTTTCTTATCGCCATCGTTATATAGGCGCCATGCTTCTGAAAGTTGGTTACCAATTGAGTAATAAGGGTGAAGAGCTGACATTGGATCCTGGAAGATCATCGACATTGCTTTACCGCGCAGACGACGAACCTGTTCTTCAGGGGCAGAAATTACATCGATTGGGCCGCTCTCTAAATTCAAGATGGCAGAGCCCGAGATATTGGTCGACTTGCGATTATGTAGACCCATGACGGCAAGTGAAGTTACAGATTTACCGGAACCGGATTCGCCAACTACGGCAAGGGTTTCGCCGCGTGAGACGCTAAATGAAATCTCATTAGAAGCTTGAACCAAACCATCTTCAGTTGGAAAGCTGACGTTGAGGTTCTTAACCTCGAGAAAGGCGCTCATGCGACACGCACCCTAGGGTCGATATATGCATACAAAATATCTACCAACAAATTCATAATAACTAGGAAGGTCGCAGCAAGCATTGTGGTTGCCACAATAATTGGTAAGTCATAATCATTTAATACTGCGCGAATTGAGAGGCGACCAAGACCTGGCAAGTTGAAGATACCTTCGGTAATGATTGCGCCACCGAGCAAGCCGGCAAAGTCCAGACCAGCCAGAGTCACAATTGGAGCAAGTGCTGCACGTAAGGTGTGCTTGCGCAGAATTACCTTCTCGCTAAGACCCTTTGCGCGAGCGGTACGAATGTAATCTTCGCTAGAAGTTTCGATCACATTCGAGCGAGTAAATCGTGTGTAAGTCGCTGCATAAGCCAAAGCCAAAGTAATCCAAGGGAAGATAAAGGTGTTTAGCCAGCCAATTGGATTTTCAAACGGGCTGATCCATTTACCAAGATCGATTGGGTTGATAAAACCAAACTTGAGTGCCACAAAGAGCAGAATCAAAATACCCGAGATAAATGTTGGAAGCGAAGTTCCGACAAGAACGAATACATTGCTCGCTCGATCCGGCCATCGATTTTTATATCGAGCCGCCACAATTCCAAGAGTTACACCTACTAATAACCAAAGCACAAATGCGCCTATTGCAAGAGAGAGTGTTACCGGGAAAGCTGTTTTTAGAAGATCAGTTACGCACTCATGACGATTAAAGGAATATCCGAATGCTGGAGCCGGGCAGGTAAATTGCGCTTGTCCTTCGCCATATGTGCGGCCAACAAATAAGCCCTTTACCCAACGACCATATTGAACTTGAACTGGTACATCTAAACCAAGGCGATGACGATTAGCTTCAACAACTGCGGGCGAACATGCTTTGCCGCAAGTTAGACGGGCAGGATCCATTGGCAATACATCGAAAATTAAAAATACCGACATGCTGATTAAGGTCAGCACCACAATCGTGGCGCTTATTCGTTTAACTAAATACTTCAGCATCTTGGTAACTCCTAATTTATTTTCACTTTTATTTAACTACTTCACACTTGCTTGCGTGGTTGAGGGTGACCCTTTGCAGGGCCACCCTCAACTTCACACGTGATTTAAGCTGGCGCTTACTTTACGTAGAGCTGTCCGAAACCGAAGGTTCCCTGTGGCTCCCAGTAATAAACTCCGCCAACTTTTGAACCCCACTGGAATTGACCCTTAGAGAAAACAGGGCGAATGATCCAGTATTGATCCATTACGTATTGACCAAGTTCTTGCCAAGCCTTTGCTTGCTTCGCACGGTTGGTTTCGACCTTTGCAGCATCTGACTTCTTCTTGAAGGCAGCGTATGCAGCGTCGTTCCAGTTCTGTGACAAGTTAAAGCCGCCCTCTTTGGTGAAGAGTTCAGGAATAACTGTTGAAGCATTTGCCCAGTCAGCACCCCAACCAGCAGATGAAATGTCATTCTGCTTTTCTGGATTCATAACTGTTGAGTAGTACTGACCACCAGGGATGAAGTTGAACTTGATCACAATGCCAGCAAGCTTTAGGGCTTCAGTAATCAAAACTGATGCCTTCTGGTTTGTTGTTGACTGTGCGATGTCCCAAACGATTCCCTTATCAGGATTTGTAGCGCGATCGTATGCTGCAGGGCAAGCTGTCTTTGCAGCTGCTAGAAGTTCCTTAGCCTTATCAGGGGCGCCGGTGATCTTCCAAGCTGGATCGTGAATGTTTCCAGTTGTCTTCTTGTAATCAAGACCTAGAACTGGCTTAACTGGGCTATCTCCTGGATCGCCGTAGTAAACAGATCCACCTGAAAGGTCGATCAGAGCCTGTGTGTTGATTGCGAAGAAGACAGCCTTACGTACGTTTAGGCAGTCCATGTGGCCAGCAGAAACGTTCATTGCTGCATAGCGAACATATGGATCGTAAACGTTCATACGCTGATTGGCCTTCTTTGGATCATCAAAGAATGCGCGGTTATTTGCTGGCATCAATCCATCAAGGTTTACTGTATTTGGAATTGAGTCATCTAGCATGATCTGATCGCGAACATCTTCAGCAAGACCGAAGCGAACAACGATGTTATCTGCATAAGGTGTACGAACTGAGTCAGAAGCCTTCTTCCAAGCAGCGTTACGAACTAGAACTAGTTCGTCACCGATCTTGTATGACTCGATCTTGTATGGACCGTTAGCAAATGGCTTTAGGTCGTACTTGTCGCCTGTGTCCTTTGACTTCTTAACTGGTGCGCCTGCTGGGTAAGTTAGGGCATAGTTGAAGTCTGCGAATGAGCGGTTTAGCTTGAAGGTGATTGTGTTGCCCTTACAAGAAACTGCCTTATCGAATAGTGCTTGTCCGGTCTTCTTGTATGGACCTGCGTACTTTGATGAGCCATCTTCATTCTTAGGAATGTCGAGAGCCTGTACTAGGTACTGAGGACCGTCTGTGATTACATCCTGTGCGAACGGACGTGAAACGCCGTATGCAACATCAGCACATGTAACAGCTGAGCCGTCTTCCCATGTGATGCCTGGACGTAGTGTGAATGTCCATGTCTTTGCAGCATTGCTTGGCACACCAGTGTTGGTTGCTAAGTCTGCTACTAGAGATGAACCTGCTGAACCCTTAACTGGCTTGTATGAAACCAAGTTGCGGTAGATATATGAGTTGAAGAAAGCGATATCGCGACCTGTGTAAACACGGGCTGGATCGATATGGTCGAATTGTTCTGCGTGGGTAATGAAATACAGAGTTCCACCAGTTTTGGCGGCTGCATTAGCAGTACCTGCGGTTCCAACTAGAACGCCAGCAGCAAGAAGTGCAGTTGCAGCTGTTGTAGCTAGAAGGCGACGACGCAAATGACGTGAAGTCATTTTGGACATTAGTCCTCCTTGTAGATGAGTTATCTGATCCGCGGCCGCGAATCAGTTTTGAACAGTTCACGATTGATCTCGCGAGATCTCAATCGCATTAGCGAACTGTTCTTCCCGTATTGCTACGGAAACCTTTTTTAGTTAGCGCTATCTACTTCCTTTGGGATCTAACGCATCGCGAATCGCATCACCTAATAGGTTTAGCGAAAGCACGATGATCACCAACATGGTTGATGGGATCAAGAGATAAGCAGGATCGTCACGCCAGTAGCCAACGGCATCTGAGAGCACAAGGCCGAAGGTAGATGCAGGTGCTTGAACGCCAACGCCTAGGAATGAGAAAACTGCTTCGGCAGATAAGAATCCTGGAAGTGAAAGAGATAGGAAAACAATTGCGGTAGGCCATAAATTTGGCAGCAACTCTTTAGTAATGATGCGCCAGCTAGATGCACCCATTGCTTGTGCCGCCATTACGAAATCGCGTTCGCGTAGTGACATTGCTTGTGAGCGAATTAAGCGGGCAAAGCCTGGCCAACCAAAAAATACGAAGAAGGTAACCAATACGACGATGCGAGCTGCATTGTCTTTTGCAATACCCATTGCTTCGACGCGCTGAGTTAGCGGCAAGCTAAGGGCAATGATCATAAAAGTTCCTGGGAATGAAAGTAAGAAATCTGAGAAGCGACCAACGATTGCATCAACGCGTCCGCGGAAATAACCGGTTGCAACACCGATCAACATTCCTAGACCAATTGAGGTAACGCTGGTGATTACTGCAACTGTGTAAGAGATGCGAGAACCATAAAGAAGTAGCGAAAGAACATCGCGACCGGTGCCTGGTTCAACGCCAAGTGGGTGATCCCAAGACATGCCACCAAATTTTCCAATCGGCATTGCATATTCATTTAACGTTTCTGGATAAGTCAGAGTGTTGCTCAAGCCCAAAAGGCGAACAATGATTGGTGCCAAGATCGCTGCCATAACAAAGAAGATGGCAACCCACGCGCTAAAGACGCCAACTTTATTTCGGCGAAAGCGCATCCATGCAATCTGTTTTGGCGTACGTTGCGCGAACTCTTGAGCGCTATCTTCAACTTCAAGCACGGCGTTGTCAGCCAATTGGTAAAACCTTTCCACTAATTCCACTTACCTGCAGATACTTTCTGTAAATCTCTATGCAACTAAGTTGCACTTAAGTTACAAAAGCAAATACCACACGGTAGATCAGCCCAGGCAAAAGCCAAAGCAAGATGTGAACGGTACTAAACCTGTGGCTAAATTAAAACCCCAAATGTCCGATTTATGGACTTTTCAGGCCTCGATTGGATAACGATTCTTATCTATTAGCGGCTAATTAGGGGTGGAAGTGGCCACGTCTAGGGCGATAGATACGTCTAAGACTACGACTTTGGCGCCCCTGAGGGCAGGCCGCGGAAGAGCTGAATCGGGATCAATGCGCCCAGCATCATCAAAACCACCCAGAGGAACCCTAGATCGGCATCGATCATCGTTCCAGCAATTGCCGGCCCGATTACTCCCGATACACCCCACTGCATTCCCATCAAGGCATTAGCTCGGCCCCGTAAATGTTCAGGTGAAAGTTCATTAGCTAGGGCGGGGGCCGTTGGTGACCAGACCATTTCGCCAAATGCAAAAACAATCTGGCTAATGGATAGCAAGATACCGGCGACAAAGAGCGGTGCCAGAGGGGTGATCCCAACAAAGAGCCAAGAGAGCGCCCAGATTAGCGAAACCATAACCAGTGCATGTGATTTAGAGATTCGCCCAAGTAATTTCAGAACTAGCGGCTGCAAAATAAAAATAGTTGCGGTGTTGGCACCAAAAATAATTCCTAACCATTTTGGCGAAAGATCTAAATATTGAGTAGCAAATAATGGAATGCCAGCCATGGTTGCGCCATATCCAAAAATCATCAAGACCAATCCACCAAAGGAAAGTCGCATCAAGCTCGGTATTTTAAATAGTTCTGAATAAGTACCGGTTTTAGGTTCATCTTTTTCGGCAATATATTTTCCAACTTCGGGGCCACGTAAAGAAGCAATGGCTAAGAAGAAAATCATAAATGTGCATGCATCAACAATGTAAAGAATTTGATACGAACGTAGCGAGCTATTCGAAACGATGGCAGAGGAAATTAAACCGCCCAGCCCCAAACCTAAATTCAAGAGCATAAAATTTAGGCCAAAAATCTTCTGTCGATCTTCGGGCTTAGTCATTCGAGTTAACATCACTGTTTGAGCTGGCCAGGTGGTGCTATCGCCAATCGCGCTGACAGTTGCAACCACGATTGCCATCGACTTGTTATCTACAAATGCCCACGAGGCAGTTGCTGAAATTTTTAACAATAAACCAGTCAAAATAACTTTCTTGGGACCAATGCGATCAATAAGTGCTCCGCATGGGCCACCCACCAATAGCGCCATAAATGCGCTCCAGGCGAGTAATAGACCGCCAAAAGTTGTGGTGAATCCCCGCATATCGTTCAGGTAAACCAAGAGCAATGACATTGTCATTCCCCCGCCAATGGCATTGAAGCCGACTCCCAAAACTAGCCTGCGCGCCTTCGGGGTAAGTAGCTCGAAATATTCGGTGAAATAGCGCATTAGCCGAGCCTATAACTCTGCGACAATACCTGTCATGTCCATGAATGCGAGCCCAGGTTTTAAATTTGAAATCGAGAAATCGGCCGAGAACTCTTTTGCGCGTACAGGCACGCTTACGACTCCAAATGGCGTAATTGAAACACCCGCCTTTATTCCAGTCGGAACTAAAGCAACTGTTAAATCAGTTTTGCCTGAAACCATGCGCGAACTTGGATCACAAGCGCTTCTTTCAAATGCTTACCATTTATATCTACAGCCAGGTCCTGATATTTTGGATGAGGCCGGTGGGCTTTCAAAGTTTATGAATTGGAATGGACCAACATTTACCGATAGCGGTGGTTTCCAAGTTTTATCACTTGGCGTCGGCTTTAAGAAAGTTCTGGCGATGGATGCCAAAACTTTTCGCGCCGATGATGTGATCGCTGGAAATAAAGAGCGGTTGGCTCATGTTGATGATGATGGCGTAACTTTTAAATCGCATTTAAACGGTTCAATGCATCGATTCACGCCCGAGGTTTCGATGCAGATTCAACATAAAATTGGTGCGGACATCATGTTTGCTTTTGATGAATGCACAACGCTTCACAACACCCGTGGCTACCAAGAACGCGCACTTGAGCGAACATATGCATGGGCAATTCGCTGTTTAGATGAACATCATCGTTTAACAGTTGAGCGCGCCGACAAACCATATCAAGCGTTATTTGGCGTAATCCAAGGCGCTCAATATGAAGATCTGCGCCGCAAAGCTGCCCAGGACTTGGGCTCACTTGAGTCTTCAGGTATCTCACTTGATGGCTTTGGTATCGGTGGTGCACTAGATAAAGATTCTCTTGGCAAGATTGTGCAATGGGTAAATAGCGAACTGCCTGAGGGAAAGCCCAAGCATTTACTCGGCATTGGTGCCCCAGAAGACCTATTTATCGGGGTTGAAAGCGGTATTGATACCTTCGATTGCGTTCTAGCTTCCCGAATCGCACGTTCCAGCGCCGTCTACACAATGACCGGTCGCTACAACCTAACCAACGCAACTTATAAGCGAGATTTCAATCCAATCGATAGTGAGTGCGATTGCTACACCTGCAAGAACTACACCCGCGCTTATTTAAACCATTTATTCCATGGCAAAGAAATGATTGCTGCAACCTTGGCGACAATTCATAATGAGCGCTACATCGTGCGATTGGTAGATCAAATGCGTGCAGCGCTAAAGACCGGACATTTCTTTGATCTAAAGGAAGAGTTCATGGGGCGCTTCAAGCACAAGTCAGGGCAGCACCACGACTAATTAAGTTTGTTAGTTAATCACCAAACTTGGTTTTGAAATCAGCAACTGAAATTTCGTAGATATTTTCGGGGCCATCTTCTTCATCTATTTGAACGCCTATAAATGGAAAACCAAAGTGCTCAACAACTTTAATTGAAGGCGCATTTTCCGGGCTCACAGTATATCTAAATGATTTAACACCTGGTTGCTCAAGTGCCCATTTCCACATTCCCATAAGCGCTTCTTTCGCATATCCCTGATTCTGAAAATCGCTTTCAATGCCCAGACCAATTTCAATCATGCCATTTTCATCAGGGACGCCATGGAAACTAGTTGATCCGATAACTTCTCGGCTGTTCTTTTGCACAATGAATCTGACAAACCACTTATTGCAACTGGCATCTACTTTTACTTGCGGCACTCGCCAGTGCAGCGGCCCTTGAAAATCAACCAGCACGCGATGTGGGTTCGATATTTCAGCTTTATCCAGAATTGGCCGATCATCACGGTCTTCGAAAAGAGTAATCAAATCAGCGCCCGAGATATGGTGAAGCTCAAGTCGCTCAGTATCAATTACCGGCTGGATCAGATTGATTTCTTCGCTCTTTATCATTGCGCAGAGTTTAAATGATAAAGAGCGCTTGGGCTTTCCCCACCGCCTGATCTCGGCCATTTGCCTTAAGTTTGCGGTAAATATTACGTAAGTGCGTCTTCATCGTGTTATGAGAAATATGTAGGTTCTTGCCGATAGCGGTAATTGGTTTACCTGAAGCCAGCGAGCGCAACACATCTATTTCGCGTTTAGTTAAAGGCTCGGTAAGTGTCGAATTCTGGCCGGCTTTTGTGCTCATTCGATTAGCCGCAGCTCTAGCAAGTTCCTCTAAATAAACAGTTGGACGTTTCGCTGCACTGCGAATGATCAGTTCAAGAATTTGCGGGTCCTGGCGTAAGAAAGTTTCTTTTGCGCCCACTCGGGAACCGATATCTAGGGCACTCTTTAGCGCATCTAGTGCAACAGTCTCTTTATCTAAGCTTGCTGAACAGAGAACTAGATTTTTCCAGATCAGATCTCTTGGGCTAGTTGCAGAGAGATTGGCTGGAATTTCCTTTAATTTATTCTCACCTTTGCTGACTGCTGACAAAGATTGGCGATAACGATTTGCATAAAGTAGATCATTTGGCAATCGATTTAGAATCTGATGAGCCCGATCATAATCTCGAACTGCGAAGCGAAGGATTAACTCATTCAAGTCAATCAACATACTCAGACCATCTTCACCTTTAAATGAGGTGGCTAGGGCTC
>JNSK01000058.1_pt1 | contig 22597 bp, 20 predicted proteins | sample 210681 | NCBI WGS metagenome assembly JNSK01 (sample SAMN02808684, study PRJNA238866) | freshwater metagenome | biome: fresh water; feature: freshwater reservoir; material: water; isolation source: water column of the freshwater reservoir Embalse de Amadorio in Spain | place: Spain: Valencia ...
CGAGATTTAGTTGTAAGCGCCGGGTTCATGCGGATCTTGTCACCGGAATATGTCAGAACATTTAAAGTTATAAATAGCCACCCTGCCCTATTGCCACTTTTTCCTGGGGCACATGCCGTTCGCGATGCACTCGCTGCAGGCGCAACAGAGACTGGCACGACAATTCACTGGGTGGATGAAGGTGTAGATACCGGCGAAGTCATTGCGCAGGCCAAAGTTGAGATCACACCAACTGATACCGAGGAAAGCTTGCACGAACGCATTAAGATTATCGAACGCGGTCTCATTGTTGCGACCATTCCGCAAGTTTTAGCCGAACTTAAATAGGAAGCAGAACTTAAATGAGTGATCGCAAAGTAATTCGCCGGGCGCTAGTGAGTGTTTACGATAAAGATCGTCTCCTTGAAATTGGTGCTGCTCTAAGTAAAGCCGGAGTCGAGATACTTTCAACTGGCTCAACTGCTGCCAATTTAGCTGCAGCTGGAATTGCCGTAACTGAAGTTAGCGATTACACCGGCTTTCCTGAAATTATGGGTGGTCGAGTTAAGACTCTGCATCCGCGTGTTCATTCCGGAATTTTGGCCGATCAGAATAACCCCGAACATTTAGCTGCGATTGCTGAACTTGATATCGCACCTTTTGATCTAGTAATTATTAACTTATATCCATTCGCAGCAACCATCGCAGCTGGATCTACCTTTGCTGATGCTATTGAGCAGATTGATATTGGCGGGCCATCAATGTTGCGTGGTGCGGCTAAGAATCATGGTTCTGTCGCAGTAATAAGCCAAACCTCGCAATATGACCAGTTATTGGCAGCACTTAACGCAGGTGGCTTTACTAGCACTGAACGACAACAACTAGCCCTTGAAGTTTTTCGAACCACAGCTGAATATGACTTGACCATCGCAACTTGGCTTGCTGAACAAGGTGCAACTGAAAAATTACCTAATTGGTTTGGTGCCATCTACAAAGCCGAGCACTCATTGCGCTACGGCGAGAATCCGCATCAAAGCGCTGTAATTTATAAATCATCAGGGGCCGGAATTGTGGGCGCTAAACAATTGCACGGCAAAGAGATGTCTTTTAACAATTACACCGATGCCGATGCAGCGTGGCGAGCAGCGCTAGATCACGATAGCCCTGCCGTTGCGATCATTAAGCATGCCAACCCATGTGGGATTGCAACTGGTTCAAATATCTCGAATGCATATTTAAAGGCGCATGAATGTGATTCGGTTTCGGCATTTGGGGGAGTCGTTGCCGCAAATCGCAAAGTAGATTTAGCAATGGCCGAGCCACTCTCTAAGATTTTCACTGAGGTAGTTATTGCGCCGGCATATGATGCTGATGCGCTCGAACTCTTAATGAAGAAACCTTCAATTCGCATTCTGCAATGCGAAACAGCTGCAATTAATCCAATTGAAATGCGCCCTGTATCAGGCGGTGCACTTCTGCAGGAAACTGATTTAATCGATGCAGCTGGCGACAGCGCTGCAAATTGGGTTCAAGTTTCTGGCGCACCAGTTAATTCAGAAACGCTAAGCGATCTCGAATTTGCTTGGCGCTCTGTGCGCGCAGTAAAGAGCAACGCCATTTTGTTGGCTAAAGACGGAGGCGCTGTCGGTATCGGAATGGGACAGGTAAATCGCGTCGATTCAGCCAAGCTCGCAGTTGATCGAGCAGGTGATCGAGTGGCGGGATCAGTTGCTGCCAGCGATGCCTTCTTCCCCTTTGCCGATGGCCTTGAAATATTGCTAGCTGCCGGCGTAAAAGCGGTAGTTCAACCCGGTGGCAGCGTGCGCGATGAAGAGGTTATTGCTGCTGCAAAAGCAGCCAATGTTGCAATGTTCTTGACTAGTACAAGACACTTCTCTCATGCATAAGGCGCGGATTCTAGATGGCAAGGCTCTTGCCACCATTGTTAAAGCAGATCTACGCACTCGCACCGAAGCGCTAATTGCTCGTGGCATCACACCCGGTTTGGGTACCGTCTTAGTTGGCGATGATCCAGGTTCGCACTCATATGTCGCTGGCAAGCATCGTGATTGCCAAGAAGTTGGCATCAATTCCATCCGCGTTGATTTACCTGCCAGTGCAACACAAGCAGATGTAATGGCGGCAATTAAAGATTTAAATGCTGCGAAAGAATGCACCGGTTATATCGTGCAATTACCGATGCCAAATGGAATTAATGCGCAAGTAATTCTTGAAGCAATTGATCCGGCTAAAGATGCCGATGGTTTGCACCCGATGAATTTAGGTCGTTTGGTTAGTGGGTATGCCGCACCTCTTCCATGTACTCCGCGCGGCATCGTTGCGTTATTGCGTCATTACGAAGTTCCAATTGCGGGTGCTGAAGTTTGTGTGATTGGCCGTGGCTTAACAGTTGGTCGCCCTCTTGGTTTATTACTTACTCGCAAAGAGGAAAATGCCACAGTTACATTGACCCACACTGGCACCAAAGATTTAGCTAAGCATGTGAAGGCGGCAGATATCGTTGTAGCCGCAATCGGTAAAGCACATTTCTTAACTGCTGAAATGATTAAACCGGGTGCGACTGTTTTAGATGTTGGCATCTCGCGCACTGATGCCGGGCTGCTCGGCGATGTGCACCCAGAAGTTTTCGAGGTAGCTGCAAATATCGCGCCAATGCCTGGCGGAGTAGGGCCAATGACGCGGGCAATGCTCTTAACTAATGTGGTCGAAGCATGCGAGTAATCGCTTATTCGTTGGTGGCGGCCGGGGTCGTAGTTGGTGCGCTTGGACTAGTGCGAACTGGATCACTTTTGATCGCCGTCGGTACGGGAATTTTCGCTCTTTCGCAGCGCAATCAACGCAAAATCGAACTCTATTTACCGCTGGCTATTTCAATTAGCCTCTTTGTGCTGGCAGTAGCACTTCCGCGCGGGCGATAGGATTTACCTCGACCTCAAGATATTTCTTAAATTCAGGAGAACTGCAAATGGGTAGCAAAGTCACAGTAGTAGGCGCCGGTTTCTATGGTTCAACAACCGCAATGCGCTTAGCTGAATACAACATCTTCGACACAGTAGTTCTTACCGATATCGTCGAAGGAAAGCCAGAAGGTTTGGCGCTCGACATGAATCAATCTCGTTCAATCGAAGGTTTCGAAACAAAAATTATTGGCGCAACTACAACTGCAGAAGGCGCTGGATATGAAGCAACTGCAAATTCTGATGTTGTTGTAATTACTGCTGGTCTGCCACGTAAGCCAGGCATGAGCCGCATGGATCTAATCGGCGTTAATGCTGGAATCGTGCGCGGCGTTGCCGAAAACATTGCTATGCATTCTCCAAATGCAGTGATCATCGTGGTTTCAAATCCACTTGATGAAATGACAGCACTTGCTCAGATCGCAACTGGATTTCCAAAGCATCGCGTAATGGGTCAAGCTGGAATGCTAGATACCGCACGCTTTACCGACAATGTTGCCGAAAAACTTGGTGTAAAGGTCGCATCTGTTAAGACGCTAACTCTTGGTTCACATGGCGACACCATGGTTCCAGTCCCAAGCCGTTGCACAGTTGATGGCAAGCCGCTTTCAGATCTTCTTTCCCAAGAAGAGATTGATGCTCTTGTTGATCGCACACGTAATGGTGGCGCTGAAGTTGTCGCTCTACTAAAGACTGGCTCTGCTTATTACGCACCATCTGCTGCTGCAGCTCGCATGGCAAAAGCTGTGATCGAAGATTCTGGCGCTGTAATGCCAGTTTGTGCTTGGGTTGATGGCGAATATGGAATTTCTGGTGTCTATCTCGGTGTTGAAGCTGCGATCGGTCGCACCGGTATCACCAAGGTAGTTGAAAGTGATTTAACTGAATCTGAAGTTGCCGCCCTAAAGGTTGCAGCTGAAGCTGTCCGTGCAAAACAAGCCGATGTCCAAACCCTTTAAGGAGCCACTTTAAATGTCAAAAATTAAAGTAGTAGGAACCGTTGTCGAATTAGATGGCGATGAAATGACTCGCATCATGTGGCAGTTCATCAAGGATTCCTTGATCCTGCCATACCTTGATGTAAACCTTGAGTACTACGACTTAGGCATGGAAAATCGCGATGCAACTGATGATCAGGTAACTATCGATTCAGCACATGCGATCCAGAAGCATGGCGTTGGTATCAAGTGCGCAACCATTACTCCTGATGAAGCCCGCGTTGAAGAATTCGGCCTTAAGAAGATGTGGAAGTCTCCTAACGGAACTGTTCGCAATATTCTCGGTGGCGTAATTTTCCGCGAGCCAATCATCATCAGCAATGTGCCGCGTCTAGTTCCAAACTGGACTAAGCCAATTGTGATTGGTCGTCACGCATTCGGTGATCAGTACCGTGCCACAGATTTCAAGGTCCCAAGCGCCGGTAAGTTAACAATGACATTTGTACCTGAAGATGGTTCAGCACCAATCGAGCACACTGTTTACGATTTCAAATCATCAGGTGTTGCTATGGGTATGTATAACCTCGATGATTCAATTCGCGATTTCGCATATGCCTCATTGAACTACGGCCTATTGCGTAAGTACCCGGTTTACCTTTCAACTAAGAACACCATCCTTAAGGCTTACGATGGTCGCTTCAAAGATATCTTCGAAGAGATCTACCAAGCAGAATTTAAGGAGAAGTTCGAAGCTGCCGGTATCTGGTACGAGCACCGCCTAATTGATGACATGGTTGCTATGTCATTGCGTATGGAAGGTGGCTACGTCTGGGCATGTAAGAATTACGACGGCGATGTGCAGTCAGATACTGTCGCACAGGGTTACGGTTCACTTGGTTTGATGACATCAGTATTGATGACACCAGATGGAAAGATCGTTGAATCAGAAGCTGCTCACGGCACTGTTACTCGCCACTATCGCGATCACCAAAAGGGCAAGGCAACTTCAACTAACCCAATCGCATCAATCTTCGCTTGGACTCGTGGCTTAGCTCACCGTGCAAAGCTTGATAACAATGCCGAACTTGCTCAGTTCTGCGACACCCTCGAGCGCGTTTGTATCGAAACCGTTGAAGAAGGAAAGATGACAAAGGATCTATCTCTTCTAATTTCAAAGGATGCGCCGTATCAAACAACTCAAGAGTTCTTAAATTCAATTGATGAGAACTTAAAGAAGGCCATGTCAAAGTAAATGGCCTAAAAGGCAATAGCTTAAAAGAATCCCCGTCGATTAATTTCGGCGGGGATTTTCTTTATCTAAATTGTTATAAATAGGACATAAGGCAGTTTCATTGAGGGCTAGCCCCTAGTTAGCACCCTTCCACTCGATTTAGATCGGGTCTACCTTCTTGCCAACAGTTACGCGCCAATCGAGTAACTGACCTAGGAGAAGAAATGACTGATTTCATCGCTCCCGGCCAACCCGGCAGCAAAGTTGTATATCAATCGCGTTACGACCACTGGATAAATGGCAAGTATGTTGCGCCAGACTCAGGCCAGTATTTTGAAAATGTTACGCCGGTAACTGGAAAAGTTTTCTGTGAAGTTGCCCGCGGTAATGCGAAAGATATTGATAAGGCACTTGATGCAGCACATGCTGCGGCTCCTGCTTGGGGCAAGACATCTGCTACCGAACGCGCAAACATTCTAAATAAGATTGCCGATCGCATGGAAGCAAATGTTGAAGCGATTGCCGTTGCTGAAACCTGGGAGAACGGAAAACCAATCCGTGAAGCTCTCTATGTTGATATTCCCCTCGCAATTGATCACTTCCGCTACTTCGCCGCTGCGATTCGGGCACAAGAAGGCAGCGCGGGCGAGTTAGACCATGACACCGTGGCTTATCACTTCCACGAACCACTTGGCGTAGTTGGTCAGATTATTCCGTGGAACTTCCCAATTCTGATGGCAGTATGGAAGTTAGCGCCAGCGATTGCTGCAGGTAATTGTGTTGTTCTTAAGCCAGCTGAACAAACACCAGTTTCGATTCTCTTCTTGATGGATATCATCAAAGATCTATTGCCAGATGGCGTAGTAAATATCGTTAACGGTTTTGGTGTTGAGGCAGGAAAGCCACTTGCATCTTCTCCTCGCATTGCCAAGATTGCATTTACCGGAGAAACCTCAACTGGTCGATTGATTATGCAGTACGCATCTGAAAACATCATTCCAGTAACGCTGGAACTAGGCGGCAAGAGCCCAAATATCTTCTTCAATGATGTGGCTGCTGAAAATGATGCTTTCTACGATAAAGCACTTGAAGGTTTCACCATGTTTGCAGTTAACCAAGGTGAAGTTTGTACCTGTCCATCTCGCGGTCTAGTTGAAGCGAAGATTTACGACAAGTTCTTGGGCGATGTAACTGGCCGTACCAATGCCATCAAGATGGGACATCCACTAGATCTCTCAACCATGATGGGCGCTCAAGCAAGCAATGATCAGCTAGAAAAGATCTTGTCTTACCTTGATATTGGCAAGAAGGAAGGCGCCAAAGTAATTACAGGTGGCGAGCGCGCAGATCTAGGTGGCGAGCTAGCTGGTGGCTATTACGTAATGCCAACGATCTTTGAAGGTAATAACAAGATGCGAATTTTCCAAGAGGAAATTTTCGGTCCAGTTGTCTCCGTTACTAAGTTCGATGGCTTTGATCAAGCGATGGAAATCGCAAATGACACCTTGTACGGTCTAGGTGCAGGTGTCTGGTCCCGCGATATCAATACTGCCTACCGGGCGGGCCGCGAGATTAAGGCTGGTCGCGTTTGGACCAACTGCTATCACGCTTATCCAGCCGGTGCCGCCTTTGGTGGCTACAAATCATCAGGTATTGGTCGCGAGACTCATAAGATGATGCTTGATCATTACCAACAGACTAAGAATCTGTTAGTTTCATACTCACCAAATAAACTTGGCTTCTTCTAAGAATCCTAAGGAGTACTAATGGCCCTGCCGTCGCGAGTGGATCTTTCACCTGCGGCGGCAGAGCTATTGGTGAAATTAACTTCAATAAATGGCCCGCTAATGTTTCATCAATCAGGTGGCTGTTGTGATGGTTCGTCGCCAATGTGTTACTTAAAAGGCGAATTTCGAGTAGGCGGGGCCGATGTATTAATCGGCGAGCTATTAATTGCTCAATTAGATGAAGCAATTCAAGTTTGGATGTCGGCAGAGCAATTCGAATATTGGAAACATACCCACCTAACTATTGATGTGGTTGATGGTCGCGGCGGGGGATTCTCATTGGAAAGCACTGAGGGCAAGCGTTTCCTTGTTCGATCGCGGTTATTTACAGATGAAGAGTGGGCGATCCTTGAAAATTCGCCAGTTCCGACTGGAGCAAATTAAGGAATTAAAAAACCCCGCCGATTAATATCGGCGGGGTTTTTTAATTTAATTCTTACTTAGATGCGCTCACCTGTTGTTGCATTAAATAGGTGAACTGCAGCTGGGTTAGCTGTAACAGTGATGGTCTGTCCTGGCTTAGGTGGATTCTTTGGATCCCAGCGAACAATTACTTGTGCGCCTTCTTCAGTTACATTGGCAAACTTCACTGCAGTATCAACTGGAGTTCCGTATACGAATGCATCAGCACCTAGTTCTTCAACAACTTCAACCAGAACGTCAAAGCCAGTAGATGATGGTGTGAAGCCTTCTGGACGGATACCAACTGTGATTGTTGCGCCAGCGCTTGCTGGAACATCAATACCAAGTGAACCAAGCTTTGCCTGACCGCCAGATACTGGAGCATTTAGCAAGTTCATCGCAGGAGATCCGATGAAGCCAGCAACGAATGCATTTGCTGGGTTATCGTAAAGATTACGTGGGGTATCTACTTGTTGCAGGAAACCATCCTTGAGAACTGCAACGCGATCACCCATGGTCATAGCTTCAACCTGGTCGTGAGTTACATAAACAGTTGTGATTCCAAGACGACGCTGAAGAGCTGCGATCTGAGTACGTGTAGCTACACGTAACTTGGCATCAAGGTTTGATAGTGGTTCATCCATTAAGAAAACTTGTGGTTCGCGAACAATCGCACGACCCATTGCAACGCGCTGACGCTGTCCGCCAGAAAGTGCCTTTGGCTTGCGATCTAGATATGGCTCGAGGTCGAGCAACTTTGCAGCTTCCTTTACACGACGTTCGCGTTCATCCTTTGGAGTTCCGGCGATCTTTAGTGCAAATCCCATGTTCTCGGCGACAGTCATGTGTGGGTAAAGCGCATATGACTGGAAGACCATTGCGATATCGCGATCTTTTGGCGCAACATTTGTTACGTCGCGGTCACCGATCAAGATACGACCGGCATCGATCTCTTCAAGACCGGCCAACATACGAAGTGATGTTGATTTACCGCAACCTGAAGGACCAACTAGAACTAGAAATTCCCCATCATTTACAGTGAGTTCAAGTTCGTTAACTGCTGGCACAGTTGTGCCTGGGTAGATACGTGATGCTTTGTCGAATACGACATTTGCCATTTTTATTCTTCCTTATCCGGGCAGGTACGTGCCCGACGATCCGTTGGATGAGGTGACTACGGCGGTTGCCGCAATCGGTGGCCAAAGGTTACCCAGCCCACGCTCAAAAGAGCAATACCTGCGCATAAGTTGATTCGTGGCGCGTATAGTTCGGATTCTTATGGAGTCTCACTCGCTGGGCGCTATCGCCTCAGATCTTGGAATAGTCGCTCTCTTCATCATTCTGGGTAGCTTCTTCGTGGCTGCCGAAATCGCCCTGATCTCGCTGCGAGATAGCCAGGTCAAGCAGTTAGCCGGCAAGAGCAAACGGGGCGCTCGTGTGGCCCTATTGGCCGAGAACCCCAATCGATTCTTATCAGCCGTTCAAGTTGGCGTGACTCTTTGCGGGCTCTTCTCCGCCGCGATCGGCGCTGAACGACTTAGCGTTTATCTCGAACCAGTTTTAACAGATCTAGGGCTTAGCGATTCGCTGGCTAATGTATTAGCGCTAATCGGAATCACCTTGGTCGTTGCTTATTTCTCTTTGGTATTTGGCGAATTAGCACCAAAGCGAATTGCACTTTCGCGTGCTGAAAATATTGCCATGGGTTCTGCTGCCATCGTTGATACCTTTGCCAAACTTTTCCGTCCCATTATCTGGGTCTTATCTAAATCAACCGATGTAGTTGTACGAGTTTTTGGCGTCGATCCAAATGAAACGCGCAATCAAATTTCCGAAGAAGAGTTACTTGATTTAGTAGCTGGGCATGCCGCACTTAGCGATGAAGAGCGAGATATCGTTGAAGAAGTTTTCAATGCCTCTGAACGCCAAATCCATGAAGTTATGGTGCCTCGCACTGAAGTTGATTTTATGGATGCTTCCTTAACAGTTGGTAAAGCAATTGCACTTGCCATAGATAAAGCGCACTCACGTTATCCAGTGGTACGCGGTTCTTCAGATGAAGTAATTGGTTTTATCCATGTACGCGATCTATTGGATACTTCGCTGGTAAGTCCAGGCGGAAAAATTCAAGAGCTAGTGCGAAACATTATGTTCTTGCCCGGAACTAAGGGAATTCTGCCTGCCTTAACTGAGATGCGAAATCAAGGCCAACATGTCGCTATCGTCTTAGATGAATATGGTGGCACCGACGGAATCATCACCTTGGAAGATCTAGTGGAGTGCCTAATCGGTGATATTCGCGATGAATATGACAGCCATGAAGTAGAGATTGCTCAAGAAGCCCGTACAGGTGACTTTGAGATCGATGGCCTCATTTCGATTGAAGATCTATTGGATGATGCGGGCATTGAGATTCCCGAAGGCCCATATGAAACAGCCAGCGGATTTGTTATGCATTTTCTCGGGCGAATCCCAGTAGAAAACGATGTTGTTAGCGTCAACGGCTTGCGCATCACCGTGCTTTCAATGGAAGGCAAACGAGCGGGACGGCTATTGATCTCGCGCAACTCATAATTCGTGCGAGAATAAACCTCATGAGTACACAGAAACGAATCCTCTCTGGAATTCAACCGACCAGTGAATCGTTTCACCTGGGAAATTACTTGGGCGCCCTCAAGCAATGGGTTGCTCTTCAAGATGGCAATGATGCTTTTTACTGCATCGTAGATTTACATGCACTTACTGGTGATGCCGATCCAGCCTTACTGCGTAAGCGAACCTTGGCTTCAGCTGCTCAATTAATAGCGCTAGGAATCTCACCAGAAAAATCAACGCTCTTTGTGCAATCCCAAGTTCCGCAACATAATCAACTTGGCTGGATCATGGAATGCATTGCTGGTTTCGGCGAAGCAAATCGCATGACGCAATTTAAGGATAAGTCGGCTAAAGGTGGTGCAGATTCTGCGCGCGTTGGTTTATTTACCTATCCAATGTTGCAAGCAGCTGACATTCTCCTATATCAAGCCCATCAAGTTCCGGTAGGCGAAGATCAACGTCAACACATTGAGCTAACTCGAGATCTAGCAAACCGATTTAATACTCGATACGGCAACACCTTCCGAATTCCTGATGGCTATATCTTGAAATCTGGCGCCAAGATTTACGATCTACAAGACCCAACTGCCAAGATGAGTAAATCGTCTAGCTCTGTTGCTGGCGTGTTAGAAATAATGGATACCCCTGAATCTAATGCTAAGAAGATTAAGAGCGCAGCCACTGATGCTGAACGCGAGATTAAGTTTGATGAGAAAAATAAGCCCGGAATTAGCAACTTGCTAACAATTCACTCAGCTCTATCCGGCCAGAGCATTGAGCAATTGGAAAGTGATTTTGTGGGTAAGGGCTATGGCGACTTTAAAGGCGCTGTCGCCGAGGTAGTGGTTGAATATTTCCGACCAATTAGAGCTCAAGCGCTTGAACTACTTCAAGATGAAGCCCATCTGCTCTCAATCCTGCATGAAGGCTCACGAAAAGCTCGCGAAGTTGCAGCAGCGACAATTGCTACGACTTATAGCAATATGGGGATGGTCCAGTGAAGTTTAAGTCGCCGCTGCTGGCGCTGATCATCAGTTTTTCAGTTGCAATTCCGCTTTCACCTCTTGCAACCGCAGCTCCAGCAAATCTAAACCTATGCGTCGCTTATGACTTAGGTGGCCCGGGGGATCGCTCTTATAACGACGCTGTATTAGCTGGCCTTACCAAAGCTAAGAAAACTTTGAATTTCACCTTTGAAGGATTTATTACCGATGGCAGCGAAGGCGATCGGGAGAAGCGCATTCGCGCCATGATTAGCAAAGGCTGCGCGCCAATTTTGGCTATCGGAAATGGTTATGTTCCAGTAATTAAGCGTCTATCTCTGGAATTTCCAAACCAACAATTCTCACTTTTAAATGATGCATCTATCGCGAGTTTAAATGTAACTTCATTGATTTTTGCAGATAAGCAAGTTGGTTATTTAGCCGGGTCGGCTGCAGCCCGTATTTCTAAGAGTTTAAAGGTTGCAGTTCTTTTGCCAAGCGCAAATGCAAAACTTGAAAGTGGGTTTTTGCTTGGAGCCAATGCAGCTAAGAAGAAAGTGAAAGTGACATTCAAAGTTGCTAACACCGCTTTAGGTGATACAGCTAAAGCGTTAGCGACAGATGGCAATGATGTAATTTTCGTCGCAACAACGGGTTCGGATAACGACATCTTTAACGCTGTAACTAAATTTAACGAGAGCAAGAAGAAAAGCACTGCCGAAGTTGGCGTGATAACAATCGAACCTGATCAGTATTTAACTGTTACTCCAATGACTCAAAAGTATCTACTGGGCGCAATTAGCAAGCGAGTAGATAATGCAATTTTGGATATCGTGAACTCAGCAATTAAAGATCAGCAGATCTCTGATGTTTTAGATCCAGCACTTGGCATTTACGGCCGTGAATATGGCATTACCGGCGGGAATATCGAGTTCGCTATTTGGTCGCCAAAACTCTTAACTTTTAAGGCATCTCTAGCCGCCGCCTCTCGCTCGGCCGCGAAACTTTAAAGTTCTACTCTAGAGTTTTCCCAATCGTTACCTTGATTTAGCCTATTTTGCGCATCTTTATTGGGTAAATTTCAAATTTAATACTAGGCTCAACGGTACAAAGAGGAACTATCTAGCCTGGACGCATGTACATCTAGATAGCCATACTTGCGAAAACCCCCGTTAGATACAACTTGGAGGAAAATTGAAGAAGTCAAAGCTAGTAGCCATTCTTGCGGCTACCACTGTTGCAGCAAGCCTCGCGCTTGTTCCATCAGCAACTGCAGCAACTAAGACCAAAGCATGTTTAGCACTTGATACCGGTGGCGTAGATGACAAGTCATTCAACGCAGCTTCATGGGCTGGTGCTCAAGCAATTGCTAAGGCAAATAAGAACGTAACAGTTTCATACTTACCAGCATCTTCAGGTGCTGACTTTGCTCCAAACATCAAGAAGTTTGTTGATCAAAAATGTAATGTAATCATCGGTGTTGGTTTCGCTATTTCAGGTGCGATCGTTGCATCAGCAAAGGCAAACCCAAAGGTTAAGTACGCAGTTGTTGACGATGCAGCTCTAGATTGCAACGCTGACTACTCAGTATGTAACCCAGTTAAGAATGTAAAGGGTCTTACCTTCAAGACTCAGGAATCTTCATTCCTTGCTGGTTATGCAGCTGCTGCATTCTCATCTAAGGGTGTAGTTGCTACTTACGGTGGCGCTCCATACCCAACAGTTACAGCATTCATGGATGGATTTGCTCAGGGTGTTTACTACTACAACCAGGTAAAGAAGAAGGGCGTTCGCGTCCTTGGTTGGAACCGCGACACCAAGAATGGTGAATTCGTTGGCGACTTCTCAAACACTTCAAAGGCACTTCAGATCTCTAAGAACTTCGAGCAAGCTGGCGCAGATGTAATCTTCCCAGTTGCTGGTGGTCTTGGTGGAGCTACAGCACAGAACTCAATGGACGGAAAGAAGTCAGTAACAATCTGGGTAGATACAGATGGTTACGTTTCAGCTGCTAAGTACCGTTCAGTTCTTCTAACATCAGTAATGAAGGGTCTGGGCGAATCTATCCAGGCTGTTATCGCTGAAGTTAACGCTGGAAAGTTCACAAACAAGGCATATGTCGGAACACTTGCTAACAAGGGAACACGCCTAGCGTCATTCCACGATCTAGCATCAGCTGTTCCTTCAACTTTGTCTAAGGAAATCGCAGCGATTCAGAAGAAGATCGTTGCTGGTTCAATCAAGGTTGACTAAGTAATAAATTAAGTAATAGCGGCGCAGCGAGCAATCGCTGCGCCGCTATTGTTTTATACCTTTATAGCGTAGATTTGCGCCATGTCTTTGGAACTGCGTGGCATTACAAAACAATTTGGTTCGCTAGTTGCGAATGACGATATTAATTTCAAAGTTGAATCCGGCGAGATCCATGCAATCTTGGGTGAAAATGGCGCCGGCAAATCAACTTTAATGAATATTGTTTATGGCCTGCTCTCGCCAGATAAAGGCGAAATTTTAGTTGATGGCAAAGAGATAAAGATCAATAGTCCGCTCGATGCGTTAGCAGCCGGAATCGGAATGGTTCATCAACATTTCATGTTGATACCAGTATTTACGGTTGCCGAGAACATTGTGCTTGGGCATGAGAAAACTAATCGTGCTGGGTTATTAGATCTAGAAACTGCTCGTCAAGAAATTAATCGCGTTTCAAAAGAATTTAACTTTGAAGTTGATCCAGATGCGCTTATTGAAGATTTGCCAGTTGGTATTCAGCAGCGGGTAGAAATTATTCGTGCTCTAATTTATAACTCAAAGATTTTAATCCTTGATGAACCAACTGCAGTCTTGACCCCGCAAGAAACCGATGAACTGCTAACTAATATGAAAAAGCTCCGTGATTCAGGGCGCTCAATAGTTTTCATTACCCATAAGTTGCGCGAAGTAAAGGCAGTGGCCGATAAAATTTCAATTATCCGTCGCGGCAAAGTTGTAGGTACAGTCGAACCATCAGCGAGCCAAGCGGAAATGGCATCACTTATGGTTGGTCGGCCAGTTGATTTAACAGTTGATAAAGCAGCTAGCAACCCTGGTCGCAACATTTTAGAGATCAATAATTTAAACGTGTTAGATCCCTCAGGCCGAGCGCTAGCCAGCAAAATCAACTTAACCGTTGCTGCGGGCGAGGTAGTAGCAGTTGCTGGCGTTCAAGGAAATGGCCAAAGCGAGCTAGCCGAAGCAATCGTCGGCTTGCGCGAGCATTTGGCCGGGTCAATTAAATTATCTAACAATGAGTTAATTGGCCGTTCTGTTGATCAATGTCTAAAAGCCGGCATCGCCTATGTTCCAGAATCTCGCGAACTCGATGGGTTAATTTCGAGCTTTTCGATCACCGAGAACTTGATCCTAGATACTCATACCGAAGCGCCTTATTCAAAGGGAATTTTTTATAAGCCCGCAATGGCTGAGCAAGTCGCGCTAGAGCGAATCAAAGAATTCGATATTCGTGCACAAAGCGCCAGTGATCCCGCTTCATCACTCTCAGGTGGCAACAAGCAGAAAGTCGTTTTAGCTCGCGAACTTTCCCGGCCCGTCGAGCTAGTTGTTGTCTGTCAGCCAACCCGAGGCCTCGATGTGGGTTCCATCGAATTCGTTCATCAACGGCTAATCTCTGAGCGAGATTCTGGTCGAGCTGTTCTCTTATTTAGCACCGAGCTCGATGAAGTTTTCGCGCTAGCTGATCGCATTGCAATTATGTATCGCGGTGAAATCATCGCGATCGTACCTGCCTCCGCATCTCGAGAAGAGGTCGGACTTTATATGGCTGGCATCCAAACAGGTTCAGCAAAAGGTGGCGCAGCATGATTAAAAAAATTCTGAGTAAGACGCTATTGCCGCTCTTTGCATTTTTATTAGCGCTTTTTGTTGGTGGACTAGTTATTGGCTTAACTGAAAATAAGGTACTTGCCAAAATCTCTTCACCGATTGAGTTTCTCAAGATTTTAGGTAGCACAGTCGGAAATGCCTACCTAGCGCTATTCCAAGGTGCTATTTATGATCCGAATTTGGCCGAAGGTAAGGGTTTCTTTGCTGGCTTCTACCCGCTAAGTGAAACAATGGTTGCAACTGCTCCACTTATTCTCTGTGGCCTTTCGGTTGCGCTAGCTTTTAAATCTGGTCTCTTTAACATTGGCGCACAAGGTCAATTTATCTTTGGCGCTATCGGCGCCTCATATATTGGTTTCCATTACGAGCTGCCCATCCTGGCGCATATCTTCTTAGCGATCTTGGCAGGCATTGTGCTTTCGGCAATTTGGGGCGGCATCGTTGGATTGTTAAAGGCTAAAACTGGTGCTCATGAAGTAATTGTCACCATCATGCTTAACTACATTGCAGCTAAATTTATTCTCTTCATTCTTAGTACCAAATATTTCCTACGCCCAGGGCGCTTAGATCCAATTGCACCCTCTGTTAAAGAGAGCGCCATGTTGCCTGGTTTATTTGGCGCGGACTACCGCGTAAATATCGGCATCTTTATCGCACTTGGTGCGGCGGTATTCATCTGGTGGTTATTGAATCGAAGTGTGCTTGGCTTTAGATTCCGCGCCGTTGGAGCCAATGCAAGCGCTGCGCGTACCGCGGGTATCTCGGTCTCTGCTGCGATGATTGCAACAATGGCGATCTCTGGTGCCTTGGCTGGCTTGGGCGGCGCAGTTCATACCCTCGGAAACCAATACGAATTAACTGACACTGTTGCAGCATCATTTGGATTTGATGCAATTACTGTTGCCTTGCTGGGCCGCGGAACTCCACTTGGCGTAGTTCTAGCTTCATTCTTATTTGCTGGCTTACGCGTTGGTGGTCAAACCATGCAAGCAAACGTCGGCGTTCCCGTCGAAATTGTTTTAGTAATTCAAGCCTTAGTTGTGCTGTTCATTGCAGCGCCTGATCTGGTTAAACGGATATTTAGATTGCGCAACCTGCAAGAAGCATCGGCGATGGCTTCGAAGGGATGGAACGGATAATGCAGAATAAAACTTCCATCTCACGCGATGCCAAGCGCAAGTTAAATGGCATTTATGCAATGGGCGTTGCCAGCTTATTTTCTCTTCTGGTTTTCGCATACTTGCCAAAGACCAGTGGCGATGTAACCCTTAGTTTCGTATTAGATGATGAATGGGTTTTGCTGCAGCAATGGGTACTAGATTCCAAAGTTGGGGCATATTCATTCTCATTACTCTCACTTGCATTTACACTGCTCGCATTCCTACTCTTTAAAGCCGGTAAGCGACATGGCTTAGCCATCTTCGGATTCTCAATTGGCTTCTTTATGGCATTTTTATGTTGGGCATCTGCTGGCGATTTCGTGCCATTTACCGGCTTACTGCAAGGCGGATTAATTCTTGCCGTTCCGCTTATTTATGGCTCACTTGCCGGCTTGGTCTGCGAACGTTCAGGCGTAATTAATATTGCGATTGAAGGCCAACTATTGGGAAGTGCATTTGTAGCTGGAGTAGTCGGTAGTTTGGTTCAGAACGCATGGTTAGGGTTATTGATCGCTCCTTTCGCAGGTGCTGCCATCTCACTCTTATTGGCAGTCTTTGCGATTAAATATCGGATCGATCAAGTTATTTTAGGCTTTGTAATCAATGTTCTGATCATCGGCCTTACCAGCTTTGCCGCACAGCGATTCCTGCGTGAAGATCCAGATAAATGGAATGACTCACCAATTTTGCAGCCAATCGATATACCGGTCTTGGCTAAATTACCGATCATTGGTCCAATGTTCTTCTCTCAAACCATCATCATCTACCTGCTCTACGCAATCATCATCATTACTCAGATTGCTCTCTTTAAGAGCAAGTGGGGGCTGCGCATGCGTTCGGTTGGTGAGCTGCCAGTTGCAGCCGAGAGCGTTGGCATTGATGTAAATAAAGTTCGTTTCCGCAATGTATTAATTGCAGGTGCGATTGCTGGATTTGGTGGTGCTTACTTCACAGTCGGATCAGTTGGCGCATTTAGCCGCGAGATGACAGCGGGCATGGGATTTATCGCTCTTGCCGCATTAATCTTTGGTCGCTGGACTCCAGTCGGCGCGCTATCTGCAGCTCTGGTATTTGGCTTTGCCGATCAATTACGAAGCGTTCTATCTATTGCCGGAACTCCTATTCCATCTGCTTTCATGATGATGGTTCCATATATCGCGACCATCATCGCGGTATCTGGCTTCGTTGGCAGAGTGCGCGCACCAGCTGCTGATGGAATTCCTTATCAACGTGGTGGGGCTCATTAATGCCTGATATTGATTGGTCACTTCTTAAGGAACACGCAGTTTCTGCAATGCAGAGTGCGTATGTGCCATATTCAAAATTTCCAGTGGGTGTGGCAGCACTTGTCGATGATGGTCGCATCATCTCTGGCTGCAATGTTGAAAATGCATCTTATGGTCTAACACTTTGTGCTGAGTGCGGATTAGTTTCGAACTTAGTTTTATCAGGCGGCGGCCGGCTAGTTGCCTTTATCTGCGTTGATTTAAATCAGAATTACCTAATGCCATGTGGCCGCTGTCGCCAGTTGCTGCAAGAACATGGCGGAAGCAAGCTCTCGATGATGACCGACCAGGGAGTCAAGCCACTTGCCGAACTATTACCTTGGGCATTTGGCCCAGAAGAGATGGAAAAACGCCTTGATTGAACCATTTGCTGCGGTTGAAATCATTTCAGCTAAGCGCGATCGCAATGAATTAACTGACACCCAGATCGATTGGGTTATTTCAGCCTATACCCGTGGTGTTGTAGCTGATGAACAGATGTCGGCGCTATTAATGGCGATCTTATTAAATGGCATGAATACCCGCGAGATTACTCGTTGGACAAATGCCATGATCAACAGTGGCGAGCGAATGAATTGGTCAAAGTTAGATCGGCCAACGGCAGATAAACATTCAACCGGTGGCGTTGGCGACAAAATTACTTTGCCGCTTGCCCCATTAGTCGCTGCATGCGGTGGTGCAGTGCCGCAATTATCGGGTCGCGGCTTAGGCCATACCGGTGGCACGCTAGATAAACTCGAATCAATTCCGGGTTGGCGGGCAGAACTTAGTAACGATGAGATGCTAAAAGTATTGCAAGATTGTGGCGCTGTAATTTGTGCAGCAGGTGCTGGATTGGCGCCAGCTGATAAGAAGCTTTATGCCCTCCGCGATGTAACTGCCACTGTTGAAGCAATTCCACTGATTGCGTCATCAATCATGAGTAAAAAGATTGCTGAAGGAACTTCGGCACTTGTACTAGATGTAAAAACTGGTGCTGGCGCGTTTATGAGCGATCCGGCAAAAGCAGCTGAACTAGCTCGCACCATGGTTGCGCTAGGTACTGCAGCTGGCGTAAAAACTCGCGCACTCGTTACTGCTATGGATGTTCCACTTGGCTTAACTGCCGGAAATGCCCTTGAAGTTCGCGAATCAGTTGAAGTTCTAGCTGGTGGTGGTCCGGCAGATGTTGTTGAACTTACAATTTTATTGGCCCGCGAAATGATTGATGCAGCTGGCATTGTTGGCAAAGATCCAGCAGATGCTTTGCGCGATGGCAGCGCAATGGATCACTGGCGCCGGATGATTAGCGCTCAAGGTGGAAATCCTGATGCGCCGCTGCCAGTTGCAAAAGAGAGCCACCAAGTTTTGGCGACTAATAGCGGCACTATGACTGCGATGGATGCCATGAAGGTAGGCGTTGCAGCATGGCGCTTAGGAGCCGGTCGTTCGCGACAAGGTGAAAAGGTGCAAGCTGGCGCTGGCATCGAGCTACATGCCAAGCCAGGGGATTATGTGACCCAAGGTTCACCGATTATGACGCTATTTACCGATGAAGCGCCTCGATTTGAACGTGCGTTATCAGCCCTTGAAGGCGCTGTCATAATTGTTGAAGGCGGCACCGTCGATCGACTGCCCTTAGTTCTAGAGCGGATTGAAGCATGAGCGATTTATTAAAACGGCCAACCCCTGATCAGATCAAACGCCTACCAAAAGCTTTATTACATGATCATCTAGATGGTGGGCTTCGTCCGCAAACCATAATTGATATTGCTAATGAGATTGGTTATGAAGCGCTTCCAACTAAGGATGCAGCAGAACTTGCTATTTGGTTCCGCGAATCTTGCGATTCAGGTTCGCTAGTTCGCTACCTGGAAACCTTCAGCCACACGATAGCTGTAATGCAACGCCGTGAAGATATCGTTCGCGTTGCTCGTGAATGCGCGATTGATTTGGCGCGCGATGGCGTGGTTTATGCCGAAGTACGTGGCGCCCCCGAGCTATTTGTTGAAAAGGGCTTATCGCTTTCACAAGTTATCGAAGCTACTCTTGAAGGTTATCGATTAGGTGAAGCCGATGCCAAAGCTGAGGGATTGCAGATTAAAGTTGTCTCACTACTCTGCGGAATGCGCCAGAATAAGCGTTCCCAAGAAGTTGCTGAACTAGTTGTTAAGTATCGTGATCAAGGCGTAGTTGGTTTTGATATTGCCGGCCCCGAAGATGGTTTCCCACCAAGTGATCAACTAGAAACTTTTGAATACTTGCGACGCGAAAATGCACACTTCACTATTCATGCCGGCGAAGCTTATGGCTTGCCCTCAATCTGGGAAGCAATTCAGCTTTGCGGCGCCGAACGTTTAGGCCATGGTGTACGAATTATTGACGATGTTGACTTTAGTAGCGGTGCAGCAAAACTTGGCCGTCTTGCTTCATATGTGCGCGATCGTCGAGTACCGCTTGAAATGTGTCCGACTTCTAATCTACAAACAGGCGCTGCGGCCTCGATAAAAGAACATCCAATCGGCGCTCTCGCTAAACTACGTTTTAGAATTACAGTTAATACTGATAATCGTTTGATGAGCGGTACTTCAATGACTCACGAGATGAGCGAGCTCGTAACTGCTTTTGATTGGAATTTCCTAGATCTGCAGCGCGTCACTATAAATGCGCTAAAGAGCGCCTTTATTCCCTTTGAAGAGCGCCTAGCGATAATTGAAAAGGTCGTTAAACCGGCTTACTTAGCTATCTCAGCGGAAAGTTAATTTCCGATTGGATGCCAGATGGTCTTGGCTTCCATAAATGCCAAAATCCGACCAGGTTCGGCTGTTTTTGCAAAGGCTGAAATGCGCTTTAAGTTTTCTACACCTGCTTCTTTTACGGCAGCGCGTTCAGACTCTGGCAGTCCAGAGATATCGAGACCATCAATATCCATGTGGGATGCAAACCAAGGGGCAAGTTCACTCTGTTGACCAGAGAGAATATTGAGCACGCCATTTGGTAGATCACTTGTTGCTAACACTTCAGCGAAACTAATTGCCGATAGGGGAGCGCTACTAGATGCCAGAACCACTGCGGTATTTCCAGAAACTAGAACTGGCGCGATTGCTTCGATTAAACCTAGCAGTGGCTTATCAATAGTTGCGATTACGCCAACGACACCAAGTGCTTCAGGGACGGTGAAATTGTAATAAGGACCAGATACCGGATTAGTTGCGCCAGCAAGTGATGGCAACTTATCGCTCCAGCCGGCATACCAAACCAATAGATCAACTGCATCGGTTACTTCTTGCATTGAAACTTTGGCAGAGACGCCAGTTTGTAGCGAGATCTCTTGCGCGAATTGATCGGCGCGACCTTCGAGCATTTCGGCAATGCGATACATAATCTGACCGCGGTTAAATGCGGTGGCTTTTGCCCAACCTGGCTGTGCTGCACGGGCGGCAACTACCGCATCGCGCAAATCTTTTCGAGATGCTAGACAGGCATTAGCTAAGAATTCGCCACTCTTACTAGTAACTTCGTAAGAGCGACCTGATTCAGTTCGCGGAAATGCGCCATTGATATATAACTTATAAGTTTTCATAACTTCTAGGCGACCGCTCATTTTGCTGATCCCTTCAAGTAGGCGCTTAATCCGTGACGGCCACCTTCGCGACCCCAGCCAGATTCTTTATAACCACCAAATGGGCTAGCTGGATCAAATTTATTAAAGGTATTCGCCCAGATAACCCCGGCCCGTAGCTGTTGTGAAGCCCAGAGAATATTTGAGCCTTTCTCGCTCCAGATGCCGGCCGATAGGCCAAATGGGGTGTTATTAGCCTTTTCAATGGCTTCGGCAGGGGTGCGGAAAGTTAGTACAGATAAGACTGGACCAAAGATCTCTTCGCGCGCAATACGGTGTGCTTGAGTTACACCGGTAAAGATTGTTGGCGCAAACCAGAAACCTTTATCAGGCAGCGCGCAGGAAGGAGTCCAACGATTGGCACCTTCAGCATCTCCGGCAGCGGTGAGTTCATGAATCTTGGCTAATTGTTCGGCTGAGTTGATTGCACCTAGATCGGTATTTTTATCAAGTGGATCACCTACGCGGATTTTCTCCATGCGACGCTTTAACTTTTCGAGAACTTCATCGGCAATGCTCTCTTGCAAAATTAATCTGGAACCTGCACAGCAGACATGTCCTTGATTAAAGAAGATGCCATTTACAATTCCTTCAACGGTTTCATCAATTGCTGCATCACCAAAAACGATATTGGCACCTTTGCCGCCGAGCTCAAGAGTTAGTGATTTATTAGTTGGCGCAACTGCGCGGGCGATTAGCTTGCCGACATCGGTTGAACCGGTAAAGGCAATTTTATCGATACCAGGATGGTTAACTATTGCAGCGCCGGTACTGCCATCGCCAGTGACAATGTTTACGACACCTTCAGGCAAACCTGCTTGTTGGCAAACTTGAGCAAATAACAATGCAGTTAGCGATGTGGTTTCAGCAGGCTTTAGAACGACAGTGTTACCAGTTGCAAGTGCTGGGGCAACTTTCCAAGCCAACATAAGGAGCGGGAAATTCCAGGGAATAATCTGGCCAACCACGCCATGCGGGGCGGTTGTTGTTTCTAATCCAGCGTATTCAAGTTTATCTGCCCAGCCTGCGTGATAGAAGAAGTGCGCTGCAGAGAGCGGAACATCAACATCTCGTGATTCGCGGATTGGTTTGCCATTATCTAAAGTTTCTAGAACGGCGAATTCACGGGCGCGTTCCTGCATGATGCGAGCAATGCGGAATAAGTACTTTCCGCGCTCACGGCCCGACAATTTAGACCAGCTCTTATCAAATGCGTTGCGGGCAGTTTTTACAGCGGCATCTACATCGCTAGCAGTGCCAAGGGCAATTCGGCTAAGAACTTCCTCGGTTGCGGGATTAATCGAATTAAAGTGAGTTGAACCTTTAACCCACTTGCCGTTAATAAAGTGGCCATACTCTGGATCGATCTTAACAACCGAACGTGATTCGGGAGCCGCTGCATATTCGAAGTTCATTTGATTTGCCTCGTTAGTCGATCGTTACATAGTTAGGGCTAGCGTAATAGCCATCGGACATTTTCATACGTTGCAGCAGTAGGTCATTTAACAAGGCGCTAGCGCCGATTCGAAATAATGAGGGATTGAGCCATTCGGGGCCAGCAGTTTCATTTACTAGTACCAGTTGCTTGATGGCATCTTTAGTTGTGCGAATGCCGCCAGCTGGTTTTACGCCAATGCGCACTTTAGTTAAATCATAGAAATCACGAACTGCTTCAAGCATTACTAGAACTACCGGTGGGGTAGCAGCCGGTGTGACTTTACCGGTTGAAGTCTTAATGAAATCAGCGCCGGCGAGCATTGCTAGGTAAGAAGCTTTGC
>JNSK01000059.1_pt1 | contig 22009 bp, 19 predicted proteins | sample 210681 | NCBI WGS metagenome assembly JNSK01 (sample SAMN02808684, study PRJNA238866) | freshwater metagenome | biome: fresh water; feature: freshwater reservoir; material: water; isolation source: water column of the freshwater reservoir Embalse de Amadorio in Spain | place: Spain: Valencia ...
CCTGCCATCACCAATAGAACAGTGACAGATCTTGAGGCAATTCAGAAAGTAAATAAGGAAGTTGAACAGCTAGCAAAGAGCCTCTCTGCCGGCAAATTTGAAATGGAAATATCAATACTTCCAGAGAGTGAATGGCTAACTCTTGATCCAGAACTGAGCTTTGATTCAACACCAATGACAGATAACTTCGGACCAATTAAGAAGATGATCCAAAAAAATGACGGCAAGATTGATTTCGAAAAATACGATTCGTATGTCTTTGTATCTACTCTTGGTGCGCCTATCCCACCTGTTGCTCAAGCAACGTACTCAACTGAGGTAAAAACCAGTAAGGGTCAAGCAAATAAACTCGTCTTAATGACCCAAGGTTGGTCTAGCTCATCACTGTATTTCCATGAACTTGGCCACTCCATGTTTGGACTAGAGGATCTCTATCTCTTTAGTGAAAACAAGGCAGAGTGGTTGCCATCTGAGCTAGCGCCAATAATGGCTTGGGATCTAATGGCCTCATCTCAAATAGAAGTTCTCTCTAATTGGAATCGCCTGCTAATGGGATGGCTCTCTGATTCTGAGGTTCGCTGCCTTACTGATCAGAGCCAAACGACTCACTATCTCTCTGACTTCACTAAGAAAGGTCAGCCTCAATTACTCCTTATCAATCTTGCTCCAGGAGTGAGCCTGGCAGCTGAATCTAGAATCTGGGGAGAGACCCAAAGACTTCTTTTATATGTAATTGATACCAACATTAGCCATGGCCAAGGCCCACTTAGATCACTCAATTCGCTACTTAAAGCTGGTGAATCAAAAGAGTTATTTGATTGGAAATTTAACGTTCTAGAGACCAGTAAAGATGGTCTATTACTTGAAGTTGGTAAAGGATCTGGCAAGGCCTATGTAGCTCCTGTAATTAAGCCAAATAATCCAGGACCAAGACAGCCAGACTCACCCATTGGCTTAACTGGCGGAGAATTCACTAGAAGTAGCGCAACAAACGCTGAGATTCGCTGGAACCCAACCAACTATCAGTCTTATCGAGTCTACGTCACAGCAACAGATGACTTTCAAAAAGTTTATTTTGAATCAGACAAAGTTGATTCAACCGCAAATCCCCTGGTAGTCAAGATGACTGGTCTAGTTTGTGGTGTAGATCTTCGAGTAATGAGCATGTTCTTTACAGAAAAGCAAGGCCAAGGTCAATCAAGAGTGGAGGAGCGAATTCTAAGAAGCTTCAAATGCTGACAAGAGAGCTATCTTTAAGTAGGTTTGTTGTAAGCAAATTATCCAGATCGTTATAAATAGGCCGTTCTTATAAGCTTCGAGTGTGCTTTTCTAGAGTACATAGGAATTTTACTGAGTTAGTATTAGAGTGACCGGGGAAAATGAGGAGCTATTAATGGCCAAGACTTCAGTGGTGGTAAAACGACGGTTTCCACGACCTAGTGAATTGTCAGCGCTACTTCGATTTCGCAAGCCAATTTTTAGTCCAAAACGTCGGCGCCTAAACCGAGCCCTTACCATTTATGATCTTCGAGGCATTGCAAAGAGAAGGACCCCTCAAGCTCCTTTCGACTACACCGATGGAGCGGCAGATCAAGAATTTTCATTAAATCGGGCTCGACGCACCTTTGAAGCAATCGAGTTCTCGCCCAATATCCTCCGTGATGTTTCAAGAGTCAGCACTCGAGTTAAAATGCTTGGCGTTGAACACTCCCTTCCTTTTGGTATTGCACCTACTGGTTTTACACGCATGATGCAGACTGAGGGTGAAATTGCTGGTTGCACTGCTGCAGCGGATGCAGAAATTCCCTACACACTTTCGACGATGGGTACTCGCTCAATCGAAGATGTTGCGGCAGCAGCTCCTCATGGAAGAAATTGGTTCCAGCTCTATATGTGGAAAGACCGCGATCGTTCCATGGCTTTAGTGGATCGGGCAAAAAGTTCTGGTTTTGACACCCTAGTTCTAACTGTTGATGTTCCCGTTGCTGGGGCACGCCTACGTGATATTAGAAACGGGATGACTATTCCCCCGTCGTTAACTTCCAAAACAATTCTCAATGCACTTCCAAGGCCGGCATGGTGGCTAAATTTCTTAACTACCGATCCTCTTAAGTTTGCATCACTTGATTCATGGAACGGAACAGTTGCGGAATTACTTGATTCCATGTTTGACCCGACTATCACCTTTGATGACTTAAAGTGGATTCGCAAGAATTGGAAAGGCAAACTAGTTGTCAAAGGAATTCAAAATGTTGATGATGCAAAAATGTCAGTAGTAGCTGGTGCCGATGCCCTTATTCTCTCTAATCATGGCGGTCGACAACTTGACCGCGCTCCAGTTCCTCTCCTTCTGCTTCCAGAAGTTAAGAAGAAAATTGGTAATAGAGCCGAAATTCATATGGATTCCGGGATTATGCACGGAGCCGATATCGTGGCTGCTCTGGCGCAAGGTGCTGATTTCACATGGATTGGTCGTGCCTACCTTTATGGCTTGATGGCAGGTGGACGAGATGGTGTTGATAGAGCAATTGAGATTTTAAGTACTCAGATCCTTCGAACTATGAAACTTCTCGGAGTAAAGACTGTTTCAGAATTACGTCCCTCTCATGTCAAAGTAATTCAATCACTTAAGCCATGAACTCTGAGATAGAGTCTGGTACGAGCCACCTTTCGAGTGCAAAAGCCATATCCCAAAATATTCGTAATCTTCCCAAGGCTTTTACTTGGACAGCGCTTTTTTCGGGAGTTCTTATTGTCTTTGTCTCTACAACAGGACCAATTGCTATCCTCTATCAAGCAGCAGAAGCTGGACAACTGACAGCAGAAACTACTAACTCTTGGCTCTTTGCGGTATTTCTTGGCTCTGGGCTATTTGGGTTATTACTGAGTTTGAGATTTGGGATTCCAATTGTTGGTTCGTGGGCAGCCACTACAACAGCGCTACTTGTGACTGGTTTGGTTGATCACAAATTCTCTGACGTAATCGGGGCTTATTTTGGGGCGTCAATACTTTTAATAATTGTGGGTTTAACAGGTGTTTTCAATCGAGTTATGCAAGTGATTCCCCATCCGATAATCATGGCCATGCTTGCAGGAGTTCTCTTCATATTTGGATTGAAGATATTTACATCTTCTCGAGTCAATCCACTTTTGGGTCTTTCGATGATTGCAGTATATTTCTTGGGCAGAGCCTTAAAGTGGCGCGCACCAGTACCAGCTTCTTTCTTCACAGGACTATTTGTTGTCATAGCGCAGGGGAAAACTGAACTTCCAGCTTTTAATGTCGCGGTCGTTCAGCCCTTATGGACCAATCCTACATTTTCTATTGGTGCATTTTTTACTCTAACAATCCCAATAGTTCTGATGGTGATTACCACACAGAATGCCCCTGGGATTGCTTTACTAAAAGCTGGTAATTACCAAGCACCTGTTAATCAACTAGTTCACTTTGGTGGAACCCTTTCATTTCTAGGAGCAGGATTTGGCGGCGCGGGTGTAAATCTCTCTGCCATGACTGCGACAATCGCAATTTCGCCAGATAGTGATCCAAACCCTAAGACTCGATACTTTGCGGGCGTTAGTTCAGGGGTGGCATATTGTCTTGCAGCTTTATTTGCGGGGATTTTCTCAACATTTTATGGAGCCTTCCCAATAGAATTAACTGCAATCTTGGCAGGGCTAGCCTTACTACCCGTAATTACAAATTCACTCTCGGAAGCATTCGAATACCGGGAATTTCGTGATTCAGCGATGGTGACATTTCTCGTCACGGCGTCAGGAGTCTCTGGTCTGAGCATCGGCTCGCCGTTTTGGGGGCTATTGGCAGGTCTTGCGATCTATAGATTTAGTGAGATTCGCGAGACACGTCAGGCCCGCTAGAGCCAATCAAGAAATCCAGATCTGCTCCCTTATTTGCTTGGTTGACGTGATCAATATACATACGTTGCCATCCTCTTTCTGGATGAGCATATGCATCTTTAGCAAGCTGTGAGACGGGCCGTGAGGACAATTCTGCATCGGTGAGTCTTACATTTATGCTTCGCGAAGGAACATCGAGCTCGATAATGTCCCCAGTTTTGATTTTTGAAAGTGGACCACCTGCTGCCGATTCCGGGCTAACATGCAAAATCACTGTTCCGTAAGCTGTGCCACTCATACGCCCATCACAGATTCGAACCATATCAGTGACTCCCAATGAAATTAATTTTCTGGGTATTTTCATATTTGCAACTTCGGGCATTCCTGGGTATCCCTTAGGCCCACATCCGCGAAGCACGAGAACAGAATCGGGTGTTACATCAAGTTCTGGTGAGTCGATTCGCGAATGAAAATCTTCGATGCTATCAAAAACAATTGCAGCACCTGTATGCCGTAACAGGGAGGGACTAGCAGCTGCGGGCTTTATCACTGCTCCATCAGGGGCCAGATTGCCGCGAAGAATTGCTATTCCTGCTTCTTTCTTTAATGGCGCTTTGAATGTGGAGATCACTGACGAGTCATAGATCTCTCCAGAGCCTATGGTTTCGGTAATAGATTTTCCTGTGACAGTGATTGCTGAAGGATTGATCAGAGATTCGATCTGCTTGAAAACTGCGCTTAGTCCACCTGCGCGATAAAAATCTTCCATCAAAAACGCTCCTGAGGGTTGTAGATTCACTAAGAGTGGAATGCGAGATCCAATGCGATCAAAATCCTCTAGTGTGAGTGGAACCCCGATGCGTCCCGCAATTGCCAAGAGATGAACTACTGCGTTGGTAGAGCCACCAACTGCAGCCAAAGCAAGTATTGCGTTTTCAAATGAGGCTCGAGTAATCACTTGGCTCACTTTGAGGTCGACTTTAACCAAATCTACAATTCTTCGTCCTGATTCATGAGCTGCTTGTAATAGTCGGGAATCCGGCGCTGGAGTTCCAGCAACTCCCGGTAACGTCATTCCTAAAGCCTCAGCCATAATTCCCATGGTTGAGGCGGTGCCCATGGTGTTGCAATGACCCTTAGAACGAATCATTGCAGACTCTGATTCAATAAATTCTTTTTCATTCATCTTTCCAGCTCTAACATCCTCACTCATCCGCCAGACGTCAGTTCCACAACCAAGGACTCGACCTTTAAAAGTTCCAGTGAGCATCGGGCCACCAGGCACAACGATCGCTGGAAGATTGACTGAAGCAGCACCCATAAGTAGGGCAGGAATTGTCTTGTCACATCCACCAAGAAGCACTGTGCCATCAATTGGATTGGCACGTATCAATTCTTCCGTTGCCATTGCCACCAAATTGCGCCACAACATTGCTGTTGGTCGCACCAAAGTTTCGCCAAGAGAAATCATAGGAAGATTGAGTGGAACTCCTCCTGCTTCCCAGATTCCATTCTCAACACTTTGTGCAATCTCATCGAGGTGAGAATTGCATGGAGCTAGATCAGAGGCAGTGTTTATGATTGCAATCTGCGGGCGTCCGTCGAATGAAGAATTAGGAGTTCCGCGACGCATCCAAGCGCGATGAATATAAGCGTCGCGACTATTTCCAGCATACCAATGTGAACTTCTCAAGCGCGATGCTCCTCTAAGTTGAGTATCAAAAGCATAGCCTTGAGCCAAATTATTCGTCTAGCATTAGCAACATAATGAAGGCTTTCATCGTTTACGCTCCAGGGCAATCAACAATTGAAGAAGTTGAAGAGCCGATTGCGGGCTCGGGTGAAGTAGTCGTTGAGGTAACAAGAGTGGGGGTGTGTGGAACTGATGTCGAGTTCTTTAATGGCGATATGGCCTACTTCAAAACTGGCGAGGCGCATTATCCAATGCGCCTTGGTCATGAGTGGTGTGGCACCGTTATCTCTACTGGAGTTGGTGTAGACAAAAAGTGGATTGGTAAACGAGTCACAGGTGACACAATGCTGGGCTGCCAGAATTGCAAGAGATGCCTCAGCGGAGCGCAACACGTTTGTGAAGATAGATTCGAGATTGGAATTAGAAATAGTTGGCCTGGCGCCCTGGCAGAAAAGCTCCTAGTGCCAGCCTTCGCGTTACATCCTCTTCCTGATTCTATAGATGACACCACGGGAGCTCTTATTGAACCAGGTGGAAATGCATTGCGCTCTGCTCAAGCATCCAAGGCTGCTCCGGGAAAGAAGATTTTGGTCTGGGGAAGCGGAACGATAGGACTGCTCACTGCACAATTTGCGATCACAATGGGAGCAGAGGTTCATGTTATTGGAATCGATCCTAAGACTCTCTCTCTTGCCAAAAATCTTGGTGTACACGTTATCCACCAAGATACAAATAAATTAGATAGCGATTACGACGCAATCGTCGATGCAACAAATTCATCTTCCATTCCGGCAGAAGCGCTCTCGATTGTTGAGCCAGGGGGACGCGTTGTTTACATCGGAGTCTCAGGTGAGCCCAGTAATCTGGATAGCAGATTACTTGTGCTAAAAGATGTAACTGCTGTTGGAATTCTTTCCGCATCCCCTGGCTTAAAAGGTGCAATTGATTTCTATTCACGAGGTGAGATAAACCCAAAACCAATTGTCGCCGCCACCGTTGCTCTACATCAGAGTGCACTGGTGCTTTCTGGAAAACGTCCTGAGGGCGCAGGGATAGGACCTAAGTTTCACATTGATCCGCAGGCTATGTAATGTTTCGAGTGCAGCCAGTTTCTGAAATAGTCTCACAAGTAGGGGAAGGTCCTTTGTGGCATTCTCAAACTTCATCAGTTTTTTGGGTTGATATTCCAGGAAAGGTGATTCATTCTGCTGAGTTGCGCACTGGAAAATCAAGCTCAATCAAGACACCGATGATGGTTGGTGCAGTGGCGTTGGCCCAAGACAATACCCTCATTGCTGCCACGCAGTCTGGTTTTGCGAAAATTTCTTTAGATGGAAAGAACCTTTCAAAGATCGAGGAATTTCTTGCATCCGATATGAGAATGAATGATGGAAAGGTTGATCCAGCTGGCCGATTTTGGGCAGGAAGCTTGGCTCTTGATTTTGAGAGGAATAGAGGGTCTCTGTATGTCTTAGAAAAGGACTCGACTCGAAGTACAGCGATTGAGAACCTTACCCTCTCCAACGGAATGGGATGGAGTCCTGATGAGCGATATTTCTACTTCATTGACAGTATTCCAGGAACTATATTTCGCTATAACTTTGACAGCTCAAGTGGGACGATATCAAACAAAACAGTGCTTGTGGAATTTGATTCAAAACGTGGAATTCCCGATGGATTATGCATAACAAGTGATGGCTTAATTCTTATTGCACTATGGGACGGAGGGCGCCTTGAACTCTATGAACCATCTGGAAAAAAACTGGAGGAATTCGTTTTACCAGTTAACCGTCCTACTTCATGTTGTTTTGCAGGCGATGATTTTTCAACACTAATTGTCACAACAGCAAGTGAAGATATTGATGGCACCCTTGAACCTCTTGCAGGTCGCATCTTGGCACTTTCAGACACCGGCCTGAGTGGACTTCCGACTTATCGATATGGTTAAGTTCTATATCTACAGCTCGTAGATCAAAGGAGAAGCGATGAAGATTGCGCGCATTGGCGATTTTGGTAGAGAGAGACCAGCTGTCATTGTAGGTAGTAAAGCTATCCTAGTTGACTCAATCATCTCCGATTGGAGTCGCACCGAACTGGAAAATGGTGCCGTTGAACGCGTTGCTCAATCAGAGCTCACTCAATTACCTCATGAAGAGTTTGGCAAAGGACGTATTGGTGCTCCCATCAAAAGCCCAACTAAAGTCATATGCGTGGGTTTGAATTACGTTGGCCACATAAAAGAGACTAATTCCGAAACCCCAACAGAGCCGATTATTTTTATGAAGGCACCGGACAGCGTTGTTGGCCCAAATGATGGTGTGGCGATTCCACCAAATAGCCAATCCACAGATTACGAAGTTGAGTTGGCAATCATTATCGGCAAAAGAGCTCTCTATTTGGAATCTGCCGCACAATCGCAAGCTCATGTTCTGGGTTACTCGATCAGCCAAGATATAAGTGAGAGACACTGGCAATTAGAGAGATCTGGTCAATGGATGAAAGGAAAGTCTTTCCCAACCTTCAATCCCATTGGCCCAGTCATCGTCACAAAGGATGGAATAAATCCCTCTGCGTTGCGCTTGTGGTGTAGCGTCAACTCTGAGATTCGACAAGATTCAAATACTAACGACTTACTATTTGGAATTGATCATTTGGTCTGGTATATCAGTCAATTTATGGAGTTACATCCTGGAGACATTATCAATACCGGAACTCCCTTTGGGGTCGGATTAGGCTTCAAACCACCTAGGTATTTGAGAGCTGGCGATGTGCTTCGAACCGGAATTGAGGGTATTGGAGAGATTGAATCAAAAGTTTCCTCACATTTGGAAAGGATTAGCTGATGCGTGCAGAGTTTCACTCTCTTGTAACGGTAGTAACAGGAGCAGGTTCTGGAATAGGCCTTGCTGTGTCTAAGAAATTGAAATCCCAAGGAGCGACAGTGATAGGGCTTGATCTTCACCTCGGAGAGTTTGGTTCTATAGGACAAATGGTTGTCTGCGACATCGGTGACGACGCATCTGTGACTGTAGCTTTTGAGGAGATTTCTAAATCAACCGATGTGATTGATGTTCTTATCAATAATGCGGGTATTGGTGCAATTGGAACGGTTGAGAGTGCAACAACTCATGAGTGGAACAAGGTACTAAATACCAATGTGATAGGAACTTCTCGAGTCACCGCTGCTGCATTGCCATTTCTCCGCAGAAGCTCAAATGCTGCAATCGTAAATACCTGCTCAGTTGTAGCCAATTTTGGATTTCCAGAACGCACTATTTATAGCGCCAGCAAGGGCGCAATCCTTGCTTTGACGCTATCAATGGCATCAGATTTTCTAAAAGAGGGTATTAGGGTGAATTGTGTAAATCCAAGCACAACTGACACTCCCTGGGTTGGACGACTACTATCTCAAGCAAAAGATCCTTCCAAAGAACGAGCTGCCCTTGAATCTCGTCAACCAATTGGTCGACTTGTTGCCCCCGAAGAGGTGGCAAACGCAATAATCTATCTGGCGCACCCTGACCAGAAATCAACCACTGGGACCGTACTTTCGGTTGATGGCGGCCTTCACAGTTTGTATGTCCCTAGGTAGAAGGCGCCCTCCCGCGTTGAAATTCAATTGGGCAATTCTTCATCCCAAGACCAAGATTCTTCTGTAAAACCTTGACGCCCCCATTCAGAGGACCTAGTATCCCTATTTGTATACAAGATGGAATACGAAGGGAGCCTAATTGTACAAACAGCGAGAAATAGACCAAGCAACGATTCGCGAACAATATCTCTTTGCACAAATTCAACGTGAGATTGCTGCTGTCGTGGGGGCTGAAAACGTCAATGCAGATACCGAGTTATTGCATGAACAGTCAGCCGATTGGTCTTGGATCTCTCAGTATCTTCGCTACAAGTCACTCCCTATTCCAACTGCTGATCTCTATGTTCGTCCTGGAACGGCTAATGAAGTGGCCGAAGTACTTCGTATCGCATGTGAATATAAAGTTCCAGTCATTCCGCGTGGGGGTGGTTCAGGTACCCAAGGTGGAACCTTCGCAATCTATGGTGGTATCGCGATGGATTTGAGAAGACTCAACAAAGTTTTTCACATCGATGAAATTAGTATGGCTGTCACAGCGGAGGCTGGAATCGAAGGTCCCGAACTAGAGAAGATTCTCAATGCAAAAGGTTTGACCATGCCGCACTACCCAGGATCATTCCATTTTGGTGCAACATTAGGCGGGTATCTTGCTGCTCGTGGTTCCGGCGTTGTATCAACCAAGTATGGCAAAGCAGAAGATCTTGTACTTCAACTAGAAGCTGCACTCCCGCCAGGAAAGCTCATCGAGACTATGAGAGTTCCAAGCCATGCATCAGGACCTGGAATTATTCAAGCAATAGTCGGTTCAGAGGGAACTCTTGGAATCATTACGAAAGCAACAATGCGCATTGAAAGAATCCCAGAGTCAATGGAGTTCTTATCTTATGGATTCAAGAATATTTCAGAGGGCATCGAAGCGGCGCGACGGATTATGACTGATCGTTGGCGCCCGGCAGTAATTCGTCTCTATGACGAGGCAGATACTGCCAAGCTTTCAAAGTGGTTAAATCTGGGCATCGAAGGTGTGCTGATTGTCATCATGTGTGATGGCACGAAGGAATTGACGGCACTTGAATCCTCTAAGATTGCAAAGCTTTGTGAATCAGTTGGTGGAAAATCCTACGGTCCAGAGATTGGAAAGACCTGGTGGGATGGTAAGTACGAACCATTCAAACATGGAAATATTCCAGCGCCACCACAGATTTTCGGAACCACTGATACCTGCGCAAGATTTGAAGATCTCGAGAAAATATACTGGGCGAAGAAAAAAGCCATTGAAGAGGGCTTTTCTGAATACAAGGCGCGCTATTCCGCACATTTTTCACACTGGTTTCCATGGGGCGGAATGATTTATGACCGCTTCTACATCGATAACGGACCAGAAGATCCACTTGAGGCAATTGCGCTACATGATCGAGTTTGGGATGCAGCAATAAAAGCAAGTCTTGACAATGGCGGCTCACTCAATGAGCACCATGGGGTCGGACTAAAACTCGGACGCTTCATGCGAGAACAGCATGGCGCCGCATTCGATTTACTCTTAGGAGTAAAAGACGCATGGGATCCGGACGGAATCCTCAATCCAGGGAAACTTGGATTCGGTCCGCCAAAGAGCAGGCGTCAATGAAAAAAACCAACGATTCTTTTTGAAAGGAGAATCATGCATCTATCTATGCACAACTGGATGCGCGCCGAGCCGTTGAAGGTAACTGTTGCTCGCCTCGCAAAGTACGGATACAAGAGTATCGAGATCAGTGGCGAACCAGAGCAATATGGTCTCAATGGCAGTAAAGATACAAAGAAATTGCTCGATGACTATGGCATGAAGTGCTGGGGTTCAGTCACCCTAATGCTTGGCGAGCGCAACCTAGTAGCTGGTGATGCCAAGAAGCGCGCAGCGTCAGTTAAGTACACAAAAGACTGCATAACTATGGTTAAGGAACTCAACGGTCAAGAGATGACAATTGTTCCTGCAACAGTAGGAAAAATCGTTCCTGATGCTACTCCAGATGAAGAGTGGAAGTGGGCGGTTGAGAGCATGCGCGAAATCTATGAGCACTCCGAGAAAGCAGGAGTGCGCCTTGCGATTGAACCTCTCAATCGTTTTGAAACTTATTTCATAAATCGCGCAGAACAAGCGCTAGCGCTTGCGGAGGCAACTGGTCCAAACTGCGGAGTATGCCTCGATGCATTCCACATCAATATCGAGGAGGCTGACCTATATGAAGCAATCCGCTCCACTAAGGGAAAACTCTTTGATTTCCATGTAGCTGATAACAACCGTATGCCTGCTGGGCATGGAGATTATGATTGGAAGAAGGTCGTATCAACTCTTTCCAGTATTGGATATGACGGAGCGCTAACGGCTGAATTCGTTGCACCTATTGATCGCACGCCTGCCAATCACTACAAAAATGCCCTTGAGACTAATTTCGATAACGTCGAAATCTCACCAGAACAACTCAAGTTCATTATTGACCATGGCTCAAGCATCCTTACCGAATCCTTCTATGACTGGTTGGTTGAGGAGAACGCTAAAACTCTTCTTCCATTGATCTAATTACTCAAGAGTAGATCAATTGTTGTGACTAAAACTGTACTAATCATCGCCACCTTAGACACCAAGGGGCCTGAGGCAGCCTATATCCGAGACGGATTAAACAGACTTGGGATAAGGACGACAGTTATTGATATTGGAATATTGGGCGAACCCCTGGGAATTATTCCTGATATCAGTCATGAGGAACTTGCATCTTGTGGCGGCTTAACGCTACAAGAATTGCAAAATTCGGGAACTCGTGGTCGAGCTGTAGAACGGATGAGAAGTTTTGTCATAACAAAAGTGAAGGAACTATCAGATGCAGGTACCGTCCTCGGCGCCATAGGGATTGGTGGCGCCGAGGGTTCGGTCATGTCTGCAGGGGCATTAATGCAACTTCCAATCGGAATTCCAAAGTTAGTCCTATCCCCGATTGCATCTGGCCGCCATGAATTTGGTCCACTTGTTGGAACGAGTGACATGCTTGTGATGCATACGATTATCGACATATTGGGTTTGAATCACATTTCCAAGACAATTTATGACAACGCTGTTGCTGCGATGGCTGGATTAGTTTCACATGGTCACAAACTCACAGCGCCACCAGTGGGAAGTAAGTATGTTGCAGTGACAATGTTGGGAAATACGACAACATCGGTCATGGCGCTACAAAAGGAACTAGAGAAATCTGGATATGAAGTCGTAACTTTCCATGCAAATGGCGTTGGCGGTCCTGCGATGGAGGAACTGGCTGAAGCTGGCCAATTCTTTGGCGTCATTGATTTCACGCCATCAGAAATCGTTGGGACTCTCGTTGGTGGAATTCACTATGGTGGACCAGAACGGATGAAGCGAGTTGGTCCGCTAGCAATCCCACAAATCCTCGTGCCAGGATGCGTTGATTTCTCAGTACACCACACTGCATCTATTCCAGACGAAATGAAAAAGCGTCCGATTTATGACCATAATCCAGAATTCGCATTAGCTCGCTGCACCACAGATGAGATGGGTCGAATCGGTGAATACTTTGCAGAATGTGCAAACACTTCACGCGGTCCGATAAAGATTCTGATTCCAAGCCAAGGTTTCTCTATCCCCAATACTCCAGGTGGAGTTTTTTGGGATCGAGACGCAGACGCGCTTTTTGAATCCACTCTTCGAGCCAAACTTAACCCAAAGATAGCTGTACACAGTTTTGCGATGCATGCCAATTCAGCAGAGTTTGGCGTTGTTGTTGCAAAAGAGTTTTTAGATCTAGTTAAATCCAAAGTTGCCTAGAGAAATAGAGGAGAGAAAAGATGAGTAGCTACATAACCCCACCAAGGAAAGTTCCGCACATAACTACAGGAGATGAAGACTTCCGCAAGAAGTTTCGTTCATGGAACCTTGGTGACCTCTCTTATGTTGATATCAATGAATATCTAGCCACAAAGGATGTCGTATTGGTTCCCATGGCAAGTACAGAGCAGCATGGTCCACATCTTCCGCTCTACACCGACACAATCACAGCAATCGAAGTCTCCGCTAGAGTCTCGGAGCAAATTGGCATACTCCACACACCGCCTATTTGGACTGGTTATTCTCCACAACATATGTATGGCGCAGGACAGGGTCGTGGAACAATTACTGTTAGAGCTCAAACTCTAAATGACTTGATGTATGACATAGCAAGATCATTGATCCATCATGGATTTAACCGAGTGATTTTTGTAAATGGCCATGGTTCAAATATCAAAGTTGTTGATCCAGTACTACGCAAACTTCGCTATGAAACAAATGCTCTAATCGGTTTCGTTAAGCCATACATGGAGCGCTACACCGGGATCTTGGCAGGATTAATGGAGAATCCGCCAGAGGAGACCCCTGGTTGGCATTCCAGTGAACTAGAGACCTCACAAGACATGGCTTGGAATGAGAATCTGGTTCGGATGGAACGCGCAGTTGATACTCGTGCTCATACTCCAGCGTTCCTACCAAAGTCATTTTCTAAGAATGATGGAATGCCAGATGTTGAGTTCGAAGGTTATCAATACTTCCAATTCCCCATGGATCATCATGAATTTGTTGAGAATGGAATTATTGGTAATCCAATGAGAGCCACAAAAGCAAAAGGAGAAGAGGCTTTTCATCGCTATAGCACCCATGTGGCAAAGGGCATATTAGAGTTGATGAAAGTTCCAGTTACCGTTAAAAACCGAGAGTTTGTTGATCGAGTCTAATGAGAACAGATAAATCACCCTCAAGAGCTCGAGAAGGATTAAAAATGAAGTTGAATTCCAAAACTTCAGATTCTCTCAGTGACGATGCCTATGAGTGGTTGATTAGTGCAATTACCTCGTTTGCAATTCCTACAAATAGTCAGATATCAGAGAATAAACTTGCTACAGAGCTTGGTGTAAGTCGCACACCAGTCAGAGAGGCGCTTAAACGACTGGAGAATGAGGGATTAATCAAGAGAGGTGAGGCTGGCCGTTTTACGGTTGCCATGCTCACCTCCAAAGATGTAGATGAGGCTATTGATTTACTGATTTTGTGTGACACCTACATGTTTCAACGCGCTGCAAAAAATATTAGCGATGCAGATTCACAACTACTTAAAGATTCAGCAGAGAAAATGGCGCACTTTGCCACTCTTGGTGATCGCGAGAGCTGGATTAAGCAGGACAGTATTTTTCATGAGACAGCTATGCGTGCTGCCAATAATGAAATCGTTTCAGAAGTCTCTCGGGTTACACGCAGAAGAATCCAAAGATTTTGGGCAAGGTCTCTCTCTGGCGCTCGTGATTTGATTACATGCTCAGATGAGCATTTGGAGATAGCGCAGAGTATCTTGGACAAAGATTTTATTGCCATAAGTGACCTAGTGGAGGCCCACCTGGCTCATTTACGAGCAAATATGCATGAGATTGTGGAGTCTATGGCAGTATTTTTCACGAGCGACGGTTATAACGAATGAATAACAACTCTAATTTTGCCTCTTTTCCATTGACTTTTCCACCTAATCTTTGTTTCCATTCACATAGGGAAATAAGTTATAGCAAAGCGTCAGGGGGATTAATTTGACGCGTTTTATTTTTACTCTTCTTAATGGCTTGACCTTGGCGGGTCTGTACTTTTTAGTTGCCAGTGGTCTAACTTTAATTTTTGGCTTAATGCGGGTAATCAACCTAGCCCATGGAGCATTCTATTTACTAGCAGGCTATACATCGTGGAATGTTGTAGATAAGACTGATAATTGGTTTCTTGGAATACTCATAGGTGCACTCTTTCTAGGAATATTTGGCACACTTGTTTACTTAATTTTGCTCAGAAAGTTTCAGTATGAAGAATTACGTGTCGCTTTAATAACTCTCGGTGTATCACTAATGCTTGCCCAGGGCATGCTTGCCTTATTCGGAGGAGAGTATTATCAAACTAGCATTCCTAAAAATCTCTCCCAATCTATTCCGATTCCAGGAATCGAGATTTCATATCCTTTATTTAGAATACTAGTTCTATTCCTTGCCATACTTGTTGCTATTGGCTTATGGTTATTTATTACAAGAACTCGATATGGAGCCATCATTCGAGCAGGTGTTGATGACACAGCTATGGTTTCAGCGCTGGGAATAAATGTGCAAGCAGTATTTGTCTGGATTTTCTTCCTAGGATCAGTACTTATTGGTTTTGCAGGATCTATTGGTGCAACAACTAATTCATTTGGCATGGGAACTGATGGTGACTATCTTCTATTTTCTCTACAAGTAGTAATTATTGGTGGATTGGGCTCTATTGGTGGTGTTGCTATTGGATCATTTTTGGTGGGTGTAATCGGGCAATTTGCGGTGGGTTACTACCCAACTCTTTCAGGGGTTATAACCTTCGCGATGCTAGTTCTAATTCTCGCTTTCCGCCCTCAAGGCATATTAGGAAAAATCCGATGACCAAAGTTCGAAGCACCTATTTATTGCTACTAGCAGTGGCAATCGCTTTTCCTTATTTGGTTCCAGATCCGGATTTCTGGGTTTCAAGTGGTGGCTCGCGCGCACTATGGCTGGGAGTTACCGCCTTAAGTATGTCGTTTCTAAATCGAAATCTTGGATTAATGTCCTTAGGACAGCTTTTCTTTTCAGGCATCTCTGGTTATATCGTGGCAATTAGTTCAGTGACTTATGGAGTTAAATTCGGCACTTCGGTTCCACTAGCTATTCTGGCTGGAACGCTTTCAGGGGTAGTTATTGGTTTCATTGCTCTAAAGACTAAGGGCGTTTACTTCTTAATGCTCACCCTTGCCGTAACTCTGGGTCTTTATTCCTTCGCCAACTCAGCCCAAGAAATTACCCGAGGGCATACAGGAATTAATAGTATTCCAAGCCCTGTCATTTTTGGAATTGACTTTGCATATACAAAGCCAATGTATTACCTCTTTCTCCTAATTGCGATAATTATTTTTGCATTCTGTAAGTTCTTGGAATCAACATCATTTGGGATTGCCTTGAAAGGTGTTCGTGACAATGAAGATCGTATGGCTGCAATGGGATATCGGATTTTGCCACTGAAGATGATTGCCTTCGTATTTTCTGCTCTTATTGCATCAATTGCTGGGGTTATGGGTGCATTTTATGTGACGAATATTTCACCAGATAGCGTTGGCTTGATTCGTTCAATTGATCTACTGGTAATCGTTGTTGTTGGTGGCGCAACCTATCTTGGGGGAGCGTTTGTGGGTGCAGCTTTAATAGTGGTATTTGAGGCAATTGTTCAAGACTTTACTCAATATTATGTTGCGGCCACAGGCGCCTTGTTCATAATTGTTTTAATGCTGGCACCTCAAGGGTTAATGGGCATAAGCGCACAGTTTCGTAGGGCGAGGGGTAAAAAATTAGGGGCAGCAAAATGAGTAAGAAGCAAGGTTTCTGTTCTGTAATAAGAACAGATTTGTTCAGAACTAGCGAAGGCAGTTCCGACATAAAAGTTGAGGAAATTCCTCAGCAGATACGAACAGGGAGATAAATGAAAAGACAACGTATAGGCCGTAACGCTCTAGCAGGCGTTGTGGCAGGAGTACTTGTGGCTGGCTTAGTTATTACACCCTCAAGCCATGCTGCTAGTACGATCAAAATCGGTTACTTAAATGCAACGATTGGGCCATTTGCTGGTGGAGCACCACAAATTACAATCGGACTTAACATTGCACTTGGTGAAATCAAGAGCAAGGTTGCTGGAAAGAAAATTGTTATCCTTGAAGAGGCAACAGACGCCACTCCAGCGCTAGCTCTAGAGAAAGCTAAGAAACTTATCGAAAAAGATAAGGTAGATATTCTCTTTGGGCCACTATCTGGTGATGAAGGCGTTGCACTCGCACGTCTATCAAAGAAGTATCCAAAAGTTACCTTCGTAAATACAACAGCTTCTGCTTCAGAGGCCACCAATCGGGAACCGTCAAAGAACTTCTTCCGTTTCCATGGTGACGCTGCGCAGTGGTCTGGTGGTGTTGGAGAAATTGCGTATAACCAACTTGGATATAAGAGAGTTGCAATTATCGCTGACGATTATTCATTCCCTTATGCAAACGCAGGAGGTTTTGCTAAAGGCTTCTGCAAAGCGGGCGGTGTAATCGTTTCTGCCCAGTGGCCTGCACTTGGAACCAAGGATTACTCATCACAAATTGCAGCCCTTCCAAAGGATATAGATGCAATTTATGCTGGGCTTGGTGGAGCTGACGCTGTTCAGTTCCTAAAGCAAGCAAATCAGTTCGGTATAAAGAAGCCGCTGATTGGTGGAGCAATTCTGGTTGATGGAACAGTTCTTGGCGCAAAGGCTGAGATTGGTGACGCTGCTCTTAACACAATTGGTGGCGGACCCGTTCCTGATGACTCCTATTCATCTCCTGAATACGATAAGTTCAAGGCTCAGCTGGCAGCAGCTGGCACTGGACCAAACATTTTCAGCGTACTTGGATATATCTCAGCTAAGTCAATGTTGGCAGGACTTGTGGCTGTGAAGGGTGATCTTTCAAATAATCACGCCAAATACCGCGCGGCCTTGTCAACGTTGAAGTGGCAGACACCAACAGGTCCACTTTCAATGGACAAGAACCGAAACGCAATTGTTTCTAACTTTATCTACCAGATTGTTTCAGACGGTGCAGGTGGCTTTAAGACTAAAGCACTTAAGCGCCAAGATAAGGTTGCTCAAGGAACAACAGTGTACGGTCGTGTTAACTCTTGCGCGGATGCTAAGTAGTTAGACATGACACCCACCACTATTACTAGCAATTGCGCACTATCACTAAGTGCCGTTTCGCGTAATTTTGGTGGAATTCGCGCCGTGGCTGACATCAGCTTTGATGTCAGCCACGGACGACGAATCACAATTATTGGTACCAATGGAGCTGGTAAGTCAACACTTTTTAACCTAATCACCGGCGTATATCCGCTAAGCAGTGGATCAATCAAAATCTTTAATCAAGATGTATCAAAACAACCTGCACATAGCAGGGCTCAAATGGGAGTTGCCAGGACCTTTCAAACCTCTAAGCTCTTTCAAGGCTTGACTTTAAGAGAGAATATATTCGTAGCCCTTAGGCAGGCACTTGGTATAAAAAAAATTGGTTGGCTTGCAAACCCTTCAGTTTCGGAGGAGTTGCAGTTGCAGAGTACGCAGATTCTTAAAAAAGTAGACCTACTGGAAAAAGCTGAAGTCTTGGTCTCGGATATTTCTCATGGTGAATCTCGTCAGCTGGAGTTGGCCATGGCATTGGCCATGAAGCCTAAAATCTTGATGCTAGATGAGCCGGCAGCGGGCATAAGTCCCAATGAGCGCGGGCGTTTAATCGAATTACTAAAGGATTTAGATAAAGATCTGACCTTAGTTCTAATTGAACATGATATGTCAGTGGCTCTCTCGGTTGCAGATGAAGTAATAGTGATGCATGAAGGTTCGACATTTTTGCATGGCTCACCTGATGAAATTAGAAACAGTAAGTCAGTGCGCGAGCTATACCTAGGGAGTTCCAGTGAGTGACTTATTAATTACCGATATCGAATCAGGGTATGGAAGCGTGAAAGTTCTGCATGGGGTGAGCCTGTCAGTCTCATCAAAGCCAGTAGCGCTGATGGGTAGAAATGGCATGGGAAAAACTACGCTGGCAAAAGTGATTATGGGACTTAATCCAACTCTTTCGGGTGAGATTAAATATGGCGATATAACTCTAACTGGTCTCTCGACAACAAAAATTGCGCAAGCAGGAGTGGGTTATGTTCCGCAAGGCAGGCGAGTTTTCCCATCATTGACAGTTGATGAGCATTTAAAAATTCTACAAAAACGAAATGGTGATTGGACAGTAAAAAAAGTTTATGAATTATTCCCAAGATTGGCTGACCGTAAGAATAATGGTGGTGCGATGCTCTCAGGTGGAGAGCAGCAGATGTTAGCGATAGGACGAGCGTTAATGACAAACCCATCATTATTATTGATGGATGAGCCATCAGAAGGCTTGGCACCAGCGATTGTTGAACATCTTGCTAAATCTCTTAAAGAACTTGTAGGACAGGGTCAAAGAATTCTTTTGATTGAACAAAATCTAAAATTTGCTTCCACACTCTGTGACGAAATCATAATTCTATCCAGTGGTGAGATACAGGCTAAAGTTACCGCGCAAGAATTACGTTCTAGTGCAGAGTTACAAAATAAATATCTAGGCGTAGCTTAGAAGGGGTGGCGTATGTCAAAAACTTTACGTGTTGCAATGATCGGGTATGGCTTTATGGGAAAGGTGCACTCCCATGCCTGGCGGAGCGTTAATCATTTCTTCCCAGATGCTCCACAAGTGGAGATGACTCTGATCTGTGGTCGAAGCAAGGATGCGCTAGAAGGTGCTCGAATCACTTTTGGCTGGAAAGAAGCAGAGACTGATTGGCAGAAAGTAATTGCCCGTAGCGATATCGACATAGTTGATATCTGCACCGCCGGCGATACCCACGAGGAGATTGCAATTGCCGCACTCAAAGCAGGAAAGCATGTGATCTGCGAAAAACCATTGGCAAATAACGCTTCAGAGGCGATTGCGATGGCCCAGGCTGCAAATGAGGCTGCAAAGAATTCTGTGAAATCAATGGTTGCCTTCAATTATCGTCGTGTTCCTGCCCTAGCAGTGGCAAAACAGTTCATAGAAAGTGGAAGACTTGGAACGATTTACCATGTCCGTGCTAATTACCTACAGGATTGGATAATAGATCCAGAGTTTCCGCTGGTCTGGCGACTTGATAAGAAGACAGCAGGATCTGGGGCTTTAGGTGATATTGCCGCACACATCATTGATGCTTCTTATTTTCTCACAGGGTCAAAGATCACTTCGGTCAGTGGACAACTTAAGACTTTTATAAAGGAGCGCCCACTTCCTGGCGCATACACTGGTTTGACAGCAGGTTCATCAAGTGGCCGTGGCGCAGTAACAGTTGATGACACTGCTCTATTTACCGCAAACTTTGAAAACGGAGCAGTGGGAAGTTTCGAAGCTACGCGCTTTGCTGCCGGGCGAAAGAATGCGATGTCTATCGAAGTAAATGGTTCTAAAGGAAGTATCTATTTCAACTTCGAGGATATGAACGAACTTCTATTTCACGACCACACTCACCCTTCATCAGAGGCCGGCTTCCGAAAAGTCCTTGCCACTGATGGCGGTCAACCCTATGTAGCGGCCTGGTGGCCTCCCGGGCACATCATCGGATATGAACACACATTCACGCATGAGATCTATGATTTCGTTTCAGCAATCAAAAATGGAACAAATCCATCGCCATCCTTTAACGATGGTCTCTATGTACAGAAGGTCCTTGACGCCGTCGAGGTTAGCGCAGGAAACAATTCTCAACTCACTCAGGTCAAATAAAAGGAGAATGCAATGCCACGTCCAGTAACACTTTTCACCGGTCAATGGGCAGATCTGCCCTTTGAAGAGATGTGCCGTCTAGCTTCATCTTGGGGCTATGACGGACTCGAAATCGCATGCTGGGGTGATCATTTCGAAGTTGATCGTGCGCTCAATGAGCCGGGATATATCGAAGGACGCCATGCGATTCTAAAAAAATACAACCTAAAGGTATTCGCAATCTCGAATCACCTTGTAGGCCAAGCGGTTTGTGATCATCCAATAGATGAGCGCCATAAAGGCATATTGCCATCGCGCTTATGGGGCGATGGAGATCCTGAAGGAGTTCGAAGGCGCTGCGCTGAAGAAATGAAAGATACAGCTCGTGCTGCTGCAAAACTTGGCGTTAAAGTAGTCATTGGCTTTACAGGCTCCTCAATCTGGCACACATTGGCAATGTTCCCACCAGTACCACCTTCAATGATCGAAGCTGGCTATAAGGACTTTGCTGATCGTTGGAATCCGATTCTTGATGTCTTCGATCAAGTCGGCGTTAAGTTTGCCCACGAGGTACATCCCTCAGAGATTGCCTATGACTATTGGACAACAGTGCGGACTTTGGAAGCGATAAATCATCGTCCTGCATTCGGATTGAACTTCGACCCAAGTCACTTCATCTGGCAAGATCTAGATCCTGTTGGTTTTCTCTGGGACTTTAAAGATCGCATCTATCATGTTGATTGCAAAGAATCGAAGAAGCAACTAAATGGCCGCAATGGTCGACTTGGATCACATCTACCCTGGGCAGATCCACGTCGCGGTTGGGACTTCGTATCGGTCGGACACGGAGATGTTCCATGGGAAGCGTGCTTCCGTATGCTCAATGCAATCGGATATGACGGGCCCATCTCGGTTGAATGGGAAGATGCCGGAATGGATCGACTAATTGGTGGACCTGAATCTTTGGAATTTATCCGTAAAATGTGCGCGATTGAGCCGCCAAAGGCAGCTTTCGATGCAGCTTTTTCGTCAGGCAACTAGTTCCTTTACTAAGACAGAGTGGAAAACTCGTGACCGGAAACCTAAACATGTAGTCATGATGATTATGCCTTTTTCCTCTAGGGATAGAAATGGGGGCCACCTAAATAGGTGGCCCCCATTACCTTTACTCCATTACTTCACTGACTTATTGAGAAGCGCTGCTACATCCACTCCTGCTGGCAATAGAACAGCATCAAGCGCAAGAGTTGATCCCTCACTGCTTGCTAGCCTCTAAATCATTTCCTCTTGCTTGAGCCATTCTTAGCAACAAGAAGTATTACAAGTATGGCTACTGCCACAATAACAAGTTCCATAACCCAATTATCACGTAGATAAGGCAAATACCGAACTATTATTACTTTCCTATGTATGCCGTGATCTTTCGCTCCATTAGAACTAATGAGCATAGCGAGCTCTATGAGAGCCACTCTAAAA
>JNSK01000061.1_pt1 | contig 21505 bp, 23 predicted proteins | sample 210681 | NCBI WGS metagenome assembly JNSK01 (sample SAMN02808684, study PRJNA238866) | freshwater metagenome | biome: fresh water; feature: freshwater reservoir; material: water; isolation source: water column of the freshwater reservoir Embalse de Amadorio in Spain | place: Spain: Valencia ...
CGGTGAAGTGTTGAAGATTTGCAACGAGGACAGAACTTCTTGAGTTCCATACGATCTGGATCGTTGCGGCGATTCTTCTTTGTAATGTAATTACGTTCTTTGCAATCAACGCATGCCATGGTGATCTTTGGACGTACGTCCGCGCTCTTACTTGCCATGGTCTTACTCCTTCATCGATTGAGGGGCTTTAGATTACCTGAGGCCCTTCGCGTTACGAAATTAACGCTTAACTACTAGTAGCGGAGGCGGGATTTGAACCCACGACACAGCGATTATGAGCCGCTTGCTCTACCAAGCTGAGCTACCCCGCCTTAGATGTATTTCTACATCTTAGTTATTTCACTTTCGAGCCCCCCACCGGAATCGGACCGGTGACCTTTTCCTTACCATGGAAACGCTCTACCAACTGAGCTAGGGGGGCAGTGGTAGAAGTGTGAGCGTACAACCTCACATCGAAAAATGAAAAAGCAGAGCGTTTACAACGCAGGATCGAGGGTAATTTTTCCCGTGCTCTGTCGAGCAAGCATCGCTTCATGTGCTTGGCGGGCCTGGCTCAATCCAAATGTTGCACCGACAACTGGTGTCAATTTTCCAGCGAGCACGAGTGCAAATAGTTCTTCGATGACATCGTTTAGCAGTGCTTTGTTTCCAAAGCAATGCGCAAGCCAAAAACCTGTAATTGTTTTTGTTCCACCCATTAATGATCCTGGATTTATATCTTTTGCAGCGCTTCGGGATGCATTTCCATATGTAATCAATCTTCCGAATGGTGCCAAAATTTCTAATGATGCGTCCAGTGTTTTCCCGCCAACCATTTCAAGAACTAAATCAACAGGTTTGCCACCATTTGCCGCGAGCATGTCTGCAGCCAAATTCTGTGACATGGCATCGACTACAACATCTGCTCCAAGTTTGGTAGCGAGTGCGGATTTTTCTGACGAAGATGTAACAGCAATAACTTTTGCGCCCCACATCTTTGCCAATTGAATAGCTATTGTTCCGACGCCGCCGGCGGCTGCATGAATCACAACACTTTCACCAGGTTTGACGTGGCCAACAGTTTTTAAAATATGCCATGCAGTTGTTCCTTGAACCAACATGCACAACGCCTGTCCATCAGTAACACCTGCTGGGATATCAATCATGACCGCTTTGTTGGCGACAGCTTTTTGTGCGTATCCCCCACTGCTAACGGATGCAAGAACACGACGACCGCTCTGTGTTGTACCAACAACTTCCAGGCCTGGGATCAGTGGCAGTTTTTGTGGTGCTAAATATCCATTTTCAATTTGATGCGTATCAGCATAATTAATTCCGATGGAAGTTACGTTTATTAACTCTTCGTTGTTGCCAGGAATTGGGTCAGCAATTTCACTGATGGACATTACTTCTGGACCACCGAAAGCGGTCAGTTGAATGGCTTTCATTTACCTGCGGCTTTGAGATCTTTACGCAGTTCTGGCGGTAGCGAAAAGAGCAGAGTTTCTTCCTTGGCTGTAATTGTTTGAACATCAGTGAATCCACGTTCGGCTAAGAACGCAAGAACATCTTTGACCAGAATTTCCGGTACAGAAGCACCGCTAGTTAAGCCAATGGTTTCAACGCCATCTAGCCAATCTTCTTGAATCTCTTGAGCAAAATCCACCAAGTACGAAACTTTTGCACCGTACTCGAGTGCTACTTCAGCAAGTCGAACTGAGTTTGAAGAATTTTGAGACCCAACCACAAGCACTAAATCTGATTGGGGAGAAATTTCTTTAATTGCCTCTTGTCGATTTTGGGTCGCATAACAAATGTCATCACTCGGTGGATCTGAAATTTCTGGAAAGCGCTCTTTTAGAATCTTTACAGTTTCAAGTGTTTCATCGACACTCAGAGTTGTTTGCGATAACCAGACAAGTTTCTTTCCAGGAGTTGGCACGACAGTACGGGCGCCTTCTAATCCATCAACAATCTGAACCTTGCCTACTGCTTCACCAGCTGTGCCTTCTACTTCTTCGTGGCCGTGGTGTCCGATTAATAAAATTTCCGCATCTTCTGATGCAAATCTTTTTGCTTCGTTGTGAACTTTTGTAACCAGTGGACATGTTGCATCAATTGTTTTTAGGCTTCGTGATGCAGCTTGTTCGTGCACTGCTGGAGATACACCATGGGCTGAAAAAATAACTGTTTTACCCTCTGGAACCTCGTCGGTTTCATTTACAAAGATTGCACCACGTGCTTCAAGAGTTGAGACTACGTGTTTGTTGTGGACGATCTCTTTTCGCACGTACACAGGTGCGCCGTATAGCTCGAGTGCTTTTTCAACAGTAATAACGGCACGATCAACGCCAGCGCAATAACCGCGCGGCGCAGCAAGGAGAATTCTCTTGGCCATAGGTGCAGTCTATTAGGCTCGCCCCATGTTCGAAACTTCAAGTGAATCTCCCGCTCCTGTACGCGTGGTCACTGAAGCAATAAAAGATTACGTAGATCGCCTTGGTCCTATTTGGATTGAAGGCGAAATCTCAGAAATCAATGAACGCAGTGGTGGCATGGCATTTATGCGACTTCGAGATACCAGTGTTGATATGAGCATTTCAGTGATGTGTCATCGCTCGGTTTTATCAAGTGTTTCGCCGTTGCCTCAGAATGCACGCGTTGTTATGTACGCAAAAGCATCGTGGTACACAAAGAATGGATCTCTCACGCTTTCAGCCCGCGAAATTCGTCAAGTGGGTATTGGTGAATTAATGGCGCGATTGGAGGAGTTAAAAACACTTCTCGCAAGTGAAGGACTCTTTGCTCTTGAAAGAAAAGTGGCGCTTCCGCTACTGCCTAGAAAAGTCGGATTAATCTGTGGCCGTAATACGGATGCAGAAAAAGATGTTGTGGAAAATGCTAAACGCCGCTGGCCATCTGTTGAATTTGAAATCCGCGAAGTAACTGTTCAGGGAGCTGCCGCAGTCGTTGAAGTATCGGCTGCACTCTCAGAACTCGAGGCAATGGCAGATGTGGATGTCATCATCATTACTCGCGGTGGTGGCTCCTTTGAAGATTTACTTCCATTTAGCGATGAATCACTAGTACGCCTTGCTGCATCGTGTGAAACGCCAATTGTTAGCGCAATCGGACACGAAAAAGATTCGCCGCTCTTAGATCTTGTTGCAGATGTTCGTGCATCGACCCCAACAGATGCTGCCAAGAGAGTTGTGCCTGATATTGCAGAAGAAATTGAGTTAATTAAGTCGCTAAGAGATCGCGCTAAGAGATACATACTTTCATCCCTTGATCTAGAAACTTCAAGAATTGAGAATTTAGTTAATCGCCCTGTTCTGCGTGATCCCATGGTTCTAGTTACCAGTCGCGAAGAAATCGTTACTGGGCTACGCGATAGAAGTGTCAGAAGTTTCTCATCGCGTTTAACTCTTGCCGCTGAAGACCTTACGCATGTGCGCGCTCGAGTCAGAGCGCTTTCACCACAAGCAACATTGGATCGCGGATATTCAGTCGTGCAATTAGAAGATGGCTCTATTGCTCGAGATGCCAAGAGTTTAAAACTTGGTCAAAAACTTCGCTTACGACTTGCTGCCGGCGAGACCAACGCCACAGTTACAGATAAATAGGCAAGGGGTACATTTATCTCATGGCTACGGAGAAAAAGCTTTCCTATGAAGCAGCGCGTGAAGAGTTAGCGCAGGTTGTTTCATCCCTTGAAGCCGGAAGTGCAACCCTCGAAGAATCATTGAAATTGTGGGAGCGCGGAGAAGAATTAGCAGTGATCTGCCAAGAGTGGCTAGATGGTGCACGCAAAAAGTTAAGTGCAGCGAAACCAAAAGCTGAATAACGATGGCACCAGAATTTTCATATAGTGATTTATTGCCGATAGGCAAAGACACTACTAAGTACCGCAACCTCGGCTCTGCTGGCATTTCTGTTGAAAAAATCGGTAACCGAGAGATTCTTAACGTCGCACCAGAAGCAATTGAAATGCTGACTTCAACTGCCATGCATGACATTTCACATTATTTACGTACGGCCCATCTCGAACAATTGGCAAGTATTTTGAAGGATCCAGAGAGTTCACCAAATGATCGCTTCGTGGCGCTAGATCTTTTGAAGAATGCAAATATCTCCGCTGGCGGAATCTTGCCTATGTGCCAAGACACCGGAACCGCACTTGTCATGGCCAAAAAGGGCCAAAATGTTTTTACACAGAGCAAAGATGAAGAAGTGATTTCGCGAGGCATTTACAACGCATTCACAACACTGAATCTTCGTTATTCCCAATTGGCTCCAGTAACAACATGGGAAGAGAAAAACACTGGTAATAATCTTCCTGCACAAATTGAAATCTTTGCTGACAGCGATCATCCAGATGAATACAACTTCCTCTATATTGCAAAAGGTGGCGGCAGCGCCAATAAATCTTTCTTATATCAAGAGACAAAAGCTGTTCTTAATCCCGCAAGCTTCATGAGTTGGCTCGATGAAAAACTTCGCTCAATCGGAACTGCAGCCTGCCCGCCGTACCACCTTGCAATAGTTATTGGCGGAACAAGTGCTGAGCACACTGTTAAGACTGCAAAGTTAGCGAGCACTCATTATTTAGATTCACTACCAACATCAGGTGATGCTAAAACTGGTCACGGATTTAGAGATATCGCACTTGAAAAGGAAGTACTCGAACTCACTCGTACCCTTGGAATCGGTGCACAATTTGGTGGAAAGTATTTCTGCCATGACGTACGCGTTGTGAGATTACCTCGACATGGTGCGTCACTCCCTATTGCTATTGCTGTCTCTTGTTCTGCTGATCGCCAAGCAAAGGCCAAGATCACTAAAGAGGGCATCTTTATTGAAGAAATGGAGCGCGACCCAGCTCGCTTCTTACCTGATACTCACGATGAACATCTTGCAGAGGGTGTAGTTAACATCGATTTGAATCAATCTATGGAAAAAATCCGTGCCGAGTTATCAAAACATCCAGTCAAAACTCGACTCTCATTAACTGGAACCCTCGTGGTTGCACGCGACCTAGCACATGCAAAAATTAAAGAGGCAATGGATGCTGGCGCACCGATGCCTTCATACTTAAAAGATTTCGCGGTTTATTACGCAGGCCCTGCAAAAACACCTGCCGGTTATGCCTCTGGTTCTTTCGGTCCAACAACAGCTGGGCGAATGGATTCATACGTTGAGTATTTCCAATCACGCGGTGGATCATTTGTAATGCTTGCAAAAGGTAACCGCTCACTTGCTGTGACAAATGCCTGTAAAGCACATGGTGGTTTTTATCTTGGATCCATCGGTGGACCTGCTGCCAGACTTGCTCAAGACTGCATTAAGAGAGTTGAAGTACTGGATTATGAAGAGTTAGGTATGGAAGCTGTTTGGAAAATTGATGTAGTGGATTTCCCAGCATTTATAGTTGTTGATGATAAAGGAAATGATTTTTTTGCAGAAACTTCTAAGCCATTAACAATCGGAAAGAAGCCGGTTTAGTAAAAGTTGCTACGGCGGAACTTATTCCATGCCGCGCAAGGCGTGTTATATCGTTCTGAAACATAAAGAAGTCCCCACTTAATCTGCGTAACAGGATTTGTTCGCCAATCAGTTCCAATTTTTTCCATCTTTGTTGCAGGAAGTGCTTGTGGGATGCCGTGGGCACCTGAACGTGGATTACGTGCTTGGTAATTCCAATTACTCTCTTTTGTCCAAAGGCGATTAAGGCATGAATACTGATCATCGCCCCAGCCGTAATCGGCTGCCATCATGTACTTGGCAAACTTCTTGGCACCCAGTGGAGTACGGGTTGATTCAACGTTAAGACTCATTGCTGAAACCACGGCGATCTCACTTGAGAAAACCGCCTTTCGAGAGTCAAGGGCCGCAGTCAGTGAAGCACCAACCGCACTTGCAGTTGTGGGTGCAGCTACCAATCGCGCACTTGCTACTGGAGCATCAGGAAGCACTAGTCGGGTGGTCATTGGAAATTCCAGACCGTAGGCCGTCGGCTGTGCACTGGTTACAAAGAGAAGGGTCGCAACTGTTGACCAAATCGCCAGAACAAGCTTTCTCATCTTCATAATCAGCGCCCTCCTTTCCTATTTTTAGCTCTCGCCCAAGGCGCGTGGACCCTGAAATTTTCAGGGTTTTAGCCAAGGGGGTGCGTGAGTCGCAAATTCAAATAAAAATCTCAAGGTGGGGATAAGTAAAAGCGCAGGTCAGCACTGGGAAAGTCTGATATGTCCGAAATGTGAGTGTGAGATTAAACTTTAGCCCGAAATAGGGCCTTCGAGCATTTCGGTCACCAGAGCTGCGATCGCCGAGCGCTCAGAGCGCGTCAAGGTGACGTGGGCAAAGAGCGGATGGCCTTTAAGGGTTTCAACCACGGCGACGACTCCGTCATGGCGGCCGACGCGAAGGTTATCTCGCTGGCCTACATCGTGCGTCAAGATGACTCGGGAGCCCTGGCCGATTCGAGAGAGCACCGTCAGTAAGACTCCACGTTCTAGGGATTGCGCTTCATCAACGATGACAAAAGAGTCATGCAGAGAGCGACCGCGAATATGGGTCAAGGGCAAGACTTCGATTAATCCTCTATCAATAATCTCATCGATGATTGGTTGGCTAACTAGAGCGCCCAAGGTGTCAAAGACTGCCTGGGCCCACGGCGACATTTTTTCGCCCTCGCTGCCAGGCAAGTAACCCAACTCCTGCCCGCCCACTGGATACAGCGGACGGAAGATGATGATTTTTTTATGTGCGCGTCTTTCCATAACCGCTTCTAACCCTGCGCATAAAGCGAGCGCTGATTTTCCGGTACCTGCGCGTCCACCCATTGAAACAATTCCAATTTCTGGATCCAGCAATAAATCAAGTGCGATTCTCTGTTCGGCGCTTCTGCCATGCAAACCAAAAGCTGTTCTATCTCCGCGAACTAATTGCAAGCGTTTATCGGAAGTGACTCTAGCCAGGGCGCTCGCTCTATCTGAGTGCAGCACGACTCCTGTGTGAATAGGTAGCGAATGTGCTTCTTCGTGATCTGCAAAATCTGATGCATATAAATCATCAATCACATTAGAGCCAACACTGAGTTCAACAATTCCGGTCCAGCCGCTACTTGAAACAAGTTCAGCTAAATACTCTTGGGCTTCAACGCCAACTGAGGATGCCTTAACGCGAAGTGGCAAGTCTTTCGTGACTAGGACAACGTCTTTTCCATCTGACATTAAGTTCTTTGCGATTGCAAGAATGCGTGAGTCATTTGTTCCATCACGTAAAAATCCATGTGGCATAGAGCTCAGGTCGGTGTGGTTTAACTCAACTGAAAGAGTTCCACCTTCAGGATTAATTTGAATCGCTTGATCGAGACGACCATATTTCAATCGAATGTCATCAAGGCTACGAAGTGCTGCGCGTGCAAAGTATCCGAGTTCTGGGTGATCGCGCTTAGTTTCTAACTCACCAATAACTGCGATTGGTACTACGACTTCATGTTCGGCAAAGCGGGCCAGTGCCCCTGGATCTGCAAGTAAAACGCTGGTGTCGAGAACAAATGTCTTTCGCCCTTTATTACTAGCAGTCAATCCTTAGCCCCCGAATCTCCTATGTCGCAAAGAATAGGCTCTCAGGGCTCGAAAAAAATCGACACGACGAAAGTCTGGCCAATAAGCTTCACAGAAGTAGTACTCCGAAAGTGCGCTCTGCCACAACAAGAAGCCACCTAGTCGTTGTTCACCAGATGTTCTAATAATTAACTCCGGATCTGGCTGGCCGGCGGTGTATAAGTATTTGGAAATTTCTTCAGCATCTAGAGCTGCTGCTGCATCATTAAGGCTCTTGCCTTGATCGGCACTCGTTGCAAGATAATTTTTAACCGCATCGACTATCTCTCGGCGGCCGCCATAACTAATTGCCACATTTACTTCAACGCCATTATTGCGAAATGGTTTGAGATCATTTAATTTCTTTGCAAGCCATTCGGGCAGCAGATCTAGGGCGCCGACAGCCTTAATATTCCAGCGCTTTGTTGCCGCTAGCGCATCAACAGTTTCTCCGATGATTTTGAGCAGAGTATCTAGCTCTTCTTCTGATCTCTTAAAGTTATCTGTGGATAGCAACCACAAAGTAACTACTCGTACATCTGCCTCATCACACCAGCCCAGAAACTCAATGATTTTTTCAGCACCTGCGCGGTGACCGCGCGCTGAATTTGAAACTCCAACATCGTGCGGATCTAGTTGATTTGCTTTTGCCCATCGTCGATTGCCATCAAGAATTACACCGACGTGGTGTGGGGTCTGTGAAAAATCTAATGCTCGAACTAGTCGCCGCTCATAGAGTGGATAGAGAGCAGATTTAATGAGATTACGAATACTGCTTAACAACACGACGCTCCGCAATCAGTGAAGCAACTGGAAGAGTTCCGGCAAGAATAAATCCGAACATTCGCTTGAGTGGGAATCGTGCCACTGCAGCAAACTGAATCGCCGTTAAAATATAAATTGGGTAGAGATAGCCGTGCACTAATGGCACCCAGCGCACTGCATCAACGAGTGATTCATCTCTGAGCACGTATTTGGCAGGCATGTAGCCAAACCACAAGAGAAGTGACAAGACCCCAGCAATAATGGCCATCACTCTAAATCTCATTAATACACCGCTCATGTGTCCCCCTTAGTGCGCAACTCTACGACGATATACAGGAAGGTAAAGCACCACCGCCGCCATGAGCCACCAAACAACAACGTAGGAAATGTGTTGCCAATAAAAACCAGGAATTCGCTCAGTTCGTAACTCGGGTGTGACTCTTGTTCTTTCTATCACGCCTTTGCGCACTTTCTCATCCAAGGCAATTACATACCCATCGTATAAATCTAAATCTGTGCGCGCGACTATGACGCTGCTATCGAGTCGTGAGATGACGCCGGGTGAATTAAGAGCTCGATCTTCACTTTGATGTGCACGCAAGATGCCTGTGAGATCTACTCGGCTGGACATGGATAACTGTGGCTCTTGTGATCGCTCAGACCAGAGTCCGCGCACGACCAATATCCCAGAAGTTGTGTCCACTTGCATGAGCGCAACTTCCCAATCGCTTAGAACTCCGTCACCATCTTTTTGATTTGGCGCTCTGAAGTTAGCGACATAAAAACCAGATGCATTTACAGGCTTGCTATCGTTTTTCTTATCAAGTGCTGCACGTGGTTCGGCTAACTGTGCAAGAGCAACGGGAGCAGAAACAGGAGGTGGCGGTGCATTGAGAATTTCTTTCAAGCTTCTGGCTCTATCAAGCTGCCATAATCCGAGTCCAACAAAAATAGCAGCAAGAAGTACTATGGCTGTGAATTCAAAGAACTTCTTAACCACAAGATAATTACTTTTGTAAGTCTTCTTCGTTTTTTTGCAGTCGATTAAAACGCTTATAGAAACTGCGCAGAAGCAGTACAACTGAAAGTGTTAAAAAAATCATTGTGAATGAACCGGCAACGCCCATACTTACATCTTTTTCCATGTCCAAATCCTCTCACTTTCCACGATAAAGTGTGCACATGAATTCAAGAAGGTCCTCAGACTTTTCATACGAGGATAGATACGGGGTGAAGGCTCCAAGAGGTTGGAAGTTGCCTGCGACACTCATCGCCGTAGTCGGAATCAGTTGGCTTATCTGGGCGGGTTTGTTTCATTCCAAACCAGAGTTTAGAACCACCATCATTTCATTCTCCATAGTCTCCGATGAAGAAGTCACGATTAGGTATGTAGTACAACGAAATGATGCAAGTACTCCAGCTATCTGCACCTTGCAAGCAAAAGATGTTGATAAGAACGTTGTGGGAGAAATTGATGATGAAATCACCCCTGGTCGTGCAACTTTCGAACGCACAACGCAGATTCCTACTCGTAATGCTGCAGCAACTGCATCAGTCTTACGCTGCCGCGCCAAATAACTCGATTCACAATTAGTCCGGCTTTCGCTACCGTTACTCCCCTTATGACTTCACAAACGTGGCTCACTCAAGAAGCAGCAGACCGTCTTGCTGCTGAATTGCTGCACCTCGAAGGTGAAGCACGTACTGAAATCATCAAGAAGATTGAAGCAGCTCGCGCCGAAGGTGATCTTAAGGAAAATGGTGGCTACCACGCTGCGCGCGATGAACAAGGAAAAATTGAAGCGCGTATTCGCCAACTAAAACAAATGTTGGAAAATGCTCATATCGGTACTCCACCTGCAAGCGCTGACGGAGTTGTGGGTGCCGGAATGGTTGTCACTGCAATTATTGCTGGAGATGAAATAAAATTTTTGCTTGGTTCCAGAGAAATTGCATCAGGTGATCTCGATGTCTACAGCGAAAAGTCTCCACTTGGATCTGCAGTAATGGGAGCAAAAGTTGGAGATAGCGTTTCGTATACAGCTCCCAATGGAAAAACTATTTCAGTACAGATCAAGCACGCTGAGTATTACTCTTAACTACGACTAGTTACTAGCGTTCTTATATTTATTAACACTCATTGGAACAAAAACAATCATAATTAATCCCATATAAATAAATGAGGTAATCAGCGGGTTCTCACTTGGGAAAGACCCGGCGGTAGCTCCAAATTGATTTTCAAGTCCAAATAGTTGACGGCAAGCAGCAACCATTGTTGAAACTGGATTCCACTCGGCAACGTACTGAAGTGGTCTCGGCATTCCAGTAGTTGGTGCAAAAGCATTTGATAAGAATGTAAGTGGGAAAGTTACTAAGAAACTCACGTTTTGTACCACTCGAGCATCGCGAGCTGATAAACCAATATAAATGCCAACCCACGAAAGTGCATAACCAAAAAATAGTAAAAATAGGAATGCCAGAACTACTTGGAACAAACCAGATGTCGGACGCCATCCAACTATGTAGCCTGCAATACCCATTACCGCTAGTACAACAATGTTAAGTAGTGAATCTCCAAGTGTTCTGCCAACAATAAGAGCTGAACGCGAGATTGGGAGTGATCTAAATCGATCAATCAAACCCTTTTTCATATCTTCTGCAAGACCTGATGCAGTAGCTGCCAATGTAAATGCGACAGTTTGTACGAAAATTCCTGGCATCAATAACTGTACATATCCACCAGGTTGGCCAGTTTCAATTGATCCACCAAATACATATCTGAAGAGCAAAACAAACATAACTGGTTGAATGGTCGAGAAGATGAGAACTTCAGGAACTCGCGCTAATTGAAGTAGTTGGCGCTTAGTTATAACTAGAGAATCCTTGATTGCGTTCATTTAGTTACTTCCTCTACTTCTGCAGCATGACCTGTTAGTGACATGAAAACATCATCTAATGATGGGCGCTTTAATCCAACATCTAGCGCATGAATTCCTTCGCTATCCATCGACCTCAAAACCTCCATGAGCGCCATTGATCCTGTTGAAACTGGTGCCGAAATTCTGCGAAGTCCCTCATCAAGTGTCGCCTGATTTCCACTCACGCGCGAAACGATCTCTAGCGTTTTTGGAATGCTCGCTTGCTCAACAACTACTTCAAGGCGTTCGCCGCCAACTTCTTTCTTGAGAGCATCCGAAGTTCCATGAGCAATAACTTTTCCGTGATCAATCACGATAATGTCATCAGCTAATTGATCGGCTTCTTCTAAATACTGTGTTGTTAGAAGCAATGTGACGCCACCCGTAACGAGCTCTTCGATTACTCCCCACATTTCTTGACGACCACGCGGATCAAGTCCTGTAGTTGGTTCGTCAAGAAACAAAACTTTTGGTTTCACAATCAATGATGCTGCTAAATCAAGGCGACGACGCATTCCACCTGAGTACGTTTTAATGGGCCGCTTCGCACTTTCGGTAAGTGAGAATTGTTCGAGTAGTTCGTCTGCTCTTTTAACGGCAGCGCTTTTGTTTAAATGATACAGACGCCCAAACATCACTAAGTTATCCCAGCCTGTAAGAGTTTCATCAACAGCTGCGTATTGACCCGATAAGCCAATTACTTCACGAACTCTTTCAGGATGCTTAATGACATCGATTCCAGCAACACTTGCACGACCAGAATTAGGTGTAAGCAAAGTTGCGAGAATTCTCACAGTTGTTGTTTTGCCCGCACCATTAGGACCAAGCACGCTTAAAACAGTGCCTTCTTCAACATCTAGGCTTAAACCATCAAGAGCTTTAACATTGCCTTTGTTATAGGTCTTCACAAGATTTTCGGCTATTACTGTTTTCACGGAGTAAACTTACCGCTATCGCATGTTGCTTTGCAATATTCAATGCAATGACATTAATTTTTGGAGGGCAATTGTTGAATAAGTCTAAAAACTCTTTCACCAACCCCTTTGCGGAGTTTCCGCGAGAAGTTGGTGTCATGGTTTTTGCATCTTTCTTTGTTGCAGTTGGTTTCGGAATTATTGCGCCAATCATTCCTTTATTTGCAAAATCTTTTGGGGTAAATAACGCACAAGTTGGCGCCATTCTTTCAGCATTCGCACTTGCTCGTTTTGCATCTGGACTAATTTCTGGAAAATTAGTTGATAAGTTTGGTGAAAGACTTGTTTACACAGTTGGAATTGCATTTGTTGCAGTGTCATCATTTGCTGCCGCTCTTGCGCAGACCTATGAGCAACTTCTAATTTTTAGATCTGCGGGAGGACTTGGTTCCTCAATGTTTTCTGTCGCTGCAGGTTCAATTGTTTTACGAGCTGTTCGTGATGATCAAAGAGCCCGTGCACAATCTTTGTATAACGGCAGTTTTCTAATTGGCATGATGGCTGGTCCAGTTATTGGTGGGTTCTTAAGTGCAATTTCGCTGCGTGCACCACTATTCGTTTATGCAGCATTACTTGTTGTAGCTAGTGCCGCTGGTGGATTCTTACTCAGAAACTCAGCACTTACTGCGAGACCGACTGAAAAATCTTCAGAGGTTAAAACTTCAATTCGTGAAGCACTGGCCATGAAGCCTTATGTCATAGCTCTCGTTATTTCATTTATTACTGCATGGGTTCTCTTTGGAATGAGTCGTTCTGTTCTTCCACTATTTATGGTTGAAGATATGAAATCTACGGCAAGTTTTATCGGTATTGGCTTTACGATCTCTGCAGTTGTCCAGGGGATTTATCTATTAAGGGCTGGTCGATTATCTGATGAGCGTGGACGTAAGTTTGCATCTATCTCTGGATTGATTTATCTATGCATTTCTGTTGCCTTACTTGCATTGACTTTTAATCCGTGGATGTTTTTACTATCAATGTTTATCGGTGCTTTTGGATCTGCATTTCTTTCGACTACGCCATCTGCAATTGTGGGAGATGTTTTAAAGGGTAAGGGCGGGCAGGTAATTGCTCTGTATCAAATGTCAGGAGATGCCGGAGCAATGGTGGCCCCAATTGTTCTGGGATTTGTTGCTGACCATTATGGATTTAGAGCAACGTTTGCTTTAACTGCATTACTTATCGCATTAGTAATTGTTGTTGCAACAAAATTGCCCGAGACGCGGGCTTCGCATCTCGGGCAATCTAGTAAGTAATTTATATTTAGTCGCGACCGCGCAAAATAGATAGCAGTCTCAAGATTTCCATGTACAACCAGACGATTGTGACCATAAGTCCAAACGCTGCTCGCCATGACTCTTGTTCTGGTGCATTTGCAGCTACACCTTTTTGAATTTGATCAAAATCTAGAATCAAAAAGAAGCTCGCGAGCGCAACGCCTGCAATTGCAATCAATGGACCAAATCCGGAAATTCCGAAGAGTCCAAGTCCGCCGCCGAGTCCGGCGAAAGAGCCAATCATGCTGACAAGTCCGAGTAACAAATAACCGATTGCAGCACCGATAAGCATCTTTGTGAACTTAGGTGTGACTCGAATACGGCCACTGCGGTAAGCAACGAGCATTCCAACGAATGCACAAATTGTTCCCATTACTGCTTGTCCGGCAATTCCAGGATAAGCAATGTTGAGAGAGTGGCTAATGGCTCCGAGTGCAATGCCTTGAACTGCAGAATAAGCAATAATCAAACCTGGTCTAACAGTTTTGCTAAATATGTTGACCATTGCGAGTCCGAAACCTGCAAGTAGCGAAATCATGATTATTCCGCCACCAAGGTTTAGTGTCCAAGAAATTCCACCTGCCACAACTAAGACTGCAAGAAGAATTCCTGTACGAGTAATGACATCATCCATAGTCATGCGACCAGTGCGAGTAGATGATGCTGCCGGTGCGTTGTAGATCTCTTCTAACTTACTTGGATCAACTGCTGCATAACCCGGATTTTTGAATGAACGATTCAGTACTGGGTTTGAACTTTGCATTACTTGTGGTTCTCCTTTTGTATGCGGTTGTGCTCGTGCCCCCGGTGGGGGTCGAACCCACACTGGAAGGATTTTAAGTCCTCTGCCTCTGCCATTGGGCTACAGGGGCCACGTTTTCTCAACGTGGGCAAATCTACCCGTTTTCCTAAGCGCAGAAACCACTTATAAAACAGGAAGGGCTAGGGGTTTATTCCCCTTATTTTCCGGCGAGCGACCAGGCGATTCCATCCAAAATATCGGCCTCTGATGCCACAAACTCTGTGGCTCCAGTTGCCTTCATGATTTCAGAAAGAACAAGAGAGCCAGCTGCAAAAACATCTGCACGTCCGGGATGTAAAAAGCCAACGTGAGATCTTTGTTCTGCATTCATCTTTTGAAATGTGAGTGCAACTGTGTGCGCTTGCTCAGCACTTATGTGAGATAGGTGAATGAGATGGCGATCATATTGTTCGAGTTCTAGTGCACTTGCAGCTACAGATGTAGCAGTTCCGGCGACAGCTATAAGTGTTTTAGCTTTCGTGATTGGAACTATGGCAGCGGCTATAGCAATAGCTTCTTGAATATCCTTGCGCGCATTTTCAATTTCTTCTTGTGCAGGTGGATCCGAGTGGATGTTTCGCTCAGTCATTCGCACGCAACCAATATTTACACTCTTTGCAAACTCAACTGTTGAGTGACCGAAAACAAACTCCGTTGAGCCTCCACCGATATCGACGACTAAAAATGGGGCTTGATCTGCTGAGAATTCTTTTGTCGCACCAATAAAAGAGAGTTTCGCTTCTTCATCTCCCGAAATAACTTCTGGTTCGATGCCGAGTCGCTCCTTTACGCCATCAATGAAAAGGTCTCTATTGGTTGCATCTCTTGTGGCACTTGTTGCGCAAAAACGAATGCGTTCAACCCCGCGCTTGCTAATCTCTTGTGCAAACAAATCGACGGCAGCAAGAGTGCGAGTGATGGCATCAGGGTGAAAGGCTTTGGTTTGATCCACGCCTTGTCCCAAGCGCACAATCTCCATCGTTCGATAAATCTCACGGAAATTTGTTCCATCGATATCGGCAATCAACAATCTAATTGAATTCGTTCCACAATCTATTGCTGCAACTCTCATGCATTCATCTCCGTATGGCATGGATGTTCTTGCCACCATTCTGGCAATTTGCTGAGTGCTTCATCACCTAGTGGGTTTACGCCAGGACCCGCACTGAGTGAATGTGCAACGAGTGAATGTAAACATTTAACTCGATCAGGCATTCCTCCGGCAGAAATATCATCAACTTCATCGACCACAACCCCAAGTGCATTTCGATCAGCAATGTATGCAGCGTGTGCTCTTCTATATGCAGCAGCCAAATCAGGATCTTCTGCCAAACGTTGATTCATCTCTGCCATGAGCCCCGATGATTCAAGCGTTGATATCGCGCCAGTAAGTCGTGGACACGTCGCATAATAAAAAGTTGGAAAGGGCGTTCCATCGCTAAGGCGTGGAGGCGTTTCGACCACAGCTGGCATTGAACATGCACATCTGTATCCAATTGCATGCACATCTCGTGGAGTGCGACCTAATTGAAATTCAATGCAATCAAGGTCGCTTGGTTGCACGTCTTTCACTGATTTTGAGTTTCCGTAATAGAAGCAATCATGCGCGCATACCAAGGTTGTCCATCTGGAATCTTGTTTGCAACAGTTGTGCCACTTTCTTGTGTGTATTGGCCCTCTGAATCAGTAACAATGTATTGACGTTCTCCTGGCAATATAAAGTGCAAACGTTCACGTGCTTGAGATTTAATGAACTCGGGATCGCGCCACATTAACAGATCTTTACGTGCTTGTTCGAGTGCAGCATTGTTGCTTTCAACTTGTGATTTAAGAGCACTAATTTGTGCCCGTTGAGTGAAATAATTCTTAATTGGAGGCGCAATTGTTAGTGCCATAAGGAACAAAATTGTCGCCAAGGTAAGTACACGACTCTGCCCACGTCGCTTATTGAAATTTAATCCGCGACGACGAGACATCTTTATCCTTTAAATCGTGGGAATGCCGCACGACCTGCATACACCGCGCCATCTGCTAGCTCTTCTTCAATTCGCAACAACTGGTTGTATTTTGCAACGCGTTCAGAGCGAGCGGGTGCACCAGTTTTAATCTGCCCACAATTAGTTGCAACTGCAAGATCTGCAATTGTGGTGTCCTCAGTTTCGCCAGAGCGATGGCTGAGCATGCTTCGGTAATCCGCACGGTGCGCCATATCAACTGCGTCGAGCGTTTCTGTCAGTGTTCCAATTTGATTAACCTTTACCAAAAGCGCATTTGCCGTTGCTGAATCAATACCTTTTTTCAGGCGAACTGGATTAGTAACAAATAAATCATCTCCAACAATTTGTACACGCTTACCAAGGGATGCTGTCATAGAACCCCAGCCAGCCCAATCTTCTTCATCGAGTGGATCTTCGATAGAAACCAAGGGATAGGCATCTACAAGAGAGGTGTAATACGCAATCATTTCTTCTGCACTATTAGCTGCGCCTTCGAAGTTGTACTTACCTTTTTCATGGAACTCAGTGGCAGCAACATCCATTGCAAGTGCTACTTCTTTGCCTGGTTTGAAACCAGCAAGAGTAATCGCTTCAATAATTAGATCCAGCGCTGCTCGGTTGCTCTCGAGATTTGGTGCAAAACCACCTTCATCGCCAACACTTGTTGCGAGCCCACGTTTTTTCAATACAGATTTGAGTGCGTGATAAATCTCTGCGCCCCAACGAAGTGATTCGCGGAAAGTTTCGGCACCAATAGGGGCAACCATAAATTCTTGAATATCAACGTTTGTATCTGCGTGCGCACCGCCATTTAAAATATTCATCATCGGTACTGGAAGTACGTGTGCGTTTGGTCCACCTAGATAACGAAATAAGGAGAGATCAGCACTCTCTGCTTGCGCCTTTGCTGCCGCTAGTGAGACTCCTAAAATTGCATTTGCGCCGAGTCGAGATTTATTCGGCGTTCCATCAAGTGCGATCATTTCGCTATCTACCAGGCGTTGATCTTGTGCGTCTAAACCAATCACTGCATCAGCAATTTCGCCATTAACAAAAGCAACAGCTTTCTCAACACCTTTACCTAAATATCTTTTGCCACCATCTCGCAATTCGGCTGCTTCAAATGCTCCAGTTGATGCACCACTTGGGACTGCAGCACGTGCTTGAGTGCCATCTTCTAATTGAATTTCAACTTCAATTGTTGGGTTACCGCGGGAGTCAAGAATTTCGCGAGCTCCGAGAGCATCAATAAGCGCCACTTGCTTCTCCTGTCTTCTTCTATCAGTGCCTAATCCTACCGCGCCTCTTGCTGCGCAATCTCACGAATTAGTTGCTTACTCTGCTTGCGCAATGCATCTTCTGGATCAACACCATTCTTATGTGCCCACGCAATTACAGCGAGCAATGCGGTGCCTACAGATTCTTGCGTTGCTATTGAATTTTCGGAATGCGTTGGAACATCAAGGTTTATTCCGTATTTTTCTGCTCGATACAGCAGTTTATTGATGAGGGATAGCGCAGGTTGAGATAGCGCAACACCATCTAGCGCCGACGTGCGTCCCTTTTCTGCAGCTTTAATTTCTTCCCAATTAGCAATCACTTCTTGGCTTCCGTTGACTTTTTTATCGCTGAAAACGTGAGGATGTCTACTGATGAGTTTTTCAGTAATAATTTTTGCTACATCTTCTATTGAAAAAGGGTCTGTTGGATGATCCTGTGCGATTCGTGAATGGAAATAAACTTGAAGCAAAATGTCGCCAAGTTCTTCGCGCATGCCAGCTCGATCTGATTCAGCAACCGTGTCTATGAATTCGTACGACTCTTCAAGTAAGTATTTAATCAAAGATTCGTGCGTCTGTTCTGCATCCCAAGGACACCCGCCAGGTGATCGAAGTTGATCCATCACCTCAACTAATCGTTGTAAGTATGAAGTGTTCATACCATCAACAGTTGTAATTACTCGTCAGATGGCGTGACTGCAGATCCTGCTGAATCAACAGGCACAACATCGGCAGTAGCAGCATCCCATGCACCATAACGTGGATTAATGGTTATCTTTTTCTCAGCTGCCATATCAATGACAAGTTTCTGAATTGAAGCACCAATTTGGTCCTCAGTTACTCCAGTAGCAACAAGACCTTGTGCGATCTTGTCTGAAAGGATTACTCCTTGTAAATACAAATCAAAATCCAGTGGAGCGATTCCTGCTACGACGAGAGCATTTGGCAGCTCTTCTTCTCCACCGATTTGTTCGATGATGTTTGCGCGGCGTGTATCAATCTCTGCCTTTGAGACAGTGATTTTTAACTTGGCAGCAGCTTCACTAAGCAATTCCGTCAAAATATGAAAGCGCATTTGAGAACGATTAAGTTCTTCTCCATATGCCAACGGCATCGCTGAAGTATCAAATTTTTCTCGTTCGGCCATGATGGAATCAATACTTGACTGAACCGTTGACTGTGAAATTTTGAATGAACCAACTGAGGCAGCTGAACTCACTTGCGAACATCCCGTGAGCAATAGTGCTGCTGAGATCGCCGCAATAGAAATTATCTTTTTCACTATGAACTGCCTTTCGAAGTTGATGTTAATTCGGTAACTACCTGTGTTACCCAAGCCAGAAGAGAAGTATCCACTATTGGGGCAGTACTTTCGGACGGATTCCACGCGGAGCTCTTTGGTAAAGCCACTAATACTGTTGAAGATGCGGATTTATAGAGTGATCCTGGGTACATACGAGCCAATTTAAGTTGCTTGGATTCGGGCAAATTAATGGGCGAGAGTCGAACAAATTTTCCTTGGGCAACAACTTCCCGAAGAGAAATGCTCTTTGCGAATGCGCGAAGTGCGGCAACACCAAGAAGTGTTTGCGCTTCCTCTGGTAAAGCTCCAAAGCGATCGAGGAGCTCTTCTTCTATGGCGTTAACATCTTCATGGTTTCGAACATCTGCTAAACGACGATAAAGATCTAAACGCAAACGCTCACCAGGCACGTATTGTGAATCTAAATGCGCATTAATTGGTAATTCAACTTTACATTCGTGGTTTGGCTCAGTTGTCTCAATGATTCCGGCCTTGTATTCGTGAACCGCTTCGCCAACCATACGCATATACAAATCAAAGCCAACATCTGCAATGTGACCTGATTGTTCGCCGCCTAAGAGATTTCCTGCACCGCGAATTTCAAGATCCTTGAGTGCAACGCGCATTCCAGCGCCCAATTCAGTGTTGGCTGCAATTGTCTTTAATCGATCATGGGCTAATTCACTTAAAGGTTGATCTGGAGGAAATAAGAAATAGGCATACGCGCGTTCACGTCCACGCCCCACACGTCCACGGAGTTGGTGAAGTTGAGAAAGACCGAATAGATCTGCTCGCTCAACAATTAAAGTATTGGCATTAGCAATATCTAATCCACTTTCAACAATAGTTGTACAAACCAAGACATCAAAATCACGATTCCAAAATGCCAGAATCACATCTTCGAGTGCGCCCTCACTCATCTGCCCATGAGCAATTCGGATGCGCGCTTCCGGTACAAGTTTTTGCAATTTTTGCGCAGCCTGATCAATTGATTCGACACGATTATGGATGTAGAAAATTTGTCCATCGCGCAATAATTCACGATGTATTGCTGCAGTAATTTGTGCGTCGTCTCGTGCACCGACATAGGTCAAGATTGGGTGACGCTCTTCAGGAGGAGTCGTGATCGTAGACATCTCACGAATACCAGTCACAGCCATTTCCAATGTGCGAGGTATAGGTGTTGCAGACATAGCTAAAACATCAACTGTTGTTCGCAGTTTTTTAAGAGATTCTTTTTGTTCAACACCGAAGCGTTGCTCTTCATCTACTACGACCAAACCGAGATCTTTAAATTGGACGTCATTAGAGAGTATTCGGTGGGTTCCAACAACGATGTCATATGTGCCAGCTTCGACTCCAGCCAAAATCTCTTTGCTCTCTTTTGCGCTGTTAAATCGTGACAATCCCGCAACCTTGATTGGGAATCCCGAATAACGTTCTTCAAAAGTTTTAGTGTGCTGCTGAACCAGCAACGTAGTTGGAACTAATACAGCTACTTGCTTGCCATCTTGCACTGCTTTAAAAGCAGCACGAATAGCGATTTCAGTTTTTCCATAGCCAACATCACCGCAAATGATTCGATCCATCGGATAAGGGCGTTCCATATCAGCCTTAACTTCATTAATCGTTGAGAGTTGATCAGGGGTTTCGATATACGCAAATGAATCTTCGAGTTCGCGTTGCCACGGTGTATCTGGCGAAAATGCAAAACCTGGACAAGATGTACGTGCGGCGTACAATCGAATTAATTCACCTGCAATTTGGCGCACGGCTTTGCGTGCACGACCCTTTGCTTTTTGCCACTCACCACTTCCGATTCGATGAACAGTTGGAGTCTCACCACCTACGTACTTACTTACCTGTTCAAGTGAATCTGTTGGTACGAAGATGCGATCACCTGGTTGACCGCGCTTTGCAGAGGCATACTCAAGTACTAAGTACTCACGGGTTACTCCAGCAACTGTTCGTGAAACTAACTCTATGTATCTCCCAATGCCATGTTGTTCGTGAACAACGAAATCTCCCACTTTCAACTCAAGCGGATCGATGGCAGTTTTACGTTTAGAGGGGAGTTTTTCAGTGTTGTTGATGACACCTTTGCTGCCAGATAAATCTCTTTCAGTGATGAATAGAATTCGAGCTGATGGCACGCTAAATCCATATGCAATTGTGGATGTCACAACACGAACAGATATTTCGGCGCTTCTAAACAAGTTTGAGTACCGATCATGCATTCCGTGGCCATGAGCTGCAAAAACTAAATTCTGCCCAGCATCTGTTGCGCTTCTAAATTCATCTACTAGTCGTTCGGTATTTCCCCTTAGCGGGTCTATTGCGTGCGCATCTAAGAAAGCTGCTTCTTCATCTAAATCACTTCCAAAAACATTAAAGCTTCGAGGCGCTAACTTATTTTTCTCTATTTCTTTGAACAGTTCTTCCCACGTCATATATGTGCCATCACCGCTGTGTAATGGAATTGCTCCACCACTTGCAGCGTTTAGCCAGGAAGCTAAGTAAAACTCTTCATTGGTTGCAAGAAGGTCTGCGGCTCTTGATTTAATTCTCTCTTCATCAATAAATATAACTTCGGTGTTCTC
>JNSK01000062.1_pt1 | contig 20944 bp, 22 predicted proteins | sample 210681 | NCBI WGS metagenome assembly JNSK01 (sample SAMN02808684, study PRJNA238866) | freshwater metagenome | biome: fresh water; feature: freshwater reservoir; material: water; isolation source: water column of the freshwater reservoir Embalse de Amadorio in Spain | place: Spain: Valencia ...
AGATTCATATATTCACTACGTTGAAGGTTGCACAGCGCCTATCTACAAATCAGATTCACTTCACTCAGCAGTGGTTGAGATCATTGTTAAGAAGGGTGCACGCGTTCGTTACACCACAATTCAAAACTGGTCTAATAACGTTTACAACTTAGTTACCAAGCGCGCCACATGTGCTGAAGGTGCAACCATGGAATGGGTCGATGGCAACATTGGATCAAAGGTAACCATGAAGTATCCAGCAATTTTCTTGATGGGTCCTCATGCAAAGGGTGAAACTCTCTCACTCGCATTTGCTGGCGAAGGCCAACATCAAGATTCCGGCGCCAAGATGGTTCACGCAGCGCCTTACACATCATCATCGGTAATCTCTAAATCTGTAGCTCGTGGTGGCGGTCGCACTTCATACCGTGGTTTAGTTCAGGTTCAAGAAGGTGCCCATCACTCAAAGAGCACAGTTAAGTGCGATGCTCTTTTGGTCGACACAATTTCGCGTTCAGATACCTATCCTTATGTAGATATTCGCGAAGATGATGTGTCAATGGGTCACGAAGCAACTGTTTCGAAAGTTAGCGATGACCAACTCTTCTATCTTATGTCTCGTGGCTTAACTGAAGATGAAGCTATGGCAATGATTGTTCGTGGCTTTATCGAACCAATTGCCCGCGAACTACCAATGGAATATGCCCTCGAGCTAAATCGTTTGATTGAGCTACAAATGGAAGGCGCTGTCGGTTAATTACGAATGTCTACTTTAACTACTAATTACTTAACGCCAACTGGGCGCGAAGAGGCATGGCGATTTACCCCGCTTAAGCGTCTTGGTGGCCTCCATGATGGCAACTTCAAGTTGGCTGATCGCAACTCACTTGCGCTACGAAGTGCTACTCCAGCAGGAGTGACCTTTGAGCAGGTCGGTCGCGAACTGGTTTCGGTTGAATCGACTTCAGATGATGTGATTGTTTCTCGTATTCACGAAGCAGCAACCCAGGTATCGGTTCTAAAGATTGCGGCCAATGCCGAAATCGCTGAGCCAATTTCACTTCATCGAATTGCAAGCGGCACAGCTGAAGCTGAACTCTCACGGGTCCAAATTCGCATTGGGGCAAATGCGAAAGCGACTTTGATAATCGAGAACACCGGAGATCATTTGATCGCTGAAGATATTGAGATTATCTGCGAACCTGGTTCCAATTTAACTTTAGTTTCACTACAAGAGTGGGATAGCAAAACCATTCATGCTGGCCGCCAACATGCGATCGTCGATAAGGATGCAACTTTCAAGTCGATCATCGTTACCGTCGGGGGAGATGTAGTCCGCTTGCTTCCAACTGTTGAATTCAATGGTCAAGGCGCATCAGCCGAACTACTTGGCGTTTATTTTGCAACAAGTGGCCAATTCTTCGAACATCGCATGTTTGTAGATCACTTAGTTCCAAATGCGAAATCACGCGTTAATTACAAGGGCGCTCTTGCTGGGCAAGATGCTCACACAGTTTGGATCGGCGACGTTTTCATTCGAGCTGCCGCTGAAGGTACTGATACTTACGAGTTAAACCGCAACTTGTTGCTAAGTGACGGCGCTCGCGCAGATTCAGTCCCAAACCTTGAGATCGAAACTGGCGAGATTGTCGGTGCCGGTCACGCAAGCACGACTGGGCGCTTTGATGATGAGCAACTCTTCTATTTAATGTCACGCGGCATCTCACTTGAAAGTGCGCGACGTTTAGTAGTCCGTGGTTTCTTCAATGAAATCATCGCTGAAATAGGCAACGCTGAAATTCAAGAGCGCTTGATGGCTCGCATCGATGGCGAATTAGAAAAAGCAGGTGAGTAAATGAGCGACCTATCGTTAGCTTCATTGCAACCTGGCAAGGCAGTTCGCCTTGAAAAAAATGGCAAGTCAATCTGCGTTGCTCGAGTGGGCGATGAAGTATTTGCTATTGGCGATACTTGCAGCCACTCAGATGCCTCGCTTTCTGAAGGCGATATAACAGATTTCAAAATTGAGTGCTGGTTACACGGCGCCGAATTTGATTTGCGAACCGGTACAGCGTTAACGCTGCCAGCGGTACAACCAGTAGATGTTTATGCAGTATCGGTTGACGGAGATTCCGTGACCATAGAAGTTAAGTAGGGGATTGTTATGAGCACACTAGAAATTCGCGGCCTAAAAGTTTCTGTTGAAACCGAAACTGGTCCAGTTGAAATCTTGAAGGGTGTAGACCTAACTATCAAGAGCGGTGAGACACATGCAATCATGGGCCCTAATGGTTCAGGCAAGTCAACACTTGCTTACTCAATTGCCGGTCACCCTAAGTATCAGATCACTGGTGGCACTGTGACGCTAGATGGCGTCGATCTGCTCGAGATGACAGTTGATGAGCGTGCTCGTGCTGGCCTCTTCTTAGCGATGCAATATCCAGTCGAGGTACCAGGTGTTTCGGTTTCTAACTTCTTACGTACTGCAGCAACTGCGCTACGCGGTGAAGCGCCAAAGCTACGTACTTGGGTTGGCGAAGTTAAAGAGGCAATGGCTGCGCTAAAGATGGATCCAGCATTTGCCGAGCGTAACGTTAATGAGGGTTTCTCTGGCGGCGAGAAAAAGCGCCACGAAATCATGCAACTTGAGCTACTTAAGCCAAAAATTGCAATCCTTGATGAAACCGATTCAGGTCTAGATGTTGACGCTCTTCGCATCGTTTCTGAAGGTGTAGTTCGTGCCAAGGAAGCAAATGACTTGGGCGTTCTGTTAATTACTCACTACACCCGCATCCTTCGTTACATCAAGCCTGACTTCGTGCATGTATTTGCTGATGGTCGCGTTGTAGAAGAAGGTGGCCCAGAGCTTGCGGAAAAGCTCGAGGCAAATGGTTACGCCGAATACGTAACAAAGTAAATAAGTCGAAAAGAAATCTAGATGTCCTTTGACCCTCGCTTAGTGCGCCAAGATTTTCCAATCTTTGAGCGCACTATTCGCGATGGGAAAAGACTCGTTTACTTAGATTCCGGCGCAACCAGCCAAAAGCCGAATTCGGTAATTGAGGCGGAAAGTAACTTTTACCGTTTACATAACGCCGCCGTACATCGGGGTGCTCATCAATTAGCTGAAGAAGCAACCGATGCTTATGAAGGCGCGCGCTTGACTGTTGCCAAGTTCTTAGGTGGCACGGAAGCTGAAATCATTTTTACAAAGAGCGCAACCGAGAGCCTTAACTTGTTGGCATATGCAATCAGCAATGCAGATACCTTAAATCGCTTTCATTTAACGGCTGCAGACCGCATCGTGGTCACTGAGATGGAACATCATGCGAACTTAATTCCATGGCAGCAATTAGCAAAACGTTCTGGCGCTGAACTTGCATGGTTTGAAGTTACCAATGAAGGCCGACTAGATCTCACTAAAATCAATGAAGTAATTACTTCGAATACCAAAGTAGTTTCGCTAACGCACCAATCAAATGTGCTGGGCACGGTAAATCCGCTTGCGGCTATCGTCGCCCGCGCACGTGAGGTTGGCGCAATTGTTATTTTGGATGCCTGCCAATCCGTGCCACACATGCCAATTAATGTTTCCGAACTCGATATCGATTTCTTAGCATTCTCTGGTCATAAAGCAATCGGACCTACCGGTATAGGTGTTCTTTGGGGCAAGGCTGAACTCTTAAAGGATTTGCCACCATTCTTATTCGGTGGCTCAATGATCGAATCTGTAACAATGACAGATGCCACATGGGCGCCATCACCAAGACGACATGAGGCAGGTGTGCCAAATATGGCACAGGCAGTTGGATTGGCAGCAGCTCTAGATTGCTTAAGCAATATCGGGATGGCCGAAATTTACCAACACGAGCAAGAGTTGGGCTCCTATCTATTAACGCGTTTGCAAGAAATTCCTGATTTAAAATTAGTAGGGCCACTTAATATGCTCGATCGTGGCGCAGTTGCCTCATTTACCTTAGGCGATATTCACCCACATGATCTTGGTCAATATTTAGATTCTCAAGGTATTGCAGTTAGAACTGGACATCACTGTGCCTGGCCGTTAACTCGCAAGCTAGGCGTACAAGCAACTACTCGCGCATCTCTCTATCTTTACAACGATCAAACCGACGTCGATGATTTAGTCGCTGGAATTCTCGGAGCACAGAAGTATTTTGGTGATCGCTAATGCAATTAGATAGTTTGTATCAAGAGGTAATTCTCGATCACTATAAGCGACCGCAACATAAAGGTCTGGCAGCAGATTTCGATGCTCAGGTTCACCACGTAAATCCCAGCTGTGGGGATGAAATCACCTTGAATGTAAAACTTGCCGGCGATCTTGTAGATGCGATTACCTGGGATGGCGTTGGCTGTTCAATTTCACAGGCCAGCGTTTCAATTCTTAGCGATCTATTGAAGGGCAAGAGCATCGCCGATGCCGAAGCCGTTCTAAACAACTTCACCGAACTAATGCAGAGCAAGGGCACCATGGTTGGCGATGATGAAATTCTCGAAGATGCCGTCGCTTTAGCTGGTGTTTCCAAATTCCCCGCTCGGATAAAGTGCGCGCTACTGGGCTGGATGGCCTACAAAGATGCCGTTGTTCAAGCCCAAGCCAAGTAATAGATAGACTTCCGACCAGACGAATAAAGGATGAGCGATGACAGCAGCAATTGATGATGTAACCGAGGCAATGAAGGATGTTGTTGATCCAGAGCTCGGTATCAACGTGGTTGACCTTGGTTTAATTTATGACGTCATGGTTGATGAAAACAACATCGCAATCTTAAATATGACTCTTACATCTGCAGCATGCCCGCTACAAGATGTAATCGAAGATCAGACTCGTCAAGCGCTGGCGCCACTTACTAGTGATGTAAAGATCAATTGGGTCTGGATGCCACCTTGGGGCCCAGATAAAATTACTGATGACGGAAGAGATCAGCTGCGCGCTCTCGGCTTTACGGTTTAATCGATGTCAATGCAAGCTGCCTGGATGACCTTCAGGTCAATGACGGCTGACCCATCAGTTAAGAACCAAAAGTTAAAACCCGGCACAGTAAAACGAATCATTTCTTTTGCTCAGCCTTATAAGTTACATATCTCGATCTTTCTAATTACCGTCGTGATTGAAGCGCTCTTGATCGTGACATCACCACTTCTGCTTCGCCAATTAATCGATAAAGGCGTGATTCCTAGAAATGGCGAACTCGTAACAAAATTAGCTTTAGCAGTTGCCTTCATCGCAATCTTTGATGCCTTAATGAGCATTGTGGGACGTTGGTTTTCGGCACGTATTGGTGAAGGTTTAATTTATGATCTTCGCTCTCAGGTATATGAGCATGTGCAACGCCAGTCGGTTGCCTTCTTTACTCGCACTCAAACAGGCGCCTTAATTTCGCGCATTAATTCAGATGTGATTGGTGCGCAGCAAGCATTTACAGCAACTTTATCTGGGGTAGTTAGCAATAGCGTTAGCTTGGTCTTAGTTACGGGCACAATGCTGATTCTCTCTTGGCAGATCACCATCGTTTCGTTGCTGCTCTTGCCGTTATTTCTGATCCCGACAAAATGGGTGGGCAAGAAATTACAATCTTTGACCCGCGAATCCTTTGCTTTGAATGCCGAGATGTCTTCGACCATGACCGAACGTTTTAATGTTTCGGGTGCCATGTTGGTCTCGCTTTACGGTCGCCCGAAAGATGAAGGTGGCTATTTCAGAAGCAGAGCTCGAAAAGTAGCTGATATCGGAATCGAAATGGCGCTGCTTAATCGTCTCTTCTTCATCGCGCTTACCAGTATTGCTGCTGTTGCAACGGCAATCGCATACGGTATCGGTGGCCACTTAGCTATAAATGGCACCGTCACGGTTGGAACGCTACTTGCGATTACCGCGTTACTTGCCAGGCTTTACGGCCCACTAACAGCGTTATCTAATGTGCGTATTGATGTAATGACAGCGCTAGTTTCCTTTGAGCGAGTCTTTGAAGTTTTGGATTTAGCTCCCATGGTTCAAGATCGTCCAAATGCTAAGAACTTAACGGGACGCGATTTTGCGGTTGAATTTAAGAACGTTTCTTTCTCATATCCAAAGGCGGAAGAGATTTCCTTATCGTCACTTGAATCAGTGGCTAAGCCTGAAACAGTACAAAGTGGGGTAGTGCTAAACAACCTTTCCTTCGTCGCAAAGCCCGGAACCATGACCGCACTAGTTGGACCATCAGGTGCTGGCAAAACCACAATCAGCGCTCTAGTTCCGCGTCTCTACGATGTGACCGAAGGTGCCATTGAAGTTGGCGGCGTGGATATCCGTGATTTAACGATGAGTTCGCTGCGCGAAAATATTGGTGTGGTTATGCAAGATGCCCACCTCTTCCATGACACGATCGGCGAAAATTTGCGCTACGCAAAACCTGGCGCAACTGAAGCTGAAATGCAGGCAGCCTGCGAAGCTGCCCAAATCTGGTCTCTAGTTTCATCGCTGCCAAATGGTTTTGACACGATGGTAGGAGAGCGCGGGCATCGTCTTTCAGGTGGCGAAAAACAACGCCTAGCTATTGCTCGATTACTTTTGAAATCACCACAGGTGGTAATTCTCGATGAAGCAACCGCTCACCTTGATTCCGAGAATGAAGCGTTGGTGCACCAAGCGCTAAGTGCTGCCCTTAAAGGTAGAACTAGCTTGGTAATCGCCCACAGGTTAAGTACGGTGCGTGAAGCAGATCAGATTTTGGTTTTGGAAAAAGGCGTAATTGTCGAACGCGGCACCCATGATGAATTAGTGGCGATGAATGGTGTGTACGCCGAGCTTTACAACCGCCAAGATTTAACTGGCTCTACGGATTAAGAAGCGGCCATAACCAACTAAACCGCCAAAGAAGAGCCATTGCAGCGCATATGCCATATGCGGACCATCGCTTAACTCAGGCAACTGCGCCGACACTGCTGGCGTTAATTCAGGCCTCGAGCCACTTAAGAGATCTATATAGAAACTTTCTGTTTCAACTTCTTGTTGGGCATTCCATTTACTTACTAAACCTTCACCTGTTGCAGGAAGCGCAAAAAAAGAACCTTGCGGAAGCGAGGTATCTAACCGAAGCCGCCCGGTAATTGTGACAACCCCAGTTGGTGGGTTTGGAACATTTGGCGCGGTCAGGGCGTTTTTGCCAGCAATAACCCAGCCCCGATCAATCCAGAATTTCTGCTGATCAACGCTCATGAATAGCGTTAAAAACTCAAAACCGTATTTCCCTTCAAAGTAACGATTGCGAATCAAGATAGTTTGATCGGCGTCAAAACTTCCTTGAACGTTGACGGTGCGCCATTCATTCTTAACCAAATTCTCTTCGGCCGCAGCAAGTGAAATTACCGGAGCTGCGATGTTTTGCTCAATTAGGAAATTGCGATGATGTCGATCAACGCCTCGGTTGTATTGCCATTGCGCCGCGATCAAACAGAGGGCTATTAGCGCAAGAGCAACTAGAGTTTTGAGAAATCCAAATTTCTCGCGTTTACGCATGTTGCCGATTCTAATCGTTAATCGAGAGTTAAGAAATTGAACGGCGCTTCTCTTTAATTACGGCGCGGCCAGGGATCATTGATTCGCGACCAGCATTTGCAACGACAACTGCGATATATGGAAGACCAGCTGCGCCGGCTAAGAAGAACCAGCGATATGGGCTGGGTGTAATAACGGTGAGAACGAAGCAGGCGGTACGAATCATCATTGAGATGAAATATCTTTTTTGGCGAGCGCCCTGGTCAGATGAAAGGCTCGGTTGAGCACTGGTTACATCAAAAACTTCATCGGCCATGCCCTAAGAGTAGATGCGTTCTTAGGTTTACGCAGAAGTAACGAGTAACCTAGCCAACTATGAGCGCTGTCGCATTGGTCACTGGTGGAAATCGCGGAATCGGTGCTGCAATTGCTGCCTCGCTAAAGGCTGCGGGATTTACGGTAATCGTGACTTATCGATCCGGCTCCGCACCAACGGATTTTGACTCTGTTCAGATGGATGTCACATCGACTGAGAGCGTCGATGCTGGGTTCGCCTTGATCGAAGAAAAATGGGGCGTTCCTGAGATTGTGGTCTGCAATGCGGGAATCACCAAAGATACGCTTTCAATGCGCATGAGCGATGAAGATTTTTCCGATGTCATTGATGCCAACTTAACTGGCGCCTTTCGAACTGCACGTCGCGCCACTAAAGGTCTCTTGAAATTAAAACGTGGTCGCCTAATATTTATTGGCTCGGTAGTCGGACTGCTCGGATCAGCTGGACAAGTAAATTACTCGGCTAGTAAGTCAGGTTTAATCGGAATGGCTCGCTCATTTGCGCGCGAGTTAGGAAGTCGCGGAATAACTGCAAATGTTGTGGCTCCTGGTTTTGTTGAAACCGATATGACGGCAGCTCTTGATGAGAAGCGCCGTGAAGAGATCGCTAAATCGGTACCGCTGCAAAGATTTTGTTCAGCAGAAGAGATTGCAGAAGTTGTTACTTTCTTAGCTTCACCAAAGGCAAGCTATATAACTGGTGCGGTAATTCCAGTGGATGGCGGATTAGGAATGGGTCACTAACTATGGGAATTCTGACAGGTAAGAAAATTTTGGTAACTGGCGTTTTAACAGATGCCTCAATTGCCTTTCATATTGCACGTTTGGCCCAAGAAGAAGGCGCGACAGTTATTCTTTCATCGTATGGCCGCGTCATGTCGCTAACTACCCGAATCGCAGGACGCTTACCTCAGCCCGCGCCAGTTATCGAACTTGATGTCACTAGCGAAAGTGATTTAGCTGCACTCGAATCTCGCATTCGCGAACATGTTGATGGACTTGATGGAGTAGTGCATTCAATCGGTTTTGCACCTGAAGCAGCTCTCGGTGGAAATTTCTTAAATACCGAGTGGGCTGATGTCGCTACAGCGATGCAGGTTTCGGCTTATTCATTCAAATCATTAGCCATGGCCACGCGGCCACTATTTAATGGTGGCGCTTCCATTGTTGGTCTAGATTTTGATGCAACTGTGGCCTGGCCAAAATATGACTGGATGGGCGTTGCCAAAGCTGCGCTTGAATCTACTTCGCGCTACTTAGCCCGCGATTTAGGGGCAGAGAATATTCGCGTTAACTTAGTGGCAGCCGGTCCCATTAAAACTATGGCAGCTAAATCAATTCCCGGCTTTGCTGAATTTGAGGAAGTCTGGAATTCACGTGCTCCACTCGCCTGGGATGTAACTGACCCAGTGCCTGCAGCGCAGGCCGCTGTGGCCCTGCTTTCTGATTGGTTCCCCAAGACCACCGGCGAGATCATCCACGTCGATGGTGGCGTCCACGCAATGGGCTAACCATCGTCCGAACGCTCAATTTCGCCTTTAGCCGCCCCTCTAGTACCCTTTGCCTCAGACCAGTAGTTCGCTACTGCAAGAGGAGTTACCGCTCCCACCTAAGAACCTAAAGGTTCCTGGTATGTCGAAGTTCAACTTAAGTTGAAGATATTTTCAGCTGCAGTCGAACTCCTTGGCGGTTGCTTATTTTGCATGGCGCGGTTACTGAGCGCGAAGTACCAGCAAACCAGAAGCAAACCGATTTAAAGGAGCAAAAATCACAACTGACCCGCGTATCAACGATCGAATTCGTACACCCCAAATTCGTTTAATCGGTTACACCGGTGACCAAGTTGGCGTAGTAGATATCGAAGTTGCGCTACAGATGGCTGATGAAGTTGGTCTTGACCTAGTCGAGATCGCACCAGAAGCTAATCCACCTGTCTGCAAGATCATGGATTTCGGAAAGTACAAATACGAGATCGCGCAGAAAGCCCGCGAAGCACGCCAAAACCAGACCCACATTGTGGTTAAGGAAGTACGCATGCGACCAAAGATCGAGACTCACGATTATGAAACCAAACGGAATCACATCGAGAAGTTCTTAAAGGGTGGCGACAAGGTCAAAGTGACAATGCAATTCCGTGGCCGTGAACAAACACGGCCTGAACTCGGTTACAAGATTTTGCAACGCCTTGCAGAAGATGTGGCTGAAATTGCTTTCGTCGAGTTCGCCCCTAAACAAGAGGGACGAAATATGACAATGGTGCTTGGTCCAACTAAGCGCAAAACTGAAGCAGTAGCCGAAGCAAAGGCAGCGCGTAAAGCAAAAGCCGATGCCGCAGCAGCTGCAGCAGAGACCGAATAAGAACTAGCAACGGGAGACCCAAGATGCCAAAGATGAAGACACACAGTGGTGCGAAGAAGACATTCCGCATTACTGGTTCTGGAAAAGTAATGCACGAGCGCGCCGGAAAGCGCCACTTACTCGAGCGCAAGTCCTCACGTCTTACTCGACGTCTGAGCACTGAGTCCGCAGCTAAGCCAACCGTTGCAGTAACAGCCAAGCGCATGCTTGGCTTGAAGTAAGGAGTAAATAAATGAGAGTAAAGCGCGGAGTCCACGCAGCTAAGAAGCGTCGTACAACTCTAGAACGTGCCAGCGGTTACCGCGGACAACGTTCACGTCTTTTCACAAAGGCGAAAGAGCAAGTAACACACTCAATGGTTTATGCCTTCAACGATCGTAAAGATAAGAAGGGCGACTTTCGTCAGCTCTGGATCCAACGTATCAATGCGGCAGCACGCGAAAACGGTCTTACTTATAACCGTTTCATCCAAGGCCTAAAGGTTTCCGGCATCGAAGTTGATCGCCGTTTACTTTCAGAGCTAGCAACAAACGATCCAGCGACCTTCAAGGCGCTAGTCGAAGTTGCACGCAAGAGCCTAGCCGCTCTCTAATTCGTAAATCGAAATTAGAAAACAGAAGTAATGATCGAGAGCCTTCATTCGCCGCATATCGCGCGAGTGAAGGCTCTTATCAGTTCTAAGGGCGCCAAAGAACGTCGCGAAAGTGCTCGTTATGTTGCCGAAGGTGCGCAATTTGTACGCGAAGCAATCAAAGCCAAGGCGATTGATCAGATCGATATTCTATATCTGACCGCTAATGGTCGCGCGCGACTTGAGAATGACAAGATCGATCTCAATAAATTTAAATGTGAAGATGTAACAGATCCAGTTATGAAGGCGATGAGCGAGACTATTTCGCCGCAAGGAATCTTAGCTATCTGCAAAATTCCGAATCCAAATTTAGAAAATCTAAAACTATCCGGCAAATCTATTCTGATCTACCTTCATGAAATTCAGGACCCAGGTAATGCTGGCACAATCTTGCGTTCTGCCGATGCGCTTGGAGCAACGGCAGTTATTACTTCGCCAGGTAGCGTTGATATGTATTCTCCTAAAGTCGTCCGCTCTACCGCCGGTTCGCATTGGCACTTGCCAATTTTTGAACGGGTTTCCCTCGATTTATTGCAACAGGCAATTCCAAATCTTAATTTCGCAACTCTTGCCGCTGATGGCAAAAGTTCAATTCGCGAATATCAGATTGCCGGAAATACCGTATTGATTTTTGGAAACGAAGCTAGAGGTCTAGCAGATCTAGATGTGCCAGCTAGTGCACAAGCACTAGCAATTCCTATGGCCGGAAATGCCGAGAGCTTAAATCTCTCATCAGCTGCGGCCATTGTTTTATTTGAACTAACGGCGAAAATTGTCGGCGATAAGTAAAGACGACCAAGTAGACTTAATGCCATGAATCCGCAAGAAATCAACGAATGGGTAAGTGCTGCCAAAGCGGCTTTCGCCGCAGCCTCTGACCTCGATGAACTCAAAGCGGCTCGACTAGCTCATACTGGCGACAAGGCACCTATTTCACTTGCTAGTCGTGGTTTAGGTTCTCTTTCACCAGAAGAGAAAGCATCGTTTGGAAAAATCATCGGTGAAGCCAAAGCAGCGATCGGCGCAGCACTCGCTGAAGAGACAACCCGTCTGGAAATAGCCCGCGATCAGAAGATTCTCCTTGAAGAAGTTGTTGATGTGACCCTGCCGGCAAAACTTGCTCATGCTGGGGGGTTGCACCCAATTACCATTATCAAAAATGACATTAGCGATTTCTTTTTAGCGCAAGGCTATTCAGTCGTTGAAGGACCTGAGCTCGAAGCAAGTTGGTTGAACTTTGATGCGCTAAATATTCCAGCTGATCATCCAGCGCGCACAATGCAAGATACTTTCTTCGTTGAACCACTAAGCGCTGGCCTAGTTCTGCGAACTCAAACTTCACCACTTCAAATTCGCACCATGCTTACCAGCGAGCCACCAATTTATATCGTCTCTCCTGGACGCACCTTCCGAGCTGACGAACTTGATGCAACGCATAGCCCGGTTTTCCATCAAGTCGAAGGTGTCGTAGTTGATCGTGGAATATCAATGGCTCACCTAAAGGGCACGCTTGATAACTTTGCGCGACATATGTTTGGCCCTGATGTAACTACTCGTCTGCGCCCATCTTTCTTCCCATTTACCGAACCAAGCGCTGAAGTAGATATCTTCTTCAATGGTCGCTGGATCGAGTGGGGCGGTTGCGGAATGATCAATCCGAAAGTGTTAGCCACCTGTGGCATAGATACCAATGAATTTAGTGGCTTTGCATTCGGAATGGGTCTTGAGCGCACTCTTATGGTTCGACATGGCATCACCGACCTTCACGAGATTGTTGAAGGCGATCTTCGCTTCACCCGTCAGTTTGGAGTTGGCCTCTAATGCGAATTCCACGTTCTTGGGTTAATGACTTTGTAGATCTATCTGGCGTTACCGATCAGACTATCTCTGATGCATTTGTCCGCGTTGGTTTTGAAGTTGAAGAAGTAATTGCGCAAGGCGCCGATTTAACAGGCCCGCTTGTTGTTGCTCGAGTTCTTGCCATTGAAGAACTTACTGAACATAAGAAGCCGATTCGATATGTCGAACTAGATTGCAATGAAGGCGCCAGTCGCTTTGTTATTTGTGGCGCCCGCAACTTTGCGGTAAATGATTTAGTAATCGCCGCACTGCCAGGTGCTGTGCTGCCAGGCAACTTTGCAATCAGCGCTCGCGAAACTTATGGCAAGACTAGCAACGGCATGATCTGTTCGGCCAAAGAGCTAGGTCTGGGCGATGATCACTCTGGCATTATTGTTTTAGCTGAAGGTTCAGCAACTGTGGGTGACGATGCAATTGAGTTGTTACAAATTAATGACACTATCTTTGATATCGCAGTAAACCCTGATCGCGGTTATGCCTTAAGCATCCGAGGTGCTGCTCGCGAGATTGCTGGCGCCCTTGGTTTACCTTTTGCTGATCCGATTGCTCATGCCAAGTCGCTGAAGTTTGCCGAAACTGGTTCTGCAACACCAATGAAAATTAGCAATGGAGCGATGGTTGCATACCTTCGCTCGCTTGATAACTTCAATCCAAAAACCCCATCACCGATTTGGCTAAGCCGGCGCATTGAGAAAATTGGCATGCGCTCAATCTCGCTAGCGGTAGATGTAACAAACTACGTGATGATCGAACTCGGTCAACCTCTGCACGCCTTTGATCGCGCAAAAATTGTCGATGGTCTAGAGATTGCTTACGCTCAAGATAAGAGCAAATTCACCACTTTAGATGGTCAGGAACGCGAACTAGCTGCGACAGATTTAGTTGTACGAGATGCTAAACAAGTATTGGCCCTTGCCGGCACCATGGGTGGTTTAGATTCCGAAATTACCGATAGCACCACAACTATTGCGGTTGAGGCAGTGCGCTTTGATCCGATTGCAATTGCTAAAAACTCGCGCCGACATAAACTTTCAACCGAGGCATCGCGACGTTTAGAACGTGGCGTTGATCCATCGCTTGCCGAATTCGCATCTGCTCGTGCAGCTGAATTAATGATCTCGCTAGGTGGAGCAACTTATGTTGGAACCGCAAAGTCAGGCGAAGAGAAGTTCCCGGCGATCATCGATCTTGATCCAAAGTATGTTAATGAACGACTAGGCACACAGCTTTCAAATGAAGTTATCGCAAAATCACTTGTGACCGTTGGTTGCGATGTCGATGAAAAAAACTGGAAAGTCGACCCACCTTCATGGCGAGGTGACCTGCAGATCCCTGCAGATTTAGTCGAAGAGGTCGCTCGCATTATTGGGTACGACCAAATACCTTCACTGCTGCCTCGCAGCCCGCACGCGGCGACCCTGACGCCAGTCCAGCAACGTCGTCGCACGATCGCAGCAGCACTTGCTGCTCGCGGCTTAACTGAGGTTCAAAATTTCCCATTCGTCGCTGAATCAACGATGAAAGCCCTGAACTACACCGGCGAACGAGCCGCCACTTTCCGCATTGCAAACCCAATGTCTGAAGAAACGCCTCTGATGCGTACACATCTGATTCCAGGGCTAATTGCCGCAGCTCAGCGCAATCTCTCACGAGGTGCCCGCGACTTCGCTCTCTTTGAGATCGGTGCAATTTTCCGCAATACGACCAAGTTAGTAGATGGCATCTTCCCGCCACTTGAAGTTAAGCCTGACGCCGCAACTATTAAGGCGCTCTTTGAAAGTGTTCCGCCTCAGCCAATTCACCTAGGTGCCATCTTCGTCGGAAAGACAACGGGAGATAACTGGCGCACTAAGGCACGTAACTATGAATGGGCAGATGCGATCGCTGAAGCTCAGACCGTCCTAGATCTCTGCGGATTGCAATACACGGTCGAGCGATCTGATTTTGCGCCATGGCACCCAGGCCGTTGTGCCGAGCTGTTAGTTGATGGCAAGGCAGTTGCACACGCTGGCGAACTTCATCCTCGCGTCTGTTCCGAATTTGGGTTACCACCTAGATCTTGCGCATTAGTTATTAATCTCGATGCGCTACCTGCGAGCAACACAGTACGTGCTGCAGTAATTGGTTCGATGCCGATAGCCGTCCAAGATGTCGCACTAGTTATTGACGCTAAGGTTTCAGCAGCCGCACTTGAGCAATCTCTGGTCGATGGCGCAGGGGAACTACTCGAATCAATCGTGCTCTTTGATCGTTACGACAAGATTGGTGATGGCAAGATTTCGCTAGCTTTCACGCTCTCCTTCCGCGCAGCAGATCGAACCCTCACCGGCGACGAAATCTCAGCAGCTCGCGAATCAGCTGTGGCAAATGCGGCGAAACTATACGGGGCAACCGTTCGTTCCTAATCTTGCATAATTATGCATAATCCTGCATAATTATTCCTATGAGAACAGCGATCGTTGGTGCAAGTGGGTATGCCGGAACTGAATTATTAAGGCTGCTTTTAGTGCATCCTCACTTTGAACCAACTGTCATTACTGCTCACTCGAACGCTGGCGAATTAATCTCATCAGTTGCGCCTCAATTGGCGCAGCTCGGGGATCGCCGCTTCGAGGCCTTTGATTTAGTCAAAGTAAACGCTTGTGAATTAGTTTTCCTTGCCCTTCCTCATGGTGAATCAGCTGCACTTATTGCCCAACTAGATCCGAGCTTGAAAATTGTTGATCTGGGCGCAGATTTCCGACTTTCCAGTGCAGAAAAATGGGTTCAGTATTACGGCGGCATTCATGCCGGTACCTGGACATATGGGCTGCCCGAGCTTCCGGGTAAGCGTGCGGTAATCGCAAAATCTAATCGGGTAGCAAATCCTGGTTGTTATGCAACATCTATTTCGCTGGCAATTGCCCCGGCACTTGGCTTAGTAGATACTCGTGACATCGTGGTGGTTGCAGCTTCGGGTACTACCGGAGCTGGACGTAGCGCGAAAGTGAATTTACTCGGTAGCGAAGTAATGGGATCGCTCTCTTCTTATAAATTCGGGGGAGTACATCAACACACGCCTGAGGTCGAAGAAGCGCTAACCCATATTGCCTGTAGCGATGTGAAAATTTCATTTACTCCGATCTTGGCGCCAATGCCACGCGGAATCCTAAGTACGGTAACCGCAAAGCTAACTGGCTCTGCTATTACAGAAACTATCCATGCGCTTTATACAAAGGCTTATGCCCAAGATGAATTCGTAACGGTGCTGCCAATAGGGCAGATGCCAAAAACAAATTCAGTAATCGGTAGCAATCATGTTCAATTGCAAGTAGCCGTAGATGCGCACACTAATCGACTTGTTGTTTCAGCTGCGATAGACAATCTAGGTAAGGGTGCAGCAGGACAAGCAATCCAAAATGCGAATTTAATTTGCGGCTTGCCGGAAAATACTGGTCTTCAAGCGGCAGGTTTAGGAGTTTGATAGTCGTTAAATATGGTGGGCACGCTATGAAGGACGAGAGCGGCGCATTCGCCCAAACTATTTCGGCGGCCATCACCCAAGGAATTGAATTAGTAATTGTGCATGGCGGCGGGCCACAAATCGATGCCGCACTTCTCTCAGCAGGTATCCAAAGTCAAAGTATTGGTGGCTTTCGGGTGACAACTCCGGAGATTTTCGAAATCGTGCAGAGCGTTCTAGCTGGTGAAGTCTGTGCGAACGTTGTTTCGAATTTGCGTAAAGCAGGTGTTAATGCGGCAGGTATATCGGGTCGCGATGGCAATACTTTGCAAGGAATTCGGATGACCAAAATTGTTGATGGGACGCCGGCTGAGTTAGGTCTAGTTGGTGAGGTTACCCAGGTTGATACCGAATTGATTGAATCTCTCCTCGAAGAGAAATTCACGCCAGTTATTTCACCGTTGGCGAATGAGATCGGTGCTGACAATGGTTTGAATGTCAACGCAGATATTGCAGCCGCTGCGATTGCAGGTGGATTAAATGCTGAGGCGTTAATTGTTTTAACTGATGTTGCTGGCATCTATCGAAATTATCCCGACCCAACTTCTATCATCTCAGAAATATCAGCAACTGAACTCGCTGCTTTGAAGAATGATTTCCAAGGAGGAATGGCGCCAAAGGTTGCAGCCTGTTTAGCTGCAATATCAGCCGGTGCTAGTGCGGTACGAATTATTGACGGAAATAATGCCGAGAATTTATTGCTAGCACTAGCTGGTACCGGTGGAACTTTGGTGCATGCATGAACTCGAACAATGCCAATTCTCGTAAGTCAACGGTCGCCAAGTTAATTGGTAGCGGAAAGATTGCTTCACAAAGCGATTTAGTCAAAGCCCTCAAAAAGAAAGGTTTTGCAGTAACGCAAGGCACTGCCAGCCGAGACTTAGAAGATATTGGCGCTATTCGGGTTCGCAATGCTGATGGCGAGATGGTTTACGCCTTAACTGATGCGCAGCCGATTTCAACCAAAAGTTCTTTCCCAAGTGAGCTAGTTCTTACTGCCACTCCAAGTGGAAATCTAGTTGTAATCAGAACACCCATTGCTGCTGCTCAAATGTTGGCAAGTGCAATCGATGGCCTTTCACAATCCGGAAAATTAGCAAGCGCTATCGGCACTGTCGCGGGCGATGACACCGTGATCGTGGTTGCCGACACAGTTACAGGCGGAAGCGCATTAGCGAAGAAGATCTTAGGATTAGCCAATTCAAAAAGCGGAGGTAAGTGATGAGCACCGGAGCTACCCAACCAGGTGGGACTTTATGGGGCGGCCGATTTGCCGATGGCCCCAGCGACGCTCTCTTTGCCCTATCGCGCAGCGTGCAATTTGATTGGCGCTTAGCGCCTTATGACTTACGTTCATCACTAGCGCATCTCTCGGTACTCGAAAGTTCTGGTTTACTGCCAGCTGAAACTGTTTCTCAATTAAGAGGCGCGCTAAAGGAATTACAAAGCGAAATTATTGCTGGAAAATTCGCACCTAACAATTCCGATGAAGATGTTCATAGCGCTCTGGAACGTGGATTAACTGAGAAGATTGGTGCCATCGGGGGAGCGATCCGTGCAGGGCGTTCTCGTAATGACCAGGTCGCAACTGACTTACGGTTATATGCGATCGATCATATGTTGGCAGTTGCCAAAGAGCTAACAACTCTTTCCGAAGTAATTATCGCCAAAGCTGCGCAATACGCAGATGCGCCTGCACCGGGTTTCACTCACCTGCAACATGCGCAACCAGTTATTTTCGGCCATGAGATCGCAAAGCACGCACATGCTTTTCAACGCGATCTAAGTCGAATCTCTGATTGGTTATCTCGCACATCAGTTAGCCCACTTGGTTCTGGCGCTCTGGCTGGTTCCTCATTGCCACTTAATCCCGCCGCTACCGCGCAAGATCTCGGCTTCGCAATGTCGGCTGGCAACAGCATCGATGGCGTAAGCGATCGAGATTTCGTTTCTGAGGCGCTCTTCATTTTGGCAACTATCGGCATTCACTTATCGCGCATCGGCGAGGAATGGTGCATCTTGGCCACAACTGAATTCGGTTGGGCCAAAGTAGCCGATGCCTATTCAACTGGTTCTTCAATCATGCCGCAGAAAAAGAATCCAGATATTGCAGAACTTGCTCGCGGAAAAGCTGGTCGTTTGGTCGGTAATTTAACTGGCGTTATGACCATGTTGAAAGGTTTACCTTTCGCATATAACCGGGATTTGCAAGAAGATAAAGAACCACTTTTTGACAGCGTTGAAACCTTACTAATTCTGCTGCCGGCTGTTTCCGGAATGATTGCAACAACCGAATTTGATCGCGAGAAAATGGCAACAGCGGCACCTACTGGTTTTTCACTGGCTACCGAAATCGCTGATTTTCTAGTCCGCGCACATATCCCTTTCTCGCATGCACACGAAGCAGCTGGCGCATGTGTGGCTCTTTGCGAAAAAACCAATCGCGAACTGCACGAATTAACCGATGTTGAATTTTTAACAATCCATCCCGCACTTACTGGGGGAGTGCGGGAAGTCCTGACAGTTGCTGGCGCTCTCTCATCTCGCACCACCGCAGGAGGTACTGCGCCTTCGGAAGTAGTTAAACAACTTGCTGAATTAACCAGAGTAAATAGTGATTTCGTAAAGTTAATTACCAGTCAAGGAGCAGCCTTTTCGGGCATGATGAGCGCATGAAATCAGAGCTACTAGAAGATTTACGCTGGCGTGGCCTAATCGCCCAGAGCACAGACGAGGCTGCGCTCGCTGAAAAATTAGCAAAACCAACAACTCTTTACATTGGCTTTGACCCAACTGCGCCAAGCATGCACGTCGGAAACCTGGTTGTTCTACTGGTTTTACGTCGTTTTCAATTGGCCGGTCATCGCCCAATCGCGCTAGTTGGAGGAGCCACAGGTTTAGTTGGCGATCCAAGTGGAAAGAACGAAGAGCGAGTTCTAAACACTGAAGAAACGGTTGCTTCTTGGGTGGAACGGATTAAAACTCAACTGTCGCAATACTTAGATTTCGATGCACCCAAGAACGCTGCGATTATGGCCAATAACTTAGATTGGACTTCACCGTTATCAGCCATTGAATTCCTACGCGATATCGGCAAGCATTTCAGCGTTAATCAAATGCTTTCAAAAGATTCAGTATCAGCTCGGTTAGAAGCAAGCGGAATTTCTTACACCGAATTTTCTTACCAAGTGTTGCAAGCCCTTGATTTCCTTGAACTATATCGCCGTCATGATTGCACATTGCAAATGGGTGGTTCTGATCAATGGGGCAACATTGTCGCTGGCCTTGATTTAATTCGAAAAGTAGAACAGGGCAGTGTGCATGCTTTGACTATTCCATTGCTTGCCAAAGCTGACGGAACCAAGTTCGGCAAGACAGCTGGCGGCAGTGTTTGGCTTGATCCTGAAATGACTTCGCCATATGCGTTTTTCCAATACTGGTTAAACACTGACGATAAAGATGTCATCAATTTCTTAAAAGTTTTCTCATTCAAATCACACGATGAAATTCTTGAATTAGAAAAAGCGCACAATGAGAATCCTGGCGCACGTACAGCGCACCGCGAATTAGCACGTGAATTAACTTCACTTGTACATTCACCTGAAACCTGCATTCGTGTGGAAGCAGCAGCTAAAGCACTTTTTGGACAAGGTGAACTATCTGAATTAGATGAAGCAACTCTTACTGCAGCTCTTTCTGAATTGCCGCGAACAACTGTTAAGCGAAGTGAAGCAATGCCAACATGGGTTGATCTATTAGCTGCAACAGGTGTAGTTGATTCGAAATCTGCAGCTCGTCGCATCGTTAAAGAGAATGGCGCTTATTTAAATAACGCCAAGGTGGCGGCAGAAGATTTCGCTCCGGCCGAATCTGACTTTTTATGCGGGAAATATGCGGTTTTACGTAAAGGAAAGCGCGACCTAGCTGCTGTTGAATTGATCGATTAACCCCAAGCCGAGGGGGAGCGGCCTAAATGGCAGCAGATCGCGGCGATTCAAGTTTTACCGAATGAGCCCCAAAACCCTTATAAATCAATGGGTTTAGGGGCATTTCGCACTTATATAGCCGCGCCTCACTATGTGTCCTACGCCTCAGCAAGTAGCCCGATGCCGATTTGACCTGCTCAGTTCTACTGCCTATAGTTACGCTCCTTGCTGTGAAACGGACGAATTAGGCCGAACAGCATCGGATTCCCGCAGAAATAGGCTGGATTTAACGCGGTTTGACCGCGTGAGTATCTATGCACTAGATTTGCTGGTCTGCCCTGAAAATAGGAAGAGATTCCTGGAAGCAGTGCGCATCCGTACCTTGAGAACTCAACAGCGTGCCATAAGTCAATGCCAGAAGATGGCTTAATTAGTCATGCAAATTTCTAATAACCATCTTCTAAATTAATACTTCATCGAAGTATTAGACCTTTCAGTATTTATACTGAAAAAAGCTAATACTCGTTGATTTCCTTTGGTAAAGACAAAAAATAACGACAGTTGTTTATGTCATGTATGCCAGATAAAACTTTCTATGGAGAGTTTGATCCTGGCTCAGGACGAACGCTGGCGGCGTGCTTAACACATGCAAGTCGAGCGATGAGATCCCTTCGGGGAAGGATTAGCGGCGAACGGGTGAGGAACACGTGAAGAATCTGCCTTCAACTCTGGGATAACACCGGGAAACCGGTGCTAATACCGGATATGAGCCTTGATCGCATGATCGGGGCTGGAAAGTTTTTCGGTTGAAGATGACTTCGCGGCCTATCAGCTTGTTGGTGAGGTAATGG
>JNSK01000063.1_pt1 | contig 20445 bp, 20 predicted proteins | sample 210681 | NCBI WGS metagenome assembly JNSK01 (sample SAMN02808684, study PRJNA238866) | freshwater metagenome | biome: fresh water; feature: freshwater reservoir; material: water; isolation source: water column of the freshwater reservoir Embalse de Amadorio in Spain | place: Spain: Valencia ...
ACTGGCGGATCTGTCTGGGTTGTGATTGGTGGCGGTATAGGACTAGGTGTTCGCAAAATTATTGATTCGATTGCAAGTGCAGATTATGCCGATGCGGTAATTGTGAGTGCGGCGGCATTTGGATATCTCTCTACCGCTTTCTTGGCATCTCTTTTGAAACATCAAGAAATTGGGCCTCTACCTCACGAAATGGTAAAGGCATCATTTACTCAGGGCTTTCGTGAAATGCGTGAGGGCATACGTTTCCTTGAAGATCATGCTGATGCTGCGCGAGGTATTGCCGCAATTGCAATTCAGCGCGGCGGACTGACTGCGCTGACGTTAATGACTTTAGTTCTTGAACGTAATTTTTTTAACGACCCACAAGATCCTGATGCTGGTCTAGCGGGTGTCACTTTTATGATCGTGACCGCTGCAATAGGTTTGGTGATCGGTGCGATCGTGGCACCTTTTGGAGTTGCACGATTCGGACGTCATCGCTGGATTCGTTTTGCCATGTTTGCAGCTTCGGTCGGTGTAATTAGTCTGGCATTTACACGAACTTCTCTGACTTTGGCACTCACGGCATTTTTTACAGCGCTCTGCGGACAGAGTGTCAAGGTGACTAATGACGCGCTTGTGCAATCAAAAATTGATGATATTTATCGGGGAAGAGTCTTTGCGGTGTATGACGTGGTTGTAAATATTTCAATTGTGAGTGGCGCTCTTATTGCAGCGATTTTGCTCCCAACAAATGGAGATACCTGGACTTTGCCGGCAGTTGTTGGTTTTGGTTATCTGATTACTGCATTAACTATTTTGCGCCCAAGCAAATTCTTTATCCGTTCTGCTTAGTCCACCACTCGTGTAATAACTCTGTCGCTCTCTCTTTTCCTAATGGACCTTGATCCATACGGAGCTCAAGGAGAAAATCAAGTGCTTTACCAACGGTTGCTCCAGGTTTTAAGTTAAGTAGTTGCATAACCTCTCCACCATCAAGGTCAGGGCGAATTTTTGATAACTCTTCCTGCTCCATGAGTGTGGCGATGCGATCTTCAAGGTCGTCATAGGTTGCGGCAAGGCGTGCCGCCTTTCGTGCATTACGAGTAGTGCAATCTGCTCGGGTAAGCACATGGAGGTGATCAAGAAGTGATCCCGCATCACGAACATATCTACGCACTGCCGAATCGGTCCATTCACCATCACCGTATCCATGAAAGCGAAGATGGAGCGCAATCAGTGTCTCTACCTCTTCGATAATCTCACTACTAAAGCGCAACGCTTTGAGACGAGATTTTGCAAGGCGAGCGCCCACAACTTCATGGTGATGAAAGGAGACTCCGCCTCCAGGAATAAGTGCGCGAGTTTTTGGTTTTCCAATGTCATGTAATAGCGCTGCTAAACGAATAATAAGGTTTGGCCCACCCAATCGGTCTTCCAAAGCAATCGCCTGCTCTAAAACTGTAATCGAATGCTCGTATACATCTTTATGGTGGTGGTGTTCATCTACTTCAAGTCGTAACTGTGGGATTTCAGGCAGGACTTTTGCTGCTAGTCCGGTATCAACAAGAATTGTGATTCCGATACGTGGATGTGCAGACATCAACAGTTTGGTAATTTCGTCGCGAATTCGCTCCGCAGAGATAATCTCAAGTCGGTCGGCCATCTCTTTCATGGCAGAGAGAACTTCTGGTGCGATTTCAAAATTCAATTGACTTGCAAAGCGTGCTGCACGCAACATTCGCAGTGGGTCATCGCTAAAGGAATTCTCTGGTGTATTTGGTGTGCGTAGAACTTTATTAGCCAAATCAATAAGTCCACTGTATGGATCAATAAATTCTGGTGTTGCACCAGTTAATTCAAGTGCCATTGAGTTCACTGTGAAATCTCGTCGCGATAAGTCACCTTCAATAGATGTACCAAACTTCACATCAGGTTTTCTCGAGTCGCTTGAATATGTATCGCTTCGGTATGTTGTTATCTCTACCGTTGTTTCACCGCGCTTTGCAGCAACTGTTCCAAATTCAATTCCGGTATCCCAAACGTTATCTGCCCATTTCTGCAATATTTTCTTACTTTCAAGAGCAGGGGCGTTGGTTGTGAAATCAAGATCATTGCCAAGTCTTCCCAGAAGTGCATCGCGCACAGGGCCACCTACGAGTGCGAGGGTAAAACCTTTCTCTTTAAAAACTGAAGCTAAAGAACTCGCTAAAGGTGCGCGCTGAACTAAAGAGGTAAGAGCCATCTCGCTGGCAGCGCTCAACCCCGCTTGTGAGGCCGCGTTCTGCTGACCTGAGGGCTTCTGAGATGAAGGCATAATGGCTAAGGCTAGTCCCGAGCACTACCCTTATGTCATGAACCCGGCACCTAGTGCGGGCAGCGAAGGCATTAAGAAGAAGCGTAGGCGCAAGCGTCCTGCACATCGCGCCCCACAGAATCACACCTCTGGCGAGGTTGATACGACTACGCCAGTAAAAAAAGGTAAGTCAGCTACTCCTAAACCACCGTTTGCAAAACGTGTAGATGAAATAAGTGCTGGTGGATTAGTTATCGATGAGACAAAGACGCAGGGTCTGCTGATTGGACGTCGCGATCATAAGGACGCGACCGGAAAACGTATTCTTTGGTCACTTCCTAAAGGTCATATAGAAGAAGGAGAGACACCAGAACAAGCTGCGATTCGTGAGGTTGCAGAAGAGACTGGGATAACCTCTGAGATTGAGCGCTCGCTAGGTGTGATTGATTTCTGGTTTATGGCTGGCGGTAAACGTATTCACAAGACCGTCCACCATTTTCAATTTAAAGAAACCGGTGGACTTTTAGCACCACAAGAATCTGAAGTTGATGAGGTTGGTTGGTTTCCACTCAATGAAATCATTGGACTCTTGGCATATCCAGATGAGAAGAAATTAATTGCTCGTACTAAAGCAACGGAAGTTTCTGGTACATCAGAGTGAGAAAATTTCTCTTCGCCCTCCTTGCTCTCACCCTGGCTGGGATTTCTTTCCCACAGAGTGCAACCGCGGCTACTCGGACAATTGAACTCATTGAAAGGCCTCACCAACTTATTGATGGAAGATTTATCGATGATGAACTTGCTACCTTACTTTCGCCTGATGGTCGCCTTGGCTCACTAGTTTTCACATCCATCCCTGCTCAAACTCGCTGGATTATTGATGGTGCCTTTCTTGATGAAGTTCAGGCGATGACCGATGGTTACGCGCTTGCTGATGAAAGTGATGGTCAGGGTGTTGATGTTGCAATTGCATTTCTCGACCAATTAAAGATTGCCACATCTGGTGCGGAAATTACTCCAATTGCTTATGGAAATCCTGATCTCACAATCACAGAACAGCTTGCTCCGAGTGAGTTATCTTTCTACTTTTCATACGGTGCAGAGAGAGTCTCTTTTCACCTAGAACGCACCATTGCCGTGGATAAGTCATATGTGGCGGATGAGCGCGCAAAAATCAGTGGCCCGCTTAAAAAAAACTACACGGTCAATCGACAGGCTATTTCAAAACTCTCCACAGTTGTCACCGCCCCTGAACTCACACTCTTCCGTGCTCGACTGGCAATTCTTCTCTCTCCATCAATCAATGGTGGACTCTCTGAAAAATTTGCGGCTAACGCAATTGTCGGAGTTGCCGAACAACGAGCGAAATTGCGAATCAATCCTGGAAAGTACGCCCTTACATCTGAAACTGTTGAAGTTCCGCTCACCCTTGTAAATGGTTTTAGCTCGGCTGTAACAGTTAATCTAATCTTTCGTTCTTCTAACATCAAAGTCCTTGTCAATGACATGCGTCAGATAACACTGGCACCTAAATCTCGAACTCAATTTGCGGTCCCATTCACAGTTGTCGCATCAGGGTCAACAAATATCAGTGCAGTTCTCACAAACACGAAGGGGCAGTGGCTTGGTCCATCCTCAAAGTTGGCTCTGACCATGACCTTGATTGACTCCCGAGTGGCGTGGTTTACAACCGGTGCTGCAGTTCTACTCTTTATTGGTGCAGCGGCGCAAACCTATCGCCGGATTAGAAAGGGGCGTTGATGAAAAATAATGAACTTTTCCGCGCCTCAGGTGTGATGGCTATTGGAACCATTCTCTCTCGCATCACTGGTTTCTTCCGCGCGATTCTCGCAGTTGCAGTTTTAGGTACCGCTCTCCTTGCAGATACATACAACGTTGCAAACACAATGCCTAACATTCTTTACAATCTTTTGGTTGGCGGGGCGCTCACCGCGATCTTCGTTCCACAATTAGTGCGATCTTTCTCTGATGAAGATGGTGGAGATGGTTTTGCTTCACGTCTAGTAACGACCATTTCAGGAATTCTTCTACTTTTAGTTATTCTTGGCGTTATTTTCGCCCCGGCGCTTGTGCGCCTTTACGCCCCAGAATTTTCGACAGTTGGTTTTGAAACAGAGAATCAGATCGCTATCGCCTTCACTCGTTACTGTCTGCCGCAGATTTTCTTTCTTGGACTCTTCACTATGTTGGGTCAGGTTGCCAATGCTCGGGGCTCTTTCGCACCTCTTATGTGGGCGCCTATCGCAAATAACCTTGTTGTTATTGTCGTTTTTGCCGGCGTCCTTATATTCCAGAACTCCGTCACAATTGAGACTATTACAGATTCACAGATTCAACTCTTGGGTTGGGGTACAACGCTAGGAATTGTGGTGCAAGCGCTCATTCTTATCCCTGTTGTGAAACGATCAGGTATTCATCTTCGAATCCGCTTCGGTTTACATGGTCTAGGTAAATCATTTTCACTTGCTGGTTGGACATTGGTCTATGTCCTTATCTCACAGCTTGGGTATTTAGTAACTGTCAATGTTGCAACGAGCGCTGCTGTTCGAAGCGCACAAGAAGGAATAGCAACTGGTGTTGGATTCACGCCATTTACCGCTGCTTACTACATTATGTTATTGCCTTACTCAATTGTTACTATCTCGATTGTTACAGCACTACTGCCACACCTTGCAAAACTTGCGATCGAAAAGAATGTTGATGAAGTTCGTAAACAACTGATTCGTGCAATTAAAATGGTTGGTGTTGTTACGGTACCAAGCGCTGTTGCGTTATTTTTCTTCGGTCCTTTAATGACTGAATCTCTCTACTTCGGAATCTCTCTCGATGACTCTCGCTATATCGGACAAGTGCTATCGGCGCTCAGTCTTGGGCTTGTCGCATTCTCAATTAATCTCATTCTTATCCGTGGTTTTAACGCATTTGAAGACACCCGAACGCAAGTCGTCTCGATTTTGATAATCAACATCATCTCTGCTTCTTTATCGTATCTATTTTTATACACACTCAAAAGTCAACAAGTAACTATTGGTTTGGGGTTGGCTTTCTCTGTGAGTTACATTGTTGGCCTATTCATTACCTTGAGTTTACTTAAAAAACATATTGGTAAACTTGCTGTCGCGACCTTTGCTGGACATCACGCAAAACTCTTCGCCGCATCTTTCTTGGCAATGGCGCCTCTTTTTCTTCTCATGTTTTTCTTTGAATGGGAGAGTGCGAATTCTTCTGTACTGCTGCGAGCCATTCGCCTCTGCTTAATTTTGGCAGCCAGCGGAGCGCTCTACCTTCTCTTTGCAAAACTCTTCAAGGTTGCCGAGATTGCAACTCTCGCTGAGTTTGGACGAGGGCTTTTGAAGAAGAGAAAAAACGACTCCTAGGTGTGTACTCTGAAGCCATGATTCGTGATCTTGTCATTGTTGGCTCTGGCCCAGCTGGATATACCGCCGCTATCTACGCCGCGCGAGCACAGTTGAATCCGATCCTTTATGAAGGTTCAGTCACAGCAGGTGGCGCGCTGATGACAACAACTGAGGTTGAAAATTTCCCTGGTTTTGTCGATGGGGTTATGGGTCCTGAACTCATGGAGAGTATGCGCAAACAAGCGGCTCGCTTTGGAACAGAGCTCATCACTGATGATGTTGTCGAAATGGATCTCACGGGAGAGATAAAGACTGTAAAAGATGGAAGTGGGAATCTTGTTCAAGCGCGCGCAGTAATTCTTGCAACTGGTTCTGCTTATCGCCATATTGGATTGGCAAATGAAGATCGTCTTTCGGGCCGTGGGGTTTCGTGGTGTGCCACCTGTGACGGATTCTTCTTTAGAGATCAGACTATTGCCGTTGTTGGTGGTGGCGATTCTGCAGTCGAGGAAGCAACATTCTTAACAAAATTTGCAAGCAAGGTCGTTCTGATTCATCGTCGTGATTCATTGCGTGCATCAAAAATCATGGCAGAGCGAGCACTCAACAACCCAAAGATCGAAATGCTCTGGAATACCGAGGTTGTTGATATTTTGGGAGAGAATAAAGTTGAAGCGCTCGCTCTCAAGAACACTGTCACAGGTGAGCTTTCACAGCGCGATTTCACCGGACTCTTTGTTGCTATCGGACATATTCCTCGCAGTGAACTTATTGTGGGACAGATCGATTGTGATAACGAGGGTTACGTTAAGGTCGAAGACCGATCCACGAAAACTAATCTCTCTGGTGTCTTTGCTTGTGGTGATCTTGTTGATCATACGTATCGCCAAGCGATCACCGCGGCAGGCTCAGGCTGCCAGGCAGCGCTAGACGCTGAAAAATTCCTCTCTCACTAGTAATCTAGGTCGTATAAATCTTCCATTCATAAAAAATAAAACAGGAGTAATTCAATGGCAACAAGCAAAGTAACTGCGGCAAATTTCGATGAAGTAGTCCTCAAGAGCAGTACTCCTGTACTTGTAGATTTCTGGGCTGAGTGGTGTGGACCATGCCGCGCAATTGGGCCAATTCTTGAAGATATCTCGAATGAATATGGCGATAAGTTAAAGATTGTAAAACTCAACACTGATGAAGAGTCAGCAATTGCTATTAAATATGGGGTTACATCGATTCCGATGTTAAATGTCTATGTAAATGGCGAAGTTGTAAAGACAATCATCGGGGCAAAGCCAAAGCCAGCTCTTCTAAAAGAGCTTGAAGCATTTATTTAAACAGTAAGATCTTTAGATAATGCACCCACCGCTCACACCTGATCAGATTCGTTCTTTTCAGCAAGAGCGCGGATTAAATGTGACTGGTCTTCTTGATGTAGCTACAGAGCGCGCTCTCGAAGATGCGCGGTGGAAACTAGGCGATCGTTCGCTCTATCTGCAGAGTTCTTCATTAATGCATGGAGATGATGTTGCCGCGTTGCAATCACGGCTAACTGAGATGGGTTTTGATTGTGGACGTGTTGATGGAATGTATGGCCCGCGCACTGAAAAAGCGATCAAGGAATTTCAAAAGTCGGTAGGAGCAAAAGTTGATGGCCGTTGCGGGCCCGAGACAATCATTGGTCTTATTCGTCTTACAAAAATTGTCTCTGGGGGCGCACCTGCTCAACTCCGTGAAAGTGCTGCAGTTCGCACTCGCGGACCCGCGTTGGCAAATAAGGTAATTGTTTTAGATCCAGGCAGTAATCCTGGTGAAGATGAAATTGTCTTCGACATTGCTCTGCGCATTGAAGGAAGACTCTTAGCCCTTGGCGCAAGTGTTTTTCTTACGCGCGGTGCACATAACTCTCCTGATGAAAGTGAGCGAATCTCGTTTGCAAATGCAAACCCAACAGATCTCTTTATCTCATTACATACCGACCATAACCAAAACCCATTAGCCCAAGGTGTAGCAACCTATTTCTACGGTAGCGACGCACATGGTGTGCACTCTGTTGTTGGTGAAAGGTTTGCATCTTTGTTGCAGCGCGAAATTTCGGCGCGTACCAGTCTTCTCAATTGCAGAACGCATGCCAAAACATGGGATCTTTTACGCCTCACCCAGGCACCGTCAGTCCGTGTTGATTGTGGGTATTTAAGCAACCCACATGATGCCAAAAATTTAGCATCTCCTGAATTTCGTGATGCTCTAGCCGAAGCATTCATTATTGCTATCCAGCGCCTCTATCTCGCCGCCGAAGATGATGCAAAAACTGGAACACTGCGACTCTCAGATCTGCGTAGCGCAGGTATTCGTCGCTCGGGATTTTAAGAGTAAATAGCTCACCCAGTAATTCGTTAGATATGCGACACTTCTCCCTATGTCTGAGATCAATACACGTTTTCATACAGGGGCGCCACAGAGGCTAGAGGAGCGCTTTGCCGCTCGCGCTTCACAGATGCTTCCTAGCGAAATTCGATCTCTCTTTGCTGTTGCATCGCGTCCTGAAATTGTCTCGTTAGCTGGCGGAATGCCAAATCTCTCTGCGCTACCGATGGATATGATGGCAAGTGTTGTAAATGAACTGATCCTCACCAATGGCGCTGAAGCGCTCCAATATGGAAGCGGTCAGGGCCATCCAAAACTTCGCGAATTGATCTGCGATGTGATGGCGCTCGAAGGAATTCGTGCCAATGCTGATGACATTGTTGTTACCACCGGATCCCAGCAAGCGTTAGATCTCATCTCTCGAATTTTCATTGATCCAGGTGATGTTGTTTTAGTCGAAGCACCTTCATATGTCGGCGCGCTCGGCACTTTTCGCCAATACCAGGCCTCAGTAGTCCATGTTGAGTTGGATCAGGATGGGTTGGTTCCACAATCACTTCGAGAAGCGATCACCGTGACTCGTGCCGCAGGGCGGAAAATTAAGTTTCTTTATTTGATTCCAAATTACCAAAATCCTACGGGCGTATTACTCCCTGCCGATCGTCGCACTGAAATTCTTGCGATCTGTCGAGAAGAAGGAATTTTCGTCGTTGAAGATAACCCGTACGGGCTCCTTGGTTTTGATCGTCCCTCACCAAATGCGATGCGTGCAGAAGATTCTGAAAATGTCATCTATTTAGGTTCATTTTCAAAGACAATCGCATCAGGGTTGCGCATTGGCTGGGCGTTGGTACCGCAATCACTCAAAGATAAATTAGTGATCGCCTCTGAATCATCAATTTTATGTCCATCTAACTTCACCCAGTTAACAATTGCTAATTACCTCACTCATCAACCTTGGCGAGATCAAATTGCTAGCTTCTGTGAGGTTTATAAGGTGCGACGGGACGCGATGCTGGAATCACTTGATGAGTATTTCCCTAAAGAAGCGACATGGACCAAACCAGGTGGTGGTTTCTATGTCTGGGTAAACCTGCCACCTGAAATTGATACCAAGGCGATGATGCCTAAGGCGATCGTTGCAAAAGTTGCCTATGTTCCTGGAACCGCCTTCTACGCTGACGGGTTTGGATCGTGGTCAATGCGTCTTTCATATTGCCACCCAACACCAGAGAGAATCCGTGAAGGTGTGAAGGCGTTAGGCCATGTCGTACATCAAGAGATGGATCGTCGGGGCTCAGCCCTCAATTAAATCCACGATGCGTTGGAGATCTTCACTTCCAGCGAATTCAATGGTGATCTTTCCTTTGCCCTTACCCTGCTCGATGCTGACGCGGGTATCAAGATAATCACTTAACAATTCAGCGCTCGCTAGCGCTATACCTGAAATGCCGACTCGGCTCTTTGGTTTTCCGCTCTTTTTTACTGGGTTAGCGGTTGCGACAATTTCCTCCGTTGCGCGAACACTTAGCCCCTCAGCGACAATGCGGTTCGCGAGTTTTTCGATCTCTTTCTCATCGCTTACACCAAGAAGTGCGCGTGCATGTCCTGCTGAGATGACACCTGCTGCAACTTTGCGCTGCACTGATGCTGGCAAATTAAGTAGGCGAAGCATGTTTGAGATTAGTGGGCGAGAGCGTCCAAGTTTTTTCGCTAACTCATCATGGGTACAACCAAAATCATCAAGTAAGCCAGCGTATGCGGCAGCTTCTTCTAATGGGTTGAGTTGGCTCCTATGAATATTTTCAATCAGCGCTTCGCGAAGTAATTCATTATCTGGTGTCTGCCTAATGATGACAGGAATTGTTGTAAGTCCTGCAGCTTTAGCGGCGCGGAATCTGCGCTCTCCCATAATGAGTTCATAGCGTCCTTCAGAAACTTTTCTCACAACCGGAGGTTGCAGAATTCCAATCTCTTTAATCGATGCGATTAATTCATTGAGTGCTTCTTCCTCAAAATGTGTTCGGGGTTGACGAGGATTGGGTGAGATTGACGAAATTGGTACTTCGTTCTGTTGCGCAACCTCTGTTATACCAACAGTGAGAGATGTTGGAATGAGTGAATCTAAATTTGTGCCGAGTCCGCCGCGTTTTGCACTCATGCGATCTCTCCATCTTTCTTGTAATTAATACTGACAACATTTGAATCAAAGTCAGTTACATCTTTTGCTTTTCCACGTTCTGCAATTTCTCGAGCAACCTGCATATATGCAATAGCACCTGGTGATAATGGGTCATATGTCATTACCGTTTGATTATATGAAGGTGCTTCAGAGACGCGTACGGCGCGTGGGATTGGGATATCAATAAGTTCATTTGGGAAATGTGCTCTGACGTTGGCGGCAACATCGTTTGCAAGACGTGTACGTCCATCAAACATTGTCAGAAGAATTGTTGAAAGATTTAGTGATGGGTTCAATCGTTTCTTAACAACTGCGAATGTTTCAAGGAGTTGTGATAAACCTTCTAGCGCGTAGTACTCGGCTTGAATTGGAATAAGTAACTCTTTTGCTGCAGCAAAGGCGTTGACGGTAAGAAGTCCAAGCGATGGTGGGCAATCGATAAAAATGTAATCGTAATTTGCACTCAGCGTCTCTAGCGCTTCTTTTAATTGCAGTTCGCGTGCAACCATTGAAACTAAATTAATTTCTGCGTTCGCCAGAGATGTATTTGAAGAGATGCAATCAAGGGAAGGAAAGCCTGCAACTTTTTGAACAACGGATGAGATCTCGTGAGTTCCCATCAACACTTCATAGATTCCTGCGTTATCACGGTGCGGAACACCAAGGGCTGTGCTGGCATTGCCTTGTGGATCTAAATCGATCACGAGGGTGCGAAGTCCTCCCATAGAGAGAGCGGCTGCAATATTGACTGCGGTGGTCGTTTTGCCGACCCCACCTTTCTGATTAGCGACGGTGAAGATTCGGGTTGAGGCTGGCTTAGCCATCGCCTCTTTTAGCCGCCTGACTCCAACTACAGACGGCTTTGATGTTTCACGTGAATCATCGTTGCCCTGGCTCATAGCCTTATCTAAGCACCCTTTTTAATGGCGACGATACGCCCAAGCCCAATTCCCTCTAAAGTGATTTCGTGAAGGGTCGCTCCCTTGACCCCTTCCATCTCAGCCGAGGCGCCTTCGCCCTTCATCGCTAAGAGACTTCCCCCGGTTTTGACCATATGCCAGCTCATCTTCTTCAACTTCTCAAGAGGTGCCACGGCACGAGCGGTGACAAAGTCGGCAGATTTCTTCACATCTTGGGCTCTTCCACGTATAACCTCGATATCAAGGCCCTCAACAGCCTCATTCAGGAAGGCGACCCTACGTTCAAGGGGTTCAATGAGGGTGACTTTGAGATCTGGTCGCGCCAGCGCAATGACAATTCCAGGCAGACCAGCCCCTGAGCCGATATCAAAGAGGGATGCCCCTTGTGGAAGAAGCTGCGTGACAGGGAGGCAGTTGAAAATATGGCGCTCCCAGATCCGCTCACCTTCGCGGGGGCCGATCAGACCGCGCTCAATTCCGGCCGTTGTTAGAAAATGGGTGTAGGTAGCGATCTCTTCAAGGCGCTCTGGAAAGTAGCGCTCAATGAGTGTTTCACGGGAAACATCACTACCGGGCATGGTCTACCTATGCTGGATAGATGACGACGAAACGACGTGGGTCTTCACCATCTGATTCGCTGGTGAGGCCCAGATCTTGAATTGTGTCGTGGATGATCTTGCGCTCAAAGGCGTTCATTGGCTCCAGCGTGACTGAGTTACCTGTGCTGGTGACCTCTTTCGCCTTCTCCTTAGCCAGGGCAGTCAATTCGCTCCGGCGATTGGCGCGGAAACCTTCAATATCGAGCATTAATCGGCTGCGATCCCCTGTCGCTGTCTGTACGGCAAGGCGGGTGAGCTCTTGAATAGAGTCGAGAACTTCGCCTTCCTGGCCAACAAGGTGGCGGAGTTTGCCACCGACGATAGCGAGTGAGGCGCGGTCGTTTTCGACATCAATATCGATATCGCCATCAAGATCAGCGATATCAAGAAGCGCCTCGAGGTAATCGGCGGCAATATCGCCCTCTTCTTCGAGCTTCGCTATGCTCTTTGGAGCCTTTGGCGCCTTCTCTTCGACTACTTCATCCAGAACTGTATTTTCCTCTGTCATTAGACTCTCCTTGGTTAATTAATCCTTTTTCATGTGATTTAATGCTATTGGTGGTAAATGCACGAATTAAGGCTTCTTCTTCTTTTTCTTCTTCTTAGGTTGGTTTCGCTGTCCTTTAACCTCTCCAGCGCCAGGGTTCTCCCCCTCGATCGTGCTTCCTTCAACGCTTTCAGTGGGCAGAGCTTCACCCTTCTTTTTTGCCTTTTTGCGCTCCAACTCTTCAAAGGCTGGAGAGCCTGGCGTTGGGTTGCGTTTAATGACGTAGTACTGCTGTCCCCATGTCCAGAAGTTCGTTGTCGACCAGTAGATCAAAACTCCGACAGGAAAGTTCACACCTGAAACGGCAAAAATTACTGGGAATAAATACAACATGATTTTCTGTTGTTGCAACATCATATTGTTACTTGAATCCATCTTTGGCATTCCCTTTGTCATCAATTGACGCTGGGTTGTAAATGTTGTTGCTGACATAACAAAAATTAGTAAAACAGTTACTAATTTAACTTTAATGTCATCGCTACCAAGAAAGGTCTCGGAAATTTTAGCGCCGAAGAATTCTGCTTGTGCTGCGCTTTCAAGATAGTCGCCTTTGAGGTATCCGCGAGCAATTGGTGCTGCAACACCTTCGGGTGTCTTTGCTGCGATTCCGTTGAGCACTGTAAATAGTGCGAAGAAGATAGGTGCTTGGGCAAGAATTGGAAAACATGAGGCTAATGGGTTGGTTTTATGTTCCTTGTAGAGCTTCATCATCTCTTCAGATTGCTTCTGGCGGTCATCTTTATACTTCTTTTGAATCTCTTTCATATGTGGCTGAAGAGCGGTGAGTGCACGCTGGCTTTTAATCTGCTTCACAAAGAGTGGGATGAGAACAATACGGATAACTACAACGAGTCCCATGATAGATAGAGACCATGTAACACCACTATTTTCTCCAAGAAGTGGAGAAAGAAGGTTATGAAATAAAACAATGATTCCTGAGACAAAGCTGTATAGAGGATTAAGAATAAAGCCCATAGTTACGCTGCCGCCTTTATGCTCTCAAGTGATTGTTCTGCATTGCTTTTTTCGACTGGTTCGCTTTTCTCTTTAACGTAATCAACACCACCATGTGACCATGGGTTACAACGCAATACTCTCCAGGTTGCCATCCCAACACCTTTAATCCCGTACGTTTTGATTGCAGTGAGTGCATAACTTGAACAGGATGGGTAATACTTACAACGGGGTGCGAACCCTGGTGAGATAAATTTTTGATAGAAGGTAATGAGTAGAGTTAATGGGGCAAGAAATATTCTCATGATCTAGCTTTCGCTTGTGCGGTGCGGGCAACTAATCCGGCGATCAAAGTGTTGACCTCTGATGTAAAAGTAGGTGCTTGGCGCAATACTCGAATAACTAAAAGTGAGTTGGTTGGGAGTTGCACAACCAGCGGCGCAATATCGTGGCGAATTTGTCGAGCGATGCGATGGCGTTTAACAGACCCACCGACAGATTTATTGACGATAAGTCCTGAACGGGCACCATTAGGTTCTAAATTATTTGTGGCAGGTTTAATGTAAAGATATCCAACGAGGTTCTCTGTAGTAAGGCGAGAGCCGCTCTTTGTTGTGAGAGCAAAATCTTCGCTTGCAGTAAGGCGTGCGTTCTTTGGAAGCACTCTTTAGCTCCGTGTTTTAGCGGTTACGCTGAAAGACGTGAGCGACCCTTAGCGCGGCGGGCACCGAGGATGGCGCGACCTGCACGAGTAGCCATACGAGCACGGAATCCATGCTTTTTGGCACGACGGCGTGTATTTGGTTGGTAAGTACGCTTTGTCATGAGGTCGAACTCCTTTAATAAAGTAAAACAAATCTCTGTCGTATCAGGCTCTGGTGAGCCCGGATTCATAAATGCGGGGGAAGCAACGGGGTAACGGTAGAGGGCGCACCACCTCAGGGTCAAACTCGCCCCTTGCTCCCCACCGGTTACTCCAAAGGGTGAGAGCTTGTGGATAACTACTTGCGTTTTTCCCAAAAGAGCTCTACTTTTCGACTTCTCCACAGGCTATCCGCCGAATTCGGGATTTGGCAGGGCTCAACCCCTACTTTAGACCACAGCCTGTGGATAACTTTGTGGATAACCGCGTAGTGGGTTTTAAGGTGTTTATTTAGTGATTAGGGGGTTTACATGGCTCTTGTAGATGTGGAATTGAGCGCCCTCTGGGAGCGAGTAATCGAACATGTCTCCATCGGTGAACCCCAACATCGTGCATTTTTGATGATGACTAAGGTCCTTGGGTTAATCCAGAGCGAAGATGGCACCAGTTTCCTTGTCGCAGCCCCTAACGCATTTGCAAAAGATGTTTTGGAGTCACGACTTCGTATTGTTGTTAACGAAGTTCTCACTCGCGAGCTCGGGGATAAGACCAGTATCGCAGTAATGATTGATGAAAATATCGAACTCGCAGATCTTCCCGCTCCAACAATTGTTGTCGAGAGCACACCTGCACCAAGTAAAACTTTGGGACGCGATGCTGTTGGTTTAATTAAGAACGAAGAGCCATCTCAGCTTAACCCTCGCTATATTTTTGAAACTTTTGTCATTGGAGCCTCTAACCGTTTTGCCCACGCCGCTGCAGTAGCTGTCGCTGAAGCACCTGCTAAAGCTTATAACCCGTTGTTTATCTATGGTGATTCCGGATTGGGTAAAACCCACCTTTTACACGCTATCGGAGCTTATGCAAAAGAGTTATACGGCAATGTTCGCGTGCGTTATGTTTCATCTGAAGAGTTCACTAATGACTTTATTAACTCAATTCGCGACGATAAAGCATCTGCTTTTCAACGCCGCTACCGCGACTTAGATATTCTTCTTGTCGATGACATCCAGTTTTTAGAAAATAAAGAGCGGACGCAGGAAGAGTTCTTCCATACATTTAATACTTTATATAACGCCAACAAACAGATTGTTATCTCTTCAGATCGTCCGCCAAAACAATTAACAACTCTTGAAGATCGTCTTCGCAGCCGATTTGAGTGGGGTTTGATTACCGATATTCAACCGCCGGAACTGGAAACTCGTATTGCAATCCTTCGTAAGAAAGCGGCGCAAGATAAATTAAACGCACCTGATGATGTTCTTGAATTTATCGCGAGTAAAATTTCAACAAATATTCGCGAGCTCGAAGGCGCACTTATTCGCGTGACTGCATTCGCTTCCCTTAACCGTCAACCGGTAGATATGGGTCTTGCAGAAATTGTTTTACGTGATCTCATCCCAAGTGATGCGACGCCAGAGATCACCGCCGCGACAATCATGGCCTCCACCGCTTCGTATTTCAGCCTCACCCTTGATGACCTTTGTGGCACCTCTCGCTCGCGCGTACTGGTTAATGCTCGTCAGATCGCCATGTATCTCTGCCGCGAGCTGACCGAACTATCCCTACCTAAAATTGGCCAAACTTTCGGCGGTCGTGATCACACCACGGTGATGCACGCGGATCGGAAAATTCGCCAATTGATGGCTGAGCGACGTTCAATTTATAACCAAGTCACAGAGCTCACCAATAGAATTAAGGTGGCAGCTAAAAACTAAATATGGTGGTTGGGTAGATATGTCCTAATTGGGGCGCTTTACCCCCAACTGTGGAGAACTTGTGGATAACTGTGGTTATCTCCGCTTAATCGGTGGATAAAACAGGTGAAGTTTCTGTGGAAGGTTTTCGCTCACCACAAGCGAACCCCGTAGGGAGGATTTATCCACAGGAAAGGCAGAGTTACTCACATCCTCCCCACAAGGAGAGTGTGAGGTGAGGCGGTACTGAACAGGGCTTTCATACTTTTTAGTGGGTTACTCCACAGAAAAGTGCTCTAGTTACTACTACTACCTTTATATAAAAAGAAAGACCCACACACGAACCGTGAGGGAGAAAGTTTTACAATGGCGCGCTCTGTGCCAGACTTTCAAAGAGTGAAGAGAGTGAAAGCGGTGAGAGATGAAATTTACAGTTGACCAGCAAGGTCTTACTGATGGCGTGAACTGGGTATCCCGCAGCTTATCCACCCGCCCAATTAAAACTGAACTTCTAGGTATCGTCATCGACGCCACCGGCGATGAAGTTTTTCTCTCCGGCTCTGATTTAGAAACATCAAGCAAAGCGCACTTCGCCGCTGACATTAGCGTTAAAGGCAAAGTGCTTGTCCCAGGAAAACTCCTTGCTGAAATTTGTCGCTCTCTTCCAAATAAACCAATCACAATCGCACTCGATGGAACACGAGTATTTGTGACATCAGGAGCTGCCAAATTCACACTCCCAACACTGTCAATCGATGAGTACCCACACCTTCCAGAACTTCCAGAAGCAACCGGTGTCGTTGCTAGCGATACTTTCGCCCAAGCTGTCGCACAGGTTGCTGTCGCTGCTGGACGCGATGATTCACTTCCTACCCTGACAGGTGTGCATATCGATATCGCTGAAGAGAAAATGACTCTCGCAGCAACAGATCGCTACCGTTTAGCAGTCCGCGAATTTAATTGGCAACCATCTCAACCGGGTGTTTCAACAACAGCGTTGTTACGCGGTCGCACAATTGCTGAAGCAGCAAAATCGTTAGCGGGATCAAAGGAAGTTTCACTCTCATTAGCACCGGTTGCCAGCAATGATCGTCTGGCGGGTTTTGCAGGTTCTGGAAAAACTATGACATCAAGAATGTTAGATGGGACATTCCCACCATATCGACACCTTCTTGAACAGAACATTATCTCCACCGCTGTTGTAGAGGTATCGTTATTCCTTGACTCAGTTCGCCGAGTAGCACTTGTCACTGATAAAACAGTTCCCCTTCGCCTTGAATTCAACGGAACAACCCTCTCTCTTGAAGCAGGTGCTGGAGAAGAAGCGCAAGCCACAGAAACAATCGACATTTTGCTCACAGGTGAAGCAATCTCAATTGCTTTCAATCCAACATTTCTCGCCGATGGCCTCCAAGCGGTAGGAACACCATTTGTCCAAATTTCATTTACTGGATCAAATAAACCAGCGATATTAATGGGTAAGAACGAGGCGTCCGGAAATGTGGTTGAAAATTACCGCTACCTTCTCATGCCTATGCGTTATGCCTCGTAGTTAAACACTGTCTAAACTATGCGCGTAACCAGGTTAACTCTTATAAATTTTCGTTCCTATGAAAATTTAGAGCTAACCTTTCAGCCCGGTGTAAATACTTTTATTGGTAATAATGGTTGCGGTAAAACAAATATCGCAGAAGCACTAATCTATCTTGGCTTCCTCTCATCCCACCGTGTTTCAACAAATGCACCCTTAATCCATAATAACCTTGACCAAGCGATAATCCGCACCGAAATTTCTAGCGATGAGAGAACCCTTGCTGTTGATCTAGAGATTAATGCTCATAAAGCAAACCGAGCGCGGATTAATCAAAACCCAACAAAATCACAACGCGACATACTTGGTGCACTGCAAGTCATTTACTTCACCCCCGAAGATTTAGATCTTGTCCGCGGTGAACCCGCAGGACGCCGTGATTTCATGGATAAATTACTCATTACTCGCACCCCCCGACTTGCAGGCGTGATCTCTGATTATGATCGTGTCCTTAGGCAGAGAAATACTTTATTAAAAACTCGAGCGCCAGAAAATGATTTAGCGCCATGGACAAAACAACTCATCACGCTAGGCGCTGAACTCACCGCCGAAAGAATTAATCTTGTTGAAAAACTTAACCCTTTCGTTGCTGAAAATTACGCCAACTTAAATGAGGTGAAGGCAGCATCAATTGCATATAAATCATCGACTGAGGGTCTTTCTAACAATTTTGCTTCTAATGTAAAAGCGTTGACCGATAAACAGGTAGAGGTTGCCAGAAATGAATTAGATCGTGGCGTGAGTCTTGTGGGTCCACATCGCGATGATTTATATCTTCACCTAGGTGAGTTTCCCGCCAAAGGTTATGCCAGTCACGGTGAATCGTGGTCGATAGCAATCTCACTACGTATCGGCGCTTTCATGTTGCTGCGTGAAGAAGGATCGCATCCCATATTAATTCTCGATGACATTTTCGCTGAACTAGATACTGTTAGACGTGCACAATTGGTGATGGTCACGCGAGTAGCAGAGCAAACATTTATCACCGCAGCGGTAGAAAGTGATTTACCGGATGAGCTACTCACTGAGCGCTTCTATGTTTCACCAGGTGTTGTCAGAAAAACAAAGGTATTAGAATGAGCGCCAAACGAATTGATTTAGCACTTGAGTTATTTAGAACGTATAAGACAGGTTTTATAAAGAAGAAAAAAACAGAAATAATCGAAGAGAAATCAAAACCTGGTGATCCAACACTGATTAGTGATGTACTCAATAACCTTGTCACCCAGAGACAATGGGAGTCAGGGTTAGCTGAAGGAAATCTTTTTGCACAATGGGAGAAAATTGTTGGAAGCGATATCGCATCACACACAACACCTATTTCAATCTTTAAAGGAACACTTCTTATCCAATGTTCTTCAACTGCATGGGCGACACAGCTTCAAGCAGTACAAGACCAATTACTCACCACAATCACATCGAGTGCTCCAGGGGCACTGGTGGAATCCTTGCGCTTTTCTGGCCCATCAGCCCCATCATGGAAGAAGGGGATTCGCACCATTCGCGGGGCTCGTGGCCCACGCGATACCTACGGTTAATGTGTGGTCAAAGGCTCGGTAAAGGTTGGGTAAATAGCCAGACCCACTAGGTACCCTCACCCCGCGCGAGATCGTCTCTCTAAGCCCCACCCTAGGGCTTATTCGCGGTTTACTGTTCTTAATTCCGCGATAGGATATCGCCTTGCTTCGAGGGAAAACACCCCTGTAGCCCCATACAGCGTTTTAGGAGTTTTAGGTGAGCGAAAAAAACGGCGGATATGACGCCAGTTCGATCACAGTCCTTGAAGGGTTAGCCGCGGTTCGAAAACGCCCTGGAATGTATATCGGCTCCACCGGTGAACGAGGACTCCATCACCTGGTCTATGAAATCGTCGATAACGCAGTGGATGAAGCGCTCGCGGGATATTGCACCGAAGTCAACATAACAATTATGCAAGACGGTTCACTGCAAGTGATCGATAACGGCCGCGGAATCCCTGTTGATATCCACCCTGTTGAGAAAAAACCTGCACTCGAAGTTGTGCTCACCGTTCTACACGCAGGTGGAAAGTTCGGCGATGGCGGCTACTCCGTTTCAGGCGGACTTCATGGTGTTGGCGTATCAGTTGTTAACGCACTCAGCTCTGACTTAGCAGTTGAAGTACACCGCGACGGTTTTGTTTGGCGCCAAAGTTACAAATTAGGTGTGCCGAATGCACCTGTCGAAAAAGGTGAAGCATCAACACGTACCGGGACCACCGTGCAATTCTGGCCAGCAGAAGAGATCTTTGAAACAACAGATTTCTCTTTTGAAATTCTCTCAACACGTTTCCGCGAAATGGCATTTCTCAACCGTGGATTAATCCTGACCTTAACCGATCTGCGCCCAGGGCATGTTGACGATAAAGGTGAAGCGCTCACAGTCAGATATCAATATCAAGGCGGAATTGCAGATTTCGTAAAACACCTGAACTCCACTCGCGGCGAGCAACACAAATCAATTATTTACATCGAGGCCGAGGATAAAAAGTTAAAGATAAGCCTAGAAGTAGCAATGCAGTGGAATACCGGATTCTCTGAATCGGTCTATACCTTCGCAAATACAATTCATACCCATGAAGGCGGTACCCACGAAGAAGGCTTCAGAACAGCGCTTACTTCGATTGTAAATAAATTTGGTGAAGAGCAAGGATTTATCAAAAAGAAAGAAGATCGTCTTACGGGAGATGATGTTCGTGAAGGCCTCACAGCAATTGTCTCTCTCAAATTAGCAGAGCCACAATTTGAAGGACAAACAAAGACAAAACTTGGAAATACAGAAGCAAAATCATTTACACAAAAGGCTGTCAATGAATTTCTTGCACAATGGTTTGAAGCCAACCCAAATGAGGGTAAAGATATTGTCAGAAAGAGCATTGATGCCGCTGCCGCCCGTGTTGCAGCGCGAAAAGCCCGTGATTTAAGTAGAAACCGTAAAGGTTTATTAGAAGGCCGTGGAATGCCAGGAAAGTTAGCTGATTGCCAGTGGACAGAACCTGAAAAGTGCGAGCTCTATATTGTTGAAGGTGACTCTGCAGGCGGCTCTACAAAGGGCGGCCG
>JNSK01000065.1_pt1 | contig 20260 bp, 21 predicted proteins | sample 210681 | NCBI WGS metagenome assembly JNSK01 (sample SAMN02808684, study PRJNA238866) | freshwater metagenome | biome: fresh water; feature: freshwater reservoir; material: water; isolation source: water column of the freshwater reservoir Embalse de Amadorio in Spain | place: Spain: Valencia ...
GTGTTCCGATAAAGCTTGCCGCAGTTCAGCAGTGCTCTCGCAATGAATCACTTTGGCTCCAACGGGAGCTGCAAGTGAGACATTGGCGCTTAGCAGAGTTACCTCTGCGCCACGATCAAGCGCCGCTTGTGCAATCGCATAGCCTTGTTTACCCGATGATTTATTTCCAATAAAACGCACCGGATCGATAGCTTCGCGCGTGCCTCCAGCGGTAACTAAAACTCTGTGGCCGTAAAAGTCCTGTTTTTCTGCGATTACCCCGGCCAAGAAATCTAAGATCTCGCTAGTTTCTGGCAGGCGACCAATACCTGAATCCTCGCCTGTTAAGCGCCCTGTTGCTGGCGTCATAATGTGAAATCCACGTTCACGTAACGTAGCCACATTTGCAACTGTCGCTGGATTGGTCCACATATTTGGATGCATTGCAGGAATCAAAATTTTCCTAGCGCTACTGGCCAGAATCAAATTTGTCAGTAAATCGTCAGCACGGCCATAGGCAATTCGCGCAATGAGATCTGCGGTAGCCGGTGAAATTAAGATAACTTCATTATCTGCCGCCAACTTAACATGGCGAACTTCTTCGACTGATTCCCAAACTTGTGAAGTAACTTTTTTGCCTGATAGCGCTGCCCAAGTGGCAGTACCCACAAAATTAAGTGAGGACGGAGTCGGCACAACGGTTACATCAAAATTTCGCTCTTGAAGTCGTCGCAATAAGTCACAGGACTTATAGGCTGCAATTCCGCCCCCAACGCCCAGAATTAACTTACTAATTCCCTTGCGAGTTGGATCTGACATTCTTTACCGCCTTAGGCGAATTAAAAATTAGGCAGTTGGCTCAAGATTCTCGATAGTCAGCAAACCTTCATTGATCTCGCGAAGAGCGATAGAAAGTGGCTTCTCGTGAACATGTGTCTCAACCAACGGACCAACATATTCAAGTAGGCCTTCACCTAGTTGTGAATAGTAGGCATTGATCTGACGTGCACGCTTTGCTGCGTAGAGAACCAAGCTGTACTTTGAACCGGCCTTATCGAGAAGTTCGTCGATCGGTGGATTAGTAATGCCGTCCATGTGTCCTCCAGTTGCAAGCTTAAATATCTGAGACTGACCAAGCGGGTTGATCAAGAGGCCAAGGATACCAGTTCAGCCAGAACCTGAGTTACCGAGTGATTTACGATCCGATGGTCGAAATTAGGCGCATGAGCGAGTTCTTCCTGAGCCAGAGCAAGCCGTTCAGCCCTACGTTCATCAGAATCTGTCCCACGTGCTTCAAGTCTTGAGACTAACTCTTCCCAAGATGGCGGTTCGAGAAAGACCAAGATAGCTTCAGTGCTGACCTTACGAACTTGTTCGGCGCCGGCGATATCGATTTCGAGAAGTACATTCTCGCCACGAGAGAGAGCCTCATCTACTTGTTCTTTGGGAGTCGCATACTTCGCTCCAGCAAACTCCGCCCATTCCAGGAACTCCCCTGATGTTTTGCGGCGCTCGAACTCTTGATCATCGATAAAGAAGTAATCAACGCCATCGCTTTCAGTGTGGCGGGGCTTTCGTGTTGTCGCACTGACTGAAACATAGAAATTTGATTGCTTGCGCAGCTCTTTAGCTACTGTGCTCTTTCCAACTCCACCAGGGCCTGAAAGAACTAATAATTTTCCGCGAGTAGTTAAGGAAGGTCCAGCGAATTCAGCCAAGAGGGCTGGTATTTGCTTGGCACCTAAACCTTGTACGCGACGCGTTGGTGAAATATTTAAGCGCTCCATTACCGATCGAGCTCGCACTTTGCCGACGCCAGAGATTGATTCAAGTAATTCAAATACCCGCATCTTTGCGACAGCCTCATCACTCTTGGAAATCTTGAAAACATCGGCAATTGAGAGACGACCTGTTTTAACTTCTGCTTTTACTTCTGCTCGCCGCTTTCTGGAAGCTGCTGCTTTTGCCAGAGCTCTTGCGCGATCTTCAGCAGAGAGTTTGGGAGGTTGCATGGGGTAAATCTAGCGGGCTAAGAGCGGTTCACAAATCTGTGCCAGATTTTCTAGAAATGCGCTCTCGCCTTGCTCCCAATAACGGGTAATTGGGCGGCCAACCACGACATAACTTGCCCCTGCCTGTATAGCTGACAGCGGAGTCATGGTGCGAACTTGATCATCGGCTGGCGCCGTTGGATCGATCGGACGAACTCCTGGAGTGATGATTGAAGTTTCGCGACCTACTGCGCTTCTTATCGCGGAAACTTCCATGGGAGAACAAACTATTGCTTTGGCTCCCCCTGTGATTGCTAATTTCGCAAGCTCAACGGCACTTTCCAAAGCGCCACTTCTAAATCCGATTTCGGCTAAATCGTCATTGCTTAAACTAGTCAAAATCGTTACCGCAGTAACTTGGGTATTTGGTACCTCTTTGACCGCCGCTGCAATCATTGAACTTCCGCCAGCTGCATGCACTGTTAAAAATCTCGGCTTTAGATCGGCAATTGCCGCAGCTGCCTGACCTACAGTATTGGGAATATCGTGCAGCTTCAGATCAAGAAATAAATCTAATCCGTGATCTGCGCAAACTTCGCGAACACCGGCAGCGCCAAAGTTCAAATAAAACTCAAGTCCTAGTTTGATGCCAGTTATATGTGGCGCAACCAAACGCGCCCAATTTCTAGCCACTTCAAGATCAGAGGTATCGGTTGCAAGAATTATCGGAGCCTTCATCGGACGCTACTTTCTGGTCTGTGAGCAAATCCAACTGCTTCTTTTACAGATGCAAAACCCTTTGCTTGCAGAATCTCCCGCAGTTCACTTTGGATCTTTACAATCGCAGTTGGATTCCCAAAGGATGCGGTACCAACGGATACACCACTAGCGCCTGCCAGAATTAATTCAAAGGCATCGGCGCCAGATGCGACTCCGCCCATTCCTAAAATAGGCACTTTTGGAAGAGCTTCATGAACTTGATAAATGGCGCGAACGGCAATTGGTCGGATCGCTGGGCCGGATAACCCACCAGTGCGACCGCCGAGATGAGGGCGCATTGTGTTTGGATTGATTACCATTCCAAGTACGGTATTAATTAACGCTAAACCATCGGCGCCGGCATCAATAACACCACGAGCGATTGAGACAATATCCGTAACATCTGGCGAAAGTTTGGCGATGATCGGTAAGTCGCCGCCGATCGTACGGCGTACGCCTTCAATAACGCTTTGCGCTGAATCTAATTGGCAGGCAAATACCAAGCCCCGATTTTCAACATTTGGACATGAGATATTTACCTCGATTGCCGAAATTCCTCCGACGCCACGTAACCTGCGAGCAAGTGAGGCGAACTCTTCAGCTGTTTCACCAGCGATCGAAACAATGATGCGTGCTTTCTGTTCTACTAACCAGGGAATGTCATTGGATAAGAAGGAATCAATTCCGGGGCCTTGTAGTCCGATTGAGTTAAGCATTCCGCTTGGAGTCTCAGCCATTCGCGGCGTTGGTCGACCCGCTCGCGGCTTGGTCATAATTGATTTAGTAACTATCGCACCCATGTCACGTAGGTCGAAAAATTGAGCTAACTCTTTACCTGAACTCGCACATCCACTCGCAGTAAAAATTGGTGCGGGAAACCAGGCGTTACAAAGAGTGGTTGAGAAATCTAATTGGCTCATTACAGGACCACCGTTTTACCAACTAGATCCCATTCGATAGTTGCGCCATCCATAACCGGGCCATCGATACAAGATCTGAGATTGCTTATTTTGCCCGTCTCATCTTTAACAGGTAGAACACAGGTCATGCAAATTCCGATTCCACAAGCCATGGCTTCTTCAACCGCGCATTGATGAACAACATCTCCCCCAGCGCAGATATCTGAAATAGCTTTTAACATCGCCATCGGACCACATGAATAAATAACATCTACTTGTAATTCGGTTATCAATTGGGTAATCGGTGTTGTGATGCGACCTGTTTCACCCATCGATCCATCTTCGGTGAAAATACGTAAAGAATTTACACTTCGCTTCCCTTCTAGCGGCGCATAAATCTTGGAACCAGTGCTGGCTCCTAACAACATATCTACTCGACAGCCACGTTCTTTCAAAACTTCGGCTAACCCAAAGAGTGGCGCAGAACCGTAACCGCCACCGATTAAGAGAGCATTTACGCTGGTTGTTGGAATTCCGAATGCAGTACCAAGTGGAAGTGCGATATCGATCTGGGTGCCTTCAGGAAGTGAACATAGCCAACCTGAACCGCTGCCGTGCGGTGCCACAATAAGTTCGATTGTCCCGCCATGCTGTGGTGATGTAGTTGTTCGCGAAATTGCAAAGGCACGTCGAAGCACCATTTTTGATGAGGGTCCACCAACGCTGATCGCAACGAAATTTCCTGGTCGACATTGAGCAACTAATTCGCCAACTGCAATTAAAATTTGATGATACTGACCAACACGCTTATTACCAACAATTGTGGCAAGGATCTGCGCCGCGTTACGGTTAATTCCAGCCATGACTAAGCCAACCACTTCTGAATAGATTTAACGCTCATATCGCCTTTTTGCAGAGCTCCAATTCCTGATACAGCCGCTGAGAATCCTGCAGTTGTAGTTATGCATGGGATAGAGCGTTGAATAGCTGCGGTTCGAATCATCCAGCCATCAGCCCGGGTACCTCGACCAACTGGCGTATTAATCACCAGATCGATTTCCCCTGCATGAAGTAAATCAACAATTGTTCGCTCGCCCATTGCGCCTTGACCTTCGGAATATTTTCGAACTTCCGTTACTTCAATACCAGATTGACGCAATGCACTCGCAGTTCCAGCCGTGGCGAGCACCGTGAAACCAAGGTCAATCAGCGCTTTGGCAGGAGCCATTCCTTGCGCTTTATCTTTATCAGCAAGAGAAACGAAAACTTTTCCGGCCTTTGGAAGTGGTCCAAATGAAGATATTTGGCTCTTGGCATAACTTTCGCCAAAGGTTGCAGCGATACCCATTACTTCGCCTGTCGATCTCATCTCAGGTCCGAGTACAGAATCTACACCGCGACCATCAGCACGTCGGAAACGATTCCAGGGAAGGACAGCTTCCTTTACGGAGATTCCCTTTGCTATGCCATTTCCAGCAGGCAGTAAACCTTCGGCGCGAAGTTGCGCAATTGTGTTGCCTACCGATATCCGAGCTGCAGCTTTCGCCAGTGGCACACCTGTTGCCTTGCTGACAAATGGCACGGTGCGAGATGCGCGTGGGTTTGCTTCAAGAACGTAGAGTTCCTGGTCAGCGATAGCGAATTGGATATTAATTAAACCGCGAACACCAACACCGCGCGCAATCTTCTCAGTTGCTACCAAAATCTGTGCAGCCATCTCTTCAGTCAGGGTCATTGCAGGAAGGACGCAAGCGCTATCTCCTGAGTGAATGCCAGCTTCCTCGATATGTTCCATTACTCCTCCGAGGAAAAGTTCTTCGCCATCGAATAGCGCATCAACATCTATCTCAATAGCTGAATCCAAGAAACGATCTACGAGAACTGGCCGATCCGGCGTGATGTCGGTAGCTCGCGCAATGAAAGATGAGAGTGCTTCATCGTCATAAACGATCTCCATACCGCGTCCACCAAGTACGAAGGATGGACGAACCAATACTGGGTAACCAATTTCATGTGCAATCGACAGTGCCTCTAATTGAGAGGCTGCCATTCCGAACTTGGGCGCAACAAGTTCCTGCTGCGCTAAAACTTCTCCGAATTCACCGCGATCTTCAGCTAAGTTGATCGCATCTGGTGAGGTGCCCAGAATGTTGACGCCAGCAGCCTTTAGTCCTGCCGCTAATCCAAGTGGCGTTTGTCCACCTAATTGAGTGATCACGCCAAGGACGGGTCCGGCAAGCTCCTCGGCTCGCACTACTTCCAAAACATCTTCCAAAGTTAATGGTTCAAAATAGAGACGATCACTAGTGTCGTAATCTGTTGAAACAGTTTCCGGATTGCAATTGATCATGACAGTTTCAAAATCAGCCTGGCGCAGAGTGAATGAAGCGTGCACACATGAGTAATCGAATTCGATACCCTGACCAATTCGATTCGGGCCAGAACCCAGAATAATTACCGCAGGTTTTGTCCGCGACTTAACTTCACTCTCTTCTTCATAACTTGAGTAGTGATAAGGCGTGAAAGCCTCAAACTCTGCTGCACAGGTATCTACCGTCTTGTAGACCGCATGTAGGTTTAAGTTCGCACGGGCCGAACGTACTTCTGCTTCGGTTAACCCTCGCAACGTAGCAATCTGGCTATCAGAGAAGCCCAATTGCTTGGCGTTCTGCAATAGATCAAAGGTTAGTTCGCCTGGTTGTGCGATAACCGATGCCTCGTTATTTAGCTGGACAATCTGATTCAAGAACCAAGGATCGATCTTAGTTGCAGCGAAGACCTGTTCCACAGATGCTCCCCACCAGAGTGCACGTTGAACTTGCTGCAGTCGGTATTCGGTTGGAATCTCAATTGCTTTTAGCAGTGAGGCCAATTCAGCAGCAGTTCCAGGGGCTGGCCAAGAAAATGGCGCCTCCTTGCGCTCTAGTGAACGTAGCGCTTTTTGTAGAGCCTCGGCAAAGGAACGACCAATGGCCATAGCCTCGCCCACAGATTTCATGGTGGTTGTTAGTCGTGGATCTGCATCTGCGAACTTTTCGAAAGCAAATCGAGGCGCTTTAACCACAACATAGTCAAGGGTTGGCTCGAAAGAAGCTGGCGTAACTTTGGTGATGTCATTCTGAATCTCATCTAATGAATAACCAATCGCAAGTTTGGTAGCTATCTTGGCGATTGGGAAACCAGTTGCCTTTGACGCTAGCGCACTTGAACGCGATACGCGCGGATTCATTTCGATGACGATGATGCGACCATTTACTGGATTAACCGCGAATTGAATATTGCAGCCACCTGTGGCGACGCCAACTTCACGAATAATGTCGATCGAAAGATTACGCAATCTCTGATATTCCACATCGGTAAGTGTCATTGCAGGTGCGACCGTAATTGAATCTCCAGTATGAACACCCATTGGATCAACGTTTTCGATGGTGCAGACGATAACTACGTTATCTTTATGATCACGCATAACTTCGAGTTCATACTCTTTCCAACCGATAATTGATTCCTCGATTAGAACTTCTGAAGTTGGGCTATGAGTTAATCCAGCGCCGGCAATCTGGCGCAATGAAGCTTCATCAAAGGCGATACCTGAACCCAAACCACCCATCGTGAAAGATGGTCGAACAACTACTGGATAATTTAACTCGATTGCAGCCGCGATAACTTCATCAATTGTGTGACAGATAATGGATTTTGAGGACTCTCCCCCAACTTTCTCGACGATCGCGCGGAAGAGCTCGCGATTTTCGCCACGATTAATTGCTGGGATATCGGCGCCAATTAGCTTTACGTTGTACTTCTCAAGAGTTCCACGCTCATTTAAAGCGATTGCTGCATTTAGCGCAGTTTGCCCGCCTAACGTGGCCAAGATTGCATCTGGTCGTTCAATTTCAATAATTTTCTCGATGTATTCAGCGGTTATTGGTTCGATATAGGTGGCATCGGCAAATTCTGGATCAGTCATGATGGTTGCTGGGTTTGAGTTAACCAGAATTACTCTGATTCCTTCAGCACGAAGAACGCGACAAGCTTGAGTGCCAGAGTAATCAAATTCGCAGGCCTGACCGATAACTATTGGGCCACTTCCAATTACCAGAACACTCTTAATTGAATTATCTCTAGGCATTGAGCGCTCCAACCGGATTATTAGACATCAATTCAACAAAACGATCGAAGAGGTAATTCGCATCATGTGGCCCGGCGGCAGCTTCTGGGTGATACTGGACGCTAAATGCTGGCGATTCAAGCAAAGCTAAACCTTCTACTACATCATCATTTAAATTGACATGAGTTACTTGCCCTGGTCCAAAGACTGTCGTAAATGTTCCTGAGGTTGGCGCTTTTATTGCAAATCCATGATTGTGAGCTGTGACCTCAACTTTTTCAGTGACTTTATCCATCACAGGTTGATTGATTCCGCGGTGGCCAAATTGCAGTTTATAGGTTTCAAAGCCAAGAGCACGGCCCAAAATTTGATGGCCAAAACAGATGCCGAAAATCGGAATTTTGGCGGTAAGGACTTCGCGAACTAAATCAACTGTCTCGTTCATAGTTGATGGATCACCGGGACCATTTGAGATAAATACCCCATCAGGATTTAACTGCTGGATCTCGGCAAAAGTTGTATCAAAGGGCATTACATGAACTTCGATGCCGCGCTCTGCCATTGATCGTGGTGTAGCCGCCTTTATTCCCAGATCAAGTGCCGCGACAGTGAATCGCTTTTCGCCGATTGCCGGAACTATGTACTTCTCTGTAGTCGAAACATCTTTCGTTAAATAAGCTCCTGACATTGATCCACTTGCACGAACCTGTGTCACCATTTCTTCAGTTGATAAATCGGTACCCGAAAAAATACCAACTTTCATAGCCCCGCGATCACGCAGGTGACGAGTCAACGCTCGAGTATCGACACCAGAAATACCAACAACGCTCTGTGCAATCAGATCTTCTTCAAGGGTTCGCTCGCTGCGCCAATTACTAACTACTGCTGAAGGATTTCTAACTACAAACCCGCTGACCCAAATCTGAGACGACTCTTCATCAGGTGAATTCATTCCGGTATTGCCAATATGGGGCGCAGTCATAATTACGACCTGCTTGTGATAACTCGGGTCGGTCAAAGTCTCTTGATACCCGGTCATACCAGTTGAAAAAACTGCCTCACCAAAAGTTATTCCGGTAGCTGCCCAAGATTTTCCAGAAAAGATGCGGCCATCTTCTAGTACTAAAAGCGCCTTACTCACCGAAGACCAACTTTCCATTGAAGAAGGTGTGTGTGACGACACCTGGTAATTCAAAGCCATGAAATGGCGTGTTCTTAGATCTAGTAGACATCAAATCGCGGTCCACAATCCACTTAGCCGCCGTGTTTACTACCGTGAGATTGGCAACGCTGCCAACCGTCAAACTTTGACCATGGTTCTCGTATCGCGCAATTCGAGCCGGTGCTATTGATAAGCGATCTGCCACACCTTGGTAATCAAGTAGACCAGGTTCAACCATAGTTTTGATAACAATAGATAGAGCTGTTTCAAGTCCCACCATGCCAAAACTGGCTTCGGCCCACTCACAATCCTTGCTCTCGGAACTATGCGGTGCATGATCCGTTGCGACGATATCGATTGTGCCATCTGCCAGACCAGCACGTAGAGCATGCACATCGCTCTCTAACCGTAATGGCGGATTCACTTTAAAGATCGGATCATAATCCTTCGCATAGTCATCGGTAAGAAGTAAATGATGTGGCGTAACTTCAGCTGTTACATCGATTCCGCGAGCTTTTGCCCAACGAATAATCTCGACACCACCAGCGGTTGTTAGATGACAGATATGTAATCGTGATTTCGTATGTTCGGCCAGTAAGACATCGCGAGCGATAATCGCTTCTTCTGCAACTGCAGGCCAGCCCTTTAAGCCGAGCTGCGCTGAAACTTCTCCTTCATTCATCTGCGCATCTTTGGTTAGCAGTGGCTCTTGTGCATGCTGCGCGATGACGCCATCGAACTTCTTTACATATTCAAGTGCGCGGCGCATAAGCAATGGATCAAATACACACTTGCCATCATCGCTAAATACTCTCACCTGTGCGGCAGAATCTGCCATTGCTCCAATTTCCGAAAGAGCCATACCATTCAAACCTTGAGTAACCGCGCCGATTGGGAATACGTCACAGAGACCAGCGCTCTGACCTAATCGAAAAACCTGCTCGACAACTCCTGCTGTATCTGCAACTGGCGAAGTATTGGCCATTGCACTTATTGCAGTGAATCCCCCGCGAACAGCAGACGCAGAACCTGTTGCAACAGTTTCTGCCTCTTCAAATCCTGGCTCGCGTAGATGAGTATGCAGATCTACCAAACCGGGCAGCACTTGCTTACCGCCCAGATCAATTACTTGATGGTCTTTGGGAAGATTTGCTGCAGTCACGAAAAGTCCTTCATTTATAGCTAGGTCTGCTTTCGTACCATCTGGCAAAGTCGCGTTCTTTAGAAGAAAACTCATTAGTTGTTCCCGCTTTCAATCGGTGCTCCGCCAAGTAGTAAATAAAGAATTGCCATTCGTACGCTTACGCCATTACTTACCTGTTCGACAATTACCGAACGAGCGCTATCTGCTGCATCTGCTGTGATCTCAAGGCCACGGTTCATGGGACCTGGATGCATGATGATCGAATTGGGGTTAAGTGCATTCATGCGATCACGATTTAGCCCGAAATATCTGGAATATTCGCGCGCATTCGGTAGGAAAGTTTCGTGCATTCGTTCTTGCTGAATACGTAGCATCATTAAGGCGTCAACCTGTGGGATTACTTGATCGAGGTCATACGAAATAGTTACGGGCCAATTCTCAACGCCAAATGGCAAGAGAGTGGGTGGTGCTACTAAAGTTACTTGCGCGCCCAATTTGGTAAGTAACAGAACATTCGAACGTGCAACGCGAGAATGCAAAATGTCTCCAACAATCGCGACATGTAAACCAACCAGATCACTGGCACCTTTTGCCAAATGCTTTCGAATTGTGAATGCATCAAGCAAGGCCTGACTTGGATGTTCGTGAGTACCGTCACCAGCATTTACAACGCTGCCGCTCATCCATTGATTATTCGCCAAGCGAGCGGGAGCACCAGAAGCTGGATGTCTTATGACTACTGCATCAGCACCCATCGCTTGCAAAGTAAGAGCGGTATCTTTGAGCGATTCACCTTTGCTCAAACTTGAGCCCTTAGCGGAGAAGTTAATTACATCAGCAGATAAGCGTTTAGCGGCAGCTTCGAAAGAGATTCGAGTTCGGGTTGAATCCTCAGCGAAGAGATTAACGATTGTGCGACCGCGCAAAGTTGGAAGTTTCTTCATCGGACCATCTGAGATGCGGGCCAATTCAGCGGCGGTATCTAAGATCGAGATGGCTTCTTGCTTTGTCAGATCTGCAGCGCTTAACAAGTGTTTCATTTCTCAAGGCCTTCCGAGATGGTTACTTCATCTACGCCATCAACTTCAGTTAAATTCACTTTGATAATTTCAGAACGCGAAGTCGGAATGTTCTTACCCACGAAATCAGCTTTGATTGGCAGCTCGCGATGGCCTCGATCAACCAGAACTGCCAGAGAGACAGATTTTGGTCGGCCGATCTCGCCAATTGCATCGAGTGCCGCACGAATCGTCCGGCCGGAAAAGAGAACGTCATCGATAAGAACAACGTGGCGATTTTCAACGCCGGCAGCGGGAATCACTGTGGGCAAGAGGGCTTTTGGAGAACGCGTGCGCAGATCGTCGCGATGCAGAGTCACATCCAACGTTCCGACTGCTACTTCTCCGCCTTCGATCTTATTTATCGCCGCAGCAATTCGACCGGCTAAGTGGGCGCCACGAGTGGGAATTCCAAGGAGAGTTATTGAGTCAGCGCCTTCATAACGCTCGAGAATTTCGTGAGCGATGCGCACAATTGCACGCGAGATATCGGGTGCAGGCAGAACTATCTTCATTTAAATCTCCTTCCCCACCTCGCAGGATGGGTCTTAAAGGATGTGGCGTAAGGATAGCAGGGCTCGGTCAGATGCTGTGTTCAACCCAAGCTGTGGATAATCAAAGTGCGGAATGCTCAAGGCGGGCTACCTTTTGCGCCATGAGCCGAGATTTGACCCAGTCACCCTTTACCCGTCCCTTTCCAGATAGCTTCGAGATAGGTGCTCGCTTGCGCAGAGCCCGAAAGGCCCGCGGTTGGACGATCGAGCAAATGTCGCAAATCGGCAAGATCAAGGCGGTTGTTATCGGCTCCTATGAACGCGGCTCACGCAATATGCCGCTTTCTCGGTTGGGCGAGCTAGCTCAAATATTGAATGTAAACGTTGAGTATCTATTGGGCATCGAAATATCTGAAAAAATCGCTAGAACTTCCATTGTCATTGACTTACGAGCACTCAGCAAGCCAAATTTGGATAACCCAGATTGGTTGGACCAATTAATAAACTTCACTTCCAGGATTGCTAAAGAGCGATCTGATTGGAACGGTGAGTTGTTATCTCTAAGAGAAGGAGATCTTTTAGCGATGGCCTACACAATTGGTGTCGATGAGCAGACATTTCTCAAATGGTTAATTGCCGAGAAGTATCTCTTTAAAGGCTCAGATCGCTCTTAATCGAAGTTATCTTGGCTAACACTCCGTGAATATAGCCAGCTGATTCTTCGGTCGATAAATCTTTAGCAAGAACTAGCGCTTCATCGATAGCCACGGCATCAGGGATCGAATCGGCCCAGAGAATTTCGTAAATCGCGATGCGCAGAATATTTCGATCCACTGCGGCAAGGCGATCTAAGTCCCAACCTTGAATATAGGTGGCGATTAGCTCATCGATCTTACGTTTATGGTCGCTAACGCCCGTTACAAGCTCTTTGGTGTACTCACGAACCGGCGGCAACTCGGCATCCTCACCGAGATTTAAACGGACCTCAATGATGGATAGCGCATCGCTCTTTCGGATATCTGCTTCGTAGAGAATATCCAGACTATGTTTGCGAGCTTTACTGCGCGCAGACACTAGTTAGCGCGACCCTGGTATGAACCATCTCGAGTATCAACCATGATCTTCTCATCTTGCTTGATAAATAGTGGAACCTGAATCTGAATACCTGTTTCAACTGTTGCCGGCTTTGTTCCGCCAGATGAGCGATCGCCTTGCAGTCCTGGCTCGGTATAGGTAACGGTAAGTTCAACAGAAGCTGGCAATTCAATATAAAGCGGGTTGTTTTCGTGGATTGCCACGATCGCTTCAGTATTCTCCAGCATGTAATTGGCAGCATCTCCAACAGTTGCTGCAGAGATATTCATTTGATCAAATGTCTTATTGTCCATGAATACAAAATCTTCACCCTCTTTGTAGAGGAATTGCATTTCGCGCTTCTCAAGAATAGCAACTTCAATCTTTACGCCCGCGTTGAAAGTTTTCTCGACAACCTTGCCAGTTAGAACTTGGCGCATCTTGGTGCGAACGAATGCTGGACCTTTGCCTGGCTTAACGTGCTGGAACTCAATTACCGTCCATAGCGTGCCTTCAATATCTAGACACATGCCGTTCTTAAGATCATTTGTGGTTGCCATTTTGGAACTCCCCTATAAGCGCACGTCGAGCGCAAAACTAAAACCACCGAGCTTCGTTGGTTCGAACAAGGGTTAAGGATACCTAGAAGTATGAGAAAAACTTAAATCCAGTCTATGTTCCTACTTCTTTACGCCTTAATGAGCCCTTTTAGCGCAGCAATAGCTAGTGCATATGAGTTTGGGCCAAAGCCACCAATAGTTCCATTTGCGACGCCAGAGATAACTGAGGTGTGGCGAAACTCTTCACGAGCAAGTGGATTAGATAGGTGAACTTCGATCAAAGGCGACTTGACCAATTCAGCGGCATCGCGAATGGCATAGGAATAATGGGTAAAAGCCGCTGGGTTGATAATTACCGGTGTGGAATTATCAGCAGCTTCGTGAAGCCAACCAATAATTGTGGACTCATCATCACTCTGGCGAACATCAGCCTCAAAGCCATGTTCCTTAGCTGATTCTTCGATGAAAGATTTTAGTTGCGGATAATTAAAGTCACCATAAATACTGGAATCGCGAATATCAAGTCGCGCCAAGTTCGGACCATTAATAACTAAAATTTTCATGAACAAAGCCTCTCATATGCCTGGTATAACTCTTCTTCACTTGGCGCCTCAATTCGTAAGGTTTTACCGATCTCGGAAATCGCCACGAAACGCAGAACGCCAGATCGGGATTTCTTATCTATTGCCATGCTTGCGCGTAGCTCGGCCCAAAGTTCCACCTTATAGGTCACAGGCAGATCTAAGTTTGCCAGAATTTGGGTATGTAAATCAGTGATCTCTTGTGACAGCAAACCAACTTGGTTAGCTAGAAGAGCTGCATAGACCAAACCGATAGAAACGCACTCACCATGTCGCAACTGATATTTACTATGCAATTCGATCGCATGGCCAAGGGTGTGACCGTAATTTAGAATCTCGCGGTCATAGCTTTCGCGAAAATCACCACTTACTACCCGGGCTTTGACTGCAACAGATCTAGTAATTAACTCAAGGGTTAAATCACGATCTACGCGCACTTGAGCGAGATTCTTGTTGCTTAGTTTTTCGATGATTTCGGGATCGACAATAAAGCCACATTTAACAACTTCCGCCAGACCGGCTGCGAAATCGCGATCGCTCAAAGTAGATAGCCATCCTAGGTCGACTAAAACGGTAACTGGTGAATAGAAAGCGCCAATTAGGTTCTTTCCATACTCACTATTTATTCCAGTTTTTCCACCAACTGCAGCATCAACCATCGCCGCAAGCGTTGTAGGTACTGCGACCCAATCGATTCCTCGCAACCAAGAACTTGCTACGTAGCCAGTTAGATCAGTGACCGCGCCGCCACCGACTGCCACAACTAAATCGTTGCGGGTAAAGCCGGCAGCGCCGAGCCAATCTAGAACTTTATTAAATGTCGCAAACGACTTTCCCGCTTCCGAGTCCGGAACGGTGAAGATATGAAGCTCCGCCTCAGTCTGCGGAAGGTCAGTTATGCGATCACGCATTGCCTCGGAGACGATTATTGCGACCTGGCCACGATTTGCTAGTAATGGCTTCAGAGCGGTTCGCCAATCAATATCAATCTGCACGTCGTAATCTCTATCTGCAGATATTGAGATCTTCACCATTTAAGCAACCGCCAAAATATCAGCGCAAATTTCATTAATTGATCGATCATCAACTGACACAATTGCTGTAGCCAGGCTTTCATATATCGGACGACGAGTGTTCATAAGCTCAGTCCATTGTGCCCGAGGATTTCCCAGCAACAGCGGACGATCTCGATTGAATCCGACTCGCGCCGCTGCCTTACCTAATGAGATATCAAGAAAGATGATCGTTGCGCCACTCTCACGAAGAAGCTCTTGAGCGCTACTAGATATGGGAGCGCCTCCCCCAAGTGAGATAACTCCGTTATCAGAGGCGAGCACTTCGCTTAAAACCATTAGCTCTTCTGCGCGAAAAAAAGGTTCACCGAGATCCACAAAAATATCGGCAATCTTCTTATCTAATTTGGCTTCAATCATCGCATCTGTATCGGCAAACTTTGCCTGCATCTTCTTAGCGAGTGCATGGCCAATAGTGCTTTTACCAGCACCAGGTGGTCCGATCAAGATTACTTTTTTACTCATTTGATTGAAAGGTGCGCTATATAACTCTCGAAGTTACGTTTAGTTTCGCCCACGCTATCGCCGCCAAATTTCTCAAGAACTGCCTCGGCTAAAACAAGTGCAACCATAGCTTCAGCAACTACGCCTGCGGCCGGCACTGCACATACATCAGAACGTTGGTTGATCGCTTTTGCGGGTTCCCCGGTTTTAATATCAATGGTGTCTAGCGCTTTAGGAACGGTTGAAATTGGCTTCATCGCTGCACGAACGCGCAGAATTTCACCGTTGGACATTCCACCTTCAGTGCCGCCTGCACGATCAGTACGTCGACGGATCAGACCATCTTCACCGCGTTCAATTTCATCGTGTGCAACTGATCCGCGACGTGTAGCGGTGGTGAAACCATCTCCGATTTCTACGCCCTTAATTGCTTGGATGCCCATCATGGCCCCAGCTAAACGGGCATCTAATCTTCGATCCCAATGTACGTGCGAACCAAGTCCTGGCGGTAAGTTGTACGCAAGAACTTCTACAACGCCACCAAGGGTGTCGCCATCTGAATGTGCGGACTCAATCTCTTTAATCATCGCGGCACTCGTTGCCGGATCTGCGCAACGCACTTGATCTTGATCAATTCGATCCATATCGCCAGCATTTGGCAGAACAGTGTCTTCAGGTACCCGAACAGAACCGATCGAAAGCACATGACTCAGAACAGTAATTCCACAAGTTTGTTGTAGAAATGCACGAGCGACTGCACCAAGTGCAACACGGGCTGCAGTTTCGCGAGCACTTGCTCGTTCGAGAATTGCGCGAGCATCATCTAGATCATATTTCTGCATTCCAACTAAATCTGCGTGTCCTGGGCGTGGGCGACTCAATGGTGCATTGCGACCGAGATCTCTAATTTCTTCTTCGGGTACTGGATCTGCCGACATGACCTTTTCCCATTTAGGCCATTCCGAGTTGCCAACCTGAATTGAAATTGGTCCGCCTTGAGTCAAGCCCAAACGAATGCCGCCCAAAATTGTTACTTTATCGGCTTCAAAATTCTGTCGTGCACCGCGCCCAAATCCAAGGCGGCGACGAGCTAAATGGAAATCTATATCTGCAGTTGTAATCTCGACAGATGCAGGTATCCCCTCGATGATCGCACTGAGGGCAGGGCCATGTGATTCACCAGCTGTTAACCAACGCATTGACCAATTCTCGCAGATTTATCCTCTTTATGACGCCAAATTAACGGCGCTAGCCAGCAATATCGCGGGAGCTAATGCGATTCGAGTCGGAATTTTTCGCGCCATCGCCCTAATCAACAGAACTTGGCACAAGATAAGGATCGAAAACGCTACGGCAGTCATCTGCCAATTACTTAAGTCGAGCCAAGGAAGAGAGATGATCAGAAGCTTGGTATCTCCTGCGCCGATCAGATCTAGAAGCGTAATCAAAGATAGGACGCCGACCAGAACGGCTAATTGCGAATCAAAGGTGGGCTTCCAGCCAAGAGAAATACACAGCGGAGAGATGACAAGGATGCCGAAGAGCAGAGATTCATTTCTAATTAAATGGTGCTTGAGGTCATAACCGGCAATCCATGCGGCCCAGCCGATCATTATCGTTAGCGCTAGAAGACGAAGATACATATGAAAAAGGTATTTAAAAGTTTTAGAGCAAACTATTTAGAACCCAATCTCTGTGTATGGCTAAATACGTTTAAGGGCTGCCTCGCGCATCAGAGGCGCCAACTTGGCACGATTGAGTGACTTGCCGGAAAAGATTGCGATTTGCGAGATCGCTTGATGAACTAGCAGGTCTAATCCATCAACGCTTTCTAGCCCCACATTTCGCCAAAAACCCATCAGAGCAGTTGGCCAAGGGTTGTACAAGGATTCAAAGAGCAAGGCACTTGAACCAGATATTCCGGCGACTAGCGGGTCGGCTGCTCGAGCTGGCGAAGTATTGATAACTAAATCATATTTGGACCAACGGATCTCGTCATCGAATCCGATCATTACTACCCGCGACAAAAGTGCAGAGTTGCGTAGGGCGCTTTCTCGATGCTCGCTTCGGCTTGCAACATCTATTTGTGTGCCCGCGTTATCAAAGGCGGCGATAGCAGCTCGGGCGGTTGCCCCTGCGCCAAGGATCAGAATATTTTCGAAGCTGGCATTTGTTTTTGCAGAAACGCTCTGTTGAAAACCAACTACATCCGTACTCTCAACTTTCCAATTGCCATCAATCTTTATCAAAGTATTGCCACTCTTGATCCGCTGGGCTAATGCCGAAGTTGGAAAGCCTAAATTAATCAGCTCTTCCTTAAGGGGCATGGTTAACGAGAAACTATTTAATTCAGGTGGCGTGCTATCCAAATATTCCGCCAATTTTCCTGATTTAACTTCCACGGCTGTGTATTTGGCAGGGATCTCAAGTGCCTCATAAGCAACAGAGTGAATCAAAGGCGATAGCGAATGCGAGATTGGCGAACCTAAGACAGCTGCATTAAATGTTCTCATTCAAATGCTCCTGCTCTTCGATTCTTTTGATACAGAACTTTCCATTCACTAAATTCACGGTACGACTTAGTGAATCGAGTATCCCCTGGCGCTACGGTGATGAAGAATAACCAATCTCCGCTCGCAGGCGTTACGGCAGCCTTAAGTGCTGATAGACCAGGATTTCCAATCGGAGCTGGTGGCAAACCATAGTTTTGATAGGTGTTATACGGTGACTTAAGTTTTGTTGATTTCATGCTCAAGTAAATCTGACCACGTGTCGCCTTTAGATAGTGGATTGTTGAATCAAACTGCAAAGGCATTCCAATCGCTAAGCGATTGCGAATGACCCGCGAGATCTGCGGAAAATCTTTGTTATCACCTTCGGCCTGAATCAATGAGGCTACCGTTATTAGTTGTTGCTTATTCAGTTTGCCTTCAGGATCTATAAAGTTTAGCTTGGCCATAACTGTATTGAATTTATCCACCATTGCTTGAAGTGCTGCAACCTGGGGAGTACCTTCGGCAAAACTATATTGAGCTGGAAATAAAACGCCTTCAAGGGATTGAATTCCGTCTGGTAATTTCACCAACTTCGCTGAATCTTTAGGGTTCTCATTCCAAATCTTGGTATCCGACATTTGAGAAAAGATTTCACTATTCCAAGCACCTTCAGAAATCTTGATTAAATCAACGATCCGATTGGGATCTAGTAATTGCCGTAAAGCCTCCGACCCGCTGATCTCCAGGTTAAGTTGATGAGTGCCAGGTGCGATAGATCCGCCTCTTGGATCAGCTACTGCAGCTCGGAAGAAACTTTCAGATGATGCGACCACGCCAGCTTTCTCGAGAATTTGACCGATCTCGGCTCCGAACGCACCAGTTGGAATTGAGATCGAAACTGTTGCCTCATTTGCTGAGATCTCTCTTGCTGGAAAGTCTTCATATCCCCCACCAGCAATATTGATTGCCCGCAAAGAGAAGGTCAGCGCCAAAGTAAATGCACCAGCAAGCGTCAACCGCTTAAGCACTGCCCTACTAAACATCTTTAGCTTTCTCTAGCCGAATGGCCTGTTCAAGAATCGCAACTGCAGCCGCCATATCAACTCTTGCCCGTGCATCCTTCGCATTTACGCCGCTTACACGCATTGCATTTGTCGCAGCTAAAGTCGAAAGTCTTTCATCAATCATTGATACCGGAATTCCAAAAGTTGAACTTAACTTGTCTGCGAATAGTCGAGCTTTTTCAGCTGAAGAGCTACTATCCCCTGACAGGTTTAACGGGTCGCCTACGTAGAAAGCAACTGGCTCATACTCTGTAACTAAGAGCGAAATCTGCTCAAATACTTTGGGGTCTTTACTCTGCAGAGTTGTTAGAGGAGAGGCCAGAATTGCATCACGGTCGCAAATAGCTACCCCAATTCGTACATCGCCATAATCAAATGCGATTCGGCGACCGATTAACATCTCAGTTACAGCGCTGCTACCGCAGCAGTAATTGCAGCTAGTGATTCAGCGGCTTTCGATGCATCTGTGCCGCCACCTTGAGCGAAATCATCTTTACCGCCACCGCCGCCACCCAAGATGGTTGAACCGACCTTAACTAAAGCACCAGCCTTAGCCCCAAGTGCGCGTGCCGAATCCGAGGCCGCCACAACGAGAACAGATTTTCCAGCTGCTGAACTAATTAAGGCAATAACGCTAGTAGCAAAACGATTGCGTAGATCTAGGGCAATCGTGCGAAGATCGTCACCGGATATGCCATCAGGCATCACTGCAGTGATTAAATCAATCTGCCCTACCTTGATTGCTGAATCCGCAATAGATCCCACAGTGCTCAAAGCCTGCGCTGAACGAACAGTTGCAAGTTCTTTTTCGATCTCTTTAATCTTTTCTAGCAAATCATTGATGCGCTCAGGAAGTTCCTCAACGCGCGCGCCCTTAATAATCTGAGTCAGCGAGTTGAGAAGTAAATGTTCGCGAGCCAGGAATTTATAAGCGTCAACACCTACCAGGGCTTCAACGCGTCGCACACCGGCACCAATTGAAGATTCGCTAAGCAGCTTCACTACGCCGAGCTGCCCAGATCGGCTTACGTGAGTTCCGCCGCAAAGTTCACGTGCCCAATCACCGACGCTAACTACACGGACGGTGTCACCATACTTTTCGCCGAATAACGCCATTGCGCCAATTGCTTTGGCTTCAGCTTGAGACATGCTTTGCGCGGTGACTTCGAGGTTATCGAGCAATAAAGTATTTACGCGAGATTCAACTTCATTTAGTGCTGAATCTGAAACCGCACCAGTTGCTGGAAAATCAAAACGGAAGCGGCCTGGTGAATTCTCGGATCCAGCTTGAGTTGCCGTTTCGCCCAAGACTTCGCGGAATGCTTTGTGAACCATATGTGTTGCAGTGTGAGCGCGCGAAATAGCATCACGACGTTCT